>Ga0315298_1000455_pt1 | contig 78343 bp, 66 predicted proteins | sample WHS_1_MG_FD_203077 | JGI IMG/M metagenome (GOLD analysis project Ga0315298, IMG submission 203077) | Extremophilic microbial mat communities from Washburn Hot Springs, YNP, Wyoming, USA - WHS_1_MG | ecosystem: Environmental > Aquatic > Thermal springs > Hot (42-90C) | place: USA: Wyoming... | reverse complement strand
CTGTTCTCCTTTCGGTCGGTTGTGTGCTGCTTCCAACCAATTGGCTGAGCAGAACCCCTCCTCTTTCTCGGCTTTACACACTAAACGGTACACTACCGCGCCCGTAAGGCCCATTGTCCCCTCTGGCCGCCCTGTGATAAGATGCTACAGCCCCTTTGAAGAGGAATTGCATGACGAAGTTCATATTCGTAACTGGTGGCGTTGTCTCCTCGATCGGCAAGGGCATCGCTACCGCCTGCATGGGCCGACTGCTCCGCGACCGTGGCCTCCGGGTTACCGTCCTCAAGATCGACCCCTACCTCAATGTGGATGCCGGCACCATGAACCCCCACCAGCACGGCGAGGTATTCGTGACCGATGACGGCGCTGAGACCGACCTTGACCTCGGGCACTACGAGCGTTTCGTTGACCTCAACCTCACCCGCCGCGCCAACGTCACCACCGGCCAGATCTACGGCTCGGTGATCGAGCGCGAGCGGCGGGGCGATTACCTGGGCAAGACGGTGCAGGTGATTCCCCATATCACCAATGAGATCAAGGACCGCATCCGGGCGGCTGCTACCCACAGCCAAGCCGAAGTGGCCATCGTGGAGATCGGCGGCACCGTCGGTGACATCGAGAGCCTGCCTTTCCTCGAAGCCCTGCGTCAACTGCGCCATGAACTGGGTACCGGCAACTGCGTGTTCGTCCACGTCACCCTGATCCCGTTCGTGGGGCCTGCCGGCGAGAGCAAGACCAAGCCCACGCAGCACAGCGTGCGCGAACTTCGCAATGTCGGCATCCAGCCGGACCTGCTCATCTGCCGTTGCCGCCTCCCGCTCTCGGAGGAAATGCGGGAGAAGATCAGCCTATTCTGCGACGTACCCCCGGAGGCAGTGATCGAGGGCCAGGATACCGAGTCCATCTATGAACTGCCCCTCATCTTCGAGCGCCAAGGGGTCGCCACCCAGATTGCCACCCGCCTCAACCTCCCGGCAACCACGCCCGATCACCGTGAATGGGAGCAGGTGGTAGAGCACATCCGCAACGCCCGGCAGAACGTCACCATCGCCCTGGTGGGCAAGTACATGGTAGTACCCGATGCCTACATCAGCGTGGTCGAGGCTCTGCGGCATGGCGGGATCGCACACTGCGCCAGAGTGTCCATCAAGCGCGTGGACGCGGAGGATATCGAACGCGATGGCGCCGCGGCTCTGCTCGCAGACGTGAATGGGGTGGTGGTGCCCGGCGGCTTTGGCGACCGAGGCATCCTGGGCAAGGTGCTGGCCATCCAGCATGCCCGCGAGCACGGACTGCCCTTCCTGGGGCTGTGTCTGGGTATGCAGTGCTCGGTTATCGAGTTCGCCCGTAATGTTTGCGGCATGGCGGAGGCCAACAGCGCCGAGTTTGACCCTGATACCCCCTACCCGGTGCTCGATCTGATGCCCCAGCAAAAGGAGGTCAAGAAGAAGGGCGGCTCCATGCGCCTGGGAGCCTGGGAATGTCGGCTGACCCCCGGCTCATTGGCACAGCGGCTTTACGGCTGCAACACGGTCTTCGAGCGCCACCGCCATCGCTATGAGGTCAACAACGACTACCGCAAGCGATTGGAGGAGGCGGGGCTGGTGGTGTCGGGAGCCTCACCGGACGGCATGTTGGCTGAGGTGGTGGAGTTGCCGGCCCACCCCTACTTCATCGCCACCCAGTACCACCCGGAGTTCAAGTCCCGACCCAACCGGGCCCACCCGCTTTTCGCCGGGTTGGTGGCGGCAGCATTGGAGCACGGGGCAGCGTAGTCCTCAGTTCGCGGGCCGCCGCCTCCCGGAAAGGCGCGCCCAGCGGTTTCCCAGATACCGCGACCATTCCTCGGGCAGCCCCTGCGCGGCCATGGCCGCAATCTCCCGCCAGCGCGCGTCGGGCACCTTCATGTTCGCGTCGCGGCCGCTCGGTCGCTCCCGCTCTTCTCGCTGCTCCGCCATTGCGCGCCTCCCCGGGCGATCTGCGCCCAAGCGGGTTTCGCCCGGTCTGCCCTCATGTGCCTACCTGCCGCGGAATGTAACCGATAGCCTACCCGGGTCCAAGTGCCCAAGCGCCGGGGCATGGCCGCAGGGCGACCATGCGTGGGAGCCCGCGCGCACAACTACCGGCATTAGTGGTGGCGCCGGGTCATGCCGATCACCCCACCGAAGATCAAGGACAGCAGGATGCCGAGGTAGATGGCGCCGATGAGGGGAGTCCACCACGCGCCGTACCAGACCCACCCAGAGCACTTCTCTCATGCCTTCTCCTCCAGGCGGGCGCGCACTTCCGCCGCGCGGGGATAGCGGCTGTCGCCCCCCATGCGGCCGGCCGCCAGGGAGGCAGCCGCGTTGCCCCAGGCCAGGCAGCGGGCCACCGGCTCTCCCTGCAGCCACGCGTATATGAAACCGGCGTTGAAGCAGTCGCCCAGGGCGGTGGTGTCCTTCACCTGCACCGCGAATGCAGCATGGCGATGAATCTTGCCCCCGGCCGTGGCCGCAGCCCCCGCACCTCCCATCTTCACCACTGCCACCGGCACCTTCCCGGCCAGGATTGCCAGCGCCGCCTCGGGGTCGGCCGCCCCGGTGACATGCACCGCCTCCTCCTGGTTGGGGAGGAAGACGTCCACCAACTCAAGCAGGTTGGGCAACTCGCCATTCCATTTCTGGTCCGGGTCCCACCCCAGGTCGAGAGAGGTCGAGAGCCCCCTGCGCTTGGCCTCGCCGAACAGGCTACAGTAGTGCCCGCGCATGGATCGCAGGAGGTAGTAACTGCCCAGGTGCAGGTGGCGCGCTGCCTCCACCGCCGACAGGTCAATATCGTCCGGGCTCAGCGTGGCGAGCGTCCCCGGATAGGTGGCAAACGCCCGGTCATGGGCCAGGGACATGCTCACCGTCACCCCGGTCTTCACCCGGTCGGTGCGGCGGACATAGTCCGTGTTCACACCGTGTGTGCGCATGTTGTCCATCAGGAAATCGCCGAAGGGGTCCCGGCCCAGCAAGCCTATGAAAGCCGTGCGCAGCCCGATGCGGGCCATGGCCACCGCGCAGTTGCCGCTCGACCCGCCGCCGCGGAAATCGAACTCGGTGCCCAACTCCTCGGTGCCCAGCGCCGGTAGGCTGGCCATCCCCCCGATCACGATGTCCACATTCAGGTCGCCCACTACCACCACGTCAAAACGCTTCACCCTTCCCTCCTTGTCCGGGTTGGCACCTAGTTCTCTTTCCTCCGGCCCCGCCCTCCCCGGGGGCGCATCGTTCCCAGGCCTCGGCAGGCCCCTGGCCCTCGCGCGGCGAAAGTATCCCTCGCGACGAAAAAAGCGGCGCATTGGCAGCAAATATCGCACCTGGTGGCGTAATCGAGCGGCGATTAGGGAATACTACATTAGCCGCCTGCCCGGTGGCCGCTACGGCCGCTTGCCGGGTACCGCCAACACGGTTGACGGAGCACTCATCTTGTCACTAAATCGTCGTACGCAGTGGTTGGCCGGGTTACTGGTGCTCGGTTCTTTCCCCATCTTTACCTGGCTGGTGTATGCTCAGGGCACGGGGACCGACGCGAGCACGCACTTCTTCTATATCCCCATCGTGGCCGCCGCCATCTTTCTCGGTGACTACTGGGGTATGGCCGTGGCAGTGGCCGCCGGCATCGTCACTCTCTGGGTCCCCGGTGGCAATCACACCGGGGAACACCTCCCCGACTTCGTGGTGCGCATCTGCATCTTCTACGCAACCGCCATCCTGGCGGCCCGGCTCTCGGGTATCATCCGACAGCGGATGGCGGAGACCGCCAGCCTGCTTGAAGTGAGTCGGGCCATCAACTCCTCCCTGCGCGTGGACGATGTGCTGCAGCGCATTGCGGCCAAGGCCGTGGAACTGACTGACGCTCTGGGTTGCTCCATTTTGCTGCTCGACCGCGAGCACCAGATGCTTGTGTTCAGGGCCAGTTACGGGCTCAGTGAGGACTACGTCACCCGCTACCCGGTGCGGGTGAGCGAGAGCGCACTGGATGCGGCGGTGCTGCAGTCGCCTACCGACAACCCCGAGCGGATCCCGGCCTGCGAGGGTCGCGAGGACGTGCCCGGCGCAGGCATTGCCACCATCCTCTGCGTGCCCGTGATGGGCAGGGAGGAGGCGCTGGGGGTCATCCGTATCTACACCAAGCCCAACTACCACTTCTCCCGCTCGGAACGGGCATTGCTCACGGCCTTCGCCACCCAGGCCGCGATCGCAATCGAAAATGCCAACCTCTATGAGGACATTCGCCAGAATTACCGCAAGACAGTGAGCGCCCTCACCCGGGCCATCGAGGCCAAGGACCCGGCCACTCTGGGCCACTCCGAGCGAGCCACCCAGTTCGCGCTGCAGGTGGGTGAGCACCTGAAGTTACCCAAGGAGCGGCTGGAGGCCCTCGAGTTTGGTGGACTGCTGCACGACATCGGCAAGATCGGTCTCGATGACTCCATGCGCCTGCCCTCGCTGATGGCGGGGCCGGGTGACGACATGATCATGCGCCTGCACCCGCTCATCGGCAAGAGCATCCTGGAGCCGGTGGACTTCCTGCAGCCGTCTCTGGAGGTGGTACTCTACCATCACGAGCGGTTTGATGGCTCGGGCTACCCCGAGGGGCTCTCCGGTGAGGATATCCCCTTCCTCGCCCGGCTGTTCGCGGTTGCCAACACCTACGACGGGCTGACCAGCGGCAACACCGAGCAGACCTCCCTGGGAGTGGCGGAGGCCCTGGAGCAACTCCGACGCCTCTCCGGCAGCAAACTCGACCCCGCCCTGGTGGAGGCCTTTGCCGCTGCCGTCACCAAGCCCCAGGGACGCGGCAAGCGCTCTTACGCGATGATGGGGGATTAGGCGCAAACGTCATTCCCGCGTATTCCCCTCCCTACCACAGCCCCTGTGCGTCCGGCCGGGGTGGCCTGTGCCGGTCGCACACCTGCCTGGGTACCCGGTCCGCCGGGAATTGCCGGTCCACCACGCGCGGGCAGTACTGCCCGGCCAGTTGTCCGGAATCCCTGCACACCGTAACCGTGACCAAGGACTCTCCCGGTGCGGGCTGGGATGCAGGTGTGGTACGGGTGGTGACTTCTTCCTCCCCACTGTGCAGCGTGCAGCGGGTCCGGGGAGGGTAGGGTGGCTTGCCCTCGGTATAGATGACAGTCTTGGTATGAGGGCAGGCATCCGTGGCCAACAACTCGCTGTCGGCGCAGAGTCTACGCCGGTAGGTCAGAGTCTCCGACCGCTCAGGCTGCTCCTGCTCAGGGGCCTGCTGCACCGGCGTACTCCCGCGGCGAAGGATGGGAACTGCTTCTGTCATGAAGTCGTGCCAGATTCTTGCCGGCACGAAGCCACCGGTCACCCGCCGCGTGGGCGTGCCGTTGCGATTGCCCAGCCAAACCGCGCACACCAGGTCCTGGGTGAAGCCGACGAACCAGGCATCCTTATAGTTGCTGGTAGTTCCCGTCTTGCCCGCGCAGGGCCACATCACCCGCGCTCGGGTGCCCGTGCCTGCCTGCACCACCCGCTTCATCATGGTCACCATGGTGTCGGCGGTCTCTGTAGGCACAGCGCGGGTCAAGGTGGGGCGCACCTCTTCCACGAATCCGTCCGGAGAGGTAATCCGGTAGATTGCCATGGGCTCGGCATGCACGCCCCGATTGGCCAGCGTGCCGTAGGCCGAGCACATCTCCAGCGGCGTGACCCCGGAGGTGCCCAGCGCCAGCGACAGGTAGGGCTCGAGTGGCGAGCTGATGCCCATGCGGTGGGCATACGAGATCACCTTGTTGACGCCCACTTCGTGCAGCAACTTCACCGCGACCACATTGATTGAGTTTGCCAATGCCCGCTCCAGGGTGATGCGGCCGCGGTACCGCCGGTCGTAATTGTGCGGGGTCCAGCGCCGGCCGTTCGCGCCCGGATAGCTGACCGGTGAGTCCGAAATCACGCTGGTGGGGGTGAAGCCGCTGTCTATGGCCGCGGTGTAGATGAAGGGCTTGAACGCCGATCCTGCCTGCCGCCGGGCTTGCGTGGCGCAGTTGAACTGGTTCTGCCGGAAGTCGATCCCTCCCACCAGAGCCTTGATCGCCCCATTGTGGGGGTCGATCGCCACCAGCGCGCCCTCGGTGATGTTCAGCGAGCGGGCGTTCTTCACGCCCGCCCGCAGGATGCGTTCGGCCACCTGCTGCATCTCCCAGTTTAGCGTGCTGTCGATGCGCAGGCCGCCGCTATATACCGCGTCCACCCCCATCTGCCGCACCAGCCCCCGCAGCAGGTAGGAGGTGAAATACGGGGCACGGTAGTCACTCAGCCCACGCGTGGGCCGGCGCTTGGTCAGCCCCAGTGCCTGCTGCTTGGCGACGTTGGCCTGTTCCTCGGTGATGAAGCCGCGCTCGGCCATACGGTCGAGCACCAGGTTCCGCCGCTCCCGCACCCGCTCCGGATAGTCAAACGGATCGTAGTACTCCGGCCGGCAAGGGATGGCTGCCAGTAGCGCGCTCTCTGCCAGCGACAAGTCGCTCACCTTCTTGCCGAAGTAGGTCTCGGCCGCCACCTCTACCCCGAAGGCACCGTTACCGTAGCAGATCTCATTGAGGTATAACTCGAGAATCTCTTCCTTGGAGTACTGCCGCTCCAACTGCAATGCGAGCACCATTTCCTGCAGTTTCCGGGTGAGGGTGCGCCGCTGCGTGAGGTAGAGGTTGCGGGCAAGTTGCTGGGTTATGGTAGAGGCGCCCTGGGCGATGCCCCCCCGCCGCAGGTTAGCCGAGGCCGCCCGGATGATCCCGTGCACGTCTATGCCCGGGTGCTCGTAGAAGCGCTTGTCCTCGATGGCGATGGTCGCCTGCTGGAGTATGGGCGGTATCTTCTCGACGGGCATGTACTCCCGGTTCTCCCGCGCCACCCGGGCCAGTACCACCCCGTCGGAGGAGAAAATGCGCGTGGGCTCGTCCGGCCGCACACCCGCAATCTGGTCCGGCGAGGGCAAGACCTGGTTCATGCTCGAGAAGAGGCCCACCAGCAGCCCCGCGGCCAGGGCAATGCCCATCATGGAAAGGAGCACCATCCCCTTTACCAGACCCCAGGCAAACCAGCGCGCGCGACCGCTTCCAGACATCCATAGCCTCCGCATGCATTATAGCACGGCCAAGCGGCTGGCAGCGACACCGGCACCGGGTCCTGGCCGCTGGCGGCAGGCATCAGGGCGTCCCGGCTCGAAGTATCTCCCACCGCTTGCGGGGGTGAAAGGAACATGTGGGCACGCCGGGGTACCCTTGACACCATCTTTCGGCTGGCTTGTGACACACCCGTCATTGACAGCCATACCCATATTCAGGACGACCTCACCGACTTCGACTCCACCCTGGCGTCAGGTAACCTGGCAGGCACCCAGTCCGGCATCAACCGCTTCCCTGCTTACCTGCTCAAGGAGGCCACCCGGCGCGGGCGGCTGGTTCGCCGCACCATGATGGACATGACCCACGGCCTCTTCTACTCCTGGTTCGCCGAAATCGCGGAGGGCAGCGCAGGCCGCCTGGACGAGGCCGTGGCGGCCCTGGGGGCCAATACGGAGGCCGCTCGCCTGCATAGCGGGCGTATCATGCTCAGGGAACTTCAGGACAGCCGCTACAGCGAATATGCGGAGTGGCTGCGCTATATGTTCCGGCTCTATCCGGGAGCGCCCGCCGACCCGCTTGATCCCGCTTCGGCCGAAGCCACTTATGCCGCCGTCAAGGCCTGCCGCAGCGACCCCGCCTTCGCGGAGAAGGTGCTCGCCGCCCACAACGTGCGGGCCTATGTCACCAGCATCGAGAACCGCGACCGGGTGCCCCTCCATCCCGCTGGCTGCACGCTGGGCCAGGTGGACTGCGCCTTCGCCACCCATCCCGAAGCCTACAACATGTTCGACGCCAACTACCTGGTATGGCCGGAAGGGGCCACCGACTTTGGGCTCTTCCTGGCCGGCCATAAGTATCAGGCAGAGCGCTACCTGCTGGTGCTGGAGGAGAAGACCGGTGAGCCAATCATCGGCCCCAAGCAACTGCGGGATGCCGTGCACTGCTTCCTGCGGCGCATCCTATGGAGCCCGATCTCCAACCCCGCCAGCCGCATCCGCTACACCGACCTGTTCCATCCCATTGACTGGTCATTGAGCGCGGCGTGCGAGCCGGCAGCGGTGGCAACGGCAATTCGCTACCACAAGGGGGCACTGCACGGTGAGCACCGCCGCCAGGTGGTCGCGTATGTCACCCAGTGCCTGCTTGAGGCCCTGGATGAGATCGGGGCCCAGATGCGCCGGCAGGGGCACCGGTATGGTTCCTGCTTGCAGATCGCAGTGGGGGTAACCTACTTCATGGACCCCTCCCGGGAGATCCAGTCGCTGCCGGTCTACCGTGCCGGCCTCCCTCAGGCCGAGTACCCGGCCTGGGTGGCCTACCCCAACGTCCACTTTGAGTACATCTGCGCCCATCCCACGCTATATGCGGACTATGCCTCGGCGGCAAAGCAGGTGGCCAATGTCTCCGTGGGCCCGTGGTGGCATTTCTTCCGCAAGCACCAGATCGCAGCCATGCTCTACGACCAACTGAGCATGGGGCCGGTCACCGCCATCGCCAGCGGCTTCACCGACGCCCGCTTCGTGGAGATGCTGGCGGCCAAGTACCGTTCGGTGCGTTGGGCCCTTGCCGCGGCCCTGGCCGAACTATGCGACGACCCCGCCAGCAGCCTGACCCTGGAACAGGTCCCGGCGCTGCTGCGGGAGATCATGCTCACCAACCCGGCGGCGGTCCACCACCTGCCGGTAGAAGTGGCGTCCTGATCGGAAGCCTTGCAGCCGGCAGCCCCAGAGGATTGCCCGTTCCGGCAGCGTATTTAGGTGGCATCCGCCTGCCCGCCACGCGGGCACCCGAGGTACGTGCATGAGTGAAGTGAGTCTCACCCCCAAGCCGGTCCCCCCCGTCAAGACCAGGTATCGCTGCATCCAGACTGCCTTCCCGGTGCCGGAATCCCTACCCCTCCTGGACGAGTTGCGGGCCAACGAACCGCAATCCATGCGCGGCCAGCCCCCCGTCATCTGGGACCGCGCCGAGGGCTTCCAGGTGCACGACGCATGGGGCAACACCTGGCTGGATTGGTCGAGCGGGGTGCTGGTGGCCAACGCCGGCCACGGCCGCCCGGAGATCGTGCGAGCCATCGTGGAGCAGGCCGAACACGGCATGCTCCACTCCTACTGCTTTCCGAGCGCTATCCGCGCCCGGCTCGTGCGTCGGCTGGCCGAGATCTCGCCAGAGCCGCTGAAGAAGGTCTTCCTGCTGACCACCGGCGCCGAAACCACCGAATGTGCGCTCAAGTTGGCTCGTACCCACGGGCAGGCGGTTGGGGGCAAGCGCAAGATCGGCATCGTGAGTTACGAGGGCGCCTTCCACGGGCGGACGCTCGGTGCGCAGATGATCGGCGGCACCCCCGCCCTGAAGGAGTGGATCGTCAACCTGGACCCGGATATTGTGCAGGTGCCTTACCCGGAGGGCTTTCGCTGCCCCAACACCTCGTTTGACTTCTTCCTCAAGTGCCTGGAGGCCAAGGGCTTTGGGCCAGAGCGCATTGCCGGCGTGATCACTGAGACATATCAGGGCGGCAACGCCTCCCTGCTCCCCCGGGAGTACGCCCGGCGCCTGGCAGCCTGGTGTCGCGAGCACGACATCGTCCTGGTCATGGACGAGGTGCAGGCGGGCTTCGGTCGCACCGGTACCATGTGGGGCTACGAGCATTACGGCATCGTGCCCGACCTGGTCTGCTGCGGCAAGGGCATCACCAGTGGGCTGCCGCTCTCCGCGGTGATCGGCCGCCCGGACCTCATGGACCAGTATCCCCCGGGCAGCATGACCAGCACCCATACCGGCAATCCCATTTGCTGCGCCGCCGCCCTGGCCAACCTGGAAATCATCGTCTCCGAGGACCTGCCCGGCCAGGCCGCCCGGGTGGGCGCGGTACTCCAGCAAGGCGTACGGGACATTCGCGACCGCCATCCCCAGGTGTGCGGCGCGGCCATGGGGGTGGGCATGGTCGCCGGGCTGCATATGATCAAGCCCGCCGGCGGCATCGAGCCGGACGCCGCCCTGGCCCGCCGCGTGGTTGACCTATGTGTGGAGAAGGGGCTGCTAATGTTCCACCCGGTGGGCTTCGGCGGCGCCACCGTGAAGATCGCTCCCCCCCTGGTTACCCCGGAAGATGCGGTGCGGGAGGGGTTGGCAGTGCTTGAGGAAGCCATCAAGGAGGCCGTATCATGAGTTGGAACAAGCGCCTGAACGCCCTGTTGATCGGGGGCGGCATGATCAGCCAGGAGGTGGTCTTGCCCACCCTGCTGCAAGAGCGCAAGCGCGGCATCCTGGGCGATATCGCGGTCTCCGCCCTGGACGCCAATACCACCAAGAAATGCCGCGACCTCTTCCCTGGCGAAGAGTTTGCGCTTTATCCCGACCCCACTTACTATGCGCTGGACGAGCCCCAGCCCATGCTCTACCGGGAGGCGCTTTCCCGCCTCGGCGAGCACGGCGTGGTGGTGGTCGCCACCCCGGACCACAAGCACACCCACATGACCCTGGAGGCCATCCGCGCAGGGTACGACGTGATTGTAATGAAACCCCTGTGCCTGAAGGTGGAAGAGGCGCACCAGGTGATCGCGGCCGCAGACGAAGCCAAGGCCTACGTGGCGACCGACTACCACAAGCGCATGGACCGCGCCATCCGCCTGCTCCGTTACCGGGTGCGCCGTGGGGACCTGGGGGAGATGCTCCACGGCCACGCCTGGATCGAGGAACCCAAGTACATGCCCCTCGAGGTCTTTGGCGCCTGGGCCGAGCACTCCAGCCCCTTCGAGTACATCGGCGTGCACTACGTGGACGCCTACTACTTCATCACCGGCCTGCGCCCCCGGCGGGTGGCCGGCTTTGGCCAGAAGAAGTTCCTCCCGGCCCAGGGTAGCAACGCCTATGACGCAGTGCAGGCCGTGATCGAATGGGAGGATGGTTCCGTGCTCTGGGTCCAGACCTCCTGGGTGTGCTCGGTGAAGAACTCGGCCATGACCAATCAGGGCCTGCAGGTAAGCGGCACCAAGGGCGAGTACTGGGCCGACCACAAGTTCCGCAACCTGCACATCCTGACCGACGACGCCGGCTTCGAGCAAATCAACCCCAACTTTTTCAAGCACTATGACAGTTGGGACGAGGACGGCGGGATCGAGTACGTGGGGTACGGGCAGGAGTCAATCGCGCGCTGGCTGCGGGACATCCACTCCCTGCACCTGGCCACCGCGGGGATGCCCGCCGCCCAGGCGCACGACTATCGTTCCCGCCGTCTGGGCCAGTGGGAGGGAGGCATGCGCCCCCTACCCTGCCAGGCGCTGATCGGGGTCGCGGTAAACGAGGCCGTGCGCCTTAGCCTGGCCAATCACAGCGCCTATGTGACCTTCGACGACAAGTGGTTCCCGCGGCTGGCGGGCTGAAGCCTTGGGGGCGGGGCCCTGCCCCCCTCCCCTCGGGAGATGGTGGGCGGGTGCCCGGTCATGGTCAATGCGCTGCAGCCGCCGTCCTTGGCGCCAGCAGAGTCCTGGGTGCCCAGGGAGGGGCTCCCCGGCTTCCCCTGCGGGAGCCCACTCCTTGACTTTGCCGGGCAGGCTGCGGGGCTTCCCTATCTCTTCTTCTTGGGGTTCTCTCCCATCCCTGCCGTCTCGAAGGCGAGGATCACCGCCTGTGCGATTTCGCGCATGGGTTTGCGGGTGTTCATGGCCTGCTGCTGGATGCGACGGAAGGCCTCCGGCTCACTCATGCCCTGGGCCTGCAGCAGCGCCTTGGCGCGGTCGACCAGTTTGCGAGTTTCCAGGGCATCTTGCAGGTCGGCGGCCTGCTGGCGCACTGCCTCCAGTTCCTCAAAGCGGGCGCGGGCGATGGCCATGGCGGGGCCGATGTCGCTCTCCCGGAACGGCTTGGTGAGGTACCCGTAAACCCCCGCTTCCTGGGCGCGGGTGACCAGTTCCGGATGGTCGTAAGCGGTCAGCAGCACCACCGGGCAGAGGCGCGCCTCCAGGAGTTCCATGGCCGCCTCGATCCCGTCTTTGCCCGGCATCTTGATGTCCAGGATGGCAAGGTCGGGGCGCTTCTCTTGCGCTGCCTTCAGCACCCCGGTGCCGTCCGGCAGTTCGGCCACCACCTCATGCCCCATCTCGAGCAGCATCTCCCGCAGGTCAAGCCGGATAATGGACTCGTCGTCCGCGATGAGCAGGCGCAGTCTATTCATGCGTGTCCTCCAGGGCGGTGGGCAGTTCCACACGGGCGGTGGTGCCCCCGGCATCCGACAGCGTGAAGGTGCCCTTCAGGTCCTGGGTGACCAGGGTGGTGACGATCTGCAGTCCCAGATTGCTGTCTCGCTCGAGGGAAAAGCCCGCCGGGAGCCCTACTCCGTCGTCCGCCAGCACCAGGCGGATATGGCCCGGCTCCTGGGCGATGGTCAGCGTGATCTGCCCGTGGGCGCGCCCGCGGAAGGCATGCTTGGCGGCATTCAGCGCCAACTCGTTGATCACCATCGCCACCGGCGTCGCCTGGCTGGCGGGCACCAGGATATTCGGCCCCCATACCTGGGCGCTGACGGCGGTGCGCGGGTTGCTGGTGGCCGCAGTTTCAACGATGCGCTCGGAGAGGCTCTTCAGGTCCACTGCCTCCGTGCCTTCGTGCGCCAGGAAATCGTGCACGGTAGCAATGGAGAGGATGCGATTGACGCTCTCTTGCAGCGCGTCCCGGGTGATGTCGCTGTCCGCCCGCCGCAATTGCAGCCGGAGCAGGCTGGCGATGGTCTGCAGGTTGTTCTTGACCCGGTGGTGGATTTCCTGCACCACTGCGGACTTGATCTGGCTCTGGCGCTGGCGACGGCGCAGGTCGGTGACGTCGCAGATCACCGAGAGCCGGCCGATATCCCGCCCCCGCTCGGAAAGCGGAATGGAACGCTTGATAATCGAAGCCTCACCGATCTCAAACTCGGTCTCGGTGTGCGTGCGGAAGCGCTGGGTCTTGAGCACTACCGCGCCGGGCAGGGTCCGCTCGTCCAGGCGCTGCCCCAGGACGCTCCCCTGGACGCCGACCTTACGGAAGATGGCCTGCGCCCGGGGGTCGGTGAAGATGATCGCCCCGCGCTCGTCCCGCACCACGATCCCGTCCCCTGAGTGGATGATGGAGAGCATGGTGCGCTGGTCTATGGTGTCGGCGAAGAGCATGTGCGCCAGCGCCGCCGCAGCGCGGGCGAGCACCGGGCTGGAGCGTCGTGCCGCTGCTCGTCGGTAGTGGGCGGACTTATGCAGGTCCAGCACAGCCACCAACCGGCCATCAGGCGCCCGCATGGGTGCCGCCCGCTCGTCGAGGGGGATTCCCCGCACCAGCCGCCCGGGCAATCCCAGGGCGGCCCGCCGCCGTGCCAGGCAGCGGGCCACCGCGGAATCGGGCTCGAGCGCGAGCAACTCGCCCGTACGACTGCGGGGATACAAACTCTGTGCGGTGGCAGGCTGGGCATGGGCGGCGATTACCGCCTCCTCCGGCCGGTTCGTCGGCGCCAGAATGAAAAGATCGGCGTGCGCCAGGTCGGCGACGATTCCCAGGTTATGGGCTACCCGCTGCAGTAACTGCAGGTCGGCGGCACTGAGCGTGATGCCGGGCATCTGCCCGAGCGAGGCTATCTGCATGGTGCCCTATTCTAACAAATGGGCATGTCGGTGGGAATCGCAGCGGGCGGGGCTGTGCCTCTTCCCCTCTCCCCGCGGGAGAGGGCTGGGGTGAGGGGATCCCCTCCCTGCCTCCCTGCCTCCCTGCTCCCCCCTCTGCTGGCAGAGAGGGCGCGGGGAGTAAGGTCGGCTGCCCTGACGCTCAGGCTGCGGCCGTTACCCCGGCCAGACCTCCAACCGCAGCGTCTTGGTGGCGCCGCCGGCAGACACCTCCACCGTGGCCGGCAGCCGGGTGCGGACCTGGAAGCGCCCATCCTCGCCCACGGTGACCGCGGTGTCGTTTACGCGTACGGAGGCACCCCGCTCTGCCGCTCCCTGCAGCATGCCATCACGATATGCAACCACGGCGGTGGGCTCCCGCTCGTACCACTCGATTAGCCGCGCAACCTGGTCTCGCAGGCGCATCAGCCCCTCGGGATCCTCCGCAAACTCGTCTATCCCCGGTGCCACTCCGCCGGCGAAAACCCGGACGGCCGAGCGCCCGGAGAAGCGCTGGGCCATCCCCAACTTGCCTGCCACCCGATCGGTGGCCTGTTCCAGCAGCGTCAGGTAGTCATAATCGTCAACCCCATCCCGGTAACAGTCCCAGCGCAGGGAGTCAATTACTCCCTTGCCGTCTGGGTTCGGGTAGAGGAAGAAGCCGCCTCCATTGAAGACTTCGTACTGGTTGGGTTTGGTCCAGGGGTCCGAGGGCCAGTAGTTGATGGCCCACCATTCCGTCCCCGTAAAGCCGAAGTGCTTCAGTACCCACGGCCAGGAGCGCAGGCGCACGGACGAAACATCCACGTCCAGGCTGTAGAGCCGGTTGTTATATCCCCAGGCCTGCCGGCCGGCCTTCATCTCGTCAGCCAGGGCCACCTCGTCAAAGTCCTCCGGCAGGGCCACATTCCAGATGTCCACCAGGCCGGATAACTCGGCGATGGGGGCGGTGGTCACGTAGGTAATCGCATCCGGCACTTCCCGCTTGACGATGCCCAGCAGCCGCCTGACCTGCGCCAGCATCTCGGGGCCGTGCGGCTCATCCCACACCTGGTAGTGGGCGTACTGGCTCCAGCCCCGTTGGCGCAGATGGTCGCCCACCTGGCGCACGTATGAGGCGAAGAGGCTGGCAAAACGGTCGCTCTGGACGGGCGCGCCGAGCCAGGACTCCCGCCCCGGGAGAAGGCCTTTGCCGTTGCCGTACAACAGTTGGGGCACGTTGAAAACCCAGAAGTGATAGGTGCCGAAGTACTGCCGGGCGGCCACGTCGAACGAGCGGAAATCGAGCACCACTTCATCTCCCGAGGGCGAGGCCGAAGTAGGAATGGGGGCAAGCAGGCTTTCGCCGGCCATGCGGTGCTCCGCCATGTCCTTGCGGATGGCCTCCCGGGGCACCTTGCTTGGCCAGATGCGGGCCAGGGTGGATAGCGCCGGGCGCTCGGGCAGGGAGAAGTCGTAAACGTGTAGGACGATCGGCACCTCGGCCCGTGCGTTGCCCCAGGTGATCGTTACCGTGCCCTGGTAGTCGCCCGCCGCGGCCTGGGAGGGGATCAGGGCGGTCAGCCAGATGCTTTGTGCCTGCCCCTGCGGCAGGCTTGTGGGCGGCTGGTCCAGCAGCGGGTCGGGCGCCGGGCCACCATGCGCCCGGGCGCTGCCGCGGCCTTTGTCCACGTTGACCAGGCCCACATAGCGCACGGTGAAGGCGCTCGCGGGAATGAGCCCGGGTCCCTGGAGGTCGCTTACCGTGACCGCCAATCCGGGAAGGTCGCGCTCGGGCCGCAGGACCAACTGGCAGGGCTCACGCTCCCCCCGGCAGGCCGAAAGGCTCAGCCCGGCTGCCTTGCCTTCGGGCGGCCCGGCATCCGGGAGCACCTTGCGCGGAGCGGGCACCGTCCAGAGCACGGCAGGCAGGCTACCGGAGGGCAGGACACCCTGAACCGCCCCCGGGGCGCGGGAAGGGGCGCCAGGGAGGCCAGGCACGGAGGCAGAGCGGGGCGGGGTCAGGTACAGGCCCACCGCCAGCCCCGCCAGGGAGGCGACGAGGAGTAAACGCCGGCGCAGCGCAGGGAAGAACCGCATGCCGGTAGTATAGACCAGCCGGGGCAGGCAGTAAACCGGCCTGCTGAGCGCGCCCGCCGGCTGGAGCCGGGAGAACCCGCGCTGGCGGGGGTGGCGCTGCGGGTGGCCGGCCCCCACCACAGGTGGCTGCCGGGCTCAGCCTTACGGGCTGTTGGCAGGGGCAACGCTTCCCCCGGCCAGTTCACCTCTTGCGAGATGGCCAAGGGGCTCAGTTGGGCACCAGGTTTCGGGGATAAGGTTCCGAGCAAGCCTGCAGTGGCGCAGGCGCCTCACCCCAGCCCTCTTTGCGGGGGAGGGGCAGCCTCACCCTTGCTTGTAACTGATCCCGAACCCGCCGCGCGGGTAGTCCCAGTCTATGTTGCCGAAGGGGCAATAAATCCGGCAGGCACCGCACTCCAGGCAGTTATTGTAGGCGACCACGGTCTTGTTCTCTTCCCAGGTATAGACCTTGGCCGGGCAGACCAGGGTGCAGGGGCGCCCGCGCTCGCCGCAGCGCTGCAAGCATACCGCCTGGTCCACGATCTTCAGGTGCGACTGGCTCTCGTCCGGCTTGATACCGTCCAGGAACAGTTTATCCTCGATCTTCATATCATTCTCCTGGCTGCCCCGATGCCGTCCCGGATCATTCCAAAGATGGACCGGCCCCGGAGGGCCTTACGCACGATTTGCCACTGCTTCTGCCGCTTGGGAATGCCGTCCACCGTGAGGAACTCGCTCGCGGCCATGTTCAGGAGGTCAGGGTAAACTCTGAAGAAGTGCGGGTTGCGCCCGAAGAAGTCATTGGCGTTCCGATACTTCTTCAGGTCCTTCATGATAAACGAGTCGTCCAGCCGCCGCCGGTAAGCCGAGAGCGTGGCCGCCGAGAAATCGCCCCGCTTCTTCGCCTCGATAACTGTTTCCCCGGCCAATTTGCCGGAGATCATGGCCAGGTTGGAGCCCTCCCGGTGGTAGGAGTTGACCAGTTGCGCCGCGTCGCCAACCACGAGCATGCCGTCGGTGAACACCTGGGGCACTGCCCGGTAGCCACCCTCGGGAATGAGGTGGGCCAGGTACTCCCGGGTTTCGCCCCCCTCCACCAGCGGGTGCACAGCCGGGTGGGCCTTGAGCGACTCCAGCAGATCATTGGGGTTGGTCTTCGCCTCGACCAGGTCGGCCACCACCACTCCCACGCCCACCGAGAGGGAATCCTTGTTGGTGTAGATGAAAGCCGTGCCCATCATTCCTGCGGTGGCCGCGCCCACCAACTCGATGGTGGCGCCGGCATCCTCTTCCAGATGGAAGCGGTCCTGGATCCGCTCGCGGGGCAAGGCGATGATCTCCTTCACCGCCAGCCCCACCTGGTGGGGGGTCCACTCCTTGTGCAGCCCGGCTTTGCGCGCCAGCAGGCTGTTGACCCCGTCGGCAGCGATCACAACGTCGGCATACAGGTCGCCGTCCGCGCGCCCGGTGCGCACTCCCACCACCCGACCGTCCTTGCGGATGACCTCCTCCACCAGGGTCTCGGGCACGATCATGGCCCCAGCCTCGGTCACGGTCTTCCCCATCCACTTGTCGAAGCGGGCCCGCAGCACGGTGAAGGCGTTGTAGGGTTCCTGGCACCAGGCCTCGTTCTTATGGCCCACCTCGAAGGCGGAGTCCTTGCTCAGGATCCACAGGCTCTGCTGGGCCACGTGCCTCTCCACCGGCGCCGTACGCCAAAAATCGGGGAAGACTTCCTCGGTGGGCTGGCGGTAGAGGACACCGCCCATTACGTTCTTGGAGCCCGGGAAGTCGCCGCGCTCCAGCACCACGACCTCCAGCCCCGCCTTGGCCATGGTGTAGGCGGCGGCCAACCCGGCCGGCCCCGCCCCCACCACGATGGCGTCAAACTTTTCACCTTCCACGTGCTGTCTCCTAACTGCTGCTCTTGCCCAGCCGCTGCTTGATCGCGCTGGTGAGCGCCGGCACCACCTCGAAGAGGTTGCCGACGATGCCGTAGTTCGCCACCGAGAAGATGGCGGCCTGCGGATCGCTATTGATGGCCACGATCACATCGCTGGTCTGCATCCCCACCAGGTGCTGCACCGCCCCCGAGATGCCGCAGGCGATATAGAGTTTGGGCCGCACTGTCTTGCCCGTTTGCCCCACCTGGTGGTCGTAGCCGATCCAGCCCGAGTCCACCGCCGCCCGGGAAGCGCCCACCACCCCGCCCAGGGCATCGGCCAGTTCCTGCAGGAGGCGGAAGTTCTCCGGCCCGCCCATCCCCCGGCCGCCAGAGACAATCACCTCGGCGTCGGCCAGGTTAACGGTGCCGGCAACCTTGTCTTTTACATACTCGACGACCTTGACCGCCACCTGGTCCTCGCTCAGGCCCAGGGGCTCGCTGATGATCTTGCCGGTACGCCCCTCCTGCCTGGGCGGCATGGCCATCACCCGGGGGCGAACGGTGGCCATTTGCGGCCGGCGCTCCTCCGTGAGAATGGTGGCCATGATGTTGCCGCCAAAAGCGGGACGGGTCTGCTCCAGCAGCCGGCATTCCTTGTCAATGGTGAGCCCGGTGCAATCGGCGGTGAGACCAGTGCCCAACTCAGTGGCCACCGCCCCCGCAAGGTCGCGGCCGGTGGTGGTGGCGCCCAAGAGCAAGACCTCGGGCCGGTACTTGGTGACCAGGCTGTACAGGCCATGCAGGTAGGGGCTGGTGCGGTAGTGGGCGAGCACGGGATCGTCAATCATGTATACCGTGTCGGCGCCGTAGGCGAAGGCCTCCTCGGCGAGGTGCCCCATGTCACTGCCCAGCACCACCGCCGCCAGCTCCACCCCCAGGTCGCCCGCAAGTTGCCGCCCCACGCCCAGCAGTTCCCAGGAGACTTTGGCGGGCACCCCGTCGGTCTGCTCCACAAAGACCCACACCCCGCGCCAGGTGTCCTTGCCCTGGGGGGCAGCAGGCTCTTCCTCCACCGCCTTCTTTTCGCCGCGGGGCGGGCGCTCCGCCTTGAGCGCCTCCGCCGGGCAGGCGCGCACGCACAGCCCGCAGCCGGTGCACTTCTCCGGGATGACCTGCACAATGCCGTCTTGCATGAAAAGCGCTTCGCGTCGGCAAGCGCCAATACAACGCTCGCAGCCGATGCACTTTTCCTTGAAGATCTCCAATGCCATCTCAAGTCTTCTTTCCTGGCGTCTGGCCAGAGGAACTCCCGGTGACTGGCGCCGGCGCCTGGTGGCGATAGCCCGGGATCAGGAGCCCAGTGCCCCCGATTCGAGCATCCTGTCGAGGAGGGCGTTGACTGCGGTGGCGGTGTCCCCGGCGATGGTCTCGCCACCACCCCGGCGGGGCGGGGCGAAGATGCGGCGGACCTTGGTAGGGGAGCCATTCAGGCCAATCTGCCCGGCGTCGACGCCCAGGACCTGGCTGGTCCACACCGGGATCTCAGTGCGCAAGGCGCGTATCAAGGTGGGCAGGCTGGCATAGCGGACTTCGTTGATCTCGGCGACCACTGTGAGCAGGGCGGGCAACGGCGCCCGTACGGTCTCATGGGCACCCTCGAGTTTCCGGCGCACCACTATCTCGCCCTTGGCCTCATTCACCTCCACCACCTGGTCCACGTAGGTCAGTTGAGTGAGATTGAGGCGGCGGGCGATGCCCGGGCCCACCTGGGCGGTATCGCCGTCAATGGTCTGTTTGCCGCAGATCACCAGGTCCACGCGCTCCTTTTCCCCCACCGCACGGATGGCCTGGGACAAGGTATAACTCGTGGCCAGCGTGTCCGCGCCGCCAAAAGCCCGGTCGCTGACCAGGATGGCCTCGTCTGCGCCCAGGGAAAGCGCCTTCTGCAAGGCCTCCTTCGCCTGGGGCGGGCCCATGCTGACCACCGTCACCTTCCCGCCATAGCGCTCCTTGAGCCGAATGGCCTCCTCCAGGGCGTGCACGTCGAACGGGTTGATGATGGAGGGGACGCCTTCACGGATCAGGGTGTTGGTCTCGGGGTCAATGCGAACCTGGGTCGTGTCGGGGACCTGCTTCAGGGAGACAACGGTGTGCACCAGGCCATCCTTTCGTTCGGGAAATCACAAACGTCATACTACACCGCCCCCATGCCCCAGTCAACGCCGGCGCCGCTGCACAAGGGGGCTGTTGCCGCCCTATACGACTCCCGCCCAAAGGCTTCCTTCCCTCGGAAGGGAGCGGCGCCCGCCCGCATAACTTACCAGGCAAGTTTCCTCACAGGGAGGTTCAGATGCGACGGACCGCGCTCTTAGTGACCGCCATCATCGTGATGCTGCTGGCGCTCCCGGCGGGGGCACGCTACCTGGACGGAACGCTCGCCCTGATTCGGCAGCCGATATCCACGCTGCCCGTGATTGTGAAGGCCGGTGACGCCTTCCGCGTCGCCATCGCCCCAGGCAGCCCTTATCCACAGCAATGCCGGGCCACGCTGTATCGCGGCGAGGCCGAGTATGCCCTGGAACTGACCATCCCCGACGCTGCTGTTCGTGCCCAGGCGCGCGTCTTCAGCGCTCAGATAAGAGTGCCCAAAGAGGTGCCGCCCGGCCTCTATGGCCTCCAGGTCACCCTGCGCCCGGGCAACCGCATGGATACCGCCGAGCGGGCGGTAAAGGTGGTAGCAGACTGGCCCAGCACCTATCGCTTTGCCCACATCACCGACGTGCACATCGGCAAGAACACCGCGCCCTTCGTAGCCGGGGGGGTGATGGCCGAGGGCGTGGAGACCGAGGAGGTATTCCGCCGTACTGCAGCCGAGATCAACCGGCTGGGGGTGGATTTCGTGCTGCTGACCGGGGACCTCACCGAGAGTGCGCAGCCGGAGCAGTTCCGCACGTTCCTACAGATCCTGGACCTCTTCACAGCCCCCACGTTTGTCACCCCGGGCAATCACGATCGAGGGGCGCCACTGGGGACCAACCCAGCGTATACCAGCCCCGAGCCCGGCGTGCAGCCTATCGGCACCGAGTCCATCTATGACCGCTATTGCGGGCCGGCGACCTACACCTTTGACCTGGGCCGACACCGCTATGTCTCCCTGGACACCCGCTGGGAGGAGGAGTTCCTGATCAACGACGCGTTCCGGGGCTGGATGCAGTCCCTGCTCGCCCGGCCCGACCCGGCGCTGGGCGTCTTCTTCTCCCACCGCATCAGCGAGGTGGAGTACCCCTTCTACCAGCGGGAACTGCCCAGGCACAACTACCGGCTCTACGCCTTCGGCCACACGCACGACGATGAGATTTTCTGGTTGGGCGACTTGACGGTGCTCAATACCAGCGAGGAATTCATGGGCACCTACAGCGTGGTTACCGTCTCGGGGGACCGGGTGGTCTCCATCCGGCACTATCACAAGGCGGCGGTGAGGTAGCATCTGCTGGCGGGAGCCCGCACCGCCTCCGTCTTTTCGGTGTCTTACTTGCAGATCCGCCAATGCGCCTGTAGGGTCATTTCACGCGGCGCACCAGGATATCCACCAGTTTCCAGGCCACGTAGACAGTGACCACGGCCGAGCCAATGATCCCCAGCAGGCCAAACATGAGGTCGGATATCCTTGCGGTATCCATAGCCACTACTGCCAATCGGTATGCCAGCAGGAAGGCGAACAGGGCGAGCGCGAGCACCTCGAAGAGCACCATTACCTGCTCGCTGGTGCCCCGGGCCGGCTTGCTCTCCACCTCGGTCACAGTCTCGGCAGGCGGGGCAGGCTTGCGGCGGGGGGGATTGCCTACGATTACGAAGATGCGGAAGGTGTCCAGCACCTGAACGCGGTTTTCGCCGATCTTCTGGCAGGTCATCACCAGGGGGGTTTCGCCCTCAGCACGGGCCTGGAAGATGCGGACGAAGGTAGCGAGGTCCTCCCCCAGCAGCCAATAGGAATCCTGGTCGGCCTGCTCGGCATAGGCCAACACGGACGTGTCAACGTCCACCTTCCAGGCAGCCAGCGGGTCCAGTTCCGGCAAGGTTATCTGTACCGTATCGCCGACCGCCAGCCGAATGGTCTTCCCGCTGTCCTCCTTCGCGAGGGCGAGAGTTGTGCTGACCAAAGGCTGTCCTCCCCTGGAGCGCCTACCGCTTTCGACACCGCGGCAGGATGTCCTTTCTGCGACGTGCGACTGCGACTGCGAGCGCTGCTTGGCCTCCCACTCCGGCTTGAGGGCGCAAGTATCATACCATTACCATGCAGAAGTGCAAGTGCGGTTGTCCCAGAGACGGCAGGCATGGCGGCCGCAAGCCTACCCTGAGCCCCGCCCACCCTTTTGACGCAGGGAAAGCAGGTCTTGATACAGGCGTTCAGTCTCGGATACCGTGTGCTCCATGCTGAACAGGGATACTGCCCGGGCGCGGGCTCGCCCGCCCATGGTGGCAGCCAGGGCCGGGTCGCCCAGCAGCGCCGCCAGGGCCTCTGTGAGCGGCGCTAGCTCGCCTGGTGGCACCAGCACGCCGGTCTCCCCCGGCGCCACGATCTCTGCCAGGCCGCCGGTATCCGAGGCCACCAGCGGTTTGCCCATGGCCATCGTCTCCAGCCCCGCCACCCCCAGAGCCTCCCGCCGGGAGGGCAGCACCGCCACCTGGCAGCGCGCCAGCACAGGCCGCACATCTGCCAGGTAGCCGGTAAAGACAACTCGCCGAGCCACGCCACACTCGCGGGCCAGGCCTTCCAGCCTCCTGCGCTCCTCCCCCTCCCCCACCAGTGCCAGCCACACCGCTGCATGCTCGGCGGGCAGCCCGGCCAGTGCCCGGATTAGCAGGTCCTGACCCTTGCGCCACTGCAGGGGCGCCACGCAAGCGACCATAGGCACTCCTTCCGGCACCCCCGGACACGCGGGGGTGACGGCGTCTGGTCTGAAGCGTTCGGTATCCACGCCCGAGTAGATGCGGGCCACAGACTCAGGCGGTACCCCCAACGTGAGCACGGATTGGCGGCCGGCCTCCGAGACCGCGATCACCCGCTGCACCAACCCATGGAAACGCCACCGGTTCAGCCGGCCCGGGGTGGGCGGGAAATCAGTACGCTTGTGGGCAATCACCACCGGCACCCCGGCCAAGCGGGCGGCAATGCCCCCCAGGGTGTGGGCCACCGGTGAATGCAGGTGCACGACCTGAGGCCGCAGGCGTCGGAACAACGCTATCAGCCGAGCGAGCGAGGGCAAATCGAGGGCGTGGCACAGCGGGTACTGCACGATCGGGATTTCACCCTGCAGGCGCGCCGCCAGGGCGCTCCCCGGCCGGGTGACCACCACCGCCCGGTGTCCGCGACGCAACAAGCCACGCACCAGCCCGGCGATCTGCACCTGCCCCCCGCTCCAGCCGCTCAGGGCATCTATGTGGACTGTGAGGAGACCGGGCGCGGCGCGAGGCGGCCTGCCGCCGCCAGCACCTCCTCCGCCGTGATTCCGAGCAAGCATGGGCGATCCTTGCAGCCCTGCTGGCAGGGCGCGCAGGCCAGCCGCCGGCTCAACACCTGGTGCCCCGGCCCCTGGGGGGCTGTCAGTGCAGGGTCGGTGGGCCCGAAGATGGCCACGGTGGGCGTCCCCATGGCGGCTGCCAGGTGCAGCGGACCCGAATCCCCACCTACGAAGAGACCCGCCTTTCCGAGCAGCGCAGCCAGCACCCCCAGGCCGGTCTTCCCGGCCAGGCTGAGGCCACCGGGGATGCGGCTGGCCATCTCCCCGGCGGCCGCCGCCTCCGCCGCTCCGCCCACCACCACCACCTGCCAGCCGGCTCTGGCCAACCCCTCCCCTACCTCGGCGAAACGCCCGGCAGGCCAGGTCTTGTAGCCGCGCCGGCCCGAGGCCCCGGCTGCCAACACCGCCAGCGGTGTCCCTGCCTTCACCCCCAGCGTGGCCAGCACCTGGTCGGCCTCCTCCCGGTCGCGCTCGCCCAGGTGCAGCAGGCCCTGGTACCCATCGGGCGCCGCTATCGCCAGTGCCGATAGCGCGGCCGCCATCTTCGCCGGACAAGGAATGCCGCGCCACTGCACGCGGGTGGTTAGCAGGCGGCGCAGCGACGAATCACAGTAGCCGATGCGTTGCAGCGCCCCCGAGAGCCACATTAACAGGCTGCTGAGCGGGGACTGTGAGATGCCGAGGGCCGCCTGGGCGCGCTCCTGCCGCAGGCGCGCGGCCAGGCGGCAAATCTCCGGGAGGCGGGAGCCGGTGCGGGTGACGACTTCATCGACGAACGGCGAGTGCTGCAGCAGGGGCGCCAGGCTCGCCGGTGCCACACTCACGATGCGACCCTGGGGCAGCGCCCGCCGCAGCCCTGCAAGCACCGGCAGGCTGAAAACGAGGTCGCCCACCTGGTTCATGTGGAAAACCAGCACCGTCGCGTCCGGCTGCAGGCCCAAGGCTTCTCCGTACCCCGCCGCCACTGCTTCCGACATAGCCGCCGTACTGTGGCGGGAGCGCACGTAGGCCACCCCGAAGTCACCTGGGGACGCCTCCAGTGCCCGACCCAGGCCCGCCACCAGCGCCTCGGGCGTAACCGGGGCGAGGCGCCCATGATCGCCGAAATGGCACTTGGCAGCCGCCTCCAGGTTATCAGGCGTGAGCGGGCCGAAGTACCCGCCCTTGCCGGCGGCTACCACCGGCTTGCCGCATGCCAAGCCCTCCAGGGCCACCGTGGCGCCCCCCACCACCGCGTCGGCCAGAGAAAGCAGGCGGTCCACGTCCCCACGGCCTGCCAGGCATGATACCGCCCCCCGCCCCAGGCGTCTATTGGCCGCGGCCGCGGCGACGCGCACTCGTTCCAGCCGAGACCCATTGCCCACGATCAGCACCTGCACACCCGGGTGGCCGGCATTCAGCGCCGGCATGGCCTCACACAATGCCAAAGCCACCCCGGCCTTGCTGTGGCTCAATCGGCTCGCATGCACCACCACCGGGGCCGTCAAGTCGACCCCCAGTTCACGGGCCAAGCCCTCCTCGGGCGGAGCCGGGCGGAAGCGCCTGGTATCCACCCCTACGGGCACCAGCAGCACCTGCTCGGGCCGCAGGTGGAACCGCCGAACCAGGTGCTCCCGGCACTCGGGGCTGACGGTCAGCACGCACCGGCCCCAACCGGGCATCAGGAAGCGTTGTGCCGGGTGGCGCAGGCCGTGCACCGTGAGGATGAAAGGAACGCCCGCCAGGCGAGCGGCGAGCGCGCCCACGGTCCCCGCCCGCCAGTTGTGGGCGGCGACCAGACCCACCCGCTCCCGGGTGATCAGCCGCCACAACCGCCACACTGCCGCCGGCATGTGCCGACCGGCCAGGGGCAGGTGATGATAGGGAATGCCGGCCGCCCTCAACTCGGGTTCCAGTGCCCCTCCCCCACCGGCCACGATCACCCGGCAGCCCGCCTCCGCCTGGGCTGCCGCCAGCCGGATTACATACCACTCGACGCCTCCATGGTCCAGCCAGGGGAGCAGGTGCAGGATGGCCTGTCCCCCCAAGGATGGCGTCATGATCTCCCCTCCATCGCGGCGTGCACGGCCGGCAGCACCATGTTCACCGGCAGGTCGCGCAAGCAACGGTTGCCCCTGAGGCACGGGCGGAAGCAGGCATGGGGGCGCCCCCGGCATGGACTGCAGGGTAGGTCCATCCGCACCACTCCAGCATGCGCCCCCACGGGCCCCGACCATGTGGGGTCACTGCGACCGTAGATGCCCACGACTGGCGTGCCCGCTGCGGCTGCCAGGTGCAGGGGCCCGCTGTCACCCCCGACAAAGGCCCGGCAGTGGGCCAGCAGCGCGGCCAAGTGTCCCATATCAGGCGCCACGGCAATCACGGCGTCGAAGCAGGAGGCCAGCCATTCCAGCAAGGGGCGCTCTGCCTCCTCGCCCACCAGCAGGCATCGGACACCCTGCCTGCTGAGTGCCTCCCCGAGCGCAAGGTAGTTCTCCGCCGGCCACTGCCGGCCATGCGAGTGGCCGCCCGGGTGCAGGGCGACCAGCCGGTCCCTCGGGCCAAGGCCTGTCTGTTGCAGCCGATCTGCTGCCCAGGCCATCTGGCGAGCCGTAGGCTCGAGGTGGGGGATAGTGTCCCTGCAGTCCAGCCCAAGCGGCACCAGCAGGGCCGCCCTGGCTTGGGTGACATGGCCTGCGGCGGGCGGCGGCACCACCTGGCGATAGTAGCGACCGGCTCCCACGGGGGCGAGCCACCATGGCGTGCCCACGATCACCCGGGCGCGCGTGCGGCGAGCCAGGCGGGCGGTGCGGCGCTTGCCTGTGAGGTCGAGTACCGCATCCCAAACGTCCGCCCAGACCTGCTCTGGAACAAGGGTCTCGTCGTATTGGCTGAACGCCTCCCGCAGGGCTCGTACCGCCGGGGAGGGCACGCCGGCAAGATGGACGTCGCGCTCCTGGCGCAAGCGGGCAAGCACCGGCAGCGAAAAGACGGCATCCCCCAGCCCGTATTGCTCAATGAGCAGAACTCTCATTGTCCGAGTAAGCGGCGGGCGGCCTGTGCCACCATTTCCACGGTGACTGCCCGCTGGCATGCCAGGTCAGCGCATTGCCGCTTTCGGCACGGCGCACAGGGCGCTGCCGCCTGCACCACCTCCACCCGCTCACCATAGGGGGCGGTGAGCAGGGGTTGGGTGGGGCCGTAGATCGCGACCACGGGGGTACCGGTTGCGGCCGCGACGTGGGTGGGACCAGAGTCAGGTCCCACCACCAACCGACACCGACGAAACAGCGCCGGCAGGTCCCCCACCCCCGTCCGGCCGGCGATGCTGAGGGCCACGCCGCCCGCCTTGGAAACTACCTGGTCACAGAGGGCGCCGTCGCCAGGCGCGCCGCCCACCAGCGGCCGCAAGCCCCAGCCCGCGAGCACCTGCGCCAACTCCCCGAACCGCTCTGGCAGCCAGCGCTTGCTCGCCCAGCTTGTTGAGGGCAGCAGGACCGCTGCCTGGCCCGCGGCTCCTGTTTCCGCCAGCAGTGCTTCCATGCGGGCGACTGCCTCTGGCCGCTCCAGCAACACGAACTCCGGCTTATCCGCCTGGGCCCCCAGCAGCCGGGCGAAATCCAGGTAGTTGTCTACCGCATGGACGCGTCGCGGGGCGATTGCGCGCTCGTTGAAGAAAAAGGCGCATTCCTGCCAAGTTCGATACCCTACCCGCCGCCGGGCCCCCGCCAGACATGCCAACCAGGCGCTCTTGAATAGCCCCTGCAGGTCAAGCGCAATGTCGAAGCGGTAGCGACGAATGGCCCTCACCAGCGCCAGCGAGGTCTGCCGCACTATCACTCCAGGCGCCTCCCGCACCGCTCCCTCCCGGAGCACGAAGGTGATGTCCAGCAGGGGGTGGCCGGCGACCAGGGGCGCGGCCGCCTGGCCCACGCACCAGCCGATGAAGGCCTGGGGCAGGTGGCGGCGCAGGGCTGCCAGCGTGGGCAGACTGTGCACCACGTCACCCAGCGAACTCAGTTTGACGATGAGCACCCGGGGCTGCCGGTTGTCATTCATGGTAGACAGGCTCGGGATGATCCGGCGGGCGGGTCTTCCAGCGCTTATGCATCCAGAACCATTGCTCGGGCCGCAGCCGGATGTGCTCCTCGATCAAGGCGACCATGCGTTGGGTGTTGCGGACGTCGTCGCTCGCCTTGTCGTCGGTAAACTGCAACTCGAGCAGGGGCAGGCATTCACCGATGTGATGGTTGTCAGGCTCGCGCCGGGAGAAGATGGGGGCGACCGCTGCCCCCGTGGCCCGGGCCAGCGCGGCAGGTCCGGTGGCAGTAGCCGCGGGCAGGCCGAAGAAATCCACAAAGACGCCGTTGGTCCCCGCGTTCTGGTCCAGGAGGATGGCCACGATCCCGTTCCGGCGCAGTGCCCTGAGCGCTCCCTTTGCGCCCTGGTCGCGGTCGATCACCCGCATCCCCACCTTCTCCCGGACCCCGGTAAGCAGGTCGGTCACCTTCGGGTCGCGCTGGCTGCGGGCGATCACGTTCATCGGGTAGCCGGCCGCAGCCAAGCGGGCACCGACCAACTCCCAGTTGCCGTAATGGGCAGTGAGCAGGATGCATCCCTTGCCCCGGGCCAACGCTTCGTCCAGGTACTTGGTATTGACCAGGGTAACCTTGGCCTCAATCTGCTCCTTGGTCATGTAGGGCATACGCAGGAACTCAAGCAGGCTGCGTCCGCCATAGCGGTACGACTGCAAGGCGATGGCCTGTAGGTCTTCCTCGGAGCGCTCCTTGCCCAGGGCCAGCCGCAGGTTGGTCAGCACCAGGCGGGCGTGCCGGGGGGATATGGCACGCATCAACATGCCCACGCGGTCTCCCGCCGCCGGCACGCGCTCCTCGGGAATCCGCCGGGCATACCAGCGCAGCCCCAGCAGCGCCTTGGCCCCCAGCCAGTGACGGAAGGCCACCCGGTTCCCATCCACCTTCATCGCTCTCGCAGTCTCCTCAGCAGGCTCTCAGACAGCAGCGGCGGCTTGCCCCCGAGATCGAGCATCTCCACTCCCAGCACCCACAGCGGTGGGGCGCCCCTCCATGCAGGCAATCTTACTTCATCCTTTTCCGTAGTGACCAGGGCAGCGGCACCGGTCTCGATGGCCTGCAAGGCGACTGTCTGCAACTCCTGCGGCCGGTACTGGTGGTGGTCGGGAAAACGCGCAGGCACCACTTCCGCCCCCAATCGCTCCAGCGTGGCCTCGAACGAGGCCGGATTGCCGATGCCCGAAAGCGCGACCACACGCGCCCCGCGCAGGACCTCCAGTTCCACCTCCCCACCTCCCACCTGCCGCAAGCGCACTGGCCCGTGGCGGGTCAGGGTGATCTCCATTCCCGGGCAGGTGCGTCCGATGCGCGCGGCTGCCTCGCCGATGGTGCCTTCATCCGCCAAGTCAGCGTGCGTCACCCACACCGCCTGCGCCCGGTGCAGGTGGCCGATCGGTTCCCGCAGCATCCCTGCCGGCAGCACCCGGCCGTTGTCAAAGGGGTTGAGCGCATCCACCAGCACCAACTCCAGGTCCTTGTGCAGCCGCCAGTACTGGAAGCCGTCATCCAACACCAGAACATTGGCCCCGAGTTGGGCAGTGGCCAGGGCCGCCGTGCGCCGGCGGTCCTTGCCCACCAGCACCGGGACTCCCGGCAAATGCTGTGCCAACAGCCAGGGTTCGTCTCCGCTCTGCTGGGCAGTCATCAACACCCGGCGGCCATCAGATACCACGCCCGTGCCGCGGCCGCGGTAGCCCCGGCTCAGCACCGCCGGACGCAGCCCGGCCGCCTGCAACTGGCGGGCCACCGCCATCACTGCCGTGGTCTTGCCGGTGCCCCCCACGGTCAGGTTGCCGATGGCCACCACCGGCACTCCGGCCCGGGTCTGGGATATCAGACCAGTCTTGATTCCCAGCAGATACGCTTCCAGCCCGGCCCGATAGAGGGCGGCGCCCACTCGCAACAGTGCCCGCACCCCGGCGGCGACCATACCCTGCCGGGCACCGTGCGCCACCTCCAGCAAGTAGCGCTGCCAGCCTGAGATGCCCACATACACGGGGGCGCTCACCCGCCCATCTCCCCGGCAACCAACGCCGCGTAGCGGGCTGCCACGCCCCGCTGCTCCTGGGCAAAGGCGCGGGCTCGCGCGGCAATATCGGCCAGCCTTTCCGGCGAGGCCAGGAGATCTATCCAGGCGGAGGCCAGGCTCTCCGCATCCTGCACCACCCACCCCAGTTTAGCCTCGCGCACCGCTCGCTCCAGGTCCAACTGGCCATACATGTGCGGTCCATAGAGCACCGGCCGCCCACAAGCGGTCGGCTCCAGCACATTATGCCCACCGATTGTCTCAATCAGGCTCCCGCCCACGAACGCCGCCTGCCCCAGCGCATAGGCAGCCGCCAGCTCGCCCATGGTGTCCAGCAGGATTACCTGTGCTCGGCGGGCGGCTTCCCCGCCGCTGAGGGTGGACCGCCGCACAACTGTCAGCCCATGCCGGGCCACCACTGCTTCGACTTCCTCGGCGCGATGAATGTGCCGGGGCGCCAGGATCAAGCGGCAAGCCGGGAAGCGAGTGCGGACCCGGCAGAAGGCCGCCAGCACCAGTTCCTCCTCGCCCTGGTGGGTGCTGCCGGCAACCAAGACCTGGTCATCCGGATGTACGCCCGCATCGCGACCCAGCTGCTCCACCTTCTCGGGTGGGGCCGCGGTAAGCGCGCTGTCCATCTTGGCGTTACCCATGGCACAGCCTGCCTCCGGGGGTAGTCCCAGCGAGACCGCCCGCGCCAGGTAGTGCTCAGACTGCGCGCAGAAGCGATCCACCAGCGCCAGCAAACCGGCGAAGAACCACCGCGCCGGCCAGCGCATGCGCCTCATGTTGCGATCTGAGATGCGGGCATTCACCACCACCACCCTGGTGCCGAACCAACGACACAGGTGCAGCAGGTTCGGCCACAACTCGGTCTCGGTGAGCATCAGCACCTCCGGCCGCACTCGCGCCAGGGCCAACGCCACGCATGGCAACAGGTCCACCGGCAAGTAGGCTACCCGGTCGGCAACGCCGGCGCACTGTTCCTGAGCGATCTTCTGGCCGGTGTCCGTGAGGGTCGTGACCAGAAGCCAGGCTTCCGGGCACCTGGCCCTGAGTTCGCGCACAATCGGGGTGACCGCCACCGCCTCGCCAACGCTCACCGCGTGTGCCCAGATCACCTGCTTGCCCCGGGGCGAGCGGGGCAGCCAGCCCAGCCGCTGTAGCCCCCCATGCCGCCAGCGGTGCTTGGCCATCATCTGTTGCGCCAACAGATACAGCGCTATTACGGGCAGGCACACCACCAACACCAGGTTGTAAAGCAGGAAGTGTAACCAGAGCATGCGCCGGGGGAAGGTGGGGGCGGACGCCGCGATACCCTGTCTCATCTCGCTCCCACCCCGCTACTCCGCCAGGTCCGGCTGGTCCCGGAACTGCATCTCGTACAACTTGCGATAGAGGCCCCGGGAACGCAGGAGTTGGGCGTGCGAGCCGATCTCCACGATGCGCCCCCCGTCCAGCACCACAATGCGGTGGGCGTTGCGCACGGTGGATAGGCGGTGGGCGATCACCACCGTGGTCCGGTCGGCCATCAGGCGCTCCAGCGCCTCTTGCACTTGCTGTTCAGACTCGGTATCGAGGCTGCTGGTCGCCTCGTCCAGGATAAGAATGCGCGGGTTCTTGAGCAGGGTGCGGGCGATGGCCACGCGCTGGCGCTGACCGCCCGAGAGTTTGGTGCCCCGCTCCCCGACTTCGGTCGCATAGCCCATGGGCAAGGACACAATGAAATCGTGGGCGTTCGCCGCCCTGGCCGCATCCTCGATTTCCTCCTGGCTGGCCTCCAGCCGGCCGTAGGCGATGTTGTCCCGGATGCTGCCGGTGAAGAGCACTGTCTCCTGGGGCACGATGCCGATCTGGCTGCGCAGCGAGTGCAGGGTCACCCCGCGCACGTCATTCCCATCCACCAGCAGCGCCCCTTCGGTCACGTCGTAGAAGCGAGGGATCAGTTTGGTCAGGCTCGACTTGCCTCCCCCGCTCGGGCCGACCAGGGCCACCACCTCCCCGGGGGCGATGGTCAGGTTGATCTCCCGCAGTACGTCCTCGCTCTCGGCGTAGCGGAACGAGACCCCCTGGAAGATTATCTCCCCCCGCACCGGCGGCAGCGGCTTGGCATCCGGGGCCTCTTGTATATCCGATTCCCGGTCCAGCACCTCCATCACCCGGGCCCCCGCGGCGATGCCCTGGTGGAAGCCCAGGTTGATGCGGCCGAGTTTGCTGAACTGGGCACCCACCCGCTGCGCCACCGAAACGTACACCACCAGCACCGGGATGCTCAGCTGGTGGTGGATCACGAACCACCCCGCCAGGCCCAGGCCCAGCACCATTCCGGTCACCCCCATGAACTCCACCGCCGGCTGCAGGGGGGCGGCAATGCGGGCGGCCTGCAGGTTGGCCGCGACCGTGTCCCGGTTGATGCGGTCAAACTGCTGGATCTCGTATTCCTCGCGCGTGAAAGACTGCACGGTGTTGATGGTCCCAATGCGCTCCTGGAGGCGGGCGTTCATGCTGGCCACCCGCTGCTGGACAACGCGGGTGACGGCCCGGATGTGGAACCCCGCCTTGCCGATCACGTAACTGACCGCCGGCACCATCACCAGTGCCAGCAATGTCAACTGCCAGCTCGCAAGCAGCATTACCGTCAGCCCGCCCACAATGGTGGCCGCGGCAACCACGGCGTCGGCCAGTTGCACGCTTACCAGGTTTTGCACCAGAGCGATGTCACTGGTCATGCGGCTCATCAACTCGCCCGTCTGGCGCGACTCATAGAAGGACATGGGCAGGCCCAGCAGCCTCCCGTATAGCGCGGCACGCAGGTCCTTCATCACGTGCTGGCTGATGTATTGGTTCAGGTACAGGTAGCCGGCGACGCATAGCGAGCGCAGGGCATAGATCAGCACGCATCCCCCGCAGAAAAGTAGCAGCCAGTGTACCTGCCCATGGGCATCCGCCAACTCCACCCGAAGTTGATCGCGTAGCGACATCAGCCAATCGATCCGTTCGAGACGGTCGCGTAGCCAGGAGGCGACCTGGTCCCGGGCGGCATGTTGGCCACTGGGTACGGGGGCGGTGAGGGAGGAGGGATCGAGGGCCAGGAAGACGCCGCCGGTAAGGGCGGGGAAGGCCACCACCTCGAGCAGGGTGCCCACCGCCAGCAATAGGAACGCCGCCACCAACAGGTGTCGGTAGGGCTGGGCCGTCTTGAGGATGCGCCGAAAGACGTTCACGTGGTCTCCCCTGCCCGCATTGGCGCTGGTGCAGGATGGCCGGCGGCTGGCCGACCTGCCCCTTCATTGGCCGCGCGCACCCCCGGAACCTTCACCCTGACACTGCCGCCCGCTCACCATGCCTGCCAGTTCCAGCACCAGGGCGGCGGTACGTGCGGTCGCTCCCGGGGGGCCCAGGCGTTCCCGCACGAGGCGAAGTCCCTGCCGGCAGCGCTGCCGCAAATCCGGCTCGGCCAGGAAACGACCGACTTCGTGGGCAATCAGTTCCGGGTACACCGAGGCCTGCAGGAATTCGGTATACACCCGGCGGTCGGCTACGATATTGGGCATGGCGATGAAGGGGATGGGCCCGTACAGGCGCTGCGCAATGTGAAACTGGAGCACGCTCAGGTGGGAGACCCGGTACAGCACCACCGCGGGCACCCCCAATAGCGCCAACTCCAGGGTCACGGTGCCCGAGGTCGCCGCGGCCACGGTCGCCAACTGCAGGGCATCGTAATCGGTGCCGGCAAGCAACAGCGCCTCTACCCCTACCTCCTGCAATCCCGCCTCAAGCCGGTCTCGATCCACCGATGGGGCCACCGGCAGCATGATCTGGGTCCCGGGGAAACGCTCCTGCAGCATGACCGCGGCCTCGGCCATGGCCGGGAACATATTCCTGATTTCCGATTCTCGGCTGCCTGGGATGATGGCGACGATGGGCCGCTCCCGGTCCAGCCCGTACTTGCGCGCGGCCTCAGCGGGAGCGAGCGTCGGCTTCACTTGGTCCACCAAAGGATGCCCCACCCATTCCACCCGGGCCTTGCCCCCGGCCATGGTCTCCACGCACCAGGGAAAGGGTGCAGCAATCACATCCACCACCCGGTTGAGGGGACCTCCCCAGCGCCGGCGTGACCAGGAGCGGGGGGGGAAGTAGTACAGCACGGGGATGCCGCTGCCGAAGAGGGCGGAGGCCAGGCGCACGTTGAATGTGCCGAAATCCACAGGGACAAAGACATCCGGGGGGTCGGCCCGTAACATGCGGTTCAGTTCCGACAGCCGGGGGGCAAGCCGCATCACCTTGCGCAGGGAATCCCCCACCCCGATGGCTGACCAGGTGGAACTATCCGACACCACCTCCACCCCCGCCGCTGCCATCTGGGCTCCGCCAATGCCGCGCAGACGGATGCCCGGAACGCGGGCGGCCAGCTCGCGGGCAAGGGCGGCTGCCTGCCGGTCCCCCGAGGGCTCTCCGGTCACCATGAATACCGTCGGCGGTTTGCTGCTCACCTTACCCTGCGCGCAGCCGGCGCCCCCAAGAGGGCGCCGACTTGACGATTCGGCTATGGCCCAGGCTATTCGCCGCCTTCCCCCTCCTTCGCCAGTGCCTCGGCGATGGGATCAAGCTGGCGCCCTGCATAGGAGGGCTTGGCCATAAAGTCCAGCAGGTAGCGCACCTCGGCGATGGTCCCCAGTTTCTCCTCAATCATGGCCAGGGCTTCGCTGCGGTTGCGATTTTCCCGGTAGAGAATGCGGTATGCCTGCTTGATCGCGTCGCGCACGGTGGCATTCATGCCTGCCCGGCGCTGCCCGCGGAAATTCGTGCCTACCACCCTTGCGGGATGGCCGTCCACCAGCATGAAAGGCGGCACGTCCTGCGTCACTTTTGACATTCCCCCCACCATCGCCAGGGTGCCGACGCGCACGTACTGGTGAAAGCCCACCATCCCCCCGATCACCGCCCGGTCCTCGATCACCACGTGCCCCGAGACTCCGGCGCTGTTGGCCATCATGATGTGGCTCCCCATGCGCACATTGTGCCCCAGGTGGCAGTAGGCCATGATCATGTTGTGATCACCCACCACTGTGGCGCTGCCCTCGCCCGTGCTCCGATGGATGGTGACGTATTCCCGGATAATGTTGTGGCGGCCAATCTGCACCAGTGTGCGCTCGCCGGCATACTTGTTGTCCTGCGGCGGGCCGCCCAGCACCGCCCCAAAATGGACGGTACACCCCTCGCCCATGGTTACGTCGCGCTCCAGGGCCACGTGCCCCAGTAGTTTGCAGCCGGCCCCCAACTTCACGCCGGGGCCGACCAGGCAGTAGGGTCCGATCTCTACATCATCCGCCAGCTCCGCAGCCGGGTCGATGATTGCAGTCGGGTGGATGATCATGCCCTCTCCTTTGCCGTCCCGTCGAGCTGTTCCTGGCTGACAAGGGCGAAAGTGTACTCGGCCTCTGTGGCCACCTTGCCCTCCACCCTGGCCACCGCCCGCACGCGCCCGATGCTCCCCCGCATCTTGAGCAGGGTGACCTCGGTCACCAGCTGGTCGCCAGGCAGCACCGGCTTGTGGAAGCGCACGTGCTCCATGCTTGCAAATACCGGCACCTTACCCGCCAGGTCCCGGCCATCGGCCAGGAGCACCGCCCCCACCTGGGCCATGGACTCCAGAATCAGCACTCCTGGCATAATGGGGCGGTGCGGAAAGTGGCCCTGGAAGAACGCCTCATTGATGGTGACGTTCTTTAGACCAACCACCCGGTTGCCCGGTTCCAGTTCGAGAATGCGGTCCACCAACAGCATCGGATAGCGATGCGGAATCGTCTCCCGGATGCGGTTGATGTCAAACACCACTTGCCCCATCTATACCTCCGCGCAGTCGGCCTTGCCGTGGGCCTGGGCGATCACCTGCGCCAGGCGCACGTTCGCCCGGTGTGAAGGGCGCACCGCGATAATGCTCCCTTCCAGGCGGGCGCCGAGCAGGGCCAGGTCCCCGAGCAGGTCCACGATCTTGTGCCGGGTCGGCTCATCTGCCAGGCGATACGGACGCGAGGGACCCTTGCGCCCGATCAGCAGGCAATTGTCCAGCGTCGCCCCCCGGGCCAGCCCCATCTTGAGCACCGTCTCCGCCTCGTAGTCGAAGCCGAAGGTGCGGGCCGGCGCCAACTCCTCCGCGAACACCTTGGCATCCGGCTCCACCCGTACCAGCCGGCTGGCCAGCTCGGGGTAGGCGAAATCGGTGAGACAAGTCACGGAAAAGCCGGGGCCCGGCAGCGCCATCACGTAGGAGTGCTCATCCTGCACCCACAGCGGCTGGGTTATGGGCAGCACGGTGGTCTCACCCCCCTGCTCCACGGTGCCGGCCTCCAGGATCTTGGCCGCAAAGGGCAGTGCGCTGCCGTCCTCCACCGGAACCTCCGGCCCTTGAGCCCGAACCAGGCAGTCATCCACCCCGCCCCAGGCAAGGGCTGCCAGCAGGTGCTCTACAGTGCCGATCCACACCCCGTCCTTCCCTATAGCGGTGCAGCGGGCGGTATCTACCACCTGCTCCGGGCGCGCGGGGATCACTACCTCGCCTACCAGGAAACGGATGCCGGTGCCAGCCTCCGCCGGCCGTACCTCGATGCTGCAGGGCTCGCCAGAATGCAACCCGACGCCGCTGGCGGTAAATGGACGGGCGAGAGTCTTCCTGGATGGCATGGATTGCTCCAAAGATGGCAACGGCGTTGCTGTGGTCAGGCTGGCATGGCGCCGGGATTATACCATACCCCCCAGGGGGGGGCAAGGCAGCCCGGGCGGCCGGGAAAGGCTAACCGGCACGTAGAGGCAGCCGTCGTATCCCAACCTCACTCACCTTCCTCCCGGCCGATAGGCAGCACCAGGTGGAAGGTCGAACCTTCCCCGGGACCCGGGCTCTCGGCCCAGATGCGGCCGCCGTGCGCCTCGACCAATCCCTTGGTGAGGTACAGCCCGAGCCCCGTACCCCGGATGTGCTTGGTAGCATCCTGGTCCAGCCGCTGGTAGCGCTGGAAAAGCAGTCCAATCTGGTCGGGGGTCATGCCCAACCCCTGATCGGTCACCGTCAGGTGCACCTCCCCCTCCCCCACCTCGCCCGCCAACCGGATCTTGCCGCCGCTCGGCGAATACTTTACGGCGTTTGACAGGATGTTCATCAGCACTTGTTCCATCCGGTCCTGGTCGGCGGTTACCTCTGGGAAGTCCCCCGGGAAGTCCACCTCGAAGGTGTGCTGGTCGGTGACGTTGGTCTGCAGCGCCACCACTTTGGCCGCCAGTGCGGGGAGCGAAACTTGGCTCCAGTTCATCGGGAGCGGACGGCCGGCCTCCAGGCGGGAGGAATCCAGTAACTCGTTGACCATGGTCAACAGGCGCTGGCATTCACCATAGATAATGCCCAGGAACTCCTGGCGGGACTCCTGGTCGAAGTGGCCCTCGGTGTCGTCGCGCAGGGTCTGCGTGAACCCCTGGATGGAGGTTAGCGGGGTACGCAGCTCATGGGATACCAGGGAGACGAACTCGGTCTTCATCTCCGACAGCTCATGGATCAAGGTGACGTCACTCAACACCGTGACCGTGCCGTCGGGATTGCCCTCCTCGTCGTTGATGCGGGCAGAGACTGCGTTGAAGATCTTGCGCACGGGCTCGCTCACCTCCACCTGGGTGGAGGCGACCGGCTCGTCTCCGGTCAGGGCGCGCTCTGCCAACTCGGCTACCTGGGGCAGCGGGATCACCTTGCTCAAGTGACCGCCTATCGCCTCCCCCCCGCTGATGCCGAACAGGCGCGCGGCCGCCGGGTTGACGAACGCCAGGTAACCAGCGGCGTCGGCCATCACCACCGCGTCGGCCATGTTGTCCAGCAGGGAATCCATGCGCTCTTTGTCGGTGTTCAGCCGGGCATAGGCCCGCCGCAACTCCTGGTTCGCCAGTTCCACCCGCCCCTCGAGCATGCCGTACAACTCTGCATTCTCCAGCGCCACCGCCGCCTCGTAGGCCAGGGCATCCATCAACTCCAGGTCCTCCGCGGTGTAGGGGTGGCGGTCCCTCCGATCTGCTACCAACGCCACCCCCAGCAGGCGCTCCCCTATCCGCAGGGGGGCAATCATGGCCGAAGATACCGGGCCTCCCACCAGCGCCGCCAGGTCGGCCAATCCCTCCTCCTCCATGGTGAGCAGCACGGCCTTGGTGCCAACTGCCGCCTTCCCGGCCGGCCCCTCTCCCGGGATGATCTCCCCCACCTCAGCCCCGCCCACCGGGACCAGAGCCTCCCGCTCGGGATGCGGCCGGAAAATTAGCGTGTGAGAGGACTGCAGCACCGCCCGCAACTCCTCGCGGATAGCGGGGATGAGTGACTGGGCGGAGGTGGAGGCAGCGATCATGCGCGTAGCCAGGGCCAACGCACTCATGCTCGACGAGGCACGGATGGCCTCATGTTCACGCTGCCGGGCATCGAGCACGAAGAAGCCAGAGGTCGAGAGCCCCAAGCCCAACAGCGGCGTGCCCAGCGCGAGCCAGCATCCCCAGCGAGAGAACGCGGCGATAGCCAGCCCCAGCATGCCCACTCCCAGCGCGGCCGGCAGCAGGTAACCCGTTCCGCGTGGCAGCACGGGCAGCAGCAGGGCAGGCGCCAATATCAGCAACAACACCAGGGTGCCGTCAACCGCGGGGGAGGCCCGGCTCAGGAAGCGGCCGGTCATCAGGGTATTCAGGATGGCGGCGTTGATCTCCACCCCCGGGCAGGCGGGCGAAAGCGGAGTGGGGCGCACGTCGGACACGCCAGTGGCGGTGAAGCCCACCAGCACCACCTTGCCCCGAAAGGCGGAGGTAGGAACATCCCCGGAAAGCACGCTGCCATAGGAGATGGTAGGGAAGGTGCCATAGCCCCCCGGGTAATTGATCAGCATCTCCCCCGCCCGGTCCACGGGCACCTGGTAGCGACCCAGCACCATGTGGCCGCCGCCGCGGATCCCACTCGGCCGCCCCTCGGGGTTGACAAGGTAGTTGGCGACACAGGCATTGAGCGAGGCGTAGCCGGCGCCCCCGCACTCGATCGCCAAGGGGGCCGCGCGGACGATGCCGTCCGTATCCGGGAAGACGTTCACCGGCCCCACCCCCGCCGCGGCCTCCCGTAGCGCGCGATAAGGCAGGCGGAAAGACTGCATCTTCACCCCGAACCTGCCCAGGCGTAGCGGGCCTTCGCGGGTGAAGTACATGGAGACAAAGACGTTGCCTGCCCGCCTCGCCGCCTCGGCAAAGGCCTTGTCCTCGGCCTCCTGCCGGCTTGGCTCCGTGAACAGCACGTCGAAGGCCACCGCCTTCGCGCGCCCCTCCCCCACCAGGCGATCGAGCAGCCGGGCGTGCACCGAGCGTGGCCACGGCCAGGGGCCGATCTTGTCCAGGCTGGCGTCGTCAATGCCCACGATCACGATGCGTGGGTCCAGTGCCGGAGCGCTGCGGCTGCGCAGGTGGAAGTCATAAAAACGACGTTCGGCCCGGTCCAGCATTCCCGTCCGGAATGCTGCCAGCAGTACCAGCGCTACCGCCGCGCCCCACAGGGCGCTGCTACGTCTCAGCATCGGAGGGGCCGGCCGCCAGCGTACGCACCACGTCCGCCCGGGTAACCACGCCCACCACCCGGCCGCCCTGCACCACCACCAGCCGGTTCACGTCCCGCTCCGACATGATGGTGGCCACCTCTTCCACGCTTGCTTCCGGGGAGACTGTCTCCACCTGCCGGGTCATGATCTGTTCTGCCGTCACTGCCAGCATCCGCCTCAACTCCTCCTCGTAGTGGCGGGTGCTCCCCAGGAAGATGACCCCCTCCAGGAAGGGAATGTACAGCGGGAAGTGGGGCCGGGCCGCCCGCACCACCAGGTCCTCCTCGGTGACCATGCCCAGCAGCCGGCCCTCTGTATCCACCACCGGCACCCCCGAGATACGGCGCTCGCTGAGCACGCGCGCGATCTCCCCCACGCTGGTATCGGGGGCGACGCTTACCACCGGACTGGTCATGATGTCGGCTGCGGTCATGGCGTTCCCTCCCTGTCGGCGGCGGGCGGGTCGCTGACCAGCGCCCTGCCCGCGGCATGGGCTCGTGCCAGCGCCTCCGGATGTCCGGCTACCGCTCCCGCGGCATCCATCCCCGGCACGAGCACGGGCTCTACCGGTTCCAGGTCGAGGGTGTAGAACCACGCCCGCATTGTCGCGAGCGCACCCTCGAACATGCTTGCCCGGTTGTAGCCGCAGACCGAGATGAAGAGCCCCTTGCACCCCGAAGGTCGCACCGCCACCGCTCGCTTCAAACGGTACTTCTCCACCCAGCAGGCCTGGCAGCGGTCAATCATTGCCTTGGTCTGGGCGGTGACGCCGGCGAAGAAGACGGGAGAGGCTACAATCACCCGCTCCCAGGTTCGCAACTTGAGGTAGAGCCCCTGCATGTCGTCCGGAACTACGCAGAGCCCCTCCGCGGCACATCCACCGCATTCTCGGCAGGGGCCAATGCGCAGGTCGCGTAGATTCACGGTCTCCACCTGCGCCCCTGCCTCCTCGGCACCCCGCACCGCCTGCGCGAGCAGCAAGTCCGTGTTCCCACCCCGGCGCGGGCTCCCGCTAATGGCCAGCACCCTCATGGTCCCTCCCTGCGGATCAACCCTCACCCGCTACATGGATCATGCTTTAGCCGCGAACGGCCGGCAGCCCTGCCGGTCTTCCGGCAGGGCTCCCGCAGCAGTACGACGTCCATTCTTCCGGGCCACGCGGTCTCGCAGGTCCGGCAGGCGAAGACGGCGGTCTGTCCCCGGAAAATTGACGCCCCGTCCGGCTAGCCGGCAGCCTCCCGCCCCACCTTCAGCCACTTGGCAGCCGTGGCCACCCGCTTGCCCAGCGCTCGAGCTACCACCAGGTCCTTCTCGGTAGGTACTCCCACCGAGGTGGCACCGTAGAAGGAGCCCGCGGTTGCCGTCTCGGGCAGGGCCGGGCTTACCCCCACTACCATCATCCCGAAGTGGTAGAGCGGCACCATCATGGTGAGCAAGGTTGACTCCTGCCCGGAGTGCTGGGTGATGCTGCTGCCAAAGACCGCCCCCACCTTGTTGATAAGTTTCCCTGCCGCCCACAGCGGGCCGGTCTGGTCCACGAAGTTCTTCAGCTGCGCGGACATGTTCCCGTACCTGGTGGGGCTGCCCAGGATGATGGCGTCCATCTCCGGCAGCTCCTCCACGCTCGCCTCTGGCAGTTGCGCGAGCCGGTCCTGGGTCTCTTTCCACTTGGGGTCCGCCGCCACCACCTCCGGCGGCGCCAACTCTGCTACCCGGCGCACCAACACCTCCGTATCCGCCACCGCCCGCGCCCCCTCGGCCACGGCCTCCGCCAGCCCGGCGGTATTCCCGGTGCGACTGTAAAAAGCGATATACACCTTGGTGGGCATGCATCTCCCTCCTTGTTGCTGGCTCCCACGCTAAGACCGCGGCGGTCGGAGGTCAAGGCCGATTGCCCGCAAATGTGCCCAAAGCAGACACGCTCCGCGTTCCGGCCCCCGCCCCGCTTCAGGCTAAAGGTGGCACTCCTGACGCGTCGAAGCAATCCTGGCGGGGCAACCAGCCCCAGGAGGTCAGCATGGTCACCGGAAGCGAACGTAGCCTTACCCTCAAGCCTTACCCACAGGAATGGGCGGAAACCATAGACGCGAGCGCCCTGGGCGAGGTCCGCTGCACCCTGGCGGACAGCATCGGGCGGGTCTGGTTCGGCGGCACCGCGGGCGTGGCCCGCTACGCGGACGGCCGCCTGGAAGTGGTCCCCGGCGCCCCCCAGGAGGTGACTGCGCTGTGTGAGGGCGACGACGGGGTCTACGCACTCGGCGGTAATGGACTGGCCCGTTGGAACGAGCAGGCAGGGTGGCAGACAGTGGTAGGAGCCCCCGCCGGGATCCAGGCGGGGGCGGCAGGGCGCTCCGGTCTGGCGGTGGCCACCGGCAAGGCGCTGCATGTGCTAAAGGAGGGCGCCTGGCAGGAGCATGCCTTCCCCGAGCCGGCCCAGGTGCGTGGGGTGGCACTGGGTGCCGCCAGCACGGTCTGGCTCGCCACCAACGCCGGTCTCTGGCGGTGGGATGGCAAGTGGATGGTGCTCGGTGCCGACAGGCTCCTGAGCGCCGACGTGCGGGCAGTGCTGGCCGACAAGTTAGGCCACGCCTGGGCCGGCACCGCAGCCGGTCTGGACCTGGTGGCAGGCGACGGCTGGGTCGAGCATGTGCGGGGGCAGGATGGCTTGTGCTACGAGGATATCACCGCCCTGGCCCGCAGCCCGGAGGTTACCTGGATCGGCACCTCCTGCGGACTCATCCGCCTGCAAGGGGCCACCTGGGACTACTACGCCGGACGGCGCTGGCTGCCGGACAACCGGGTGGTGGCGGTAGCCACTACCGCCGATGCCACCTATGCCGTGACCCCCTCCGGGGTCGGCCGCATCTACACCCGCATGATGACTCTGGAACAGAAGGCGGCCTATTTCGAGGAGCGTATCCAAAAGCGCCACTACCGCCTGGCCTATGTGGCCGACTGCCACCTCCCCGAGCCAGGCAATACCGACAAGTTCATCCACGAGGCTTCGGATAACGACGGCCTGTGGACCGCGTTGTATGTGGTGGCGGAGTCCTATCGTTGGGCCGCCACCAAAGACCCCCAGGCCCGCACCCTGGCGAGCAAGAGCCTGCAGGCCATGCTCGACCTGGAGCGTAAATGCAGCCTGCCGGGCTACGTCGCCCGGGCGCTGGTGCGCAAAGACGAGCCCAACACCCACAAGTCGGGCGGAGAATGGCATGACACCGCGGACGGGCTGTATGAGTGGAAAGGCGACACCAGTTCCGACGAGATCGACGGGCACCTGTATGCCTACTCCGTCTACTTTGACCTGGTAGCCGACGACGAGGAGAAGCGCCAGATCGCCCAGACTGTCGAACACTTCATGGATTACATTCTGGACAATGGCTACTACCTTATCGACGTAGACGGCAAGCCTACCCGCTGGGGGGTGTGGGCGCCCGAGCGGCTCAACGCTGACCCCCGCTGGCAGCAGGAGCGAGGCCTGAACAGCATGGAAATTCTCTCCCACCTGCTGGCCGCCCACCACATCACCGGCAAGGCTCGCTATCTCGAGGCCTACCACGACCTGGTGCGCAATCACCACTATGCCCTCAATACCGTGCACCAAAAGATCATGGAGGTGGGCGAGGTTAACCACTCTGACGATGAGCTGGCCTGGTGTGCCTACTACCCGCTGCTGGCCTACGAGCGAGACCCCGAACTGCGGGCCATCTATCTCTTCTCCTTTGAGCAGTCCTGGAAAGTCGAGCGCCCCGAGCACTGTCCCTGGTACAACTTCGTCTACGCGGCCCTCACCGGCAAGCCCTGTGACCTCGAGGAATCCGTCAAGAACATGCGCGACCAGCCCATGGAGTTGATCACCTGGCGCATGACCAACAGCCAGCGGGCGGACCTCCCACTCGACCCGAACAACGGTCGCTTCCAGGAGCCGCAGGCGCTGGTCGCAATCCCTGCTGACGAGCGTAGGGTGATGCGGTGGAACGCAAACCCTTATCGGCTGGACGGTGGGGATGACGGGCGCAGCGAGGACGACGGCGCGGCCTTCCTCATCTCCTACTGGATGGGGCGCTACTACGGATTCATAAAGGAGTAGCAGCCGATTAGCGGCCCGGACGCCTGGGTAATCTGGCAGGGGGATTTGCGCCCATGCCCGTACGCCTGAAGATCAAACGCGAGCAGCCTAAGAACAACAACCGCAACGGCAACCAGGCTGGCAACGGGGAGGTCCCCCCCCCGCGCGCCACCCACCGCCGTATGCTGGCGCTGGCCGATGAGAGCCGACGCCTGCGTCTGATGACCATAGCCGGGGTGGCGGTGTTTGTGATCCTCATTGTCCTGGGCATCGTCAGCCTGGCCAAGGCGCCTCCGGCCGCCTTGCACACCTTCAAGCAGCCGCCCCGGCCACCTGCCCGCCCGGGCGCGGTGGTCTCGGGGCAGGCCGCCCCCAACGCCCACCCGGGGACGGCCCCGCCCGCTGCTCCGGCACCCGCTGATACCGCCATGGCGGCGGTCGCACCCCCGCCCGCCCCTGCCCAGCCCCAGGACGCCTCCAGGGCCGAGCGTGTCCAGATCCCTAACGGCGATTTCGAGAGCGGCAACATGCAGGGCTGGACCCCCTCCGGGATGGCTGGAGGCGGAGTGCAGATGGTGCAGGCGGGCACGGTCTTCCCTGGGCAGATTGAGGACGGTCGGCCCGCCACCGACACCGACCAGATTCCCTTCCAGCAAGGGCAGTGGGCGGTCTGCATGCGCTCCTCCGGCCCCGGCGCGGGCGGGGGTGCCGCCGCCATCCTCACGTCGGTGCCCGTCAAGATCTCCAAGTCCTGGTTGCGTTGGGACGAAATGGCCGAGTCGGAAATGGTGACCACCGAGGTCCACGTCATAGACGCCCAGACCGGCATGGACCTGGCCATCCAGCGCTTCACTCGCAGCCGCCCCCGCTCTACCCGCAATGACGTCTTCTGGGAGCGGCAGAGCATGGACATGAGCCGCTACCTCAATCGCACTGTGCAGATCCAGTTCCGCCAGACCACCGCCGACGGTGGCAACGGCTGGTTCACATTGCTCGATAACATCGCCCTCGAGTAGAGGAGCCCCTCCCTTCTCCGGGCTCGCACACTCAGTTGAGCGCATCCCCTCCCGCCCCCATCCGCTCCCGTAGCGCGTGCCCCGCCCATCCCTGTCTTGACCCCGGACATGCTGTTCGCCCTGGGTATTGGGGAGAGCGCCTGGGCATGGTAATCATGCCGACGAACCTGAAAGGGGGAATGGCTAATGCCCAAGATCGAGGTTCCCTACGAGAAACCCGGCCCACCAAAGGGCACGGCTTACGGCATTGCCGCAGTGACGCAGGCTCTGGAAGGCGTGGATTTCCCGGCCACCAAGCAGGACCTGCTGCGCAAGGCCGGGCACAAGCACATCGAGTTTCACAAAGGCCACAGTATCTTGCTGCGGGACGTAATCGAGGAGTCCGACGTGGAGGAGTACCCCTCCATGGCCAACGTGGTGGCCGCCATCAGCGCGGCGCTCGAGAAGAAAGGCGTGCCCGCTTAGAAGGCGGCCAGGGCATTCTGGTTACAGATCAGTAGTTGCCAGCGGGCAGTGACAGCAAAGGAGGGGTGCCCTGCAGGGCGCTCCTCCTTGCCGCGCCGGCGGCGGTAAGCCGTGGGGCGCACATCTTCTCCCCAGCCTTCGCGGGGCAGAAGGCTTCCTACGCGCAGGCAGCGCGGGCTTCAGCAATGGCGACCAAAGCCTCGGTGTAGGCCAGGGCCAGGCGGGCATTGGCCTCCCGGTCGCCTTCCCTGGTCATCTCGCTCAGGCTCAGGCTGCCGCGATAGCCCACCCGGGCCAGGGTGTTCACCAGACGGGGCAGGTCCATCAGGCCCAGACCTGGCACCTGGCGGTCGCTGTCGCTGAAATGCATATGCACCAGGTAGGGTGCCGCCGCCTGGACAGCCACCGTCAGGTCGTGCTCGCTGATGTGCATGTGATGGGTATCACCCATGACCTTCACCGCCGGGTGCCCCACCTGGGCAGCCATGCGAGCACCCTGGGCAAGGGTGTTAACCAGCCTGGTTTCCCAGCGGTTGACAGGCTCGATCGCGAGCACCACGCCGCTTGCCGCCGCCTGCTCGCCCCCTCGGCGCAGGGCGTCCACCGCACGCTGCCAGGCCTCGTCGTACTGCTCGCCCGGGCCCTTCCACATGGGCACCACCTCGAGCACGCTCGCCCCCAGGTCCGCAGTCCAGGCAATGTTGTCCACCAGCGCCTGCCAGGCGCGCTGCCGGGGTTCCTCCTCCGCATCCGCCAGGCCGGGGTGCCAGCACATCACGGAGTGGATCTCCACCCCGGCCCGTTCGGCTGCCGCCCGGATCTCGGCGGCGCCGGCAGAGGCGCTCTCCCTGCGGATCACCTCCACCCGGCGATAGCCGATTTCGGCCAGGCGCGGGATGCTCTCCGGCTCGGGGCCCAGGTAACTGGCGATAATGGACGCCTTCATGTCATCTCCTGAGGGACTTCACGGCTTCCGTGATGGCTTCGACCGCATAATCAATCTGCGCAGGAGTGTGCAGGGGGGAGATGGGCAGGTTGATCTGCTGCTCGAACCACACCCGCTCGGCCACCGGGCAATCGCCGAATTTGTGCCCCTGCGGACGCATGTAACTGGTCAGATGACACGGGAAGAAGCGGTTGTTGACCATCACTCCCCGGGCGTCAATGGCCCGGATCAGGTCGTCATGGCCAACGCCTGTCTCCCGCTGGTCAAAGAAGATGGGGAAGAGATGGTAGATGGATTGCCGGTCGGGCGTCTCCCGCTGGAAGCGCATCCCCTCGATCTGTCCCAGCCCTGCTTTATAGCGAGCCACCAGGGACCGGCGTATGGCGTTCATCTCGTCCAGTTTGGCCAACTGCACCAGCCCGACCGCCGCCTGGGCGGCACACGGCGCCAGGTTCCAGCCCACGGTGTCAATCGAAACGTAGTCGTGGGTGTAGGCGTCGCCGGAGTGGTCCCGGTAGCGAGGCTCGGGCATGGGATAGGGCCCGAGGGTCGTCTCGGGGCGCTCTTCACGCTCACCGTGGATCCCCCGCCCCACGAAGGTGCTCAGTTTCTCCGCCAGGGCGTCGTCGTTGGTGGTCACTGCCCCGCCTTGGCCGAGCAGGGTCATGTTCTTGAGCGATCCGAATGAGAAGCAGGTGGCATGGCTGATGCCACCGATGCGCTGGCCCTTGTACACCGCACCCGGGGCGTGTGCAGCATCCTCCACAACCACCAACCCGTGCCGCTGGGCGATTTCCAGGAAGGGATCCATGTCACAAGGCATCCCGCCGTAGTGCATGACGTAGAGGGCCCGGGTGCGGGGGGTAATCAGACGCTCGACGGTTGTGGGGTCGGGGCAGAGAGTGTCAGCCTCGATGTCGCAGAAGCGCACGGGCACCCCGCGCAGGAGGAAGGGAAGCATGGTGGCCTGGAAGGTCTGCGGAGTGCAGATCACCTCGGTGTCAGGGCCCAGATCCAGGGCGTGCGCCACCATATGCAGGGCGGTAGTCCCGGAGACGGTGGCGATGCAGTGCTTGGTGCCCACAAAAGCGGCAAACTTCTCCTGGAACTCGCGCAGGTAGCGGCCGCCACCATAGCCGTCCTCCTGTAGCGAACGGGCGATGGCCTCCATCTCTCTGAAATCGTAAGTGGCTCCCAGGCCATACTCAGGAACAACGTAGTTCACGGGCAACTCCTAAGCACGGATCTCAACACTTGCCGCAACTATTCGCCGGTGACGGCCGGTCTGCCTGCAGGGCGCAGGGCACGCAGCCGAAGCATGGCAGCCGCCAAGCCCAGGCTCAGCACCGCCGGCAGCAACATGGCCCAGCGCAGCCCCACCGCGTCGCCGATGGCCCCCATGCCGGCCGGGAAGGACATCCCGCCCACGCCGATGCTGGCCATGATCAACGAGAAGACAGGGGCAGTCTGACCGGGGTGGTGATCGCTGCCCGAGGTCAGGATGCTGGCGAAAATCCCCGACATCGCCGCGCCACAGGCAGCGGCGAGCACCAAACCGGCAGCAACGGTAGTGGCGACACTGGTGGCCACCACCGTGAGGGCCGTGGTGAGAGCCAGGATTACGACCAGCAACTCTGGCCCCAGACTCTCAGCCGCCCAGGCGGAGAAGAAACGGGCGATGGTCATCCCCAGCCAATACAGCCCTACCGCCTGTGCCGCCAGCCTGGCGGAAGCCCCCAACTCGTGCTGTAGGAAAGGGCTGAGCCAGGCAGAGTAGCCGGCCTCGGCTCCGATGTAGCAGGCCATGCCCACGATGCCAAGCAGCAGTGTGGGCCGAGCAATGAGCCGGCGTAGCGCCGCCCAATCCACCGGTCGCCGCTCCTCCGCCGGCACCCGCTGGGCCCACAGCACCAGGAATAGCGCGGCCGCCAGCCCGGCGGCGAGGCCAAAATGCACCCGCCAGGTGATGCCCCGGCTGAGCAGCCAGCCGACGAAGTTGGGGCCCAGGACGGCGCCGACTCCGAAAAAACCCTGGGAGATGTTGAGCACATAGGCCGCCCGGGTGGGATTCAGGTCTGCCAGCAAGGCGCTGGAGACCGATTCCGTCATCGCCCCCCCGATGCCGATCAGAAATGCCGCGCCCACCGCCAGGCTGAACGCGCCCAGGATGGGAACCAGGCCGAAGGCCAGCAGCCCGCCCGCCAATGCCAGCAGCCCCAGCAGGAGCACGATCTTCTTGCCCAGCCGCTCCGCCAGGTACCCTGCCGCCAGCACGGCGCCGGTGAACCCGACAAAAAGGCCGGTGAACAGCACCCCCGTGCGCCCCACCGGCACGCGGTAGTCGCGGGCAATCGCAACGAGCGACGGGCCGACCCCACACAGGGCCAGCCCGTACGCGGCCAGCAGGAACCAGAGCGTGTAGGTGACCGGATGCAGGCGCTCTTTGGCACTACCGCTCAAATGGGTTGTACCCCAGAGCCTTGGTATAGATGGCGTTGAGCACTGCCACCGCCTTGCGTGCCTCCGGACCCGACACACACGGCGCCCGGTCGCTGTGAATGGCATCCACCAGGTCCTCGATCTCGGCCGCATGTCCGGTCAGCGTGTTGGCCAGCGGGTCGGAGGCGACGTTAGGCCCCTCGGCTGCCCCCTGCTTGACCTCCTCCTCTCCCTCGACCCGGTACGAGAGCAAGGTGCCGCCGTCGGCCAGGATGACACTCCCCTTCGTACCGTACACCTCCACGACCGCATTATATCCCGGCCAGGCGAGGGTGGTGGCCTGGATACAGGCAGAGACCCCATTCCTGTAGCGCACGATCGCTTGTCCCCAGTCCTCGGCCTCGATAGCACGTTCCATAGTTTCCACCCGGGCCCACTCTACGTGTTCGAAATCGCCCATCAGCCAGGTCAACTGGTCGATGGAGTGGATGGCCTGGTTGGAGAGCACGCCGCCATCCAGGGCCCAGGTCCCTCGCCACTCGCCGCTGTCGTAATAGGACTGCTTGCGATACCACTTCACGCTGGCATTGGCGAACAGGAGGCGGCCGAACTTGCCCTCGTCGATCTCCTGCTTGATTCGGCGGGAGACGGGGTGGAAGCGGTACTGGAAGATACAGGCCAACTTCACCCCGGCCTTGTCGGCCTCGGCAATCAGGCGGTCAATGCGGCCCAGGTTGATGTCAATCGGCTTCTCAGTGAGCACGTGCTTGCCCGCGCGGGCGGCCATGATTCCCAGTTCGGCGTGCAGTCCCGAGGGGGCGCAGACGTTCACCACGTCCACGTCTGGCCGCCGCAGCATCTCCTCGTAATCGCCGTACCAGTCGCAGGCAAACTCCCGGGCCAGGGCCTGCGCACGCTCCGGGATGATGTCGCAGCAAGCCACCAGGGTGGCGCCCGGCACCTGGCCGATGGCGCCGGCATGGGTGGGCGCGATGCCCCCGCAGCCCACGATCGCAAATCTCACGTCAGACATCCGAATGCTCGTCCCCTTTCCGATGGTGCAGGCGCGCGCCCGCGCGAATATCCGTTTGGCGGCGGGGAGCGCATCTCCTGCCCTCAGACGATGGGCAACTCGGGTGGCTTGGGGGCATGGGAGAGCAGGCGGGAGCCCTCGGCAGTAATCTCGACCAGGTCTTCTATGCGCGCGCCTCCGACGTCGGGCAGGTAGATGCCCGGCTCCACGGTAATGACCATGCCCGGGGAGAGCGACCTGGTCTCGCCCGGGGAGAGCCGCGGGGGCTCGTGGGGCTGCAGGCCGAGAGAGTGGCCCAGCCCGTGGCCGAAGCGCTCGCCATATCCCGCCTGGGCGATGACCTGGCGGGCGGCAGCGTCCACTTGGGCTCCGGGCCGGCCGGGAGCCAGGGCCTCGAGACCCGCGGCCTGGGCCTGGTGGCAGATCCGGTAGATCTCCCGGGCCTGTTCCGAGGCCTCCCCCACCGCCACGGTGCGGGTGAGATCGGCACAGTAGCCGTCCACCACCGCCCCCATGTCCACTACCACCAGGTCGCCCCGGTGCAGCGGCCGCTCGGAGGGGCTGGCGTGCGGTAGCGCTCCCCGGGGCCCGGCGGCGATGATGGGCGGGAAGGCAATGCGCTCGGCCCCTTGCCGGCGCATGAAGAACTCGGCCTCCAGGGCCAGGATGTGCTCGCTCATGCCGGGCCGCAACAACCCGCACAGGTGTGCGAAGGCCGCGTCGGTGAGGGCGGCGGCGGCGGCGATGGCCTGTAGTTCCGCGGGCTCCTTGCACATGCGCAGCGACGCCACCAGGTCACGGGTGGGAATGAGATCAGTCTGTGGCAGGTGCTCCGCCAAGTCTGCCCGGCGCCCGCAGGTGAGGTGGGTTTCCTCGTAGGCGAGGGCCACAATCCCCTGGCGCCGCACCACCGCCGCGATCCCCTGCAGCAGGTGGGAGGTGATCTCCAGGCTGCAATCGGGCGCCTGTTCGCAAGCCTGCAGGTGGTAGCGGGAATCGGTGACGAGGAAGGTCTCCTCCTCGTCCACGATAAGGGCGGCGGCCGCCTCCTCGGGCAGGCTCTCCACAAAGCCCGAAAGGTAGCGCACGTTGTAGGGGTCGGTTACCAGCAGGGCCCGCGCCACCTCCAGGACCCGCGCCCGCAGCCGGCAGCGGCGCCCCTCGTAGGCGTTCACCGGCGGCCTTCCAACAGATACTTGACCGCATGCAGGGCCAGTAGGTAGGAATCCGCTCCAAAGCCGGAGATCTGGCCCTTGGCCGCGGCTCCGGTAACCGAGTGCTGGCGGAACTCTTCGCGGGCGCCGATATTGGACAGGTGCACCTCGACCGCGGGGATGTTCACCGCCCCCAGCGCGTCCCGGATGGCCACGCTGTAATGCGTGTAGCCGGCGGGGTTGATGATGATAGCGTCGGCCCAGCCGGCGGCCTCGTGGATGGCGCTGATGATCTCCCCCTCGCCGTTGTGTTGCACCACGCGCAACTCCAGCCCGAGTTCTCCAGCCAGTCCCTTAAGTTGCCGGTTGATCTCTTCCAGCGTGACATAGCCGTATATCTCCGGCTCGCGCGTGCCCAACAGGTTCAGATTGGGGCCGTGGATGACCAGCACCGAGGGCATGGCCTATCCCCCTTTCCGGATGGAGTGCAATGCTTTCTCAATGAAGGGCTGCATCACTCCGTCGCATACTCGGCGCCCGTTCGCAGCCATCTCCTGCACCAGCCGTTCCAACCTCACCTGCCTTCCGGGCGAGGGGTCCAGCAGGGTTTGCAGGCAGGCCATCCCCACCGCGCCCAATTGGCGCAGTTTTTGCAGGTAGCCGCCGATGTCCGCCAGCAGGAACTGGTTGTCTACCCGGCGTTCCAGTTCCACCGGAAGCCGGCAGAACGAGCGAAAGATGCGCTGCAGAGCGCTGCCGTCAGCCTGCTTGCCGCGCGCCCGGTAGTCCTCCCAGAACGCGCAAATCGCCGCTGCCAGTTCAGGTGACTCCGCGCGGTCCAAGAACGAACTCATGTTCTGCCGTGCGAAGCGGCGCAAGGCGGCGTACCCCTGCGCCTGGCCCAGATGGAGCAACGCCATCTCCCATGCCGCCTCGGGGTCATAGCCCTCCGGGTGCCACAAGTAGTCGGCCACCGTGGCCAGCGGCAGCATGGAGGCCTCCCCCTCGTTCATGGGGTTGGCCACCAATCCATTCACGTGACCGGCCAGGTTTGCGGCCCGGTTCTTCACCGGTCCCAGCAGCAGACGGTCGCGGTCGTAGTCATTTACGGGATAGTTATCCCAGATGAAGGGCGGGCGGCCGATACAGGCCGCGAAGGCATCAGCGTCAGCCGCCGTGAAGCGGGGGGTGCAAATCTCGCGGCCGGTCCAGAATACCTGGATGCCCGGCGCCAAGCCCGCGCCCAGTTCCCGCAGGTAATCCGACCCGCCCAATCCCTTGTACTCGGTCGGGCAGAAAAAGAGCGCGAGGTCTCCCCCGGCCTGCTCCAAGTGCGCATGCACCGCATTCACCAGATGCACCTGCCCGGCTGCCAGCGTGGGAAAGGCCCTCTTGTCCTCGTCATGGTAGAGACCCTGGTTGATGGCACCGCCCTCCAGGTGCTCGACGTCCACGATGTCATCCATGAGCAGGCCAAAGGCTCCCACTCCCAGCGCGCGCAGGCTGTCCAACTTGGCGCAGAGCAGCGCCAGGTCCTCCGCGCTGGAATAGCGCACCGACTGGGCCAGCGTGGTGCCGCCCGGATGGAGCGCATAGCAGAAACGCACGCCGCTGTCCCGGGCAGCCTCTACCAGTTGCTTCAGTTCCCGTCCCTGCCGGGCGGGGTAGAGATCGCGCCAGCGCTCGCGATGGAAGGGATCATCCTTGGGGGCATAGATAAAGAGGTTGAGTTTGTGCTGGCCCATGAAGCGTAGCAGGCGCAACCGCTGTTGGTGGGACCAGGGGGGGCCGTAGAAGCCTTCGATCACCCCGCGCCAGGCGAAGGCCGGCTCGTCAACCAGCACCGCCTGCTTGAGCGACACCCCGGCCGAGACGCGCACGGTGAGCTGGCGGAAACTGGCGAGCGCGTTGCCGAGGCCTTCGCCGGTGCGGGCAGCCAGCACCACCCGGCCGCGCCGGCCATGACACCGGCTGGCCAGGGCATAGCCGCCCGGCTTCAGGCGGTCCCAGGCCACCGGGATGCCGCCGGCCTCCTGCCACAACGCGGCCACCCGGGCGTCATTGGTGGCGTCACCTACGGCCACCACCGCAGAGTAGCGTTCCGCAGCCTCCGGGGTGGCTACTGCAGGAACGCGGGGCAGTCCGCAGGCCCGCAGGTGGGCGCGCAGTCTCTCGGCCACCTGACGTTCGGCTTCGGGCCCTGGGAGGAGCACCGCCACGTCATGGAGGGGGACCAACCCGCCGGAGTAGACCACCCGCCGCGGCGTCGGCAGCAAACCCAGTCCGCGCGCGCCCTGCCTCGCCCAATCGGGCAGTTTGGCGATGGCGCTGGCGGGCAGGCCGGTCGGCTCGGGCACAGTTGTGGCTCCTTCACGGGGACACTGGGACGGTGTTACCTTCTGCAGCCCGTCGCCCGTTCCCTCCCCCTCCCCCGCTCGGACTCCCGGTCGCAGGGCGTCGGCGCCGTCCCTCAGACCTTGCGCTCCATCGCCACTTCCCCACAGTCGGGGAACTTGGGGCAGTTGATGCACTCGGTCCAGATCTTGTGGGGCAGTTCCGACTTGTCGACCTGCCGGAAGCCGAACCGGCCAAAAAACTCCGGGCGGAAGGTCAGCACGAACACGCGGGTGATCCCGAGAGCGGCCGCCTCCTGTAGGCAGGCCTGCACCAATCTGCCCCCCAGCCCCTGCCCCTGGCTCTCCGGCGCGACCGCCAGCGACTTGATCTCGGCCAGATCATCCCAGGTCACGTGGCAGGCAGCGCAGCCCAACAGGTCCTCCCCCTGCTCCAGCACAAGAAAATCGCGCATGTTCTCGTACAGGTCGTTCAGCGACCGGGGCAGCATTTCCCCGGCCTCCGCGAAGTGGTTCACCAGGCGCTGAATGCGGGGAATGTCGCTGACGCGGGCCTTGCGCAGGGTGGCTTCCATGGTCGGGGCATTATAGCAGGAGCCCCCCCGGCCGGCAAGCGAGCCGGCAGGTCACCCCGCCTGGTGTCCATTCGGGACACGCCCGGCAGGATAGGCGCCTGTCCGGGCCGAAGAATGGAGGTCGGCAGATTCAAGTGCCCCCAGCGGTGGCGGTTGCCATGGAACACCAGGCCCTGGAGACCAAGTACGCACAGGCCCACGATCTGATCGAGGCCGGCAAGGTGGATGGCGCCATCGCCATCCTGCTCGAGGTGCTGGCGGTGCTCCCCGGAAGGCGCAAGGGTCCGGCCATCCCGCTGGCGGCCCGCGCTCACCTCGCCCTGGGCTACTGCTTTATCGAGAAGGGGCTCTACCAGGAGGCCATCACCCAGCTGGAGGCTGCCCGCAAACTCGATCCCACTAACCCGGAGGTTTACTGCGAACTCGGCTTCGCCTATCAGCAGTCGGGGCACACCGACACCGCCCTACAGCACTTCCAGCAGGCGGCCAGTTGCGGCATGGGCTCGCCTCGCGCCCTGAATAGCCTGGCCTACTATTACAACCAGCAGGAACTATATGACGAGGCCATTTCGGCCTGCCGGCAGGCGCTGTCACTGGACCCTGAGTATGAGCCGGCGTACCTCGAGTTGGCCTTGGCCAGCGAGCGCAAGGGCTGCCTGGAGGACGCCATCGGCGCACTGCAAAAGGCGGTGGCCCTGAACCCGGACAATGAGAACCACTACCTGGCCATCGCCCACCACTACCGTGAGCTGCGCCGCAGCCGCGAGGCCATCTCGTGCCTCGAGCAGGCACTGCAACGCCTCCCCGGTGCCGTGGCGCTGCGAGAGGCGCTAATGCACCTCTACAACGAGCAGAACATGCACAACGAGGTGCTGATCCAGGCCGAGGAGGTGCTGCGGCTTGACCCCGGGCACGGCGGCGCCCGGGAGGTGCTCGCGGCCACCCTTTTCCAGCGGGGCGAGATTGACCGCGCGCTGGAGATCATCCAGGAACTGATCCAGCGCGAGCCCGGGGACCCCTGCCATCATTTCCGGCTCGCGGTGCTGCTGCACCACAAGGGGCACATCGCCCAGGCGGTACAGGCCTACGAGCGGGTGCTCCGGCTGGGCGACGAATCGTTGCTACAGGGCGCCCAGGAGGCGCTCGAGAACCTGGACCGCTTCCAGGTGGAGCAGATCATGCTGCGCGCCTCAGAGGATTACGTGTTTCGCACCCGCTTGGCCCGTGATCCGGTCGCCACGGCTTTGGAATACGGCTTTCACTTGAGCGAGAAGGGGCTGCAATCCCTGGCCACGGTGGACATCGCCGAGGGCGCGCCGGAACCACCACCCCCGCAGTACCACTGAAGAGGACCCCACAGATGCCAGAGCAATCCAGCGGCCCGGGAGTGCCAGCCCGGGCCTTGGTGTTACAGAGCGAGGCAGAGGTTGCCGCGGAACTGAGACGATTGGGGGTGCACCCGGCCGCGGTGGCGCTGATGGCCCCCAAGGGAATGCACCTCAACATTATGGTGCAGGGCATCCCCGGCCGGGCAGCCCAGGTGCTCAAGCAAGAGGCCCTGGCAGAGGGGGCAGAGGCGGCTATCCCCTGGCAGGCCGGCGAGTCCCCCGAGCAGGCCTTCCCTGCCCTGCTCATGGGGACCCGGGAGCAACTGCTGGCACTGCAGCGGCGCCTGGAGCCACAGCCGCTGGGCCTGGCCCGGGTGGGAGCACAAGTAGGTCAAGCGATCGCTCGCGCAGAGCGAACCCGGTCCTGGCAGATAGACCTACCCGACGGCCGCGCGGTGGTGGGGGGGAAGCGTACACTGGTGATGGGGATCATCAACCTGACCGACGACTCCTTCTCGGGGGACGGGATCGGCCGGGAGCCAGAGGCGGCCGCCCGGCTGGCGCGGGAGATGGCCGAGGCGGGGGCCGACCTGCTGGACCTGGGCGCGGAATCCACCCGCCCGGGAGCCGAACCAGTGGATGGCGAGGATGAGATAAACCGCCTGCTCCCCTGCCTGGAGGCCGTGCTGGCGGCCACCGACCTGCCGATTTCGGTGGACACGTACAAGCCGCACGTGGCCCGCAGCGCCCTGGGCGCAGGGGCGAGCATTATCAATGACATCACCGCGCTAAGCAACCCGGACATGGCCGCTCTGGCGGCGGAGTGGCAGGCACCGGTGATCCTGATGCACATGCAGGGTACTCCCAAGACCATGCAGCAGGCGCCGCACTATGACGACCTCCTGGGAGAGGTTTTCGCGTTCCTGGCACGGGCCCTGCAGCGGGCGGTCGCCGCCGGCATCCCGGACAGCCAGGTGATCCTGGACCCCGGCTTTGGCTTCGGCAAGACCCTCGATCATAACCTGGAACTGCTGCGGCGGCTGGCAGAACTGCGCTCGCTGGGCTGCCCGCTGCTCGTGGGCACCTCCCGCAAGTCTACTATCGGCACGCTACTGGGGGGCCTGCCCCCGCAGCAGCGGGTGGAGGGCACCGCGGCTACCGTAGCCCTGGCCATCGCCAACGGCGCCGATATCGTGCGCGTGCACGACGTGCGGGAGATGGTGCGCGTGGCCCGGGTGACCGATGCGGTCGTCAGGGGCTGGCGGCCGTAGGCCCGGACAGAAACCCCGGGGCATGATCGGCAGCAAACTCGATACCGTGCACCTACTCACAACGCCGGCCAACCCCTCGCCCTGGCCCTCTCCCGGGGACATGGCACAGGCCCTAAGAAGCCATTTCGAAACTCGTTCGGTGCGGCCCTTAGTGTCATTTCGAGCGGAAATACTGAGCGTAGTGAGGGATGCCCGTCCAGAAATCTCGCCCTCCCTGCCTTCTCTTGAAATGGGCCCTAATCTATCCGGTAGTGGCAACCCCGGCTGACCCGGTTGCGGCGGGCGGCCGCGGTGATGATCTGCGCCACCTGGATGGCGTTGCGCAGCCCCACCAGGGGGTCTGACAGGCGATTCTCACGGTAGAACTGCTCGACCCGGTGCTCCAGGTAATTGAGGTCGGCATAGGCGCGGTCGAGCCGCTTGCTGCTGCGCACGATCCCTGCGTAGTTCCACATGGTGGATTTGATGGTCATCCAGTCCTGGATGACCAGGGCGGGGTCAATGTCCTCGGCGGCAGCCGCCGACTGCCAGGGCCGGACGTGGTCATACCGGGGCGCCTCCCCCTTCGCCGCGTGCGCAGCCACGTCGGCGCCCGCCCGGCGCCCCCACACCAGGGCCTCGAGCAGCGAGGTGCTGGCCAGCCGGTTGGCCCCATGCACGCCTGTGCATGACACCTCCCCCACCGCGTACAGCCGCTTGACACTGGTGCGGCCGTCCAGGTCCACCTTCACCCCGCCGCAGAAGTAGTGCGCCGCAGGCACCACCGGCACCGGCTCCCGGGTGATATCTACCCCAAAGCGCAGGCACGTTTCGTATATGGTGGGGAAGCGCTCGCGCGGGTCCACGCGCAGCGCCGAGAGGTCGAGCAGGACGTAGTCCGTGCCTTCCCGCAGCATCTCCTGGTGAATGGCCCGGGCGACCACGTCTCGCGGTGCCAGGTCGCCCAGGGGATGGTAGTCCTGCATAAAGAAGCGTCCGGTCCGGGTGCGCAGGCGGCCACCCTCCCCCCGCACCGACTCCGAAATAAGGAAGCGGTCGGCGTCCCGGTGGTAAAAAGCGGTCGGGTGGAACTGCACGTACTCGGAGTTGATGATGGTGGCCTGGGCGCGCGCGGCCATGGCCAGCCCGTCGCCCCGGGCACCCGGGGGATTGGTGGTGTGCAGGTAGACCTGACCCAGCCCGCCGGTGGCGAGGATGGTGGCTGGGGCCAGCAGCCGGCTAACGACGCCGGTGTCGTTGTCCAGCAGGTAGGCTCCCAGGCACTCGTTTTCCCGGTAAACGTCCAGCGGATCCGATGAATGGTGGGGGATGGTAATCAGGTCCACAGCCGTGCCTGCAATCAGGCGGATGCGGGGCTCGGCGCGCACGGCCTGAATCAGCCGCTGGGCGATGGCGGCGCCGGTCGCGTCGTCTGCATGCAAAATGCGACGGGTGGAATGGGCGGCCTCCTGGGTGAGATCGAGTTGGCCCTCGGCGGTGCGCGAGAAATCCACGGCCAGCCGGTCAATCAGTAGCGACTGCACCAGGGGCGGGCCCTCCTCTGCCAGCACGGCCACCGCGTCGGGGTTGCTCAGTCCGTCGCCGGCGGCGATGATGTCCGACATCAGCAGTTGGGCGCTGTCCTCGGGGGCAGGGCCGATGATCCCGCCCTGGGCATGAGCGGTGTTGGAGGCCGCGAGGTCTTTGTCCTTGTGCACCAGGGCCACGGACAGGCCGCGCGCGGCGCAGGTGAGGGCGGCGGAACTGCCGGCGGCCCCTCCGCCCAGAATCAGCACGTCAGCAATAGGTTCGGTATCGGGCAGCAATGCCACCTCCCCGGCAGTCGTCTTCCCGTGGCGGCAGCATCGTCGGCGAGGGGCTAACCCCGGCGGGGGCGTTTTCAGGCGGCCTTGGTGGGGGCCTGCTGGATGACGCTGGCTACCGTCGACAGCGCGGACTCGATCTCGTTGATCTTGCTGCGGCAGCGGTCAACCAGGTCGTTGGCCTGGGCGATGGGGTCGCGGTCCCGTAGGGCGCGCACGATCTGGCGCGCCAGCAGGAACCCCCCCAGCGAGGCCAATCCGATATAGATCAGTGTCCTGCAACGATTGGTCTGCATGTCTTGCGCCTTCCCCCGAAGTCTCTCCCCACCTATATACCACAAGGCGATTGCCCACTAACCACCTGCCGCCGCCCGGCCGCAGCATATCGCGGGCGATTATGGGGCAGGGGCTACAGGTTATAGGTGCGCTCGTCCCCTTCCAACTCCGCGTAACTCTCGAAGATGCGCTTGATGAAGGTGAGCAACTCCATCGGGTTGAAGGGCTTGGTCAGGTAGCAGTCCACGCCGGAAGCCCAGCCACGGAAAACGTCTGCATCCTGCGCCTTGGCAGTGAGCATGATCACCGGGATGTCTTTGGTGGCCAGGTTCTGCTTGAGCTGCTTGAGCACCTCAAACCCGTCCATGTAGGGCATCATCACGTCCAGCACAATCAGGTCCGGGCGCTCGGCATCCACCTTCTTGAGCGCTTCCTTCCCATCGAACGCCGGCACCACCTGGTATCCGGCGCGCTCGAGCGTGACCTGCACCAAGCGCACGATATGCCGCTCGTCATCTACTGCCAGAATCTTCCTGGGTTTCTGGGGCATGACCTTCTCCCTGCCTCAAGCGGTGCAGTCAGCCGGCCCCCGCCGGGGCGCGAACGGCCCCGCGGCCCGAGCCGGCTACCGGAAGTATAGCACGGCCATTGGGCATGGTCAACGAAGCGCGCTGCCCACAGCCATGCCGCGCTATCTGGGGAGTGCATGCGTCTCCGCGCCCCTCTGGTAGAAGGGGCTTCAGCCCGACCGGCCCCTGCCCTACCCCTTCAACACCGGCTTCACGGTCATCTTCTCGATGCGGTCGCCCACCCTGAGTTTGCGCACCACATCCATGCCCTTGGTCACCTTGCCGAAGACGGTGTAGTTGCCATTGAGGTGCGGGGCAGCGTCAAGGCAGATGTAAAACTGGCTGCCGGCGCTGTTGGGCTGGGGTGTCTTGGCCATGCCCAGGGCTCCGGTCTCGTGCCTGAGCGGGCTCTTCTCGTCCTTGATGGTGTAGCCCGGCCCACCCGTGCCCTTGCCCGTGGGGTCCCCCGCCTGGGCCACGAAACCTGGCTCGATGCGATGGAAGACAATCCCGTTGTAGAAGCCCGACTGGGCCAGCTTCACAAAGTTGGCGGCGGTGAGCGGCGCGGACTTCCCGTCCACCTGCATGGTAACCGTGCCCTTGCTCGTCTTCATGGTTACGGTGAAGATGCCGATCTTCTTGGCTGCCTGGACCTCTTTGTCGGTCGGCGGCTGCGGCTTGGGGGCAGCGGCCAACGCCAGGACCGCAGCCAAGATGGCGACCGCGACAAACACTCGGATGGTAGCGCGCACAGTTTCGCTCCTTCTGGGTAACCTTAGCAGGTAAGACGAGTATAGCAGGGAGGGCCGGCCCCGCGCCACCCCTCCCGGAGAGGTTGGGCTCATGAGGGCACGCACACCCATCGCCCTGGCTGTGGCAGGGCTGATCGCACTGCTGGCGATTACCGGCGCCCTGGCGCTGGTGGGCAAGGGGGACAAAGCCCCCGATTTCTCGCTGAAGACCACGGACAACAAGACGGTGAAACTGGCCGACCTGAGAGGCAAGCCGGTTATCCTCGACTTCTGGGCGCCCTGGTGCCCACCTTGCCGGAGGGCACTGCCGGAGGTGCAGAAACTCTACGCCAAGTACCAGAAACAGGGTGTGGTGGTGCTGGGCATCATCGAGCAGGCCGAGACCAAGGAGGCGCAGCGGGTGGCAGAGCAGGCGGGCGTCAGGTATGCCTTGCTTACCGACCCCGAGGGCGCGGCCGCGCGCAAGTACGCCGTCCCCGGCCTGCCCACCCTGGTGGCAATCAGCAAGCAGGGCAAGATCACGGGCTTGGAGATCGGCTACCGCGGCCCCCGAGCGCTGGAGGAACTCTTCAAGCAGGCGCTGAAATAGGCTCACGCCGAAGCCTGCCGCCGGCTCCCGGAGAGCAGGCGTAAGAACCACAGGAGGATTCAGGATGCCTGCCAAGGTAAGAGTCGGTTTCGTGGGTGCAGGCGGCATGGCTAACGCGCATGCCACGCCCATCAGCGCACGCAAGGACGCGCAGGTGGTGGCCTTCTGCGACGTGGAGTTGTCGCGGGCCAAGGCCATCGCCGAGCGCTTCGGCGCCCAGGCCTTCAAGAAACCGTCGGAGATGATGGACAGCGTCAAGTTGGACGCTGTCTACTTCTGCCTGCCCCCCTTTGCCCATGGGGCGGAGTTCGAGGCGATCGCGCGGGGCATTCCCTTCTTCGTCGAGAAACCGATCAATCTCGACCTGGGGCAGGCCCAGGAGATCGCGGCGGCGGTGGAGGCAAAGCGCCTAATGACCTGCGCCGGCTACATGAACCGCTATCGCAAGGGCGTGCAGAAGGTGCGCGCGCTGCTGGCCAAGGACCCCGCAATCATGCTCACCGGCGGCTGGATCGGCGGCACCCCCAAAGTGCCCAAAGAATACAACATCAACCATTGGTGGGTGCAGCGCAAGAAGAGTGGTGGGCAATTCCTGGAACAGGTCACCCATACCGTGGACCTGGCCCGCTTCCTGGTGGGCAGTGAGGCTGTCGAGGTGTTCGCCCATGCCGCCCGGGGCTTCAATGTGGGCGCCCCCGAGACCTACGACTTGGACGACGCTATGCTGGTGAACATCAAGTTCGCAAGCGGGGCGATTGCCAACCTGTGGTCCTCATGCTCCTCGAACGCGGCAGGTGGAGTCAGCCTCAGCGTATATGCCCACAAGCATGCCGCGTTCTTCACCGGGTGGGGCCATGACGTGCGCATTCGGGAGGCCGGCAAGGATCAGGAGACCCAGATCGCGGGAGAACCGGAGATCTTCGCGATCGAGGACGGGGCCTTCATCAAGGCGGTGAGGAGCGGCGACCCGGCGGGAATCATGTCCTCCTACTCCGACGCGGTCAACACTCTGGCCATCAGCGTGGCCGCCAACCGGTCGGTCAAGACGGGAAAGCCGGTAGCCCTCAAGTAAGCAACAGCCGTCAAGGGAGAGGGCACCCAGGCCCTCTCCCTTTCGCGTGTAGCATCAGGCCGACCGTGGGAGGCTCGCCCCATCCACCCTACCCGCCGTTGCCGGAGACGGGGGACTGGGCACGGGCGCGATGCAGGGCGGCCAGGCCCACGGGGTCCTCCAGGTCGGCCAGGATGGCGGCAGCCCGTTCGCGCAGCGTCGGGAGCGGATCGTTGAACAGCACGTCCACGATCAACTCCGTGGCCTCCGGGCGCTTCAGCAGGCCCAGGGACTCCAACCCCGCCAGGCGCACGGTCGGGTCGAGGGAGAGCAGGTCGAGCCGGCACTCCTCCAGCGACCCGCGCTTGCGCAGCACTTCCGAGATTACCGCCAGTAGCACCTTGCTGGTTTCCTCGTTTACCTCTCGAGAGAGCCGGAGCAGGTTACGCATGGCCGGTAGTTCCACCCGCTCCAGGGCCATGCGCACCGGGTGCTGATAATCGGGCGTGGCCAGCGCATCCACGATGGGGCGAAGCACGCCGCCGTTGGCCAACTGCACCAGCCAATGCAGGGCACGCTCGGCCACCGCACTGTCGTCATCCCGGCTGGCATCAAGCAGGGCGAACACCTGGCCGGGCTGGCCGGTCCCGATTGCTCCCAGCGCCTCCACCGCGCGGGCGCGCACGAAGGGGTCGGGGTCATGGATGGCGCCCGCGACGCGGGGCAAGCAGGAGGCCGCTGCGCTCCCCATGTTGCCCAGGGCGTTGAGCGCGCTGGCGCGCACGAATTGGTTGGGGTCCTCCAGGCGATTGGCAATCGGCTCCAAGGCCTGCGTGGCGTGCAGTTTGCCGAGCGTTCCGGTCACGGCCGACCGCACCTTGGGGTCGGGGCTGTGCAGGTGCTCGAGCAGGGCATCGGCCATGTCCCCGGTGGCCACCTGCCACAGTGCCCGCGCCGCCCGCTGGCGAACCATGGGGTGCGTGTCGCCCAGGGCCTTGATCAACTCGGGGGCGGCATGGCGGGCGCCACACTCGCCGAGCGCCTCCGCAGCCCGACAGCGCACTCCCGGGTCGGAGTGCTCCAGCGCCCGCACCAGGGCGCCGGTGTAGTCACCGCCGGGCAGCCGGGCGAGGGCGCGGGCTGCGGCAGTGCGTACCCGAGCCTCGCTGTCATGCAGAGCGCGTTCCATCAGGGTCCCGGCGGCACTGGTAAGGCGTAGCTGGCCCACCGAGTCCGCGGCCTTCTCCCGCACCTGCCAGGAGGGGTCGCGCAAGCAGCGAACAAGGGCCGAGGCGCTGGTGAGCACGCCGTCCTCGCCGTCGTGGCTGTGCAGGGCATCCATCGCCAGCCGGCCCAGGGCATCCGAGAAGCGGATAGGCAGGCCGTAGCGGCTGGGAATGGCCGGCAGGCTGATCGCGCTCGCGGTGGGCACCATGGCATTGGTGCCCACCGGTACCAACGCCCCTTCCTGGGCCTCGACGACCGGCTGCTCCTGGTTACCGACAAGCAGCCCCGATAGCGCCTCCACCGCACTGGAGCGCACGGCCTGGTCGGGGTCGCCCAGGGACTCCAGCAGGCCGGGGACGGCCAGCGGGTCGAGCAGCTTGCCCAGCGCCTGTGCGGCGCGCCGACGCACCGACGCCTCGGAATCACACAGCAGCCCCACCAGCGCGGCGACGGCCTGGGGATGCTTGCATTCGCCCAATAGCCAAGCAGAGGTCGCCCGCAACTCGGGTGAGGCCATACCCAGCCCGCTCATGAAGGGCTCGCGCACGCCCAGCAGGCCCACCTGCTTGAGCAGGTCGAGCAGCACCAGGCGGTCCTTGGCGTCCGTCTCGTGCAGCCGGGTAAGCCAGCGGGTGACGGTGCCGGCCTCCTCCAAGGCAAGGGCCAGGTTGATCGCAAACTGTTCGTTCTTGCCCCCCAGCAACTCCTGGAAAAGGGAGGGCGGGAGTTGGTCCATAGCCGCCACCGCAGCCAGCAGCTCCCGATCGGCTACCTCGAAATCGGGATCGGCCGCCAGCGCCCGGATGAACTCCGCCACCGCCCGGGCCGCCTCCTCGTCGGGCAAGCGGGCCAGCGCCGCCGCAGCCTGCAGCCGCACCATCACCGAGGGATCCGAGAGAGCCGCGACCAGGGGCGCGCAGGCAGACTCGCTCTGGCGCTCTGCCAGCACGCGGGCGGCCTCGGCTCGCACCTCCTCCACCGGGTCGCCCAGCAGTTCATGCAGCGCCTCGGCGACGGCCTCGGCACCAACCACCTCCAGCGCCCGTACGGCGCCCAGGCGCACATGACGGCGGGGGTCGCGCAGCGCCCTCAGCAACATGGCGTTAGCCTGGTCGCCCAGGGCCGTGAGCACTCTGGTTCCGGCGATACGCGCCTGGGCATCCTCCTTGCCCAGTTCCTCCACCGCCGCGGTGATCACCGCCTCTCCGCCATGGTGAGCCAGCACTTCGATGCAGGTGTCCCGGGTTGACTGATCGGGCGCGGTCTCGGCCTTGAAAAGCAGACTCGCGATTACGCTGTCATCCTCAAATGCCGAGAGCAGCCAGGCCGCCGTCGTCTGCTCGGCAACACTGGGGTGCCCCAGCCGCCGGCGCAGGCGCTCCAACTCGTAGTGGGTGCGCACCGCGGTCCGGGCCGCCTCCCGCTCCTCCGCGTCCTTGCTCTGCAGGGCAACCACCAACTGCGATTCCACCCGCGACGCGGCCCGGTGGGACAAGGTCAGCAGCGTCTTCAGGGCGTGCAAGCGTGTGACCCGTTCTGGGCTTGCCAACTGGCCCGCGACATCCGTATCTCTACCGAAGATGCGCCCGAAGCATGCGATCACGAAACCACCCTCCCTGGGCTGAGGCTCCTGGGTAGGCGCCCGGGCGGGCGCCTGCGCTTCCCGATCCAGTTGTTTTGCACGTTGGGCTGGCACTATAGTCTTAACCTTCGATTCAGCACGCGTTCCAGCCGGTCTTCCATTTCCAGGGTGGCCGCCGAGTGGCCCCCCGGCTCCGGCTCGATTACCTGAGCCACCGACGCCGGCTCGGGTGGAGCCTGCAAGACCAGATCTGCCTCTGGGGCTGTTGTCTGCTGTTCGGTCAAATATTCAGCCTCGGCCAACTCCGCTACCGTCGTGTCGGCAAGCGCAGGCTCTGGCCCCTTGCTGCCGCCGTTGGGCGGGGGAAGCACCGGCTCGGTGCGCCGGGCAGGCGGGGCCGTCTGGCAGAGCGCCCCCGCCAGGGCGCGTAGCAGCCTCGCCGCGTCCCCGGTCTCCAAGGCCAGCCGCACGGAGCCCGAGGCCTCGCCGGAAGCCTCCAGAACCACCAGGTTCTGGTGACCATCAAGGGATTGCCTGATCTCCTCCCCGGCGCTCTGCGAGGCCGCGAGCACGATCAGATCGGCCGGCCGCCGCTCGAGCAGACCGGCAATCGCTTGGGCCTCGGGAAGGCAGGAGGTCTCACCGGCCGCCTGCAGGGTAAACGCCTGGCATGTAGCAGCCGCGTCGGTTACCAGCAGCACGGTGAAAAGACTGGTGTTGGAGCGGGTATCAACGCTGCTCAATCGGATTCACCTATCCACAGAGTGCCGTCCCCCCGGCCTGCGGCAGCGTGACCCAGCGACGCTTACATGTCTTTCTGGCGAGCCCCCTCGTTCCCCTGCCTGGTCACTGCAGGAAAAGTTGTGCCCAAGGACGAAAGCGGCACTGCACAGGGAGCAGCCAATTGGACCCCCTTACCGAGTACGTGGTACGCAACTACCGCATCGCCCGGGAAGTCGGCGGCGACGGCTACTGCCGGTATTTCCAGGCGGAGGCCGGCTCCGGAGACGGCCACGTGACGGTGGCCGTACTGCGGCCCCTCTCCCTCGACCCCGCTTTTCCGGGCCGCTTCCAGGCGCAACTTGACCGGGCCTGCGCGCTTTCTCACCCCGGCCTGCTGCCCATACTCCACTTTTCCCGCGACCAGCAGGGCTACTACGTGGTGATGGGGCAATGTCCTGGCCAGACCCTCCAGCAGCAGGTGCTGGCAGGGCCGCTGCCTCCCTCAGAAGCCCTGGAGATCACGGCCGGCTTGGCTGCGGCGCTGGAGTACCTGCATCGCAGCGGCTTCGTACACGGGGCGCTGCACCCGAATGCTGTGTTTTGCACCATGTCGGCGGCGCACCTTGCCCCTCCCGGGGTCGCCCGGGCAGTGGACCCGATTGCGCTGGCGGCCGGCAGCGCGGCTCCCGAGTACCTGGCGCCGGAGCAGATTGCGGGCAGGCCGGCAGACGGCCGCAGCGACCTTTACTCCCTGGGGCTCCTCCTGCGCTTCATGGTTACCGGGGAGCATCCGGCTCCCTGGCACCCGGAGAGCCCGGCCCCCCTGCCGACCGGCATAGAGGCGGTGGATGCCCTGCTGGCGGGCCTGCTGCAGCCTGTCGCCCGGCAACGCCTGCGGAATGCGGGCCAGCTCAGGTCACAGGTGGCCTCAGCCCGCAGTGGAGGGACGGTGCAGCCCGTTGCGCCCGCGCCCGAAGAGCGCGCTGTGCCCGGTTTGGCGGTGGTGGGACCTACGGGCCGCCATGCACCGCGGACCACGGCCGCCGGCCAGCCGGCACCAAACGCGGAGGGGCTCGGCATTGCCGCCTTTCGCGAGGGTAACTTGCAGGAGGCCATCCGCCTGCTCCGGCTGGCCGCCCGCTCGGCCCCACGCAGTGTGCGCGTGCTCGGATATCTGGGCAGCGCCCTGTACCAGGCGGGCCGCTACCGGGACGCCGCGGCGGTGTTCGCGAAAGCGGTGCAGATGCGACCCGAATCCGGCCGCCTGCGGTATAATCTGGGTAACGCCTTGCTGGCGTGCGGCGAGCACAATGCCGCCCTGGTACAGTTCCAGATGGCATGGGACAAGGACCCGCGCTGCACTGCCGCCGCGCTGGCACTCACGCAGTTGGTGAGCCAGGCAGCGGGTGATGCATCCGCGTAAGCAGGAGGGGCTATGCAGCGATTCTGTGAGGATTGTGGTCACCAGGCCAAGCCTGGCGATATCCTTTGCAATGAATGCGGGGGCACGCTGGTCGAGCACGAACTCGACGTGCCCGAGGTGCCTGCCTACAACGGTCAGGGGGCGGCCGCTGATGACTTTGACCTGGAGTCCCTCCTCGGCGAGGTGAAGCCCGGCACCGTCGAGACCCCGGCCGCGGGAGTTCCCCCCCAGGCGGTCTTTGAAACAGAAGAGCCGACCGCACCCGAGGCCATCAATCTGGATGACCTCCTGGGCACCGCGCCGGGGCAGCCGCCTGCGCAGCCTGCCGCGGCAGCGCCAACACTCGACCTGGATGACATTCTGGGTGGCCCGGCGCCGCCTTCCCAGCCCACGGCTCCCGTGCCCTCGGACTTGGACCTGGAGGACATGATGGGTGGGGCCCGGCGCCAGCCGGCGACGCCGGCAGCCCCCCCTGCTGGCGAAGGCCTGGACCTGGAGGCCCTGCTCGACACCCCTGCCTCCCCACCCCCGGCGGGTAGCGAGGATATTGACCTCGATTCCCTGCTCAGCGCGCCAGCCGTGACGCCCGCCGCTCCCTCCAACGCAGACCTGGGCGAACTGGACGAACTGCTGGGCATCTCCAGTGCGCCCGCGGCTGCCAAGCCGCCCCTCGGGTACATAGACGTGGACATCAGCGGCGCGGTCACCCGGCACGCCCTGGAGGGCGAGGTGGTTACCATTGGCCGCATCGATCCCGGCCGCTACAAGCCCACGATTGACCTGTCACGCGACGATGCCGTCTCGCGCCGGCATGCCGAGATCCGCATCCGGGAGGGCGAGTGCATCCTGGTAGACACCGGAAGCACCAACGGCAGCCGCCTCAACGGCACGGCTTGCGAGCCCCATAGAGAATACAAGCTGTCCGATGGGGATAAGATATCGCTGGGTGAGAAGTGCGTGCTCACGATACATCTCTGACTCCCCCTGGCTGAGGATGCGCCGCAAACGTTACCGCCTGGAGACCATCCTGGCCCCCGGTGAGACCCTCACCGGCCGGCACGTGTACACCGTCGGAGCATTGCTCGGCTCCGGCGCGTTTGCTCACGTGTACCGGGGGCAGGCTGACGACGGGCGGGCGGTGGCGATCAAGGAGTTCCTCGCTCCCACCTCTGCCGACCAGGCCTCGGAAATCGACCGCGTTTTTGCCCACGAGCGGCGGATCATGGAGGCCCTGGGTACCCATCCCGCCTTCCCCGACCTCATTGATGCCTTGGATTGCGACGGCCGGCATTACCTGGTGCAGGCTTTCATCGCCGGTGAGACGCTTGAGGCACTGCTGGAAAAGCACGGCCCCTACCGGGAAGACGAGATCACCAAGTGGCTGCTCCCCTTGTGCGAGGGTGTGGTGCATATGCACCAGGCGGAGATCGTCCACCACGACCTTAAGCCGGCGAACATCAAGATCACCCCCGAAGACCTGCCGGTAGTGCTTGACCTGGGGGCCGCGCAGGTGTTGGGCGAGGAAGGAGCGGGCTTCTACGGGTCGGATGGCTACATGCCGCCGGAAATCAAGCGGATGCTGGCCGAGGGCAACTTGCAGGCCCACAAGCAGACCGATGTCTTCGCCCTGGGCTGTATCATCTACGAATTGCTGCTGGGGACCAAGCCCACTCAGGAGGACATAGACGAGCACAGCGGCCGGCTGGTGGGCCCGCTACTGCGGAGGCTGGGCGACTTTCACCCCGGGCTGGTGGGGGTGATGACCAACGCTATCTCCTTCAGTCAAGGCTATCGCTATGAGAGCGCGGCGCAGATGCTTGAGGACGCGCGCAGGCGTTGTCCCGCCTCATTGTGGGTAAATACCACCCGCCTGGACTTCGCGGGTCCGGCCCATAGCCGCTTGCACGAGTCACTGGCGCTGCGCAACCGCGGCGGGGGGACCATGGAGTGCAACCTGTCGTCACGCGCGCCCTGGCTCACCCTGGCCGCAGGGGGCGAGGAACTGCAGAGCCAGCTGCGGGTAACCGGCAATGAGGTGACCGTGCAGGTGTGGGCCGATACCGAGGGCATCACCGAGCGTAACGTCCGGCATGCAGGCGAACTATTGATCAAGCACGAACTGGGAGAGGTGACGGTGGAGTGCACCCTGGTGGTGCAGGCGCGGCCGGCCATGGCCCAGGCGGAATCCCACGGGGTCTACCTGACCGTGCAGGCGGGGGAGCGCGCCTCCGCCACCCTGGGCGTGCGTAATTCCGGGGAGGAGACCGGCCAGTTCACCGCGCGCTCGGCCCTGCCTGCCATCACAGTACGCCCGGTCGCCTTCACCCTCGATCCCATGCAGACCATCGCCCTGTCGCTGCAGGTGGATGCCTCCGCGCTGCGCGAGGGGTCCCACAACACTGTACTGCACGTCAGCGCCGACTCCGGCCACCGGCTGGAGGTGCCGGTGACGGTGGACGTAGGCGGGCGCAGCCTGCTGGGAGGTCTGACCGCGAAATTGAGAAGGAAGAAGACTCCGTGAGCCAGTCATTGCAACTTGAGGTACGACCAGAGTTCGCCACCCTTCCCGCCGGGCAGGAGAACAGCCTGAACGTGTTGGTGGAAGTGATCCCTATCGCCCAGAGCGGGGCACGCCTGCCTCTGGACATCGTGGTCCTGTTGGATGTGAGCGGCACCATGCGCCGCTTCGAATTGCCCCAGGAGGCCGCCGAAAAGTGGGAGGAACTGGCGCGCTCTCGTGGCGAGCTGGTGGTCAAACGTATAGATCAGCAGGAGGGCGCCATCTTCACCGGGGAGACCTTGCGCGAACTCCAGGCTATTGCCAAGAAACCCTTGGACTTGGCGGTGCTGGCTATCAAGCGCATCAGCGGCCGGCTGGTGGAAGGGGACCGGCTCTCATTGGTGGCTTTCGCAAGCCGGGCGGTGATGGCCTACGACGGCACCACCGAATTTGACAAGGGCCGGCTTTTCGAAGCCCTGAACCGGCTTCAGTCCGAGCCTGCGGCGTTGCAGGTGGGTGACGGCACGCGCGCCGCGGAGGGCGTCCGCCTGGCTACCCAACTGCTGACCAAGAATGCCTCATCCGGGGTGGTGGGACGCCTGATCTTGCTCACTGACGGCATCGTGCAGGACCGCGGCGCCACTCTGGGCAACCTGGAGGTCATCCGCCGCCAGAACATCAGCACCACCACCGTGGGCATTGGACAGGACTTCGACGAGGAGTTCCTGGCCAAGACCGCAGACAGCAGCGGCGGAGAGTACTACTACGCCGCCGAGCCGGGCGCGGTGGCGGAGCACCTGGCCGAGGAGATGGCGCAGATGCAGGCCGTGGTGGCCCGCCGGCTGCAGGTCCAGGCCCGGGGCAACGACGGCGTACGCGTGGTGGACATGCATCAGGTACGGCCCCGGCTGCGCATCTTCGAGGAGGTGAGCACCAACGACGGGATGACCACCGTGGACCTGGGTGACGTGCAGGCCGGCAAGCGCAGTGCAGTGATGCTGGAACTGGCGCTACCGGCCACCAGCCCTGCCGGTGAGCATCCCCCCGCCCAGGTCAGCATCCGCTGGCTCGAGCCCGGCGCCACCGAGGTGCAGTCGATCTCGGCGGACGTCCCGCTGACACTGGCCGCGGCTGCCTCTGCTCAGGACCAGGAAGTGGCCGACCTGGCGGCCCGCCTGGCCGTATATAAGGCCGAGCGCGAGGCACAGTGGGCGCAGGAGGATGGGGACGTGCTGCAGGCCACCCGCAAACTGCGCCAGGCCACCCGCATTCTCAGCGAACTGGGAGAGCAGGAACTGGCATCGCAGTTCGACCAGCAGGCGGCGGCATTGGAGTCAAACCAGGCGCTGGATCCCCGGCGCACGAAAAGCCTCAAGCATGCAACCCGCCGCCTGACCCAGGTCTAAGATCAGCCACTGGTGCCCGCACCGGCAGTGGTGGGGTCAGCAGGCGCTCCCACTCGCACCGTAAGTTCCTCGGCCGGGCCTGGTTTCCCATCAGGGGTATACCCGGTGACCGAGATCACGTGTTGCCCCTCCCCCAGTTCATTGGTGTCCAGCCGGTAGAGGTGGGGTAGCGTATTCGTGATGCAGCGGGGAACACCGTTCACGCAGAGGATGGCATAACCAAGGCGCTTGTCGCTGCTGTCCAGGCGGACGAGGATAGTGCCGTCGTCCTCATCCCGGGCACCTCGCAGCGAGATGCTCACCGGGGCCAGGTCGCCGGCAGGTGAGGCGGGGGCTATCTGGCCCTCCAGGAACCGGCGGGGGGCCAGTTCCATGCGCGCAGCAGCAAACTGCTGGGGACTGGAGTACACCAGGATGAAGTTGGTCAGGCGCCGGCCCGGGCTGGTAAGGTAGCGGCCCTGGCAATAGAGGGCGCTGGAGGTACCGCCGTCCAGGTTGACCGCCTCCGTGGCCCCCAGCGCCAACATCGCCTTGGCCAGGCCGGTCAGGGTGACCGCCCTCCGGGTAGTGACAAGCAGCAGTTTGTTACGGGGCGTGAGCCCTACCGCCGAGCGGCGAGCCGATCCGAGCACGCGCCGGTCACGAAAACCCTCCGCCCGCCCATCCACCACTATCTTGCCCTCAGAAAGCAGGCGGGGACCCGCGCAGACCACGCTACTGAAGCCTGCCCAGCCCCCGTCGCGCCCTTCGCCCAAGGTGGGGAAACAGACACCGTTCGTGCCCGCCACGGCCACCGGCGTGCCCACCTGGCCCACCGCCAGCAACTTCCCGGCCACGACCAAGTCGCCGGTCAGGGACAGGTTGGACTGACCGAAGAAGGTGCCGTTGATGGCGGCGTCGGGGTGGGTGCGGGCGATGAAGGAGCGAAAGGATTCCGAGCCGGCGGGGAAGCCCCCGGCCACCCCCGCAGTAACGTGCACGTTGGGGTCGTTGAGGTCCACCCCTACCACGTTAACGGGCACGCCGGAGGCCGTGGTCCGCGTATAAGCGACCGGTCCCGCGAGCGCCGGGCACCCGGAAAACACAAAAAAGCCCACGACCAGGGCTGCAAATAGTCTGGGCATTGGGCGCAGTATACCACCCGGTAACCTTCCTGTAAAATTCCTTGTCAGCCCCCTTGCACATCGGCGGGGCTGTGACTATAATGCCCCTGCCTCGCCCCCCGGGCGGGTGCCGTAGATTGACAACTGCATACCCCACAGGCGGATGCTTGGGAAGACGGTGCGAATCCGTCGCTGCCCCGCAACTGTAACCGCGGACGAAACCTGCGATATCCACTGGGAGTCGGCTCCTGGGAAGGCGCAGGTGGAGGATGAGGCGGAAGTCAGGAGACCGATCCACCTGGACTGCACCAAATCCACTTCGCGGGAAGGGGGTGAGGACCAAAGCGTTTGCGCTGTCAGCCTCAGAGCCTGCCAACCGGCCCTGAGGCTTTTTTGCGTTTCCGGGTCGCATTGCAAATCAACACCCAACGGGAGATTCACCATGTGCAGGCGTGGCTTCACTTTGATCGAACTCCTGGTGGTGATTGCCATCATCGCCATCCTGGGTGCGATCCTGTTTCCAGTGTTTGCGAATGCCCGGGAATCGGCCCGGGCTGCCAACTGCATGAGCAACCTGCGCCAGCTGGCGCTGGCCATGCTGCTCTACGTCCAGGACTATGACGACAACTTCCCCCCTGCGGAGTATTGGGGGGAGTACCCGGTCAAGCAATACTGGTGCGGCTATCGGCTGGGGCCCAACGAGTTCGATGTTTCCCGGGGTTTGCTGCAGCCTTACCTGCGCACGAAGGAGATCCAGCGCTGCCCCTCCTTCGTGGGACGGTTGTACCTGGGCAACACCACGGGTTACGGGTACAACTACGCTTACGTGGGCGGTTCCTGGGGGCTGTGGGGGCCCGACGAGTGGGCCACCCTGGGCGATACCTTCCCCGGGCAGCCGGCGGCGCTGGGCGACCTGGAGCACCCCGCGAGCACGATCATGCTGGCGGACGCGGAGGTTTATTTCAACCCGATGACCTTCGCCCTCACGGACTATCCGTGGGAGACGCCCTTCATCAGCAGCCCCAAGGTGGGGGGGGTCCAGCCCTATCAGGACGTGGGCTACCGCCACCGGGGGCGGGCCAATGTCGCCTTTTGTGATGGACACGTGAAAGCGATGACGGAGAGCCAGGTGGAACGGGAGGAGCTGTGGCAGCGCGCCGCGCAGTAGCGATCTGCTTGTTCTTGGCCCTCCTGCCGGCGGCAGGGTGGGCGGCCTCGCGGGCCGAGCGCGATGCGCTCGGCCGCGAGGTCACTTTGCCTGCCCCTCCCAGGCGCATCGTCAGCCTGGCGCCAGAGGTGACCGAGATGCTCTTCGCCCTGGGTCTGGGGCCGCGGGTCGTGGGCGTAACTCAGTACTGCAACTACCCGCCCTCGGCTAAGCGCCTGCCCAAGATAGGGGGATTTACCAACCCCAGCCTGGAGCGGGTGCTGGCGCTCCGGCCCGACCTGGCGGTGGGCTCCCGGGGCAATCCCCGGCAAGTGTACCAGGGGCTCGACCGCGCGCACGTCCCCAATTTCGCGGTAAACCCTGATACCGTCGATTCTTCCCTGGCCGCCATCGCCCAAGTGGGGCGCCTGACCGACCGTACGAAGGAGGCGGGCAAACTGGTCGCCAGCCTGAAAGCCCGGCTGGCCATGGTGGGCAAGGAGGTCATGCGGCAGAAACGCCGTCCCCGGATCTTGATCGTCTACTCCCTGTCTCCGCTCTGGGTAGCAGGGGATAAGACCTTCCCCGATGATATCCTGCACCGGGCGGGAGCGGCCAATGCGGTGGCCGGCAAGGAGAGTTACCTGCAGCTGGGGATCGAGGCTGCGGTAGCCTCCCGCCCGGATGCCATCCTGGCTATCCCCATGGTGGGACAGACGGAGGCTGATGCCGTGTGCAAGTTGCGGGCCACCCCAGGCCTGGCCTCCCTGCCCTGCGTGAAGGCGGGGCGGGTGTATTCCATCAACGCCGACATCGTGAACCGGGCCGGACCGCGGGTGGTGGAGGCAGTGGAGAGGGTGCACCGGATCGTAGCACGGCTGATGAAGTAGGGACGGTCGTCCCGATGGGAGCAAGAAAGCCCATGGAGGGGCTCCCCTGCGGGGCCGCTCAGGGGGCGGTCGTTTCCCGAGGGATCTTGCGCACCGTCACCGCCCGAATGGTCATGTCTTCCCGGCTGCCGGTGGCACTGAGGCGGAAATCGTAGCCGTTGCGGTTGGCAAAGTTGGCGTCGCTGAGTACCGTGGTGTAGGTATGCCAGCCGGGGGTGGTCTCCACCCAGTGCCAGGGGCTGAAGCGGTAGCCGGTGGTCGAGTCGTAGTAAAGGTTAAACCCCTGCTTCTCCCGGCCCGAGGCGCCGAGCACCTCCACCGTCACCTGCACCCGGCTGCGGCCCTGGTCGAAGTAGAGGAACGAGTCGTCCACGTCAAAGTAGTACCAGGGGTTGTCCTGCGCTAGGTCCCCGCTGAGGTGCGTGCGCAGGCCCCAAGTCTCGCCGGTCCAGCCCACCGCCACCCCGCCCCCGGAGCGCCAGCGTAGGCGCTCGTTGTACAGGCCCTGCTCCACCCACTTGTCGTCCACCATGCCGGCGGAGACTTCGGCGGCCGCGGCCAACTGCGGGTCCGTCGGGGGCGCCGGCAGGCGGGGACGACCGCCCTCGCCGAAGGAGGCCAGGTCCGGGCCCGAGGGGAGCACCAGGATCGTGGGGTCCCACGCGACAGCCACGGTATTCTGCCCCCCCAGGGTGACCTCCGCCGGTGCCTGTCCCAGCGCGATCACCTGCGCCCCCAGGCCTTCGGGAAGGCCCAAGTCAGAGGCCCCCAGCAGAGCCGACGCGAGCTCTCCCGCACTCCAGGTCATGATGCTGGTACCGCCGGTGACCGTGAAGGCAAGCGCCAGGTAACCGGTCCCCTGCCGGGCGCCCAGATAGCGCCCGGAGCAGGTGGCGGTGGCTGCTGCCAGGTACTCCGCTTGGTCGGTAGTGTTTGCGAACCGGTCCACGACGGCCGCCACCCGGGCCACCCCCAGAGAACGGCAGGCGGCCAGCGTGCGTGCTACATCTCCGGCATCCCCCTCGGCGGGCCCCTGCACCAGCCATACCTCCTTGCCCACGCCTGCCGGGGGGAGGCTGGCCAGAGTAGCGAGCGGCCGCACCAGGTCGGCGGGCGGAGGCACGGGCAGGCGCAAGCCCACGATGTCGTAAAGCCGCCACTCGGGGCTGGTGCGGGCCTGGGCGATCCAGGCCACGTCCAGCGCGCCGTTCTCGGGGGCGATCAGCCGGCAGGTGGGGTCCTCGGCGCGGGCGGCGGCGCTGCCGGCCTGCAGCAGCGCCAGGAAATCGGTGGTGGTGCCGCGGAAGTTGGCCATGGTGCGGTCTGGCCACAGTTGCCAGGTGCCGATGCGGTCCTTGAAGTGGCGCACGGCGCTGGTCACGAAGGCCCTCCAGTAAGATACATCCTTGGGCGGGACAGCCGGGCGTTCCTCGGGCCTGCAGCCGGTCAGGCGGCAGGCCCAGGAGGGGGTGCGGCCGAGCACACCGACCACGCCCATGCCCTGGGCCAGCGCCAGGTTGACGGCCTGGTCCACCGCCTGCCAGCGGTAGGGGCCGTTGGCTGGCTGTACCTCGTTCCAGGAGATGGGGAGCATCACGAAGCCCGCTCCCGCCGCCCGCGATGCTTGCAGCCGGTCAGCCAGGTCAGGCGTTGGCAGAGAGACTACCGTAGTTCCCAGCACGCCCCTTACCGTACGCAGCGGGTGGGGGCGGGTAGGAGCGCCAGGACGGATGCCGGGGTCGCCGACGATGGGCTTGGCGAGGGCGCCCGGCTGGGCCGGCTTGCGGGAGGGTGGGCAGGTCGCGGCAAGGGCGGGAGCAACCAGCAAAGTGAAAAACAGGACGAAACAGTAGAAGCGCATGGCGGGCTCCCAGGGCGGAATCAGGGATACGGACGGGTCTCATATCCGGCGCCGCGGGGCCTATTCCTGCCGAGCGCCCGGGGGGCAGGCGCGATAGAGGGCGGGTAGGCACCAGGCGGTGGCCCTGCAAACAGACCCAGGCCCACACACTAATGCCGCCCGCCCTCCATAACTGCTCAGCGTGCCTGTCCGTAGAGCGTGCCGCCCTGCTGAACCACGATGGCCTGGGCCTCCTGGTAGGTGAGCCAACTGCCGGTGTCGCGGTAGTTCACCCAGCGCAAGTAGCCCGGCAGCGACATGTAGTTGGCCTGGGCAGTGAAGGGCTGCAGGTTGGCCACGTTGGGGTACTGCTGGGCCCCCGCCGGCACCGCCAGCCATACCAGCAGGCCGGCTGCGATGGCGATCAAGAGCAGTTTGCTTGTCACTCTCATGGCTTACCCCCTGTCAATTGCGGGACCGACAAACGTGCGTTTGTCGGCCACTCGCTGGCAGTGTAGCAGGCGCATGAGCAACGTCAAGCCGTGGAATGTGCAACTCTTGCCACTCGTGTGCCAAGTTTAGCGCACCAGGATGTCGGCCCTAAGTAGCGTTTTCCCGGGGATCGCCAACTTGAGCGCCGGGTAGTCCAGTGGCTCCGTCACCGCCAGCGGGCCCTCGGCCGTGGCGATGATGGTGTCCTCGCTCTTGGTGCCGGTAATGCTCGGATTCCACGCGAAGGCCTGGTTAGCCAGCACCGGGTGGTCGGTGGTAGTGTTGCCCCGGTAATCGCGGCCCACGTAGCCGGTGGGGCCCCCCTGGTGGTGTAACTTCCACTCCTCAGCGAACCCGGTTTCGCGGTAGGCGGCCAAGGCCTCGGAGACGATGTCGCCCACCCGGCGGCCGGGCATGGTGCCGGCTACGAAAGCCTGGTCCACATGCACCACAGCGTCGTGCTTGCGGCGCAGGTCGGCGGGCAGCGGGCCAAAGTGCACCAGCCGCGTGGCGCTGGCAATGAGCCCCCACTTGCGGCCGCACACCACCAGCATGGCGACCCTCTCCAGCCTGGCATCGGTGGGGATGGGGTGCCGGTAGCGCTCGATGCGCCCATCCACCGCAATCAGGCACACCACCGGCTGCACCCCCTGGGCAATGAGCGGGCTCGAGAGCAGTGCGGCGATCTCGTGCTCGCTCATGCCGGGCTGCACCGCCCGTGCCGCCTGGGCCAGAGCGCGGGAGACGATGCCCCCCAGCACCTGGTAGCGGGCAATCTCCTCCGGCGTGAGCGTCCAGCGCAGGCGGGCGATGTCATCGAGCACGTTGGTGCTGCCAACGATGCCGGTGTCAGAGATCAGCGGTCCAGAAACCAATTTGCTCAGGGCTGCCGGCAGCGTGCCCTCATACCAGGGGTAGGCCACCATCTCGAAGCCCTGTCCGCCCAGTTCTTCGTCACCCACGCGGGCGGCCTCGATGTTCTCGCACAAAGCCCACTTGCGGTCCTGCGTGACGAGCAGGTGGCAGACGCCGAGGTCACTGGCCTGAGAAACGTGGTTCGAAGCGCCACAGGTGAACCAGGAGAAGTTGTCCCGTCGGCTTATCAGCACCGCCTCGGCCCCCTTGGTAGCCAACAGGCCCCGCAGCCGGCATTCCTTCGCCTTGACTTCGCGCTGGATGTCAGGCACGTCAGACAACGCTTTATCCTCCATTCAGTGCGCCCGTTCGGCCGCCGCCAGTGCCGCTCCCAGGGCGGGGACCAGCTGCGGCTCGGCGGGTATCGTGATCTCCATGTCCAACCGCTCAGCGAGCAGCAGCCGCATGGCGGGGTTGTGTGCCACGCCCCCGCAGAAGAGTAGCGGCGGCCGTGCAGCCACCCGCCGCACCATGGCGGCCAGGCGGTCGCAGACCGACTCGTGCAGTCCGCGGGCGATACGCTCCCGGGGCTCACCCCGGGCCAATAGCGACACCACCTCCGATTCCGCGAACACCGTGCACATGCTATTTATGCGTACGCTCTCGCTCTGTTGGGCCGCCACCCGGGCAAACTCCTCCAGGCCGTATCCCAGGCGCTCGGCCATCACCTCCAGGAAGCGCCCGGTCCCCGCCGCGCAGCGGTCGTTCATCTCGAAGTGGATGACCTGGCCCTCGGCATCCAGGGCCAGAGCCTTGCTGTCCTGCCCACCGACGTCCAGGATGGTGCGGCAGCCCGGGAGCAGGTGCACTGCGCCGAGAGCCGCGGCCATGATCTCGGTGAGCACGGAATCGGCGAACTCCTCTCGCGCCAGGTGGCGTCCATAGCCGGTGGCGCAGAGGTGGCGGGCCCGCCGCGTGCCGAGCACGGCGCGGGCGCTGGCCAGGGGATCGGGGCCGGAGTCGGCAATGGCGCTCTCTTGCACTCCGCCGTCCCAGACGACCAGTTTGACGGTGCGCGAGCCGATGTCGAGGCCGATGGCCTGGGGCCGGTCGGGCAATGCGGGCACTCCAATGCGCTCAGAGGCCGGGGGTCACTTCCCCGGCGCCGGCCTCCGCGGTGGTCACATAAATGTCGGGCGCGCGTTCGGTCTTTTGACGGTAACCCTCTGAGACCGCCTGCACGAAGGATGGCACCGCCTCCCGCGCCACCAGGCTCACGGTGCAGCCGCCAAACCCGGCGCCGGTGAGCCGCGAGCCGTAAACGCCCGGGGTGGCCATGGCCAATTCCACCAGCAGGTCCAATTCGGGGCAGGAGACCTGATAGTGGTCGCGCAGGCTGAGGTGGCTGGCCACCATCAGTTTGCCGGCCCGAGCCAAATCACCCTGTGCCAGCGCGGCCACCGCCTCCCCCACGCGCTCGTTCTCACCCACCACGTGGCGACAGCGGGCACGGATTTCGTCCGGCAGCAGGTGGCCCCAGCGCTCCAGGTCAGCGGACGTGACGTCGCGCAGGGCGGTGATTCCGGGCATCTGCTCGGCCAGCAATGCCACCCCCTGCTCGCATTGTTCGCGCCGGGTGCGGTATTCCGATCCGGCCAGCTGCCGGCGCACGCCGCTGTCCACAATCACCACCGCGGCCTCGGGCGGAATGCTTACGGCCTCGGTGCCCAGCGTGCGGCAGTCAATGCACAGCGCGCGCCCCCTCTGGGCCAGAGAGACGATGAACTGGTCCATGATCCCGCACGGTACTCCCACAAACTCGTTCTCGGCGCGCTGGCAGAGCAGGGCCATGTCCACACGCCCCAGTTCTATCCCCACGATGCTGGTGAGGGCGAGGCACGCACACACCTCCAGCGCGGCCGAGGAACTTAGCCCGGAGCCCGCGGGCACGGTGCTGGTGACCAGGGCATCCATGCCCTCCAGCCGATGGTCGTGCTCCTCCAGCAGGAAGGCTACCCCCCGCAGGTAGTTGCTCCATCGCACCTGTGCGTCAAAGCCCACGCTATCCAGGGAGAACTCGGCCGGGGCGTCGGCCTGCAGGGAGAGGGCGCGCACGACGCGGTCGGGCCGCGGGCGGACGGCCATGAGTACTTCCCGGTTGATCGCCAGGGGCAGCACGAAGCCGTCGTTGTAGTCCGTGTGCTCGCCGATCAGGTTCACGCGGCCCGGAGCACGGAAGAATCGGGTGGGGGGGACGCCAAACTTCCCTTCGAAAGCGGCGCTCAGGTGCGCGAGGATCTGGTCCCGACCCTCGTCTGCCTTACGTTCAGGCGGTTGGTTCTCGTCCATCTCTTTCTTTGCGGGTCAGCGTTCGGGAACCCGGTCATGTTAGGCGACACCGGGGACGATGTCAAGGTTAGGACCGGGCAGGGCGGGCAGGCGGGTCATGGCTTCACCCATCCGCGCCAGTCGCCGCTGATGCGTCCCGAGCGGCGGTAGCGCTCCATCGCGCGACGACAGGGGCAGTCGTCGTGCTCCTGGAGGTGGTCGGCCAGGAGGG
>Ga0315298_1000453_pt1 | contig 78441 bp, 73 predicted proteins | sample WHS_1_MG_FD_203077 | JGI IMG/M metagenome (GOLD analysis project Ga0315298, IMG submission 203077) | Extremophilic microbial mat communities from Washburn Hot Springs, YNP, Wyoming, USA - WHS_1_MG | ecosystem: Environmental > Aquatic > Thermal springs > Hot (42-90C) | place: USA: Wyoming... | reverse complement strand
GAGGAGAAGTTGCGGCTGGCCGAGACCACCGGCGTCCCCTTCGTTGCCGTCATCAACTACGACTCCGTCTGGCGCGAACCCTTCGGCGCCTGGGCTGAGCGGCAGGCCTGGGAGCTGGTCGTGGCTGACCTTCAACGCCTTCAAGCAGAAGTACGCCGTTGTGCATTCCCTTCGCACCAGAAAGGTATAACCATGACGCAACAACTTGTGCCACCCGATTCCCAGGCCGTGATCCTGGCATTCCACACCGACCTGGACACCATCAACGCGGCCCTCAGCACCAACGTCGGCGCCGGCGCCCTCTCGGAGTTCGATCTGCCCCGCATCAAAATACCGGCCGGGGGCGGACTCCGCTGGGCCGTGCCCACGCTCGAAGGCGAGGCCATGGAGCCTGTAATCGAAGGCGTCATCGTGCTGGCGCGCGACACCCGCGCCTACTACCCGCAGCCGATCTCGGAGAGCGGCGGCAGTCAGCCGCCTGGGCGCAGGCCATTGAGCAGGCAATCAGGCGGGCTGTGGGACGCCAGCCGCGGCCAGGCGCTGCGCTCTCCGCGCTCTTCCGGCGCTTAAGGATCTCCAAACCCAAAGGCGCTGCGCTGCATCTCCTGCGCCACGCCCACACGTCGGTGCTCCTCGCCCCGGGGGTACCGGTGTCGGCGGTGTCTGCCCGCCTAGGGCACTCATCGCCGCGGACTACGCAAGAGATCTACGCCCATATGATCAGCGGGCAGCACGAAGAGGTGGCACAAAAGTGGGATGAATAAAGTCAACGGCCCAAGCGGATACCGGTGAGGTTGATCGCCCCTGCCAGATGCTGCACAGCGCATAACCGCGCGTGCGAATGCCTTCGATGCGCGGCTTGCGGCACACGGCTGTTGGAAGACAGACGGAGAAAGTTCGCCCGCGGACTGCGCGTGCTGGCCCGTGCTGGCGCGCGGCTCCTGATAGCCCGCAAGTTGTAGAAAGGAATAAGAATTTGGTAGCGCTAACGGGATTCGAACCCGTATTTGAGCCTTGAGAGGGCTCCGTCCTAACCCTTAGACGATAGCGCCATTCGCCTCTAGTCTACCACAGGCCGCGCAGCAGCGCGAAGGGCTCAGAAAGCGCCCGTTGTCGGAGAGGTGAATAATCACGGTGTTCTCGGCCAGCCCTTTCTCGTCCAGAACTTTCAAGAGCAGACCTAATTGCTCGTCTACCGAGACGATTGTCCGGCAGTAATTCTTGGCGTAGCGTTGATAGGCGGCATCAGGATGCAGCAAGAGATGGAAAAAGTCGTAGCAAACCCTCGGAACCTGGTGGGACTCCCGTCAATGTTTATTAGCGGATCTACGTACTGCCCTTGGCCGCGCACGCCAGCCCAATAATCGAAGCCGGTCTGAGGCACGTCGCTTTGCTTGCCGAGGTGCCATTTGCCAATGTGTGCGGTCTCGTAGCCGGCTTGCCTCAAAAGGGCGGGAAATATCGTGCACGTGGACGCAACGGCGAGCTCCGAGGCCTTGACGCCGTGCGTGCGTACGTCTTTGCCGGTGAGCATAGTGGCACGACTGAGCGAGCATAGCGAAAAGGTGACGAAAGCGTTGCGGAAACGCATGCCTTCCACTGCTATCCGGTCCATGTTGGGCGTGCGCATAAAATCAAGCAGACTCTTGCGGTCGTAGCAGCTTAGAGCATCCTAGCGCTGGTCGTCCATGACGTTGATAATGATGTTCGGGCGTTGTGGACGACGCAAAGCAGGCGCCAATGCGCCGAGGCTGCTCACCAGGAACTTTCGTCACGGAGTCATAAATCACCCGAAGTGTATCTCGTCGCGAACGGAGTAGAAAAAACGACGTTGACCTCTGCGCCGGGAGTCTTCAGAAAAGTGCCCCGGGTAGGGGTGCGATTGTCCATCCTGATTCCGCGTTTTCGGCCTGCCCATTACTTAAGCCGGCCCGCCGCCCAAAGGATGGCATTGCACACCAGGCGGCGGTAGCCGGAATCGCTGTAAGCCGGACGCCCGTGGCCAAGCTGGATGGCTACCACACGCGACTTCGTCCATGGCCCTATCCACACGACGGCCTTGTCGTTGTTAGGGTTATCGGTTTCCATCAGGACCTGCGCCCGAGGCGACAGCCACATATCCTTGTAGGCTTCGTCAAGCACCTGGATAGTGTCGATGCCTTCCAGAATCGCGTGCCTGACAACCGGGCGGGCGGTTAGCACCTCGTTGTTCTTGGCCTTCGAGGGCCCCCTGGCTCCCTCCGGGCCCATGAGGAATCGTCCGCCGACCACCTCCTCGTACCACCACCTCCATTGCCAGTTGTCGGCCAGGGCATGGTGGAGCACTACCATGCCCCCGCCCGCCTCCAAGAAGGCCTGAAGGTTGGCGCGCTGCTTGGCGTCATCCACGTCGGCCAGATCGTAAAGCACCAGTACGTCTGCGACCTTGCGGAGATCACGCCGGTACGCAGAGGGGTGGGGGTTGACCGTAATCGCCAATTCGTCGCATCCCTGGAAGACGCTGTAAAAGGAGATATCGTGAGGGTGGCCGCCGGTGGTGACCTGCACCCGCACCTGCTCGCCGCCGAACGCCAATCCGGCGGTCAGGAGAATGAAGCTAACTCGCAGCATGAACCGGTTCCCGTTGGCGCTGGTTGCCTGCCTCTTTCCGTCTTTGTCACCGATCAGAGCTTGCAGTTCGGCTGCTAAAGACCGTGCCATAAGTAGATTATGGCGCGGTCCGCCTTGGACAAAGCTAGGTCTCTTGCCTCCGGCGCGCGCTTGTGCGCCTACTCAGGTACTACGGACCTGTCGGACTCTCTCCCGGGGCCACGCGCCTTCGGACTTCCACCTTGAAGCCTACTGAAAAGGGCCCTCAAAGTGATCCCGCTCCGGTTTTCCCCGCTCCCAACGCCGCCTGAATGAACGGCCACATCAGATCTTTGTAAAAGCGGTGGCCCTCGGGCCCCCAGCGGTGCTCGTAACGCTCCGGGTGTCCCGCCGCTTCATAGATCCTGCGCACTTCGGCGGCCGCGAATTCGATGGCCTTGATCGAGTGCAGCCTGTCCTTGCGGCCGTTGACCGACAGCAGATGGCGCGGAGCAATCAGACCCGCTACGTGATGCAGCCCTCCCAGTTCCATCAATCCCGGCACCACGTTGCAGTCGCAGTGGTAAACGAAGCCTGTCTCGCTAACAGTTGGTGAAAACGAGCAGCTTGGAACAGCGATCGTGATCCGCTCGTCGCAGGCGGCGGCAAAGATCGTCACCACGCCGCCGCCGGAATTGCCCATGCACAGGATGTGCCGCGCGTTAACCTCGGGCAGCTTGACTGCCCAGTCGAGGATGCGGCTAATGTCCCAGACCCTTTCGCCCAGCGCAGTCCGACCGGCCAGCAGGCAATGGATGACATGGCTGCGGCAATCCTGCCCACCGTGCCGTTCGTGCAGATCAGGAACCATCCCGGCCGATAGCCCGCGCACGGTGGGGGCGATGGCCGCCCAACCGAGCCGCACCGCTTGAACGGCCACATCGCGGTCTTCGGCCAGCGCTCTTTTCCTGGCTTCTTCATCGGCGAAAACCCCGGCTGTGGTGTCGTGGCCTGTCTTGCTGTGCCCGTGCGGGAAGATTCCCAGCGGAAATGGCCCCTTGCCTTTGGGCTTGAGAAACCAGAAGGGCATATAAACCTCAGGCTCGGTTTCAATGACGCCCTTTTGCCGGGTGTATTCGCCCATATCAGCGGGTTCGCCGAGCTTGACTACAGGCCGGTGGTTGCCCGCCGCCGCGGCGATCTTCTCCAGCCCCAGCCTGAGGCGGAGTTGAGCGCGCGCATCGCGCTGCCACTGCCTGAAGCCGCCTGGGTAATTCTCCCGGAAGGCGAAGGGCTGTTGGTCCCGGCTGTAAAGCCGTTTCAGGTATCCGGCGATGGACTCGGGATAGGGTTCATCCCCCCTTTGCTGCGCCGCCAGAGAAACCGCGCCCACGGCAAGCGCTGCGGTCCCCAGAGTGCCCCGCAGCGCCGCCCGTCGGGAGACGTTTCTTTCTGCTTTCATCCTCTCACCTCATTTTCGCTGCCACCGATTGTGCGGCCTGCCTTCTCCGGTATGGTACTCGATCGTGCTGTTGGCGGTGCGGCCGCTGCCTAACAGGAAACAGGCAGCGCGGGTACTTGCTCGATTACCTTAATCCCGAAACCCTCCAAGCCCGCGATGCGACGCGGGTGGTTGGTCAGCAGGCGGATGGTGTGCAGGCCCAGATCAGAAAGGATTTGGGCGCCGATGCCCACTTCGTATTGCAAGAGCCGTTGCCCGTCGGCAGTGGCGTACTGGGCGAAATCGCGAGCGTGTGTAACCAGGCGACCCACCCCACCCTCGCCGGGGGCGATGCGGATGCCGGGGCCGGTCTGGTGCAGATAGACCAGCACGCCGCAGCCCTCCCGGGCAATTCGCTCCAGCGCGGCGCGGATGATGCGGTGACAATCACAGGAGGTGGAGGCGAAAACATCCCCGTACAAGCAGTGTGAATGCACGCGGACCAGGACGCCCTCGCGGCCCTCTACCTGGCCGCGCACCAGGGCCAGATGAGTCTCCGGATCAATCGAGGTGGCATATACGATGGTGCGGAATTCGCCGAACTCAGTGGGCAGTACGCCCTCGGCCACCCGCCGAATGAAGCGCTCGTGCCGCAGCCTGTACCGGATCAGGTCAGCCACCGAAATCAGCTTCAAATTGTGGCGAGCACAGAATTCCTCAAGCTGCGGCAAGCGAGCCATGGTCCCATCGGGATTCATGATTTCGCAGATGACGCCGGCCGGGGTCAGGCCTGCCAGGCGCGCCAGGTCGACGGCCGCCTCCGTTTGTCCGGCACGCACCAGTACTCCGCCGGGTCTGGCTCGCAGGGGGAAGACATGCCCTGGGCGCGCGAGGTCCTCAGGTCGCGTGGCCGGATCAATGGCCACGCGGATGGTTCGTGCCCGATCGTGGGCGGAAATGCCTGTGGTGACGCCGTCGCGGGCATCAATGGTCTCGCAAAAGGCGGTGCCGAAACGCGAAGTGTTGTGGGGTGTAATCAGAGGCAGTTCCAGCTCATCGCAGCGCTCCGGGGTAAGCGCGAGGCAGATCAAGCCGCGGCCGTGGGTGGCCATGAAGTTTATGATTTCCGGGGTTACTTTCTCAGCGGCGCAAGTCAGATCGCCTTCGTTCTCCCGGTCTTCGTCGTCGACCACCACGAGCATGCGGCCCGCGCGAAGTTCCTCCAACGCCTCGGGGATCGTAGCGAAAGGCATCCTTAACTTGTATTGTAGGCGACCGGCGGGGGCGCGGCTTTGCTATCATCGCGCCGTATGGCTAGCACACTGACTCGTCGCCGATTTCTTGCCGCTGCGGCGGGCGCCGCCCCCTGGCTGGCCCATGCTGCTCAGCGCCCGCCTAACTTGGTCATCATCTTCTGCGACGATCTGGGTTACGGCGACCTGGGTTGTTACGGCTCAAACATCCGGACCCCCAACATTGACCGGCTGGCGACCGAAGGTATGCGTTTCATGCAACACCTTTCCGCCAATCCGCTCTGTTCGCCTTCGCGAGCTTCGCTGCTGACCGGGCGTTATCCCACGCGTGTGGGCGTCCCACGGGTTTTGAACCCGAAAGACACCATAGGTTTGCCCAAGGACGAGACCACTCTGGCTGAGTTGCTCAAGCCGCGCGGCTATAAGACGATGTGTATCGGCAAGTGGCATCTTGGGCACCTGCCTGAGTTTCTGCCCACCAACCGCGGCTTCGACGGCTACTTCGGCATACCTTACAGCAACGACATGAAGCCTACGCCGCTGCTGCGCAACACCGAAACCATCGAAGAGCCAGCGCGGCAGGATACGCTCACCCAGCGCTACACCGAGGAAGCCCTGCGCTTCATCCAGCAAGCTAAAGACGGACCATTCTTTCTTTACTTCGCGCACACCTTCCCGCATATTCCCCTGCACGCTTCGGCGCGGTTTCGCGGGCGTTCGCCGTTGGGTCTTTACGGCGACGTCGTTGAAGAGATTGACTGGAGCGTGGGCGAAGTGATGGGGGCCCTGCGCCGCTGGGGCTTGGATGAGCACACGCTGGTGCTGTTTTCCAGCGACAACGGGCCTTGGTACCAGGGCAGCCCGGGACGGCTGCGTGGGCGCAAGGGCAGCACTTGGGAAGGCGGGGTCCGCGTGCCCTTCCTGGCCCGCTGGCCTGGCCGTATCCCCAAGGGGCGCGTGTCGAACGCGTTGACCTCGATGATGGACGTGCTTCCTACCTTTGTGAAACTGGCCGGGGCTCAGGCTCCTGCCAAGCCGGTGGACGGCATTGACATATGGCCGCTGCTTTCGGGCCAGCGGCAGGAGCTGGAGCGCGAAGTACTGCTGTACTTCGACAACATTTATCTGCAATGCGCCCGCTGGGGACGCTGGAAGCTGCACGTGGCCCGATACAACACTTTCGCGTTCAATCCGGCGCCCGCCGGCGGCAGGCACAATTTCCCGGTGGATCCGCCGGAATTGTATGATTTGGCCAACGACCCGGACGAAAGCTACGACGTGGCGCCGGAGAATCCCAAGATCGTGGCTGAAATCCAAGGGCGCATCGAGCGGCTGATGGCGGGGTTCCCCGAGCCCATCCGGAAGGCTTACCAGGAGACCAAAGCTCGGGGCGGGTCGCCTTACACTCCGGGCGCACTGCCGCGCCTGGGGAGTTGAAACGGGGAGGCTGCGAAATGTTGTGGCTAGCTCTACTCTTGTTGCTCGAAGCCCCGGAGCCGGGCTTCACGCCTTTGTTTGACGGCCAGAGTTTGAAAGGTTGGATTCTGGTCAGAGGCCGCGGGCCTGGCTACGTGGTCGAGAACGGCCTCTTGGTGTGCCCCGCTGACGGGGGCGGCAACTTGTTCACGGAAAAAGAATACTCCAACTTTATCTTGCGTTTCGAATTCCGCATGGAGCCCGGCGGCAACAATGGCGTGGGCATCCGCGCCCCGCTGGAAGGCGACGCTGCCTACCAGGGGATGGAGATACAAATTCTCGATGATCAGCACCCCAAATACAAGGGCTGGTTGAGACCCGAGCAGCACCACGGCTCGATCTACGACGTCATTCCGGCTCGCACCGGCTACCTGAAGCCCGCCGGGGAGTGGAACAGCGAGGAGATTCTGGCCGATGGACGCCACATCCGGGTGACGCTGAACGGCGTCATCATCTTGGATGCCAACCTGGATATAGTCAAAGAGCCGCAAGTGCTCAAGCGACACCCCGGCTTGCTGCGCACCTCCGGGCACATCGGATTCCTGGGGCACGGCACGCGGGTGGAGTTCCGGAATATCCGCCTCAAGGAGCTGCCCTGAGGCCGACGTCGGCAGTCCCTGGCGGTCCGGGCAATCCGCCAAAATAAAGCCATAAGGCGCTGCCGACTTTTCTGACGGCGCCAGCGTCATTCCACAAGGAGCCGGCGATTGATCCTGCGGGAGATTGAGGACCGCGAGCTGGTTCGGCGGGCGCGGCGCGGGGATATCGAGAGCTATAACCTCTTGGTGTCCCGTTGGGAAAAGCGCGTTTACAACTATCTGCTGCGACTGGTGAGCGATCGCGAAGATGCGCTGGATTTGGCGCAGGAGGTCTTCTTGAAGGCTTACCAGAATTTGGGTCAGCTCGAGGACGCCGCCCGCTTCGGACCCTGGTTGTTCCGCATCGCCCACAACGAGGCTTTCTCGCTGTTGCGCCGCCGCCGTCCGGAAGGGGAGCCGGAAGGCGAGCCCGCGGAGGCAGGTCTGCGGTATCGCCTCTATCCTGTGGAGATGGCCTTGGCCGTTGAGCGGGCGCTCAATAGCCTGCCGGTGGAGCAGCGCGAGGCGGTGATTTTGAAGATTTACCAGGGCCTGAAGTTCGAGGAGATGGCCGAAGCGCTCGAGTGTCCGGTTTCCACCGTCAAGTCGCGGCTGTATACGGCTTTGGACCGGCTCAAGGAATTGCTGGCCCCGGTGCGGGCTTCACCAAGCTGACGGCAGCCGGGTTGTGGAGTGTGCCATGAGTTGCGCCAATTTCGATTTGAAAGCGTATCTGCTGGGGGAGCTGGAACCGAATCGGGCGGCTGAAATGCGGGCTCATCTGGCAGCCTGCCAGGAATGCCGCGAAGAGTTCGAGCGACTGGAACTGACGCGGGCCACGCTGCTGGTCCTGCGCGATGAGGAGATTCCGCGGCGGATTGCGTTTGTTTGCGATGCGGCGCCTGGCGGGAGCTGGTGGCGGAGGTTGTGGGCGCCCGGGCCGCGCTGGGCTTTCGCCTCGGCCCTTGTTGTTTCGCTGGCGATCCTGGTTCACGGGATGTTGCGATCGGCGCCGCCGCCACCCACCTTGGACGCTGCTGCGCTGGAGCAGCGCATCAGCGCCGAGGTTGAGCGCCGCCTGCAAAGCAGCCTGCGCCAGGCCCTGGCTGAGGCGGAGAGCCGCCAGCAGGAGCGCTTTCAGCAAGCGTTGGCGGTTGCCCGCCAGCAATGGGAGTTCCAGCGCAAGGCCGACCTGCTGGCGGTGGAGGAAAACTTCAACGTGCTGAAAAAGCGCATGAACGTTTTGCAGGTTCATTTGGCCAGCAACTGGGAGGGAGGCGTGCGATGAGGACAGTTTTGGGGTGCTGGCTGGCGGTACTGGCTCTGGCGGCGCCGGCGGAGCGGCCGCGGCTGGTGCGCGAGTCGCTGGCGGCTTTGGAGCGCATCTTTGATTCGCGCATTGAGCGGCAAAACATCGAAGATCCTTTCTTGCTGCTGGGCACTACGCGGGGAGTGTATTTGGAAGGCTACGGCGCGGTGCTGACGGCGGAGCTAAACCTGGTGAGCGGGCCGGCAGTCACGCCTTTCCGCCCGGCGCTTACCAAAGAAGAGATAGCGCGCTTGCATGCGCGGAAGCTGCAGCGGTTGCCGTTGCTGCGGCGTATGATGCGCGAGATGCTGGTAGACGCCGCCAGCTCGCTGGAGGCGGTCCCGCCGAACGAACAAGTGGTGCTGGCGGTTTCGCTGTTTTACTATTCCTGGGAAGACCGCACGGGGCTGCCTGGCCAGATCTTGATGCAAGCACAACGACAGCAACTGCTGGCGCTTCGCCAGCCTGGGGGGACGGAAAGCGTCATCGTGGTGAAGGAGTACTGAAGCCATGCGGCTGGGCGAAATGCTGATCGCGCGCGGGCTGATCAGCGAAGAGGATTTGCAGCGCGCGCTGGAAATCCAACGCGAGCGCGGCGACAAGATCGGCAAGATTCTGGTTGATTTGGGTTTCGTCGCCATGCGCGACGTGCTGGCCGCGCTTTCCGAGCAGCTCGGCGTACCGCTGGTTTCCCTTGACGGGCCGCCGCCGGTTACACCCGAAACCGAGGGCCTATCGCCCCGCTTTATGCGCCAATGCCGCTTTATTCCCATTGCGCAGGAAGGGGCTACGCTGCGCATCGCAATGGCGGACCCGCTCGACTTTGAAACCGTTTCCGCCGTGCGCGGCTTTACCGGCCTGCACGTAGAAACGGCGCTGGCAGCCGAGCAAGAGATTCTGGACGCAATCGAAAGGTACTACGGGGAGAGCGAGAAGCTAACTGAGCCGACCGCGGGTGACTTGGAGCGCGAGCAGGATCTCGAGCAGTTGCGCGACATGGCCAGCGAAGCCCCTGTGATCCGGCTGGTCAATGCCATGATCGCCTCGGCCATCGAAAAACGCGCCAGCGACATCCACCTGGAGCCGTTCGAAAAGGAATTTCGCGTGCGCTTCCGCATTGACGGCGTGCTTTATAACCAGGAGCCGCCCCCGCGCGAGCTGAAGGCGGCCATTATCTCAAGGGTGAAGCTGATGGCGCGGCTGAACATCGCCGAACGCCGGCTGCCGCAGGACGGCCGCATCAAGATCAAAGTGCTGGGGCGCGAGGTGGATCTGCGCGTCTCGACCCTGCCGACGCTTTACGGCGAAAGCGTAGTGATGCGGCTGCTCGATCGTTCCGCCAGCGATTTCTACGATCTGACGCGTTTGGGCTTCGACGATTACATGCTGCGCCGCATGGAGCATTTCACCTCGCTGCCGCACGGCATCTTTCTGGTTACCGGCCCCACAGGCAGCGGCAAGTCCACCACGCTTTATTCGGCGCTGAAGCGCATCAACCAGCCGGACAAGAAAATCATCACCATCGAAGATCCGGTCGAGTACCAGATGGATGGGATCAACCAGATTCACGTCAACCCGCAGATCGGGCTGACCTTTGCCAGCGGGCTGCGCCATATAGTGCGCCAGGATCCCGATGTGATAATGGTGGGCGAAATACGGGATCGGGAGACGGCCGACATCGCCATTCGCGCCGCTTTGACCGGGCACTTCGTTTATTCCACCCTGCACACCAACGATGCGCCCAGCGCCATCACCCGCCTGACTGACATGGGGGTAGAAAACTACCTGATTTGTTCCACCTTGGTGGCCGTGCTGGCGCAGCGGCTGGTCCGCTTGATCTGCCCGCAGTGCAAAGTTCCCGCCGGCAGCCGGCTCGCCCCGGACGGTGAGTGGGTGGAAAGCTGGCGCGGGGCGGGCTGCCCACATTGCTTCGGCACGGGCTATTCCGGGCGGATCGGCATCTTCGAGCTGATGGAAATGAATGATGAGCTGCGCCGACTCATCATGCAGAACGCCGACGCCGTGACGCTGACCGAAGCCGCTCGCCGGCATGGCATGCGCCGTTTGGCCGAAGACGGTTGGATGAAAGTGCGGGCTGGTCTGACCACGGTCGAGGAAGTGCTGCGCGTGACCCAGGAGTTCTGATGGCCGCCTATTATTTTCGTGCGGTAGCGCCCGACGGCAAGCTGCGCGCGGGAACACTGTCTGGTCAAACTGACCGCGAGGTGGCGCGCGAGCTGCGCCGGCAAGGTCTCATCCCGGTTTATGTGGGCTTGCAGCCGCGGCGAAGCTTTGCGCTGCGCCTGCCCGCGTGGCGGCGGGGACGGCGGCGTGACGTGCTGTTTTTCACCCAGGAGCTGGCCACGCTGTTGGGGGCCGGGGTGCCTCTGGACCGGGCGCTGGCCATAACTTCCGAGCTCACCGAGCACGCCGAGTTCCGGCAGATCGTGCAGGATGTGCTGCGCTTGCTCAAGGGCGGCAAGTCGTTAGCCGACAGCCTGGCTGCGCACCCGGACTACTTCGGTGACCTTTACGTAAACATCGTGCGGGCAGGGGAGGCGGCGGGCGCGCTGGCCCCTGTCTTCGAGCGGCTGGCCGAGTTCGAGCGGACGCGCGATGAGCTGCGCAATTACATACTTTCCTCGATGATTTACCCGGCCTTGCTGGTGGTGGTGGGCCTGGCCTCCATTACGCTGATGTTGTATTTCGTGGTGCCGCGGTTCGCGCAGGTCTTCGAGGAATCGCGCTTGCGCATGCCGCTGGTGACGCAGGTGCTTTTGGAAGCGAGCAACTTGCTGAAGCGTTATGGGTGGCTGATACCGGCAGGGGGCGGCGGGCTGCTCATAGGCATGAGGGCTTATGTGCGGACGCCCGCGGGACGCTGGTGGTGGGACGGCTTCCGCCTGCGCTTGCCTCTAATCGGGGAAGCCTTGCGGCGGGCCGAGACGGCGCGCTTCGCCCGCGCCATGCAGACCCTGGTAGCTAACGGGGTGCCGCTGGTGCAGTCGTTGAACATAGCGGCGGCCACGCTGAGCAATCGGCGCATAGCTACCTCACTGGAAGCTGTGGCGCAGGGGGTCAAGCGGGGCGAAGGCATCGCCGGTCCGTTGCGCAAAAGCGGGCAGTTTCCGACGCTGGCCGCTCACCTGCTCAGCGTGGGTGAGGAAACCGGGCGGCTGGATGAAATGTTTGCACGCATGGCCGAAATCTACGAGAACGACACGCGCACCGCCATCCGGCGGTTCACCACGGTTTTCGAGCCGCTGGTCATTCTGGTGATGGGCGTGATGGTAGGGGTTTTGGTTTTAAGCATGTTGCTGGCCATAACCAGCATCAATGAGGTGGCGATCTGATGAAGCGAACGGAAATGGAGAAGCGGGCGTGCGCAGGCTTTGCGCTGCGGCGCCGAAGCGAAGCCGGCATCACGCTGATCGAGATGCTGGTGGTGGTGACTATCATTGCGTTGTTTGCGGGGCTGGTGGTCCCGCGCATGTTACGGCGTACTGATACTGCGCGCATCACGGCGGCGCGGGCGCAAATCAACGCCTTCATGACCGCGCTGGGCGCTTACAAGCTGGACACGGGGACCTACCCGACCACCGAACAGGGCTTGCAAGCGCTGCGCGTGCAACCGCAGGGCGTGACGCAATGGCAGGGGCCGTACCTGCCCCAGGAGATACCGCTGGATCCCTGGGGCCGGCCCTATGTCTACAAGTACCCGGGCGAGCACGGCGACGAGCCCGACATCATCAGTTACGGCGCCGATGGGCAGCCGGGCGGGGAGGGCATCAACGCCGATATCGTGAGCTGGAAGAGCCAGTGAGGCGGACGGCCAAAGGGCGGGCGGGCATCACTTTGATCGAGATGCTGATCGTGGTGGCCCTGGTGTCGCTGCTGGCGGGAGTGAGCTTTCCTGCCATCGGAGCGGGGCTGGAATCGCTGCGCCTGGTTTCGGCAGCCAACCAGGTAGCGGCTTTTTTTAACACCGCCCTGAATCGCGCTGAACGTCGGCAGCAGGTGGTGCAGGTGCTGGTCTTGCCCCAGCAAGGGCTGCTTCGCATGCGCTCGACGGAGCCTGGTTTCGAGCGCACCTTGGAGCTCAGCGAGGGGGTGAGGATCGCCGCCGTGCTGCCGGAGCGACCCTACCGCGAAGAACAAGGGCGCAGCTTTTTGCTGCTGCCGGGGGGCGTGGCGCCGCGCGTGACGATCGTGCTAGGCAACCGGCGTGGCGGGCGCCGCCTGGTAAGCTTGGACCCGATCACAGGGGCGCCACACATTGAGGTTCCCCAGAGCGAGCAATGAGCCGACGGGGGTTCACTCTGCTGGAAATGCTGGTGGCCACTACTATCATGGGCATCGCGGTGGTGGGGCTGCTGGCTGCGCTCTCCGGTTCCCTGCGTAACGCGGCCCGGCTGGCCGAAACCGACCGCATGGCTTTGCTGGCGCGCCGCCAGATGGACGCCTTGCTGCTGGATGAGACCCTACCCAGGTTTTCCGAAATAAACGGCCAATTCGATCCCGTGCTGACAGGCGGCGTAAAAGCAGGCTGGCGGGCCATGCTCATGCCGTATGAGATGCCGCCGGGGGCGGGAACGGGCGCTGCTGTGCTGGAGCGGCTGGAGTTGGAAATCTGGTGGGACGCCGGCGCCAGTCGGCGCAGTTTCCACCTGGAAGCTTACCGCCGCGGCGTGCTCACTGCGGAAGCGGCCCGCGCCGCCGGGAGCGAACCATGAATCGCCGGGGCGTAACGTTGCTGGAGTTGCTCATAGCGGTGTCGTTGCTGAGCTTGCTTTCGGTCAGCTTGCTGATGGCGCTGCGTGTGGGCATGGATGCTATGGAGAGGACGAATCGGCGGTTGATGCACAACCGGCGGGTGGCGCGGGCACAACGCATCTTGGAGGAGCAAATTGCCGGCTTCATGCCCCTGGTAGCCGAATGCATAGTGGAACCGGAGCAGCCCACGGTGAAGATGCCCTTCTTTCAGGGTGAACCGGAGTCAATGCGCTTCCTTTCCAGTTACTCGTTAAACGAAGGATCGCGGGGTTACCCGCAGATTCTTGAATTTCAGGTGATACCAGGGGAAAACAACCGCGGCGTTCGCCTTGTGGTGAACGAACGCCTCTACACGGGTCCGCTGAGCGCAGGCGCTTTCTGTATGGGTATGGGACCGGATCCGATATCGCGCGCGCCGGTTCCCCTGTTCCGGCCCATCGAGGTCGGGCCGCACTCGTTCGTGCTGGCCGATCGGTTAGCCTATTGCCGGTTTTCTTACCGTGAGACTCCGCCGCCACCCGCACCGCCGCGTTGGATTCCGCGCTGGGTGCAGACGCAGTGGCCGCGGGCCATCCGGATCGAAATGGCGCCGCTGGAACCGGACCGCGCGCGCGTCGAACCTATGGAGCTCATCGCTCCCTTGCGTGTAGATAAGATCCCGATGACCGAGTATGTGGACTAAAGGTGAAGGCGGTGTGCGCGGCGGGGCTCTTTTGGCGGTGCTGTGGTTAACGGCGGCGCTTTCGGCTATTGCGTTCGCGGTAGCTTCCACAGTGCGCGCCGAAACCGAGCGCAGCGCGAATGCGCTGGACGGGTTGCGCGCCTACTATCTGGCGGCAGGGGCTATTGAGCGAGCCATCCTTTACATGGACTGGGGGCCCGGCCAGGCATCGCCCGATGGCACGCCGCGCTACTGGGTCCCTTGGCGCAGCACGCTGTACTTCAGCTTTCCGGCCGGGGAGGCGGTGGTGGAAATCATTCCCGAATCCTCCAAGCTCAACCTGAACACGGCCACGGCTGAGCAGCTCTACGCGCTGCTGCTGGCTTTGGGGGCCGAGCCGGAAAGGGCCCGAGAGATAACCGAAGCCATTGTGGAGTGGCGCAGCCCGGCGCCCGGGGGGATGACGCCATTTGATCAGTACTATCTGAGCCTGAGGCCGTCTTTTCGTGCCCGGCATGCGTCTTTTGAAGAGGTGGAAGAAGTGCTGCTGGTCAAGGGCATGACGCCGGAACTTTTTTACGGCGATTACGGGACGGATGCGCAGGGTCGGTTGTACCCTCGCGGCGGCTTCCGGGACTGCGTCACGGTGTACGGGGCAGGAGCACGCGTGGATGTCAATACGGCGCCGGGAGCTTTGTTGGCTTCGCTCGGGTTGAGCCCGGGCGCGGTGGAATGGATTCTGGAGCAGCGACTACGCGCGCCGTTTCGAGACATGCGCCAGCTTGAACCCTTGTCGGGCGAGCGCGGCTTTGAAAGGTTGGGGATCGGCGGAGGGAGCATTTTCACGGTGCGCGCCACGGCGCGCTTGCGTTTACCCGGAGGCGGACTGTCGGATTTGCGGCGCTCGGTAGCGGCGATTATTAAAAGGCTGCCGCCGGGTTGGGACCGCAGTTATCACGTGCTGCGGTGGTACGAGAATGCCTGGGGCCATAGCGCGTCTTTGCAGCCGTGGCCGCCCGCGATGTGAGCTATGAGCGTGTTCACCGGCGACAGTGCAATCAGGAAATGGCTGGCCTTCGGGACAGGTGTAGGGATTGAAGTGGGCCGGCACGAGCTGCGGGTTGTCGTCGCGCGCGTGCGCCCAAGCGGGGCGAGGGTGCTGGGCGCGACGGTGATCCAAGATTTTCGCGGGCGGCCGGCGGGAGAGTGGGGCGCCGAATACGCAGCGTTTCTGAAGCGGCTCGGGCTTTCTCACCTGGCGGCCACTGTGCTGCTACCCCGCCGCGAGGTAATTGCGCGCCTGCTGGCTCTGCCGGGGGTGGGCAAGCGCGACTTGGCAGCGGCTGTAGGTTTTCAGATCGAAGCCTTGCATCCCTATGGCGAGGACGAGGCGGCTTGGGTTTGGTCGCGGCTGGATGGCAGCGACCAGGTCTGGGTGGCGATAGCTCGCCGAGAACTGATTGCGGAATATGCCGCGCTGATGGCCGAAGCGGGCGTGAAGACGGCGGCCTTGAGTTTCTCGGCTGCCGCGATGTATGCGGCCCTGCGGCTCTGGGGTAGGCGGCCCGAGCGGGGCTTTCTGGCGTTGTGGGAGAGCGAGGAGGGGCTGGAAGGCTACGGGGAGAGCCAGGCGCGCCCGGTTTTTTCGGCGGAGTTTGCCGGCGGTTGGGAGCGAGCGGCGGCGATGGCTGCGGCCGAGCTCAGGTTGGATCCGGCGACGGAGCCGGTGGGACTCGAAGCAGTGCTGCCCGCGCCGAGAACGTCTTGCGCAGAGTTTGACTTTTCTCGCCACGCCCTGGCTTACGCCGCCGCTTTAGCCGGCGCTTGCCCGCGTCTGGCATTGCTGCTGAACCTGCTCCCGCCCGAGCAGCGCGCCGCCAGCTCCCGCTGGATTTTCGCGCCCACCTTCGCGCTCCTTGTTCTGCTGGTGGGCTTGAGCGCGGCCCTGGCCGCCATCCGGCCTATCGAGGACCGCCGCTATCTGGCTGCTCTTCAGGCTGAGATCGCGCGTTTGGAGCCGCAAGCGCGCCGGGCCGGGGAGCTTGACAAAAGCATAGAAGTTCTACGAGCGCGCACGCGCCTGCTGGATGAGTTTCGCCTGCGCACCAAACAAGATCTGGACGCACTGGCCGAGCTGACGCGCCTGTTGGCGCCGCCCGCCTGGCTGACGCAACTTGAGCTGGCGCGTGATTCGGCAAGCCTGGCCGGGGAGGCTGAGCAAGCGGCGGCGCTTTTGAAGCTGCTGGACGAGTCGCCGTTGTTTCGCAATTCCGAGTTCACCATGCCCATTGGGAGGGTGGGCGCCGCAGAGACGTTCCGCCTGCGCACTTTGCGAGAAGGGGGGCCACGATGAAGCTAAGCAGGCGTGATCAGCGGGCCTTGGTGTTGCTGGGGGTGGCGGCTGCTGTGTCCGGCTTGGTGTACTTCGCCGGGCCTGGAGAGGCGCCGGCTCCGGTGGCCGCCGTGGCGGGCGACGTGGTAACCGCTGAGAAGCGCCTTGCCCGCCTGCGACAACTGGCCGCGACGGTGCCCGGCAAGCAGATAGCTTTGCAGGCCGCACAGGCCGAGTTAGCCGAACGCGAGAAGGGCATTATCCGTGCAGAGACGGGCGCGCAAGCTCAGGCCCGCGTGCTGGAGATAGTCCGGCGCGCAGTCAAGGCTTTGCCTGCTCCGGTTGAAGTCCGCTCCATCGAACTGGGCCCGATTCGGCCTTTCGGCGAAGAGTACGGCGAGGCGTTGGTGAGCGTGTCTTTCGAATGCCGGATCGAGGACCTCATCAACCTAATGGCGGAGATCTCGGCCCAGCCGGAATTGGTGGCGTTGAGTGAGCTGCGTATCGGAGCAGGCAGCCAGAAGGAAAAGACAATTAACGTGCGCATGACGGTCTCCGGAATCGTGCCGCGATCCTTGGTGCCGGAGAAGAAAGGACTGGGGAGGTTTTGAGGCGAAGGTTGCTACTGCTTGATTTGTTGCTGCTGGCCCTGGTGGGGGTTTTGGGCTGGCGATTGCGGCAGCAATGGTTGCAGGCCCGCCATCGCGAGCAGATGGTGCTGGGGCGACGCGTGACTGTGCTGCCGCCGCCCGTGTTGGCGCCGTTGCCCGCAGTGCCGGCGATACGGGCGGCCGACTTCGCGGAGGTAGCCACGAAAATGCTATTCAGCCGAGACCGCAATCCAACGGTCATCATCGAGAAGGCCCCGGAAAAGCCGCTGCCGCCGTTGCCGGTTTTGTACGGTCTGCTCGATCTGGGCGACGGCTTGACCGCCATCATGAGCGAGAAGCCCGGCGGTCCCAGCCACGGCGTGCGCGCGGGGGACAAGATCGGGCCGTTCCTGCTGGCGGCCTTGAATCGCGAGGAAGCGGTGTTTGATTTCGAGGGGCGCAAAGTGAGCAAGAAACTGGGGGAGCTGGTTGCCCGCTCAGGTCAGTCGGAAGCGGGCTCGGCCGCAGGGCAGGCGGCTTCCCGCGCGGCGCCGCCGCAACCTGTGGTTCAGCAGGCAAGCGTGTCCGGCCCTGGCGTGGCCCTCAGTGCCGACACCCGAGCTTGCCAGCCCGGCGACAGCGATCCGCCCGGAACGGTGCGCGACGGCTTTCGCAAGGTAATCACGCAGACGCCGTTCGGGGCGGTTTGTCGCTGGGAGGCGGTGAAGTGAAAAGGAGCATGAAGGCATGAAACTGGTAATGATGACAATGCTGCTGGTAACGCCGTGCTTGTTCGCGGGCGAGGACGAAAAGAAAGCAGAAACCAAGCCCGCCGCCGCGGCTGCAAAACAAGCGAAGCTGAGCGAGATTCCTGCCGATGCCAAGCAGATCGAGCCTGGCGTGTACCGCTGGAAGGACGCGCAGGGCAAGACTTGGATGTTGCGCAAGAGTCCTTTCGGCCTCGTGAAGTGGGAAGAAAAAGCGGAAGCGGCGGAAGGCGCTGAGGAGTTGCCGGCGGGGCTCAAGGTCACCGAAGAGGGTGACGAGCTGGCCTTCGAGCGGCCCACGCCCTTCGGCACCGTGCGCTGGAGGAAAAAGAAGGCGGAGCTGAACGAGATTGAGCAGCGCGCTTGGCAGCGCGAGCAGAAAAAGCGCGCCGCCGAGAAGCCTCAGAACTAGGGAGCCGAACGATGCAAAAGGCAGTGTTGGTTCCGGCCTTGCTGGTGTTGCTGGGGTGGGCGCAACAGCCGGCCCAGCCGCCCAAAGCCGAGGAAGTCAAGCAAGCCCCAGCCCAGCAGAAGGCGCCGGCGGCTCCAGCCCCTCCGGCGCAGCCCGCAGCCGCGGCTCCCAAGCCGCAAACCGCCGCCGTGCAAGCCGAGGCGGCGCCGGGCGGCGGCCTGGTGCTTAACTTGCAAAACGCCTCGCTTATTGACGTCGTAGACGTGCTGGCGCGGCGGTTAAAGATTAACTACATCCTGGATCCGCGGGTGAAGGGTTCGGTGACTTTGAACACTTACGGCGAGCTTCGGGCAGTGGATGTGCGCCCGTTGTTGGAGACGATTCTGCGCATCAACGGGGCGGCCATGGTGCAGGTGGGCGAGTTCTACCGAATCGTGCCTGTGGGTGACGTGGCGCGGCTGCCCCTGGCTCCGCAGACCGATATCAAGAGCTTCCCGGAAGACGAGCGGATGCTCATGAATTTGGTCTTCTTGAAGTACGCCACCGTCGCTGAGCTAGGCAAGCTGTTGCAGCCGTTTTTGGGCGAGGGGGCGGTGGTCACTTCCTATGACCCGGCCAATCTGCTCATCATTCTGGACAACGCGCGCAACATGCGACGGACCATGGAGCTGATCGCCTTGTTCGACAGCGACACTTTTGCGGCGCAGCGCGTGCGGTTGTTTGAGACCAAGCACGGCAGGCCTTCCGACATAGCCAAGGAGCTGGAGAACATTTTCAAGTCTATTTCGCTCTCAGAAAAGATCTCGCCCGTGCGCTTCATGCCTTTGGACCGCATCAACACGATCATCGCCGTGGCGCCCAACCCGGGCGTTTTCGAACAAGTCGAGAAGTGGCTTCAGAAGCTGGATATCCCCGTGAAGGTGACCGCCGGGGCGGTGGATAACTACGTCTACCGGGTCAAGTACGGTCGCGCGGAGACCTTGGCCCAGGCCATCATGATGCTGTACATGGGCGGGGGCTACGGCTACGGTCTTTTCGGGTTTGGCTATGGGCTCGGCTACGGCGGCCTGGGCTATGGGGCGGGGTACGGCATGGGTTACGGCAGCCTGGGCTATCCAGGCGCCGGCTACGGCGCCTACCCGGGGTTGGGAAGCTTGCTGCCCGGATACGGATATCCGACCGCCTACCCGCTTGGGCAGCCGGGAACGATGCTGACGCCCACCGGCCCGGTGGCCACGACCACCACGCAGCAACCTTCCGACATCACAGGTACCTATCTGGGTGCGGCGGCCGCAGCCCAGGCCGCGGTGCGCGTGCCGCGCGTGGTTCCCAATCCCTTCGACAACACGTTGCTGATTCAGGCCACACCCCAGGAGTACGAGCAGATTGTCAAGCTGCTGCGGGAGCTGGATGTCCCGCCCCGCCAGGTGTTGGTGGAAGCCAAGATCTATGAAGTGTCGCTCACAGGGAGCTTCGCCAGCGGGGTAATGGCGGTCTTGCAAAACCAGGGCGGCGGTGATGTGGGCAAGGCCAGCTTGGTTTCGCGGACCTTTCAAGCGGCGACCTCCGGCAACGGCACCCAAATGACGGCGGGCCTGTTAGTCGGGCGCAGCCGCGAACTGCTGGCGTTCTTGACTGCGCAGGAGGCCACCGGCCGCGCGCGCGTGATCTCGGCGCCCAGCGTCATCGCCACTGACAGCATTCCGGCTTCTATCAACGTGGGTACCGAGGTCCCCACGCTGGCTGCGCAAGCCGTAAGCCCGATTCAGGCGGGCGGGACATCGTTGTTCACCAACTCGATAGTGAACCGCCAGAGCGGGGTGACCTTGAACGTGCTGGCGCGCGTCAATCCCAGCGGCATCGTCACGCTTGTCATCAACCAGGAGGTGAGCGCCCCGCAGGCGCCCGCCGCTTCCAGTGCCATACAATCGCCCTCGTTTTCGCGGCGCAGCGTGCAGACTCAGGTGACGGTGAACGACGGGGATACGATCGCGATTGGTGGCATCATCCAGGAGTCCGACACCCGCAGTTCCGCCGGCGTGCCCTTGCTGCACCGGGTGCCTGTGCTGGGCGGGCTGTTCGGCAACAAGAGCACCAGCAAGGAACGCACCGAGCTGATTGTCTTCATGACGCCGCGGGTGATTTACGATACCACTGAGATCACCGAAGCCAGCGAGGAGCTGAAAGCGCGGGTGCGTGCGCTGAGGAAAATGGTGAAAGAGTAGCCAGGATCATGCCCTTGCCCCTTGGTTTGAAGCTGCTGCTCGCTGTGCTGGTTGTGACGGCGGGCGTGTGTGACGTGCTGTGGCGGAGGATTCCGAATTGGCTGACGGCGCCGGCCTTGCTGTCGGGTCTGGTGATAAACGTGGCGCTCGGACCGGGACGCGCGCCGGGCGGCAAGCAGGCTGCGGCGGGAGCAGGCTTGGCTTTCTTGGTGTACTTCGGCTTGTACCTGCTGGCTGGCAAAGGCGCTGGAGACGTGAAGCTAATGGCGGCGGTGGGAGCCATCGTGGGCTGGAAGAATTGGCTGGCCATTTTCGTCTTTTCCAGCCTTTTGGGAGGCGTTATCGCGCTGGCGCTGGCATTGGCTAAAAACCGTCTGCGCCAAACTCTGTTTAACATGGGCGTCATCCTATGGGAGCTCGCTCACCTGAGATCGCCGGCCCGGCGGCACGAGGAACTGCGCATCGAGAGCGCACGAGCATTGACGCTGCCGCACGGGGCGGTGGTTGCCCTGGGCTGCCTGTTTTTTCTGGGTAGCGGATGGCTGGCGGGTAGCTAAGCTCTGCCTACTGGGGCGTTTGGAGGACGGCGAGCCACTGCCCGCGCCGTGACCAGCGCGCCGTCTGAGTCAGCCCAAGCTGCTGCTCGACAAACTCGGGCCAGGCTTCGCCTGCGAAACCGTAATAGCGCTCCCGCAAGCGAGCCAAGGCGGGAAACCACTCGTAAAGCGGGCCGGGATTCCAGTCCCGCCGGTAGATAACCAGCGTCTCGGGTTTGCGCCGGTTCAGAGAAAGCAGCGTCTGCGGGCTGAAATCGGGGATCTCGCGCACGGGGATGGGTTGGCGGACGTAGCCGAAGTCAGGCGAGCGCAAGGCTTCCGAAAGCGGCCATGCGGTCGTCACCACGCGGGCCGGTGAGGCTTGCTGGAGGTACTGTGCGGCCTCTTGCTGCAAACGGATGAAATCCACCATGGCCAGGTTGTTTTCAAGCGGGGCGGGCAAAGGCCGGGTCCAGAACAACGAAGCGAGCAGGCCCAAGACCGCCACGGCTTCTGTCCAGTGGCGACGACGCGGAGAGTATACCGACCAGCCCGCGGCCATGGCGATGTAGAGCAAGGGCAGAACGGGCAGCAGGTAGCGCTCGAGCACGGCCCCGCCGAGCACGGTCACCGTGACCACGTGGACCAAGCCCAGCAGCGCAGTCACCCGCCAGGCGCGATCCGCATAGACGCGCGTCCTCCGCCAGGCAATTAGTATCGCGATCCAGCCAATGAAGTGAAAGTTGTCAACGAACAAGTAAAAGAGGCGGCGCAACAGCGCCAGTGGAAAGCGCACCGGGTGCAAAGGATAGTACAGGTTGTATCGTTCAAAGTCCACGCTTCCCAGCCAGTAGCCGGTGCGAGCGTACAAGAAAGCCAGCCAGCCGATCAGTGCCGCAACAGGCAAGAGGAACCAGGCGGCCTGACGCCGGCGATCCTCTCGCCACAACCAAACGGCGAAAACCAGCGGCACGGCCACGCCGGTTTCCTTGGTCAGAACCAGAGCCGTTGAAACCAAGGCTGCACGGCGGATTCGTCCCTCTAGAAATTCCAGCAACGCCCAGAGGGTCAAAAGGGTGGCCGGGAGGTCAAGTTGTGCGAGGAGGCTTTGGGTGTAAAACAACGGCGAAACAATCAACAAGGTAATGGCGGAGAAGGCCGGCGCGCCAGGCACCCCGCGGCACAGCCGTATGGCGAGCAGGAAGGTAACCAAGACGGTCAACCCGCCAACAAGCAGCATGGCCAGGCGGGTAGTGATTATCGAATAACCGGAAATTTTCCAGACCAGCGCCAGATAGGCCATTAAGGCCGGCGGGTGCACATTGGGGTGGGCCGAATGCGGGATCCAGCGGCCTTCGCGGTACAAATCGAGGGCCGCCGGGACGAACTGGCCAAGTTCATCCCAAAAAAGGGGCAGTTCCAGATAAGGCAAATGGGTGAGGACCACGATGAGGATGAGTGCGAGGCCGAGCAGCCAAAGATCGCGCGGGCGGGCCGGCGCGGCAGGGGGGAGCCGAGGTTGGGCAGCGTGGGCCAAGGCTTATTGGATCACAGCGCCCGTGGTTTGCGGCTCCAGACGAATCTCCCCGAAGGTGGCTTCGTACTGCGAGATGTGTTGCTGGAGCACGTTCAGCAAGGCTTTGGCTTGTTGGGGGCTGACGTAAATGCCCTGAAAGTTGTGAATGGAGACGGTGTCCGGCGAGGTCTGGTCCACCCGTCCGAAGATCAGAAAGAAATCCCAAAGGTTAGCGCGCACCTGCACGCTGTTGGCGTATTCTTCGCGATAATCGGCTCGCTTGACCAGCTCGATACGCGGCTGCGATGAGGGAAAAGACATATAGCCTCCCTTGGGGTCAGCTCTTGGCGCCTTTGGCGCGATCCATATATTTCAAGTTAGCCACGTCCAAACGGATGACATCTCCGGTCTTTATGAACTGGGGCACCATGATTTCCAGGCCGTTTTCGAGCGTGGCCACCTTCCACACGCTATCAGTCTGCTGGTGGGAAGGCGGCGCGGTGTCAGCCACGCGCACTTCCAGCACCTCGGGCAGGATGACGTTAACCGGCTGGCCCTCGACGAACTCCACCGCCACGCGCATGTCCGGCTGGAGTAGGCGCGCTTGCTCACCAATGACCGCGGCGGGAACGGCTACCTGCTCGTAATTGTCAGGATTCATGAAGTAACACAGTTCGCCGTCAGCATAGAGAAAATCCATGAACTGCTTTTCGACAGCCAGATCCTCCAGCTTCAAGTCGGAGCGAAAGCTGTGTTCCCACAGAGCGCCTGTGGTGAGGTTCTTCAAGCGAGCGTGAGTGACCCCGCCCATTTTCCCTTGTCCGGGGTGGTAGTCGGCAATGAGTACTCGGTAGAGCTGGCCCTCGTAACGGATCGCCATTCCGGCACGCAATTGCGAGGCTACGACCATGCTGGCCTCCGGCTGGAATCCCATTCAGAATACTACTACAGGCGGAGACAAGCGCGTCGGGCGGCCTGCCTCAGGCCAGCAGGTTGGCCAGGGCAGGAGCCAGTTGGGGCCAACGAAAACAAAAGCCCGCGCGCAGCGCCGCCTCCGGGCGCACCCGCTGGCTGTCCAGCAGCACCGAAGCCATCTCGCCTAAGGCCATGCGCAAGATGAAGGCCGGGACGCGGAACAAAGCCGGCCGCCTCAGCGCTCGTGCCAGGGCCGAAGTGAACTCGCGATTGGTGACTGGGGAGGGAGCTACAGCGTTGAGAGGCCCGGAGACTTTATCTTCGCCCAGGGCGAACACGATCAACTCGATCAAATCCTCGATGTGAATCCAGGAGGTGAACTGCCGGCCCGAGCCCAAGCGGCCGCCCAGACCCCGGCGGAACACCGGGACCAGGCGGGCCAGTACGCCTCCCCCACGGCCCAGCACCATGCCGGTTCGCAGCAGCACCACGCGTGTGCCGAGCTGCTCGGCGGCGCGCGCCTCTCGCTCCCATCCTTCGACCACTTCAGCCAGAAAGCCGGTCCCGGGGGGCGAGGTCTCTGTCAGCCATTGCTCCCCACGGTCACCGTAGATACCTATGGCGGAAGCGCACACCAGCGTGCGGGGCGCGGCTTGAAAGCGTGCGATGGTATTGACCAGACGCCGCGTGCCCTCCCAGCGGCTGCCGCGAATGCGGGCCTTGGCCAGCGGGGTCCAGCGTTGCGCGATGGGCTCACCAGCCAGGTGAATGACGGCGTCGGCAGCCTCCAGTGCTTCCGCGGGAGGGTCGGTGGTCAACACGTCCCAGGTCCAAAACATCACGCGGGGGTCCAGAGTGGGCGGCCGCCGCCGTGCCGTGATGCGCACGGTATGACCATGGCCGAGCAAGCGTTCAACCAACGCCCTCCCAATGAACCCAGTGCCGCCGGTTACGGTGATTTGCACGAGCGCTTCATTTTATTACAATCGTGGCGTGCGGAGAGGAACACCAAGGGCAAAGCAAAGGCTTAACTGCCGCCGCCGGTTTGTGCTGGGCTCGGCACTGGCGACGGTTTCCGAACGCGTGATATTGATCGAGAACCCGGTAGCAGCTTTCGGCACTTGATGCCAGACTGTCGGAAGCCGCGACGGCTGAAGCTGTTGCGGCTGGGCGGGGCCAGTGCCCTCAGCTTGAGACTGGCTTGCCGGCCTTATAATAATAACGGCTGAGCGGCCCGCGACCACGGGAGTGAAGGAGCGATGGCGCAAGAGCCGATACAAGGAAGAGGCGGCAGGTTGGCTTGGGGGATGAGATGACAAGGACTGGCCAGCCGATGATCAGTAGTGGTAGGGCTTGGGTAGCCGTGCTATTGGCCTGCGCAGGCGCTTGCGGCGTGCGCGCGCAGAGCGTGTTGGCGCCCAACGGTCCAGCCGGAGTACGCATTTTCAATTCGGACCTGGCGGTGCTGACTTTGCAAGAGCCGCGGCGGGATCTGCCTTGTACGGTCGTGCCCGTGAAGCCGGCCCTGGGTTTCGATTTTCGGTTTCACGCCGGTTACGAGGTGAGCATCCCGCTCAAGGAGTTGACCGGGCTGGAGAATCTGCTCACGATGATTTTCCGCGTCACGCCGGTGGGCCGGCCGCAAGAGGCAGTGTATTTTGTGCAGCGCGTACGCGTGCCGGCCATTGAGCCAGACGCCAAGGGTGAGGCGTACCTGCAAGGGGCATTCGATTTGGGAGAAGGCCGTTACCATGTGGACTGGCTGATGCGGGATCGCAGGGAGCGTTTCTGCTCGTATTACTGGGACGCGCTGGCTGAGTTGTCGCCGCGGGACAAGGACGTGGCGGTCACCCTGCCCCCGGGCACCATTGCGCAGGCTGATCCGGAGCTGTTCCGCGAGGAGCCGCCGGTTGCGCGGGTGCAGGATCAGCCGGCGCTGAACGTCAAGGTGCTGATCAACTTCGCGCCTCAGAACGCGCGTGCCGCCACGTTGCAACCGCTGGACATCGCTGCCCTGATCTCCATTCTGCGTGTGATCGCCCGCGAGCCGCGCATCAGTAAGTTCTCGGTGGTGGCCTTCAACTTGCAAGAGCAGCGCATTCTCTACCGGCAGGACCACACCGACCGGATTGACTTCCCGGCGCTGGGCGAAGCGCTGCGTTCGCTCAACCTGGGGACCATAGATTTGCAAAGGCTGATCCGCAAGCACGGTGAGACGGAGTTCTTGAGGGAGCTGATCCAGCGCGAAATCGGGGGAGAAGACCGTCCGGATGCCTTGATTTTCGCAGGTCCGAAGGCGATGCTCGAGGAGAATATTCCGCCGGATGCTCTCAAGGAAGTGGGCGAAGTGGAATACCCGGTTTTTTACATGAATTACAACCTGAATCCGCAGATGAACCCTTGGCGGGATGCAATCGGTCGCGCCGTGCGCTTCTTCCGGGGCTACGAATACACTATTACGCGGCCGCGGGATCTTTGGGCGGCGCTCAACGAGATTATTTCGCGGATCGTCCGTTTCAAGTCTGCGCAACGAACGACAAGCGTAGGTTCACAATGACGAGGCGGCTGGCGGTCTTGAGTTCTCTGGCAGTGGCCCTGTGCCTAGAAGCCGGTTTCTCCGACCCGCAAAAGTTCCGGCAGGAAAGCCTCGCTCCCTTCGTGCCTTCGCCGCCGCAAGTGGTGGAGAAGATGCTGGAGGCTGCGGGGGTGAAGCCGGGTGAGACGGTTTACGATTTGGGGTGCGGCGACGGGCGTATCTTGATCACGGCCGCGCGCAAATACGGAGCGCGCGGCGTCTGCATCGAGCTATCGCCCGAGCTGGCTGAGCGGACGGCGCGTCAAGTGCGCGCGCTGGGGCTGCAAGATCGCATTCGGGTAATCCAGGGTAACTTGCTGGACGCGGATTTGCGTTCGGCCGACGTAGTTACTTTGTATCTGCTAACCAGCTCGAACGAGCGACTGAAGCCGAAGCTGGAAAGCTCGCTGAGGCGGGGTGCCCGGGTGGTTTCGCACGATTTCATCATTCCGGGCTGGGAGGCGACGCGGGTAGAGAAAGTGCAAGCCAGCGGGCGTACGCACACGATCTACGTTTACCGTGTTCCGCCCAAGCGCCATTGAGGCGGGGTGCTTTATCGCCAGCGTTTGATTCCCTTGTGCCCTATGTCGCGGCGGTAGTGCATGCCTTCGAAGCGGATCATGCGCACGGCGGCGTAGGCTCGTTCGATGGCAGTGGGCAAGTCGGGGGCAGAGGCGGTGACGCCCAGCACGCGGCCGCCGGCCGTGAACAGGCCCTCCGCGGTCCGCCGCGTGCCCGCATGGAAGACGGTAGCTCCCAGGGCTTCGGCCTCTTCGACGCCGGAAATAGGCAGGCCGGTGCGCGGCGTACCCGGATAGCCTTCCGAGGCTAGCACCACGCACACCGAGGGTGAGCCGTTCCAGCGCACGGCGCCCTCTTCAAGCCGGCCGCGAGCGCAGGCGGCCAGAGCTTCCGCCAGATCGCCTTCGAGCGAATGCATGAGTGGCTGGGCTTCCGGATCGCCCATGCGTACATTGAATTCGAGCACCTGGGGGCCCTCCGCGGTCATCATCAAGCCGGCGTAAAGAAAGCCGGTGAAAGGGACTCCCTCTGCGCGCATGGTCTCGATGGCGGGTAGGATGATGCGTTCAAGCACCATCTCGCGCTCAGCCCGGCTCAGAATGCGCCCGTCGCAATAGGCGCCCATCCCACCGGTGTTGGGACCCGAATCGCCGTCGCCCACCGGCTTGTGGTCCTGGGTGCATTCAAAGGCAAGCACTCGGTGGCCGTCGCTTAGCACTATGAAGCTCGCTTCTTCGCCTTGCAGACACCTTTCGACGACCAGTCGCCGGCCGGCTGCTCCCACCAAACGCCCGGAGAGTAGACCCTCAGCAGCCTGCTCGGCTTCGGCCCGGGTGCGCGCCACTATGACGCCCTTGCCCGCCGCCAGCCCGTCCGCTTTCAACACGACGGGGACACCGAAGCGGTCCAGGGCCTGGCGCACTTCATCGTAGTTTTCGGCGACGAGGAAATCGGCGGTGGGGATGCCAGCGCGCTTCATGAAGTGTTTGGCGAATATCTTGCTGCCCTCCAGAAGGGCGGCTTGTTGGGTGGGGCCGACAATAGCCCGGCCGGCGGCCCGGAAGCAGTCTACGATGCCAGCGACCAGAGGTGCTTCGGGACCCACCACCGTCAAATCTGCGCCCACAGCCTCCGCTGCTTGCAGAAAACTTTCCGGCGCGCTGCTTTGAGTGGGCAGGCAAGTGGCCAGTTGCGCCATGCCCGGGTTGCCGGGGCAAGCGAAAAGGGCCTTTACGCAAGGGCTCTGGGCCAATCTCCAGCACAGGGCGTGTTCGCGACCACCGCTGCCAATAACCAGTATTTTCACCGTAGCCACTCCATGCGCACCTTAGCTTGCTTCCACCGATTCTAACCGAACGTAGCCGGGGCAAGGCCGGCGGGGCAGTTAGAATAAGAAGTAAGCGCAGGTCAGATGCGGCCTTACGACGTGGTAGTGGTGGGGGCTGGGCATGCCGGTTGCGAGGCGGCGCATGCCTGCGCGCGGCTGGGATTGAAGACGGCGCTGGTGGGCATGAATCTGGATCTGATTGCGCAGATGTCGTGCAACCCGGCCGTGGGCGGCATCGCCAAAGGGCATCTAGTGCGGGAGGTAGACGCGCTGGGCGGATTGATCGGCTTGGTGACGGATGCTGTGGGCATACAGTTCCGACTGCTGAACACCAGCCGAGGACCTGCGGTGTGGTCGCCGCGGGCGCAGTGCGACAAGAAACGCTATCGCCAGCAGATGCGGAAGGTGCTGGAAGAGGTGCCGAATCTGCGCTTGCTGCAAGCCGAGGTGGCTGAGCTGATTATCGAGCAGGGTTCCCCGCGGCGGGTGCGGGGTGTGTGGCTGCGGGACGGGCGCAAGCTGGAGGCCGAGGCCGTGATCCTGGCCACCGGGACTTTCCTCAACGGGCTGGCGCACGTGGGCGAGACCACCTACACCTGCGGGCGCAACGGCGAGCCTCCCTCCGAGCTTCTGGCTAATCAGCTTCGCGGCCTGGGTTTGCGTTGGATTCGGCTAAAGACGGGCACGCCGCCGCGGCTGGATGGCCGCACTGTTGATTGGTCGGCTTTCCAGCCCCAGTACGGTGACCCCGAGCCTACCCCTTTCTCGTTTCTGACTGAGCGTATTGAGCGCCCTCAAGTGCCTTGCTACATCGCTTACACGAACGAGCATACGCGGCGCATCGTGCAGGCGAACCTTTCGCGATCGCCGCTTTACGGCGGGCGGATCAAAGGCGTCGGGCCCCGCTACTGTCCTTCCTTTGAGGACAAGATCGTGAAATTCCCCGACAAAGAGCGCCACCAGATTTTTCTGGAGCCGGAGGGGCTGGATACTTACGAGGTTTACGTCAACGGCATGTCCACCAGTATGCCGATTGACGTGCAGGAAGCCATGTTGGCTTCCATCCCGGGTTTGGAGCGGGCTGAGATGATACGGCCCGGCTACGCCATCGAGTATGACGCCATTGACCCGCGCGAGTTATGGCACAGCCTGGAGGCCAAAGCCATTGAAGGCTTATTTTTGGCCGGGCAGATCAACGGCACTTCCGGCTATGAAGAAGCCGCCTGCCAGGGGATCATGGCGGGCATAAATGCGGCGCGTCGCATCGGCGGGCAGGATCCGGTGATACTGTCGCGCACGGAGGCTTACACCGGCATCTTGATTGACGATCTGGTGACCAAAGGAGTGGACGAGCCCTACCGCATGTTCACCTCGCGGGCCGAATTCCGTTTGCACTTGCGCATTGACAATGCCGATGAAAGGCTGACGCCGCTGGGCCGGCGGGTGGGTCTGGTGAGCGAGTCACGCTGGCAGTTGTACCTGAAAAAACGCCGCCAGCGTGAGCAGCTCAGCCGGTGGCTGGAAACTACGCGGCTGGAAGCTGAGAGGTTCCCCAGCCTCTTGCTGAACAACGGGGAACGTCCCAGCGCGGCGGAATGGCTCCGGCGGCCGGAAGGGCGCATAGGGGCACTGGAACCGTGGTTGCGCGAGCAGCTAGGGGAGGCGCCGGTGCGTGGCTTGCTGGAGAGTTTGGAGACCGAGATCAAGTACGCGGGCTATATCGCGCAGCAGGAGCGGCAAATTGAGCGGCTGCGGGAGGCGGAGGGGCGTCGCATTCCGGAAGATTTTCTTTTTCGTGGCGTACCGGGGCTTTCGCGGGAGATATGGGAGAAGTTGGAGCGCGTACGGCCGCGTACTTTGGGGCAAGCGGCGCGGATTCCCGGGGTGACGCCGGCGGCGATCGCCATTTTGGACGTTTATCTGACGCTTGGCGGCAAGGGTGGCATGAGTAGTGGTACTAGCTGCTGAGGCCAAGGGGCGAGTGGGCAGGGTAGATCGGCAAGCGGGGCTTAGGGTTAACTCCGGGGGCAAATTCGGGCATCAATCCGCTCAGAGGCTCTGCTGGCCGGCCGAAAAGATGATTGCCCAGAGCTATGCGGGACCAGCTTCAACGAGGGTTTGTGTTGATCACTGCCGGCGTGTGGGCAGCGGCGATGTTAGGGATGCTAGGCCTGGCAGTGGATGTGGGTCGGCTGTATATAGTCAAGAGCGAGCTACAGACATTTGCTGACTCAGCGGCGCTGGCTGCTGCGCTCGAACTGGACGGCTCGGCTGAGGGCTTGGAGCGGGCCCGCAACGCCGTAGCCACCAATGCCAATCGCTGGAACTTCGCCACGGCTGTTATCAACGGCGCGCAGACGGAGTTTTCCACTTCGCCGACAGGCCCCTGGCAAAGCAATCCCATACCCGCCACCAGTCACCGTTTCGCACGTGTGAGTGTTTCGGCCAGCGTGCGCTTGCTGTTTTTGCCCGTTGTGGGAGCAGGCTCGTCGGGCACAGTGCGGGCCGTTGCCGCAGCCGGGCAGGTCAACAAGACCAGCTTCAGCGAAGGCACGTTTCCTTTCTCGCCCTTTGCTCATGACGCCAGCGACGCGAACTTCGGTTTTGTACCGGGCTATCATTACACTTTGCGCTGGCCGGCGAACCCGAAGCTAAACGTGAATGTCTGTCCGGGCGATAACGCGCCCGAATGGATAGCCAAGGGGGAGGATGGAAGCAGCTCCGAGCGCGGCTACATTGAGGAGACCAGTTCGGCAGTGATCCGAGCGGCGATCATCGCGGATTATCAGACCAAACCCCTGAGCATTGGGTTGGCTCTAACTATGACCGGAGGGGCCAAGCAAACACAGCGCGAGGCCCTGCAAGAACGGGTACGGCAAGACAGCGACTCGGTTTCGGCCACTTACGCCGAATACGCGGCTGGGAGGCGCGGTAACGGGCGGCGTTTAGTCCTGGTGCCGATCAACGATGGCCCTCCCAATAACATCCTAGTGGGATTTGCTTTGTTCTTTTTGCTCCGGGAGGAGGAGTACGTGAAAGGAGGTAACCATCCTTTTTGCGCCGAATATGTGGGTCCTTACGTGCAAGGCAGCCGTACCAAGGGTGCCGGTCAGGCCGGAGCCTACGTAGTGAGGCTGGTGGCATGAAAGCGGTGCGATCCCAGAGGGGCAACACGATTATCGAGTTTGTCTTCTCGATGGGCTTGCTGTTGGCGGTGTCTGTCGGGGTGTTCCAGTTTGGCTATGCCTTTTACGTTTATAACCTACTGGAAAACGCGGTGCGAGCAGGCGCTCGCTATGCGTCTTTACGGACCTACGATTCGGCCACAGCTACCCCATCGGATAGCTATCTAGCCGGAGTACGAAACGTAGTGGTCTATGGGGACCCTGCCGGCGGGCAGAGACCGGTGGCACCGGGGTTGACACCGGCTGCCGTTGCCGTAAGTGTGAGAATGCAGGACGGAACGCCCCGTGAGGTGAGGGTGGCCATTGATTCTTACCGATTGGATGCCGGGGTAGCCGCGTTCACTCTGAAGGGGAAGCCCTACGCCACGTTTCCGTATGTGGGCCGGTTTGCTCCCCCTACTTGAGGAGATTGATATGCGGCGCAAAGGGCAGCGGCAGAATGGGCAGAGCTTGGTGGAATCGGCATTGGTGTTGATTGCCTTTGTGACCTTAGTAATCGCCGCGTTCGACTTGGGCATGGTGTTGTTCATTCAGCAGAGCTTCGTCGAGCGTGCCCGCAACGCCGTACGCTACGCAGCGGCCCGTGAGTTCGATCCCGAGACGGTACGAAACATGATTTTGTACAATCAACCGCAGGCGCCTCCGGGAGGTGGCGGCGGCTTTCTGGGACTCACGCCGTCAATGATAGCGGTGAGCCGCGAGGGGAACGGCACCACGGAGGACCGTTTGTTGGTGACAATCTCCGGGTATCCTTATCGTTTTTTCCTGCCTTGGATTGCGGGTACCTTCTACGGGCACCCGATCCGGGTGTGGATCCCAGTGGAAGGGTACTGAACGGCAGCTTCGAAGTGCTCGCGCCTGGGAGGCCGAATCACCCCTCCCGGGGTAGCCCTGCGGTGGATTAGTTGGGGCAACGAGGGAGCATTTTGATCAGCCGGCCAGTGCAGGGCGGTCCTAATGGAGGTCGTCTGTTATACTGGTGATTTAAGAGCCCGGTGCCCAGATGAGCCGCCACTTCAAGAGCCTGATCCTGGGGGTCTCAACCTGTCTGGCCGCCCTGTTATTGGTGGGCGCCGTACTGGACAAGCCCTCAGCCGACGCCCCGTATAGGCATCTGGCCGTCTTGACCGAGGTTCTGCACCGCATCAAGAGTGATTACGTTGAAGAGCCCGACCTTAAGAGCGTGACGCTGGGGGCCATTAACGGTCTGTTGCAATCGGTTGATCCTTTCGCCAGCTACTTGAACGCAGACCAGTACAAGGAATATGTGAAGCAGAAGGATACAGCCCAGGGGGACGTGGGATTGGTGTTGTCGTGGAAGTACGGCTACCTGGGTGTGGTAGGAACGGTGCCTGGCTCACCGGCGGCCCGCGCGGGCCTAGTGACTGGGGACATGATCGAAACCATCCGCGGCATTTCTACGCGCGACATGCCGCTGGCCTACGCAGAACTGCTACTGCGGGGCAAGCCCGGCACCACTGTGGAGCTTAGCGTGCTTTCACTGCGACAGCAGGAGCCGCGCACCCTGGTGCTGACCCGGGAGGTTTTGCAAATTCCCCCGCTTGGCTGGAAGTTGCTGCCCGAGCAAGTGGGCTATTTGCAGGTGAGGAGTTTGCTGCCGGGCAAGGTGGGCCAGGCGGCGCAGGCTTTGCGGGAGCTGCAAAAGCAAGGCGCCAGCCGTCTGGTGCTGGACTTGCGTAACTGCGCCACCGGCGCACCCGAGGAAGGCGTTGCGCTGGCCAATTTATTCCTGGAGAGCGGCCTGATCGCTTATTTGCAAGGGCAGCGGGTGAGCCGCCAGGATTTCAAAGCCGATCCGGCCAAGACAGTCTGGCGCTTGCCCATGGTGGTGATAACCAACCGGGGTACGGCCGGGGCGGCGGAGGTGGCTGCGGCGGCCTTGCTGGAGAACAAGCGGGCGGAGGTGGTAGGCGAGCCTACCTACGGGAACGCCGCGGTGCGTAAGGCGGTCAATCTGGACGACGGGGGGGCGATTATACTAGCCGTGGCCAAGTATTATTCGCCGACGGGCAAAGCCATCCAGGACGCGCGGGTAACTCCCTCGGTCCAGGTGATTGAATACGAGCCTGTGCCGGAAAGTGAAGAGGAGCAGCCCGGTCCGCTTGAACCGGAGAAAGAAGCGCGGCCGGAAGAGGATTTGCTGTTGCAAAAAGCCATCGAAGTGCTCACCAAAGGGAAACCGGCTGAGCGGACGGTGGCCTGGCGGGAAGCGGCCGCCGGCGCCCAGCCGTCCCCTAAGGCGGCAGGTCCCTAGGGCAGGGAAGGGCGCGGTCGCGGGTCCAAGGAAGGCGCGAACGCGAAGAAACAGTTTCAAGCAGCCAGAGGAGGGTAGTCACAAACGATGCCGCTTTACGAGTACAGGTGTCAGGCTTGCGGAAAGGTGTTTGAAGTGATGCAGAGATTCTCGGACGAGCCGCTGCGGGTGCACGAAGGCTGTGGCGGTGAGCTGGAGCGCTTGCTGTCGCCGCCGGCTTTTCAGTTCAAAGGCAGCGGCTGGTACGTCACCGACTACGCTCGCAAGAGCGATGGCAAGGGTGATAGCAAGCCCGCTAAAGAGGCTGCCGGCAGCGATTCCAAGGGCGACAGTTGCTGCTCGACGGCCAAGACAGAAAACGCCGGCAAAAAGTAGCCTCATCTAGCCGCGTGCCTGCTGCCGGTAGCGATCCACGAAGCTGCTGAGCAGCACGGCAACTAAGGCACAGGCCAGCCCGGCCAAAGCATCGGCGGCGTAGTGATACCGGCCGTAGACTACGGCGGTCGCGATCAACAGGGCCAATGCGCCCAAGAACCGGCCTACCCAGGGGTGTTCTTTCAGGTATCGCATCATGCCGAAAGCTGCGGCAAAGCCGCCTGCCACGTGCGCGCTGGGGAACACGCTAGTTCGTATGCCTTGCCCCTCAAGCAGCCACCAGTTCAAGCGGCGGACCCAAGTTTCGAAGCTGGGAAAATCCTGCCCGGGGAAGACTGTGCGCGGAGGCTCGGAGGGAAAGTAGGGGAAGAGGGCATAGGGGACGAGGATGGCCAGCAGGAAAAGGGTGAGAAAGCGGTCCACGCGCTCGCGGCGCCGGTACACGTACAGCATGAGAAGCGAGAAAAGAGGGGTCGAATACACTAGCAGGTAAGCTAGCTCAAGTAAGGCGGGCAACAAGGGGCCCAAGGCTTCGATGGTCGAGCGCAATCCCCAATCGTTGAGGAGCTTCTTGTCCCAAACCACCCAGGCAGCTTCCCAGCGGTGCAGGTGGTGCGCCGGAGCAAACCAGCCGATTTCACGGTAGGCCAGCAGCATCAAGGGCGCCGGATACCAGTCGCGGAGGACGCTGAAAAACCGATTGCCTCGTAGCGACTCTGCCCAGGCCAAGACCAACCAGCCGACCATAACGGCGGCATTCACCATGGGCGCCAGCAAGGACACCGAGCGCGGCACGTGCAGCCACTGGGCGAGCAGGGCAATGTAAGCAAAGTAAGCCAGTAGAATCCACTCCGAGGTCCGCAAGCGCAAGGCGGACGCCGTCATACGCGACGGACTGGCTTGTTGCAGGCAAGCTGGCTCGGACACAGCGTAATCCTCCAGCGTACTACGCGGCCGCGCTACAGTATTACCCATGACCACCAGACGGAGCTTCTTGGAGTCTATAGGCGCAGCCCTGCCAGCCGGCAACCTCGGGGCTGGCTCTCGTTTTTCCGCCAACGACCAGATTCAGTTCGCTCTCATCGGCGCTGGGGGCATGGGTATGGGCGACGCCCGCATGGCGCTTTCCATCCCTGGGAACAGGCTGGTGGCGGTGGCCGACGTTTACAACGGCCGGCTCACGCGAGCGCGCGAGTTATGGGGCAAGGATCTCTTCGTAACGCGGGATTACCGCGAAATATTGGTTCGCTCCGATGTGGACGCTGTGATAATAGCCACACCGGATCACTGGCATGCGCGGCAGGCCATTGATGCGCTGGAGGCAGGCAAGCATGTTTATTGCGAAAAGCCGATGGTGCAGAAGCTGGAGCAGGGCAAAGCGGTGATAGCGGCGCAGCAGCGCACCGGGCGCATCTTGCAGGTGGGCAGCCAGTACGTCACCTCGATCATTTACCAGAAAGCGCGCGAGTTGGTGCGCGCGGGGGCGATCGGAGAGCTGAACATGGTGGAGGCTTGGCTGGATCGCAACACAGCCTTGGGCGCGTGGCAGTACAGCGTCCCGCCCGATGCTACGCCCGAAAACATTGATTGGGATCGCTTCCTGGGCGATGCTCCCAAACGGCCCTTCGAACCGGTGCGCCTGTTCCGCTGGCGAAATTACCGCGATTACGGGACCGGCATCGGCGGCGATCTGTTTGTGCACTTGATTTCGGGCCTGCACGTGGTGACAGGCGCCCTGGGGCCGTCGCGCGTATTCGCCACGGGCGGGTTGCGCTACTGGAAGGACGGGCGGGACGTGCCCGACGTGATGCTGGCTCTGCTGGATTATCCCGGATTCAACGTCGCTTTGCGGGTGAATTTCAAAAGCAGCGTGGCTCAAGAACAGTTCGGCTTCCGCTTTGTGGGTAGTGAAGGGATCATACAGACCGGGCCCTCGGTGGTGCTTACCAAGCCGCCGCGGGAGAGCGAGCCCGGCTACACCATCTCGACTTTTCCGCGGGCGATACAGGAGCAGTTCTTGAGCGAGTATCGCAAGAAATACCCGCAGTTGCCGCCCAGCCCCGAGCGCATGCGGTCCGAGCAAGAAACGCGCTTTGTGCCGCCGCAGGGCTACGACGCCCACGTCGAACACCATCGCGTTTTCTGGGGTGCGCTGCGAGAGCAGAAGCCGGTGGTGGAAGACGCCGTATTTGGCTTCCGTGCGGCGGGGCCGGCGCTACTGGCCAATATCAGCTATTTCGAGAACCGCGTCTGCCGCTGGGATCCGGAGGCTATGCAAGAGGTGGCCTGAGCAGGCCCTGGGTGTTCGCTTTTTGAACACCGCCTGAAAGCAAAGCGAACGCTCTCGGATCGGCTGAGCGTTAAGTCGTTGGTTGGCTGAGGGTCGCGTTGGCTCGAAACGTGCACGGAAAGCCGGCGTGTGGGCGCTACTGCTGTTGATAGTGGAAGGCGGCGCAATTGTCAGCGGGCGGGTGCTCGACCCCAGCGGGGCCCCGGTCCCAGCGGCGCGGGTGAGTCTGGAACCGGCTGGCCGCGTTGCCACTACCGACTACACTGGCGCGTTTCGGTTCGAGGGGCTCGCTGCTGGCCGCTACCGCCTAACAGTTCGCGCCACGCATTTCAAGACCGCGACCCGATCCTTGGAGGTGGCGGCGGGTGGGGCCACCCAGGTAGGCATCATGCTGGAGCTGGCCGAACTGCACCAGGAGATGCATGTGCAGGATCGCCAGGGGCTGAGTGTCAATCCGGCCGAGAACGTGGATACAATCACCCTGGACGCGGGCCTATTGAAAGGTTTGCCGGTTCTCGACCAGGACGTGCTCGCGGCGGCGGCGTTGTTTCTGGATCCGGCCCAGACGGGCGCGCGGGGCTACACCTTGGTGGTAGATGGCATGGAGACCGACCGGCTGGGAGTCACTCCTTCGGCCATCCGAGAAGTGCGCATAAACCAGAATCCGTATTCGGCTGAATTTTCCAGCCCCGGGCGAGGCCGCTTGGAGGTGCTAACAGTCAAGGGTGAAACCGCCTATCACGGCGAGTTGAACCTGCTGCTGCGCGATCACCGGCTAGACGCGCGCAATGCTTTTGCCCTCGAGCGGCCACGTCAGCAGCGGCGCACGCTGGAAGGGCATGTGACTGGTCCGCTAGGGCGCTCGCGGACGCTGTCGTTTCTGCTGAGTGGTTCGTGGGAGGCGGACGATCAGGAGGCGGTAGTTTTTGCGATGACGCCCGGCGGGCTGTATCGCCAGCAGGTGCCCCGTCCTCAACGGGACAAGGAACTGAGCTTACGGATCAACTACCAGCCCGATGCTCTGCGCTGGTTTTCCTGGCGCTATGAAACCGAGCGCGACTCGGCACGAGGAGAAGATATCGGAGGCTTCGATCTGCCGGAAGTGGGCACGGATGCCCGCGAGGACGAGCAACGCCTATATTTCAGCTTGCAGTGGGTGCACTCGCCGCGATGGCTGCACCAACTCCAGGGGCGCTTGCGGAGCGATGGGGAGCGGCAGAGCAGCCGAAATCCAGGCGTACCGAAAATCGTGGTGGAGGACGCCTTCACCGGGGGAGGCGGGCAGGTAGAGCGCCGGCGGGAGCGCTGGGGTGGCGAGCTGAGCGATATTTGGTCGCGCTCTTCCCGACGGCACTGGCTTAAGACAGGCTGGGCGCTGGCGCAGCTCGATCGGAGTGAAGTGTGGGACCTGAACAACCGTCAGGGAACGTTCTATTTCTCCTCGCTAGAGGACTACCTGGCCGGGCGCCCGTACTCGTTCACGCGCCAGAGTGGAGAGGGCCGGGTGAAATTTTGGAATCACGCGGCGGCGGCTTTCATCCAGGAGGATTTCCGCTGGCGAGCCAATCTGTCGTTGGGATTGGGGCTACGTTATGAGCACTTCGCCTATCCGGCGGATGCCAACAATCTGGCTCCGCGCGTCTCGCTGGCTTGGGCGCCCGGGCGTAAGGCTCGCACGGTGCTGCGGGCCGGGGCGGGCCTGTTCTATGACCGGCTCGGCAGCGGTACGGTGCGCGACGCCTTGCTCGAGGACGGCGTGAAGTTGCGCCGTGTTCTGCTGCTCAACCCGAGTTATCCTGACCCGTGGGCCGGAGGCGCCGAAGCGCTGTATGAGCCCGTGAGTGTAGTGCGCTTGGCGCCGGAGCTCAGATCTCCCTACCTGATTCAATACAGTTTCGGCGTAAGCCGTTATCTGGCCCCGGAGACGACGTTTTCGCTGACCTACACAGGTCTGCGCGGCGTCAAGCAGTGGCGCGCGCGCGATTTGAACCCGCCACTGCCGCCGGATTACCGCCGTCCCAATGCGGATCTGGCCACGGTTCGTAACATTGAATCCTCGGCTCGTCTGGCGTCTCACAGCTTGGAAGCGGGGCTGCGAGGCAAGTTTGCGCGATTCATCACTGGGGCCATCCTGTACAACTGGGGCCGCAGCTACAACGACACCGATGGCCCGGACCGCCTGCCCCCGGACAGCCTGGACCTTTCGCGGGAATGGGCCAGGGCGGGCTTCGATCGGCGTCATCGCTTGCAGGCGCCGTTGAAACTGAAAGTGGGTGAGTGGTTTGACGTGGGGATGGTGCTCAGGCTGGAATCTGGGGCCCCGTACAGCCTCAGCCTGGGACGGGACGTGAATCGAGACGGGAGGGCGGATGATCGGCCGCCAGGGGTCGGCCGGCACAGCATGCAGGGGCCGGGGTTGGCGGTGATGGATTTGCGGTGGTCGCGGGAGTTTGAGATGCGCGAGAAGGGCAAGCTCACGCTGGGTATGGATGCTTTCAATGCGTTGAACCGTGTCAACTACGGAGCCTACGTGGGCAACCTGAGTTCGCCGTTTTTCGGCAAGCCGGTCAGCGCTCGCCCAGCTCGGCGGATGCAGCTTGGTGTCCGGTTCGAATTCTAGGACGGGAAGCGATTTATGCGAAGGATACTGGCGCCAGTTTTCGTATTGGTGCTGGCGGCTTGTGTGGTGATCGGCAAGGAGCGGCGTCGCAGCGAGCTAGAGCGGCAACAAGAGAGGATCCAGGAGCTGAGACGCAAACTGGCGCGGCGTGCGGCGCTGCCCTCTCCCAGCGAGGAGCAGAAGTTCCTCCACGCACGGGCGGCGGCCCTGCTGGAGCGTATGAAGCCTTCCGCAGAGGAGCGTTACAGGTTTGATCGGATGGGCCGCGCGGTGGAGGATCTTCTGGAGGCCAGTGAGGAGATCGAGGAGGCCCGGCAGGAGGAGAAGCCGGCCAGGCCACAGGATCGCCAGGAGGCCTCGCGTGACTTGCAGCGCTACTACTTCCGGGTGCAGCAGGCGGATTTCTTCGCGGGCTTGTGCGGGGAGGCGGATGCCGCCGCCTACGTTAAGCACAGCCGCGCCCTTTATCAGCAAGGCCGCAGCGCCTACGATGCGGGCCAGTACAGGCGCGCGCGGAAGTTGGGCGAGGCTGCTAGTCTGGTGGTAAGCGCGCTGGAGCGTTTGGCTCAGGCAAGATTGAGTTCAGCCGAGCCGCCGCGCTTGCCCTAGAGCAATGCCGTCCTGGCTGGTTCCGCACAGCTTCAGGGTTCAGATCACCATCGTAGCTGCGGCGTCGCTGGCGGTGGTGGCCCTGGCGGTCCTGCTGATCCGGGACGTGGTTGGCGCCACGGAGTCGCGCCTGTTGGCGGAAGCGCGACGGCAATGTGAAGCGGCCTGTCGGGAGCTGGTCCGCCAGCATCAGGAACGCGTAGCCTGGGGCAACGATAGGCTGGCCACCCAGCCGCTGGAAGTGCAGGATCTTCCCTTGCGAGGCGTGGCGGCCACGGTCTTGCGGTCGTACCCGGGATTGGAAGGCGGCTATTATTCGACCAGGGAGGGCAGGATTTTTGGGCACGCCGCGGCGTCGGGGGAGCCGGCTCAACTTTCGGCGCGGGAGCTGGAGATGATTCGAGGGGCCGCCGAGCGGGCGGGCCGGGAACCGGCGTGGGTGACGGTCCCTTGGGAGCATGATTTGGTGGTGGCGGTCGTGCTCGGCTTGGAGCATGCGGAAGGGGTTGCTTGGGCGCTACGGCGGCTGACGGGCGCCCGCGATCCGGCCGGGCGCAGCCGGAGAATTTTCTACGGGGGGCTGGCGGTCTCGGCGGCGCTGGGGGTAGGGGCCGTAGTCTGGCTGTGGTTCGCTCTGCACGCCCGCGTGGGGCAGATCAGTGCTGGTTTGCGGCGCTTGCAGGAAGATTTCAGCTACCGGCTGCCCGGCATCCCAGGTGAGTTCGGTGAGATCACGCGTGCCGTAAACCAAATGGCGGAAAGACGCATGGCCTTGGAAGCTGAGCTACGACGGCAGGACCGACTGGCGGCCTTGGGCAAGGTGGTGGCGGGCGTGGCACACGAGATTCGCAATCCTCTCAACTCGATCCGGCTTACCTTGGAGCTGCTGGAACGGCGTTTGAGAAAAAACGCCGCCACAGGTGATGAGGTGCGGGCGGCCATGCGGGAAATAGACCGTCTGGACAGCATCCTGGCGCGTTTGCTGGCATTTGGGCGGCCACACCTGGCTGAGCGGCGGTTACAACCTCTGCGGCCGCTCATAGAGCAAGCCGTGGGCATCGTGGCGGAGCAAGCGCGGCGCAAGGGCGTCCAGATCAAAGTACAGCTTGGACCAGGGGAGATTTGGGCCGACGTGGACGGGCCGCAGATCATCCAGGTGCTGATTAATTTGTTGCTGAACGCCATTGAGGCTTCACCGCCGGGGGGCGATGTGGAGGTCAGAGCGCGAGCCAGCGAAGAGCGGGCCTTGATCGGCGTTACGGACTACGGGGCGGGCATACCGGAGCCGGTACGGCCGCATATTTTCGATGCGTTCTTCACCACGCGGCCCGAGGGCAGTGGGTTGGGGCTGTCGGTATCGCGCGAGATTGCGGTGGCCCACGGCGGCGAGCTGGAATATGACCCGGCAGGGCCGGGCACCACGTTTCGCCTTGTGCTTCCTGGGTCCGGAAAGCCGTCATGAAAAACAAGGGGCTGATTCTAATCGCCGAGGATGAGCCGCAGGCGCGCGAGTCGCTGCGGGCACTGCTGGAAGAGGAAGGCTATCGCGTGCTGGTGGCGGTGGATGGACGGCAGGCCTCCCAGATGCTGGCATGCGAGCCGGTGGATGCCGCCTTGATTGATCTTCGCATGCCGGGTAAAGACGGGCTGGCGCTGCTGGACGAGTTGCGGCGAGAGCCGGCCGCCCCGCCCGTGCTCATCATGACCGCTTACGGCTCCAGCGACGTGGCCATCCAAGCTATGGCTCTAGGGGCCTTCGATTATTTGGCCAAGCCGATCAATTTTGAGGAACTGCGCATCCAACTGGAGCGGGCTATCGAAAGCCGTCGGCGCGCTGCGGAGCTAGAGGCTTATCGCGCCGAAGAGAGCGCGGCTCAGCCAACCGAGCTTATCGGGAACAGCCCCGCCATGCAACGGCTATATAAGGTGCTGGGGCAGGTAGCGCCCACCGATTCGACCGTGTTGATCTTGGGCGAATCGGGCACGGGCAAGGAACTGGTAGCGGCCGCCATCCACAGGCACAGCTTACGCTCGCGGCAGCGCTTTGTGCGCGTCAACTGCGCCGCGATTCCAGAGACGCTGCTGGAAGCGGAGCTGTTCGGTTACGAACGCGGCGCCTTCACGGGTGCTGCGCAGCGGCGCATAGGCAAGTTCGAATTCGCCCACGGCGGCACGATTTTTCTCGATGAAATCGGTGATCTGGCGCCTTCGACCCAGGCCAAGCTGCTGCGGGTGCTTCAGGATAGGACCATCGAGCGGCTGGGTTCTAACGTGACCATATCGCTCGACGTACGGGTGCTAGCCGCCACCAACCGGGACCTCGCTCAAGCCGTCAAGGAGGGGCGCTTTCGAGAGGATCTGTATTACCGACTCAACGTGGTGACGGTGGTGGTGCCAGCGCTACGCGAGCGACGGGAAGACATTCCGGAGCTGGCGCGCTTCCTTCTGCGTCGCTGCGCTGCGCGCTTGAAGCTGCCCCTGCCGGTGATTTCTCCGGAAGCCATCGAATGGCTGGTGCAGCAGCCCTGGCCGGGCAACGTGCGCGAGCTGGAGCATTGCGTTGAGCGCGCGCTGGTGCTGAGCCGGGGAGGCGTGCTTAGGCCAGCGGACTTCCAAGTTGCGGAGCAACCCGGCACCGGCGATCCTTTCGACAATGTCCCTCTGGAGGAGGGCCTGCATGCGGCGGTGGCGCGGTTGGAGCGCCGGTTAATTGAGCGAGCGCTGGCGCGCACCGGAGGCAACCGGAGCCGGGCGGCCGAGCTGTTGAGGATCAACCGGCGTTTGCTTTACGAGAAGATGCGGGAGTTCGGGCTGCTGGAGTCCTGAGAGTGGACCGCCTAGCCGAACTTAGAACACGCCGCCTCCGGCTATGAGTCGGATGCCACCCAGAAGGACGGCCAAGGCGCAAAGGACCAGGCCGGCGAGGGCGGGGCCTTTGCGCGGCTCGTGGGTCGTGGTGACTGTGATGATGCAGATGACAAGACCAGCGAGGGAGAAGGGAATGTTTATCCAGTTGAGCGCCCCCAGGCAAGGGAAGAAAGCAACCAGCATGCCCAGGGCTGCCAGGATGCCCCATACCAAACTCAGCACTTGCATCGAAGACCTCCGGGATCCGGCCATCCCTCGGCCTGAGGCGCTCGGGACGGCGCCCGACAATCACCGCCTCAGGCTCAGTCGAACGACTGGCTACTCGGGCCTTCCATGATAATATGCCGGGCAGGGGCGGCGAAAAGCGACCAGCTACTCGGTAATCTCGATGGTGGGGCCGTGGGCGGGAGCAGCGGCGGCCACGCGGGCAATCACGGCCTGCGCCAGCTCCAGGTAGGCGAGGGCTTGCGGGTGGCGGTTATCTTGGAGCGCAATGGGGCGGCCGCTGTCGCCGGCTTCGCGCACGAGCGGGTCTAGCGCCAGCTCTCCCAGAAAAGGCACGCCCATCTCCTCTGCCGTCCGCCGGCCGCCGCCCGCGCTGAAGACATCCACCCGCCCCTGGCAGTGCGGGCAAATCAAATAGCTCATATTCTCGACAATGCCCAGCACGGGGACCCGCACCTGGCGGAACATGTAGACCGCCTTACGCGCGTCTTCCAGGGAAACATCGGAGGGTGTGGTAACTACGATGGCGCCGGTGATGGGTACGGTCTGTATCAGGCTTAATTGCACGTCGCCGGTCCCGGGCGGCAAATCCACGATCAGATATTCCAGTTCGCCCCAAGCGACGTTGCGCAAGAACTGCTGGACCACGCCGTGCAACATGGGGCCGCGCCAGATCAGTGGCCTGTCGCTGGGGTTGAGAAATCCCATGGACATGACACGGACGCCGTGGCGCTCGAGGGGCAACAGGCGCTCGTTCTCGACCTGCGGCGTCTGGTTGATGCCGAGCATGCGAGGAACGTTAGGCCCATAAATATCGGCGTCCATGAGCGCCGTAGGCCGCCCCAGCCTGGCCAGAGCCACCGCCAGATTCACCGCCACCGTAGTCTTGCCCACGCCGCCCTTGCCGGAACCCACTGCAATGAGGTTCTCTATGCCGGGGATCGGAAGCTTGGGCAGCTCGCCGCTGCTGTTGGAAGTCATTTGCTTTCAGGATACCATCAAGCCCGCCGCCAGCCTCGTTCAGCGCATCAGGTAATCCCAGCGCCGGCCGCAGGCCTCCACTATCCGCGGTATGTCGCCGGCAAGCAGGTAGCCCTGGCGAGCCAGCTCGTGTGCAGCCGCAGCCACTTTTTGCATGTAATCTTCGCGGCTGGCGTAGCGCTCCTGGAGCGAGCGCCGCGGGTCGGATTTGCTTTGCCGCTCGGCGCGGGTGCGCGCGAAGGCAATGAAGGAGCCGGCCATGCTGTAGAGTTCGTCGCCGGCGCCCAGGGAGGGGCTACGCAAGTTCCAGCCGGTGTAAGTTCCCAGCGGTACGGCCACCTCGGGCAGGCGAACGCCGGCGATTTCGTTGCCATCTTCATCAACCTGCGGCACTCTTACCGGGAAGGCTTTGCCCACTTTCGGGGGCTCAAAGCTGACCAAGCCAGCGCTGCGGAATTCCGGCCCGTAGTCCACGCGCCAGGCCCGATGAATTCTGGCGGGCAGTGCGATACCGGGAATCTTCGGGAACCGCAGTTCCTCCAGCGCGACCAATTCGCCGCGCTCGAGGCGAGGGTACTGAGAAGGCGGCGGCGCGACGCCTTCAGCCACCCAACGTTGCATGGCGAGCAACAGCGCCCGCAGAGCCCACCGATAGTCGTTGGGGTTGAGCGGATTCTGGGTGCCGGCGCGGGAGGGAGGAAAATCAGAGGGGGAATGCTGGGTGCCGGCGAACAGGTAGATGCGCGTGGTGGGCGGCAAAGGGGCGTCTTCAAGGCCGCTTATGCTGGTGTGCGTCAGCGAGGCCGCCCGCCCGTAGTACTCGTAGGAAGAATTCGTGTAAAAGATCTTGGGGACCACGCCCGCCTGAATGGCCCGCGAGAGCAAACCTTCGCGCAGCCCGGTTTCGGGATCGGTTTGCTCGAGTTCGGTGAAGGGAAAGAGGTCGGTGGGATAGAACTGGTTCATAAAGGGGTGAGCGTCGCGGGAAGGTTGGGCGAAGCGATGGTTGAAGCTGCCGCGCCCCGCTCCCGCCACATGGGCAATGATGCCATCGAAGACTTGCCGCCCGCGCTCGTCCTGGTTGAACCCGTAATAGAGAAACGTGCGCAGGAAACGCCCGCTTTGGGAGGTCCCCACACCGATGGCGCGTTTCAGGAAGCGATGTTGGTCGGAAAGTTTCGCGTGCTCGGGAGCTCCTCCGTACTTGAGGAATGAGATGAGGTCGCGCACGGCGGCGGGTCCTAAGCCAACCAGCGGCGGGTCCTGGGCGTGGTAGACGAGCTCATAGATCTTGCCGGGCTCGAACCCCGCCGCCATATACACGTGCGTGGGATCAGGCACCACATCCTGGAACTCCTCACGGGCGAAGCGCCAGTGGTTACGCGGTATGACGCGACGAGGCGCCTCAACGCGTTCGCGCACGGTGAGCTGAGCGTGCGGATCGTTGAGATCGGCCGCCGGGTAGGCGATCATGTTGCGATCGGCCAGGGAAAAACTGCGCACGGGGCGATCCGGCACATACTCAGAGCGGACAAGGCCGCGGATGGGTCCCTGGGAGCTGCGCGCGAAAGGAGTGAACAAGCGCAGCAAATCGGGGCGATCCGGCACGTCAAATTGCCAGCCTAGCCAGACCAGCGTGTAGCCTTGTTCAAGCAACCAGCCATCGCCGAAATGCTCGGGGGACTGCGGATCGTTGGAAGGGGCCCCGAAACAGTACTGGCGCAACAGGTACTTATTGCCGCGGTTTGAAACCTCAAACAATATGGTTCCGTTGCCTGCGTGGGGATCGCGAGGCTTCAGCAAGTAAAGATCAGCCGCGAACTCTACGCGTCCGCGCGCATTGCGCGGGGCCAAAGCGATGTCGGTAACGATGCGATTGGCGGCTACGGTGGGATCGAGCTCGAAGAAGGCGGTCCCGGCCATCCGCTCGTAAGGGCCTGCTTTGCCCCAGGCGCGGCCGTCAAGGACGTCGCTCCGATCGCGCAACTCGATGCGCACCAGCTCGGCTCTCCCCGCCGGCGCCAGCAACAGCAAGATAATCAACAGCCGGTTCATGTTGCCATTAGACGCTGGTGAGGCCGATCCCGTCAACTGCCCCAGGTTCACCATGTCAGCAGGAAGTCGCCGATCCGACGCGAGCCACTGGTCTCGGGCAAATCGCAGAAATACACAGGTCCCATCTCGGCCAGGAAGAAGTGTTCACGCAAGCGCGCCGGGAAATCGCTAGCGGGGTTAAGCAGCCAGATCAAGCGCCCACCGCGCGGAAGCACGATGCGCAAAGGTGGGGGACCTTCGAGGCGCTGCTCCAGCCGCGACCCGCGCCATACGGTCGCGACAGAGGGTGCAGGACCGGCCAGCGTCTTACGATCCAGCACCACCACCGGCAAATAGTGGTAGTAGTAGGCGGCTTTGCGCCAGCTAAGCAGCCCGTGTTCCCAAAGGATCACCGCCAGACGGGGATGACCTTCGGTAAGCTGGCGAATTGCCCGCAGGCTGCGGTCGTCCAGCGTCGCCGTAGCCCGAATCTGCTCGCGGGAAGTAAAAGCCAGGCCGCTACGCAGATCTTCCAGGATCTGCGACCAAAACTCGGGGCCGCCTTTGAAGGACCATCCGCGGTAGAAGAAAATAAGCAAATCGAGCAATAGCACCGGGGCGAGCAAGAAGCTCCAAGTGTGAGCCCGGGGCGCCGGGCGCAGCCCCGCAGGAGCTGGTTTGCTCAGCAACCAGCCGCAGGCGAGGCAGAAAGGCGGGATTAGCAGCAACAGCGTCGCCTTGCTCACCAAGTGCGTGGCGAGCGCCAGCGCGACCACGAGCCAGATCAAACCGTGCCAGCTCGGAGGATGCTGCTCGATTTCTTCCAGGGTGCATCTCATCAACTGCCCACCCACCAGGCAGACCACCACGACCATGGCCAGCGTCTGTCCCGCATCAGCGACGTGGACCAGCAAAGCAAAAATGAGAGAAGGCGCTAACCATAGAGCCAGGAAGAGGCGTTGTTCGGCATTGAGTGCTGGGCTTCGGTGGCGGCGGCAGAGCGGGATCAAAAACAGCGGCCAGGCGAGCACTCCCACGAATGTCCACACCAGCAGGCGGCAAATGATCAGTTGCCACAACCTGCCGGAAGCGCCGAAGGCCGGGGAGGTCAACGCGGCCTGATCGCGAAGGTACTTCCAGCACACTTCGAAGTAGGTCTTGGGGCCGCCGGAAAGCATCGCGGTGGGCGCCAGCCAGGCCAGCACGATTCCCACCAGCAGAGCCAGGGCCAGCGCGCGGTAGCGCCAGCTCACCCGCGCGCGCCACGCAGAAACAAGCCAGAGCGGGAGCAACAGAGGACCCAGCTCGGGCCTTATGCCTGCGCCCACTCCTAGCGCCATTGCGCTCCAAAGCAACCAGCGCCGGTGCCCGCACCAGGCCCGGTGGCACGCCGCCGCCACTCCCACCGAAACTACGGCGAGCTGGACGCGCACCGCCGAGGTCAGGGCGGCGTACCAAAAAGAAGGGTAGAACAGCAGCAAGAAAGCTGCGCAGAGCCCGGCGTTTCCCCCGAAAAACCGATTGCCGAAGGCCCACACCAGGAGCACCGCGGCCAGACTTGCGGCCAGAGAGAGGGCCATCAGATTGCTTTGGGCGTTCTTGAAGCGCAACTTGTCGAGCAAGCGCATCTGGAGCACAAAGAGCGGGTAGCCCGGCGGTTGGGGCTGGCTCAGGCGCACGTCGAATTTCCCTATCGCCCAGGCGAAATTTACGTCGTCGAAGGAGAACAACTGGCGCGGCGCCAGGGGTAGGCGTGTGCCCATGATAGCGAGTGCAAAGAAAAGGACCCAGGCGGCTTTAGCGCGGCGATTCATCGCTGCTTGCATCGTTGCCAGAGAATCCAGAAAACCATACCGAGCAGTGCGGCTAGGGAGGTGAGGCGGGCGGCCAGCATCTCGCCCCCGCCCGTATAGAGCAGCTCTATAAAGCAGGGTCCTTCGCAGCGCGGCTCTACCACCATCAGCCCCAGCCCGTCGGGCGCTAGCGGCACCGCATGGCCGTTCACGCGGGCTTGCCAGCCAGGGTGATAGCTGATGGCGATCGAGAGCACGTGCTCAGGGCGTAGCTGAGCCTGGATTTCGACCTCGTGCCCATTGCGCCACCGCCAGCGGGCTTCGGGCAGGGAGGCGTCGTCCAAGGCTGCTACAAACGGCTGCATAGGCTCGACGTCCACGGCCGTAACCAGGGGCTGCCGGAGCACCACTTGGCGCGGCACCACCCGCGCCAGTGAGGCGCTGCGCTGTGGCACCGCGTAGATGACATCGTCCCCTTCTCGCCAGAGCTCGGTGAGCAAGCCCTGAAACTTGGCGGGGTTGGCGTACGGCTTGTAGTACTCACGGCTCTGGCGCCCACCCACCGCCACCGCATGCACGCCCAGCGCCTTCAACCACAGTACGGCGATTTCGCCTTCGCGCCGGCCGGCTTTCATACCCGAATAGATCTGGAAGATGGCGGCCGGAATTTGAGGGTTGGTGATCCCCTGCTCGAAGCCGCCTCCCAGTTGCGGCGTGTCGGTGAAGGCGTTCATCCAAAAGGAAATCGAGCCGGGAGCCATAACACGGCGCTGGCCCATGTTTTCCGAAAACCAGCGCGCCATGCGGTATTCGATGGTTCTGTCCATACGGGTGGGTTCAAGCAGGCGGCGCGCAAAGCAACGATAGTGACGAAGCTGGACAGCGAAGCCGATGAGCAGCAGGGCCGCAAGGCCCCAGCTCGCAAGGCGCCGCCGTGCTTTGAGCAACCTACGCAGGACCGCAGCCAGCAGCAGCGCCAGCGCCATCTCCATTTCCAAGTGGTAGCGGTGCGGCTGTGGCAGCAAGTACAGGCGGAACCATTCCGCCAGCAAGGTTACCCCTCCCATCAGGAGGAAAAACAGAGCTGCAAAACGGACCAGTTGCGAAGCACGCGCGAGCCGCAGGGTGATGACTGCTGCTAAAAAGACGCACACGAGTACAGCCCAATAGCCGAGCTGCACCATGCCCAGGCGGTAATCGCCTCCGACGCGCTGTGCGTTCATGCGGATGGCAGCCAGCGTGGAAGGGGGAATCCACGGCGACGCCAGCGCGTAAGCCAGCAGGGCAACGCCGGCCGCCCGCAGCCAAGTGTTCTTGTTGGCACCGCTGCCAGCCAGCCACGCCACTGCCGCTGCGGCGAGGGCGGCCGCGCCCAGCCAGTTGGTGAGAACTACTGCGGCCAGAGCCAACGCCGAAAGCAGATATGCCCAAGCGGTGCGTTTTTGCAAAGCTATGGCCAACAGAGCGATTGCCACCGGCAGCAGCGCCAGGGAGGAGACGTGAGGGCCCTCGCCGTAATGGACCAAGGCATGCAGCCGCCGCGCGTACCAGCGACTGCCCATGTCAGCCGCTACGGGCGACAGCAGGAGGGCGGAAGTAGAAACCAAAGAGTAAATCAAACCAGCCAATAGGGCCGACAGCCGATCTGCCTCCAGCCGGCGCGCAAGCCAGTAAAGGCTAAGCGGGCCCAGACAGTACATGGCGGCTGTGACAGCGTGATGAGCCAGCGCCGGAGAAGCGCCGCTCAGCGCGGCGGCCAGGGCGACCGTCAGGTGGAGCAGGGGCGGGTAAGTGTTCTGAAAGGGGATGCCCGTGTACCACAGCGGAAACCAGCTCAAATCCCGCCAGTTTTCCAGAACCCAGCGAGCGATGGCCACGTAGGCGGCTTCGATCGAGCCCAGATGAACGGTGTACTCGGTCCGGAACAGTTCGCGGCAGATAAACGCGTTCAGCGCGAAGAGAAAAAAACAATCAACCGCGCCAGCCCAGCGAGGTGAGCGCATGCGAGCTCGCTATTATCGCAAATTAACGGCGGCGAGACCGGCTTCAGCGGGCTCGCAACAACAACAGCCAGTCCTGTTCATCCGGCGTTTTCAACTCCACCTCGGCGACAGGCTTGTGACGGCCTGCGAGCCGCCGCGCCCCGGTGCGCGGATCAATCCAGCTAGCTTCGACGGTGGTGCGAAAACGGCTCAAGTTGAGACGCACGATCGGATTAGCGGGCAAGTAAATCAGGGCGAAGTCGCCGCCTTCAGCGCGAGCCGGCATGATGTAGCGTCGGAACTCGGGGTCGGGCGTATCCTCAGCCAGCAAGGAACGATCCGGGCGAAGCTTCCACCATTCCAGCGAATCGAAAATGCGCCGGAGCACTTGCATGTGCCGCGCGCCCGGTAAATTCAAGCACTCATGCCATGGCGGCGCCACGCCGCTGCGCGGGTGATCCAGGGGCACTTGCGGCTGCCGGACCCAGGGCCAGATCCCGTGTGCGCCGTAGGTGACCCCGGCGGGTGGTGCGGACAGCAAGCTATAGTAAGCGGCGCGCCGCACCTGAAAGGGAGTAATGGGCTGCTGCGTGTGGTAGTCCAAGTGGGCCTCGTAGTTGATCTCTCCGTCAACCACCGGGCGTGGCGGCTCCAGCTTCCATCCCGCGGCGCATCCCTGGGTGGCGTTCCACTCCCACTTCTTGGCGTTATTGCCGTGGCCGCTCTGGTACATGAGGAAGTCCAGCCAGGGCTCGTCTTTCAAGCCGGGCCAGGGGTCCTGCATGCCACGGGGATGCATGGTCACCGGACGACGCCCGCGGCCTGGCGGAAACACCGCGCGTCCGATAGTCTTCCAGCGTTCCGCCTTTTCCCCGCGGTAATCACCATCTCCTCCCAGGATCCATACCACGGCGTAGGCCCCGTAGCGAGCGACCATGTAGCGCGCCAGCATAATCGCCTGATGCTCAGGCAGAACTTCGCCCGGGCTTTCACGATCCTTTGACGTGAGCGCCCACAAGAGCACACAGCCGGCGACCAAACCGTGTGCATTGACGGCGCGTACCTTACGATCCATGCGCTGGAAGAAAGCCGGATTGATCTGGATCTTCTCCACGCCGGTGAAAGCCACCTGGCCCAGTTCGTCCTGCCGGCCGGCGCGCCACTGGGTCATCACCATTTGGATCACGGTGAATCCTTTGGCCGCGCGGTCAGCAAGGTACTTTTCCCACTCCTGGTCGGTAGAGGCCAGGGCTGCATTCCAGGCCGTATCGCCGAGCCAGAACCAAGGCTTGCCGTCGCCGTGAACGAAGAAGCGGCGATCAGTGGATACACGGGGACTGCCGCGACGAGCCAGCTCCTGAGGACCGCGGGCGGCGAGCACGCTGAAGGAGCCGCTGCGGCCGTGGAGGCCTGCGTCGCCGGTATCAGAGGCGCGGACGCGGTATCTCCACAAGCCCACTCGTTCCGGGGAGAAGCGCACCCGCCAGGTGCGCCCGCCGTCCCAGAAGGCCATAACTTGCTCGCGTGCGCCGCCGGGACCGTCGAAATGGACGAGGACCTCTTGCTCGAGCGGGTCCGCGTACTCCCGGGAGGCTGTAAACTCGGCCTCGAACACGCCCCAGCGCGGCACTTGGACGGCCCCGGCCGGGGCGGCTAAGGCCAGCGTTATTGCGGCCGCGGCCGTGGCGTAGCGTCGCCCGGCACCAACCCCATAAGCCATTTCACATGCTCCACGATCATCTTCTGAATGTCGGGCCGGTCCCAAACCGCCTCCACGTGCCCCAGGCCGTTGTAAATGACGCGACCTTTGCCGTAGGTGCGGGCCCAGATTACCGCGAAATCCTTGTCGGTGCGATGAATGTTTGGCCGGCTGTAATCCAGCTTGGTTTCATCCAGCCGCAGCAGCACGCGTACCTTTTCGCGCGAGAAATCTCTGACTTGATAAATCTCATCTTTGAGCGAGAAAGTGCGGGGCAGGTACTTCATGCCGGGAAAGTCAGGATCTTCAACCACCAAGGGAGCTTCGAAAACGTTCCAGGGATGGTGATCGAAGTAGCCTCCCAGCATTTCTCCGTAGGCAGGCCACTTGTAAAAGGTGTCGGTGGCGGAGTGAATGCCCAAGAAGCCCTTGCCGTCGTCGCGTACAAAGGAAAGCAGGTCGGCTTTTTGCTGCTCGTCCATGTCCAGCTCGCCGGTGGTGAAGAAAGCCACGGCGTCGAAGAAATTCAGATTCTTGGCGTTGCCCGTAAGTTTCTGCTTGGTGATGAGCTGGCAATCGGTTTTTATGTAGGTGTCCCACAGCCCGCTCTCCCGGCCGAGTTTCCAGAGGGTGCCGGCGGCGTAAGAGACCGAGTCGTGCTGAAAGCCCTTGGTCTGGCCGATAAACAAGAGCTTCTTGCGACCCTGCTGCGCCGAGAGGCTCCCGCAAGCCAGCCAGGCGAAGGCTACAACCACAGCAAAGCGTCGAGTATTCATCAGGACCTCCGAACAGGCATCTTCTCACTGCGCGGCGGGCAAAAGCAAGCGGCATTGTTGGGGGTGCCATTTCGGGCGCCAGCCCGCTGGCTGGCTGGGGCCGACGGCGCCGCAGTTTTGGAGCATAATCGTAGTTTTGTCGCAAATAACAAACCGCATGGAGAAGGTGGCTATGCCTGGGTTGCGGCGATTGCTTGTTTGGGCCGCGGCTGCGATGGGAACTTTGCCCGGCCAGCCGAGTCCGTTTCACCGCGCTGTTATCAAGCCCTCGATTGTCCGGGTAGCGCCGGGCGGGCAGCAGCGCTTCAAGGTCGTGATTCTGGCCACTCGCCTAATGGCCGCCCAGGCGCCGCGCAGCGTGACCTGGTCCGTGAATGGGATCCCCGGTGGCAATGCTGAGGTCGGAACCATAGATGCGACGGGCTTGTATCGGGCCCCGGCAGCGGTTCCGGCGCCCAATGAGGTGGTGGTGCGCGGTGAGGTCGGGGGCGCGGCTAACCGCTACGTGTGGGCCACCGTGATCGTGGGGCGGGCCGATCCAGCCTATAAAGTCGTGGCAAGCTGGGGAGAGGATCTGGGTCAGCCGGGAACGCACCTGGTAGCGCCGCATGGCATCAGCATAGACCATGAGGGTCGGTTGCTTATCACCGACCAAGGGGCGGGGCGGGTCTTCCGCTACAGCAAGGAGGGCAAGTTCCTCGACGAGATCGGCCTCGGACCGGGCAGCGGCGACGGCCAGTTCACTGAGCCCCGCTACGCCCACGTGGATGCCAAAGGCAACATCTACACAGTGGACTTGAAAAGCGACCGCCCGCGCATTCAGGTCTTCTCGCCCGAGGGAACTTTCCTGCGCATCTTCGCCCCCAAAGGCACCGGACCGGGTATGATTCTCCGCGGCCACGGATTGTGGTTCGACTCCCAAGGCCGACTTTATGTGACTGACGTGGACAACATGCGGGTCAGCGTGTTCGACGCGGCGGGCGAGTTCCAGTTCGCTTTCGGCAAGGATGGTCCCGGCGCGGCTGATTTCAACGCCCCGCACGGACTGTATCTGGATCCCAACGACGACGTGTTCGTGAATAGCTACTACGGACCGACCAAGAAATTCGATCGCCACGGAAACTACTTGTTTTCGTTCGCGCACGGCGACCCGCCCGATGGGCCCGTTTATTTCCATAGTCTGACCGGGGATCGCTGGGGTAACGTGTATCTCACCGTGCGTACTCGAGCCGGTTACGACGGCGCTGTGGAAAGCAATCTGGGGCGCAAAGTGAGTATCGCCAAATACAACAACAATGGCGATTTCATCTGCAACATCAGCTTGTCCGTGCCCGAGCACGCCGAAAGCTGGTGCGCTGTGGACGCCGACGGGACCATTTATGCCCTTTACAAAGGTCGCAAACGGGCGGGCGTGGAGATTCTCAAGCAGCAGTGAAGGGCACAGAGCAGCCGGCGGGTAAGCGCAGGGGGATTTGACCCGCGCGGCTGGCGTGAGCTATGCTGGCTTAAGAGCACACGAGTTACGGCTGGCAATGGCGAACACCTTCTCCGCACTGAAGCGCATCCGACAAACCGAGCGGCGGACCCGCGTCAACCGCATGCGCAAGAGCCGCATGCGTCACCAGATTCGCGCCCTGCGACGGGCCTTAGACAACAAGGACTTGAAAACTGCACAGGCGCTGTTGCCCAAGACGTTCAGCTTGATTGACCGGGCCGCCAAATGGGGCATCATCAAGCGCAACACCGCAGCTCGTTACAAGTCACGGTTGCACCGGCGCATTAAAGCGCTATCTGCTGCCGCCTGATCGCCTTCGGTAAGCCCCCAGATCACCGCCGCCTGCGCGCGTGATAATCTCAATGGCATGCTGTCGGTCGGCGGTCTCGTAGGTCGGTTTTGGAGTAGATTGGGCTGCGTCCTATGCGTGGCAGTCGGGTGTGCCGGGCTGGGCTGGGGGACTCCGCCTGGTTACAGCGGCGCTCCGGCGGATGGCGGGCGCGACTGCACGGCGTGTCATCGTGGCCAGGTTAACTCGGATCGGCGCGGCGGCCTGGTTATCCACGCCGGTAGCTTTCAGCCGGGCGTTCGGCAGAAGGTGTTGCTGACGCTGTCTCATCCGCAGGCGCGTCGCTGGGGGTTCCAGCTCACGGCGCGCCTGGCCCGCGATCAAGCCAAGCAGGCGGGGACGTTTACAGGTTCGCCCGAAGTAGCAGTCATCTGCCGGCCCGAGGGGCGGAAGGCACCCTGCCAAGGCGCGCTGGAATTCGCCAATCATACAGCCCTGTCTAGCTATCGAGGCAAGCCCGGCCCGGTGAGCTGGCAGGTGGAGTGGACGCCGCCCGCAGCCGAGGCTGGCGAGGTGATTTTCTACGCCGCGGGCCTGGCTGCCAATAACGATGGCAGTGCGCAAGGAGACTGGACTTACACGGCCCAACTGAGGGTGGCGCCTGCGGCTGATTTCGGCAAGCAGCAGCCTGGGGCGGAGACACGCAAGGTTGATCCCACCTGGCTGCGGCGGCGCTTGCCGGAGCTGTCAGCGCGGCCTGCCGAGTTCACCACCGCAAGCTGCCAATACAAGCCCATCTTTGGAGCAGGCGACCCGGATGCGCGCATTTGCCGCTCGGTCTCGCGCTTCGGCGAACTGGTGGTGCAAGCCGGCGGCGCGAGCGCCCCGGTCAGCTTCGCGCGCGAAGAGCACGCCTGGGTGGTTTTGGAGGGCGGCGGGCTGCTCCACCACGATGGCCGAGAGCAGCCGGTGCGAGCCGGGGACTTCTTTTATCTGGCTCCGGGCGTCCGGCACTGGCTGGAGAACGATGGTAAGTCAGCCTGCCGCGTGATCGTGATGGGCTTTCGCGTACCCGCCGGCGCCGACCTGAAGCCGCCCGAAAAGCTGCCGCTGGCCAACATCGAGGAAGTTCCCAAGCAAGTCGTAGGCAATCATCCGCCCTCCACCCTCTACCAGTTACTGATGGGCGACCGGCGCAGCACGCGCGACCGCATCGCGGCCGGCATTACGCTCACTAGTCTGTTTATTATGGAGTTCGACCCGGGCGGCACTAACTTCCCGCACCATCATGAACGCGAAGAAGAGATTTACCTTGTGCTCGACGGTCACGGTGAAATGGTGGCGGGGGGAGGCATGGACGGCATCGAAGGCCGGCATCCTGCGCGGGCGGGCGATGCCTACTTTTTCCGTCTCAATTGCACAGTGGGGTTTTACGCGGGAAACCAGGCGGGCGAGCCGAAATCGCGCATTCTGGCCGTGCGCTCGCTTTTCCCGTTTGCGGTGCGCTAAATTTGCCAGGAGGTGTGTGCAATGGGAGCCTTGAATCGTCGCAAGTTACTCAAGCAAGCTACCGCGGCCGCGCTGGTTAGTGCGGCGGGCACTTCGGAGCAGCAGCCAGCTTCGCCGGCCAAGCCTGCCGGCTACAATCCGTACTCGGCGCCGAGCCAGCTAAAAATAACTGACATGCGGGCCTGCCGGATAGCGGCTAACTATGACTACCCTATCATCCGCATAGATACCAACCAGGGTGTGTACGGCTATGGCGAGGTGCGTGATGCGGGGGTTGAGGGCATCGCCTTGATCCTGAAGGCGCACCTGCTGGGCAAGAATCCCCTGCGCATCGAGGAAATACTGCGCTCGATCCGGCAGTTTGCCAACCACGGCCGCATGGGAGGGGGCTACAGCGCGGTGGACATGGCCTTGCACGACATTGCTGGCAAGGTTTACGGGGTGCCCGCGTGGCGCCTCATCGGTGACAAGGTCCGCGACCGCATTCGCATTTACTGCGATACCACCGGACACAAAGATCCCAAGATTTACGCCGAGCGCATGTTGAAGCGCAAGAAAATGGGCTTTACGTTCTTCAAGATGGATCTCTATACCAGCCTGGTAGCGGATCGTCCGGGGGCGGTTACTGACCGCGGTGTGGCTACGGAAAAGGGACTCCGTTACTTGTGCGAATACATCCAGGCGGTACGCGACGCTATCGGCTGGGACGTGCCGCTGGCCGCGGATCATTTCGGGCCGCTCAACGTCAAGGACGCCATCCGTTACGCTCGCGCTTTCGAACCTTACCAGTTGGCCTGGGCTGAGGACATGGTTCCCTGGCGCAACTGGCGAGGCCTGAAGCAGATCAAGGAAGCCACCACTACCCCCATTCTCACCGGCGAGGACATTTTCGGGTTGGAGGAGGGCTTCCGCACGCTGATTGACAACGAAGCGGTGGATATCATCCACCCTGATCCGGAAACTTCCGGCGCCTTGAGGGAGACCAAGCGGATAGCCGATTATGCGGACCTGCACGGCATACCCACGGCGCTGCACTTTGCAGGTTCTCCGGTGGGGTGCATGGCCAGCGTGCATCTGGCGGCCACCATACGTAACTTTGTAGCCATGGAGAATCACGCCGTGGACATGCCTTGGTGGGGCGATCTGGTCACCGGACCTGCAAAGCCCATAATCCAAAACGGTTACATTGCGGTGCCGGACACGCCCGGTCTAGGGGTGGAATTGAACGAGGAAGTGGTGAAGAAGTACCTGCGCCGGCCGGGTTACTTCGAACCCACCCCGATGTTTGACGAATTGATCGTTTCCGGCTTCCACCGCGGCGGGCCTTGGTGGCACTACGATGAGGACGGCAACTATGTGTACAAGCTGACTTATTGAGCGGCTTGCCGCGCTCGGCGGTCCCTGGGGGCGTTCGCCCGCGCTTGTAAAAGGCGCGTCTGCTTCGCTACAGTAGTGCGGTTGACCGCAAGGTGTCTGCGTGCGGAGAGTCTGGTTCCTGCGCGCCCGATGATGGCAGGCAAGGTGGAAGGACGATGGATGGGATCTTGTTCCTGGTTTTTGGCGGCATCGCTGCAATTTGCGGATTGAACGTGGTGTTGCAGCGGCAGCCGATCGCCAGCGCGCTCTCGCTGGTTGGCGTGATGGGCTCGCTGGCCATGCTTTACTTGCTGCTGGGGGCCCAGTTCATCGCCGCCGTGCAGGTGATCGTTTATGCGGGGGCGGTGATGGTGCTGTTTGTGATGGTGATCATGTTGCTCAACGCCGGGGCGGAGCGGCCGGGGAGAGGTTCGCTGGTGGCGGGCCTTTTGGGCGCGCCGCTGCTGGTGGGCCTCCTGGTGGCCTTCAGCTACGTGATTTTCCTTGCTTTTCCGGACCCGGACCCGGTGCGGTTAGGCCGCTTCACCAAGGGAGGCGCAGCGGAGGCGGGTCGCGCTTTATTCACGCGCTATCTGCTGCCGTTCGAGCTGACTTCGGTGCTGGTGTTGATTGCCATCATGGGAGCGGTTGTGCTGGCCTGGCGGGAGGTGCGCAAATGACGGCGGCGGGGGTTCCCTTGAGCTGGTATCTGGCCCTGGGTGGGCTGCTGTTTATGCTGGGCGCGGCAGGCTTCGTGTTCCGGCGAAACATCATCACCATGTTCATGTCGGTGGAGCTGATGCTCAACGCAGCCAATTTGACTTTCGTTGCGCTGGCGTACCGGCTCGACCAGGTGGACGGGCTGGTGCTGGCTTTCTTCGTGATGGTTGTGGCGGCGGCTGAGGCCGCAGTGGGGCTGGCCATCATTTTGTGTGTGTTCCGGACGCGCGCTTCGCTGCACATTGAGGAGGTTCAGTCGCTGAGGGATTGAGCGATGCAGCAGCTCTGGTTGATTCCCTTGTTTCCGTTGCTCGGCTTCCTGCTCAACGGCGTTTTGGGCCGCCGCGCCTCCCGAGGCATCGTCAATGCCCTGGCTATAGGCTCGGTGCTGGCCAGCTTCCTGTGGAGCCTGAAGGTCCTGGGCGCGCTGTGGCCTCTGGAGCAAAGCCACCTGGAGCAATATTTCACTTGGATCCAAGCGGGAGACGTCCGCATTGGCTACGACCTCGCCGTGGACCGTTTGACGGCGGTCATGCTCATGGTGGTGACGGGCGTCGGTCTGCTGATCCACATTTACTCAATCGGGTACATGGCCGCTGAGGGCGGATATTATCGGTTTTTCGCGTACCTTAACCTGTTCATGTTTTTCATGCTCACACTGGTGTTGGCGGCCAATTTCCTGCTGCTGTTCGTAGGATGGGAAGGCGTCGGCCTGTGCAGCTATTTGTTGATTGGTTTCTGGTTTCTGAAAAGCAGCGCAACCAACGCAGCCAACAAGGCATTCATTGTTAATCGCATCGGCGATTTCGGTTTTTCGCTGGCGATTTATCTCATATATATAAACTTCGGCTCGCTTGATTTCGGGCAGGTTTTCCGGGCGGTGGCGGCGAAGCCGGTCGAGCCCGGTTTGGGCATGCTGACTGCGGTCGGATTGCTGCTTTTGGTGGGGGCGACCGGCAAGTCGGCCCAGATTCCGCTTTACGTTTGGTTGCCGGACGCCATGGAAGGCCCCACGCCGGTTTCGGCTTTGATCCACGCAGCGACCATGGTCACCGCGGGGGTTTACATGGTTGCACGGTGCTCGGTGATTTACTTGCACGCGCCCCTGGCGCTGGAAACGGTCGGGGTCATCGGACTGGCTACCGCCTTTTTTGCAGCCACCATCGGGCTAACCCAGTTCGACATCAAGAAAGTCTTTGCCTACTCGACCATCTCGCAGTTAGGCTATATGTTTCTGGGGGCGGGTACGGGCGCCTTTGGCGCGGGTATTTATCACCTGTGGACGCACGCCTTTTTCAAGGCTTTGTTGTTTCTGGGCGCAGGCAGCCTGATACATGCGCTGGGCGAACAAGACCTGCGCAAGATGGGAGGCCTGAGAGCGAGCACGCCCATCACCTTCTGGACGCTGCTGTGCGCCGCTTTTTCGATTTCGGGTTTTCCCTTTACGGCGGGCTTTTTCAGCAAGGATGAGATACTGCTGGCGGCCCACCATCATGCGCCTTGGATGTACTGGGTGGGAACTCTAACGGCCGGCATGACGGCCTTCTACGTGTTCCGGGCCATTTTTCTGGCCTTTTATGGTGAGCCGCGTGGCTGGCGTCACGCGCACGAGTCGCCCCCTGTGATGACGGCGCCACTGGTGGTGCTGGCGGTGCTATCGTTGGGCGGCGGCCTGGCGCCTGTTTCGCGCTGGCTGGCGCCTTTGTTCCCGGCCGCGGAAGGCCATCACGACGTAGGCTTGGTGATGATCTCGGTGGCGGCGGGGCTGGTGGGGATGGCGCTGGCTTGGTGGTTTTACGTGGCACGCCCAGGTTTGGCGGAGCGCACGGCGAAACGCCTGGGGACGCTATACAGGGTGGTTTACAACAAGTATTTCGTGGATGAGATTTACCAGGCGGTGTTTTTGAGGCCGCTAGTCGAGGGGTCGCGGCGATTGCTGTGGCAAAGGGTGGACGCAGGCTGGATTGACGGGACGGTGAACGGCATCGGTAGCAAGGCGTGTGCGGTCGGCAACGCATTGCGGCGGATTCAATCCGGAGACATACGCAGCTATGCCGCGTGGTTGCTGCTGGGCTCGCTGGTGGCGCTGCTGGGTGCAGCAGCCGCGGGAGGCGCGCGATGAACCCCCTTGACTTGGTTCTGGCTCTTCCTCTGGCGGGTTTCCTGCTGCTGTTGATGGTGCCGCGCGCGCGCGAGGAAGCCATCCGGCGGCTGGCTCTGGGGGTTTCCCTGGCCACGTGGATAACTTCGCTCGGGTTGGGGGTAGGTTACCGCGGGCCCGGATTTGAGTTTGTGACGGACGTTTTGTGGATCCGCACGCCCGAAATACACTACCGCGTGGCCCTTGACGGCCTTAGCCTGTGGCTTGTACTGCTGACCACGCTGCTGACGCCGGTGGGCGTGCTGGTGTCCTGGCGGTACATCAGCCGGCGCGTCAAGGAATTTTATGCGTTGTTTCTGCTGCTTGAATTCGGGCTGATCGGAGTTTTCATAGCCTTGGATCTGGTCCTGTTTTACGTTTTCTGGGAGGTTTCGCTGGTCCCGATGTATTTCCTGATCGGCGTGTGGGGCCACGAACGAAGGATCTATGCGGCGGTGAAATTTTTTCTGTTCACTATGGCCGGTTCAGTGTTAATGCTGGCGGCTATCATTTATCTTTACATCTCGACGGGAACCTTCGATTACTTCGAGTTGCTCAAGCTCCAGGAGGCAGGGGCGCTGCATTTCGGGCGTGGCGAAGCCGTGCTGCTTTTTATGGCCTTCTTTCTGGCTTTTGCCATCAAAGTTCCTCTTTTCCCGCTACACACTTGGCTTCCCGATGCGCACGTGGAGGCGCCGACCGCCGGGTCCGTCATGCTGGCTTCGGTAATGCTCAAGATGGGCTGCTACGGCCTGGTGCGGTATTCGCTGCCGCTGTTTCCGCAGGCCTCGCGAGACTGTGCCCCCTGGATAGTCGCACTGGCTATTGCGGGCATCATATACGGGGCATTGGTGGCGCTGGTGCAGCCCAACATGAAGAAATTGGTGGCTTACACGTCGGTGAGCCACTTGGGATTTGTGGTGCTGGGCATTTTTTCTTTCACCCAGCTAGGGCTGGATGGGGCGGTTTACCAGATGATCAACCATGGTATTTCGACCGGCGCTTTGTTCATTCTGGTGGGCTACCTGTATGAGAGGCAGCATTCTCTGGAGATAGCCGATTACGGGGGCGTGGCGACGCCGGCGCCAAATCTGGCAGCGATCTTCATGATAACGGGGCTGGCCAGTGCGGGCCTGCCGGCGCTGAATAATTTTGTGGGCGAGTATTTGGTTTTGCAGGGCGCAGCGCAGGCTAACTTCCGCTGGGCGGTTCTGGCGGCTACGGGAGTCATTCTGGCGGCCGGTTATATGTTGTGGCTTTATCAGCGTGTGTTTTTCGGACCCGCGCCCCAGCATGTGCGCGAGCATGTGTACGATTTGAGGAGGCGTGAATGGGCGGCAATTTTGCCTTTGGTGGTCTTGATGGTTTGGTTAGGTACGGCGAGCGAGACCTTTTTGCCGGCAATCCGGCGGACGAACAGCCTCATTCTGGAGCGGACGCGCAGCGATGTTGAAGTGCGGGTGGAACTGGTGCGACCCGGCGAGGTGCTGCGATGACCGGATCCGCATTTATGCCCGCTGCGGTAGAGCTGTTGCGGCTGCTGCCGGAGATCCTGCTGATCGGGGCGGGTACGCTGGTGATGGTAGCGGAGGCGGCCAGCGGGGGGCGGCGGGCGCGGCAGCTCGGACATGCGTGTTTGGCAGCGCTGGGGGCCGCTCTGGTTGCTTCGGTGGCTGCGTTTTGGCGTCCGGGCCCGGCCTTCAGCGGGCTGGTAATAGTGGACGGGTTCGCAACGTTCTTCCGCGTGCTGGTGATCGTGGCCGGAGCGCTGGTCGCAGTGTTCTCAGGACCGTACTTGCGGCGCGAGGGTGCCGAGCGAGGCGAATATTACGCGTTACTGCTTTACTCGGTGGCCGGCCAGTGTCTGATGGCTTCGGCGGCAGAGTTGATCGTGTTGTTCATTGCGCTGGAGGTTTCCTCGATCGCCAGTTATGTTCTAGCGGGTTACTTGCGCAGCGACCGGCGCGGTAACGAGGCGGCCATCAAGTACTTTTTGCTGGGTTCTTTCGCGAGCGCGTTCCTGCTTTACGGGGTGGCGTTAAGCTACGGAGCTGCGGGGAGCACCAGGCTGACAGATATTCGTACCGCGCTTCAGGATCCGGTGACTCCGCCCGCCGTTTTGGTGGGGGCGGCCGCGGCGTTGATATTTGTCGGTTTCGCTTTCAAGGTTTCGGCTGCGCCTTTTCAGGTCTGGGCGCCCGACGTTTATCAGGGGGCTCCGGCGCCAGTGTCGGCGTTTCTCTCCGCCGGGCCGAAAGCGGGGGCCTTCGCCGGCCTGCTGCGCGTCTTCATGACGGCTTTTGCGCCGGCTGCGGCGCAATGGGAGAAGGTGCTGTGGGCTTCGGCGCTGGCGACCATGATCATCGGAAATTTCGCCGCCCTGCTGCAAACTGACATCAAGCGCCTGCTGGCCTATTCTTCAATTGCGCATGCGGGCTACGTAATGGTGGCAGTGGCGGCGCATACCGCGGTAGGGACGGCGGCCGCGATGTTCTACCTCGCGGCTTACATATTCATGAATGTGGGCGCCTTTGCATTCGTAAGTTACTTCGCGCGGCAGGGAGAGCGATATGTGAAGGTGGAAGATTTGTCGGGGCTGGCCTGGCGACAGCCGGCGACCGCCGCACTGTTGTCGCTTTTTCTGCTGTCGTTGATCGGGGTGCCGCTGACGGCGGGCTTTTTTGGCAAGTTCTATGTGTTCAAGGCGGCATTGGAAGCAGGTCTTGTATGGCTGACGGTACTGGGATTGTTGAACAGCGCCGTAGCGGCTTACTATTATTTGCGCATCCTAGTGGTGATGTACATGCGCGAGCCGACGGCGGCTACCGCCGAGTTGCCTGCGCCGGGCGCGGCTTACCAAGCGACGTTTTGGGTTTCGGCGCTGGCCACGCTTGTGCTGGGCGTTTTCCCCGGACTGGTTCTCAATTTCGCCACTGGGGCCGCGAAGCTGGGTGGTTGAAGGCGAGCTTCAGGCGCGAGCCGAGACCTTTTGCCCGATTATTTCGCGGTAATACCGCTCATACAGGGGGATGATGAGGCTGGAGCAGAAGCGAGTCTGTGCGGTCTGGCGGGCGGCGGCAGACACGCGGGCATAAAGCCGGCAATCGGTGAGCAGCTCGATGACACGCCGGGCCTGCGCCTCGATATCGCCTACCGCTTCCAGGAAGCCGTCCACGCCATGTGTGATGAGCTCGGGTAAGCCGCCCACGTTGGTAGCCACCGGCGGTACGCCGCAGGCCATGGCCTCGAGGGCGGCCAGCCCGAAACTCTCCAGTTGGCTGGGCAGCAACAGCACATGAGCCAGGGGCAGCAGCCGCTCCACGTGCGGTTGCTTGCCGAGGAAGGTCACGTGCTGTTGCAGGCCCAGCTCGCGGGTTAGGCGCTCTGCGGGTGTCAGCTCCGGCCCGTCGCCGATCATTATCAGGTGAGCAGGCACGTGGCGGCGTACTTGCTCGAGTACCCGGATGCAGTCGGCGACGCGCTTGACGGGCCGGAAATTCGAAATGTGCATGAGTACTTTCTCGCCGCGCGGCGCCAGCGTGCTTCGTTCGCGCCGTTCAGGGTCGGGCCGATAGATTTCGCAATTGACGAAATTGGGGACCACGCGGATCTGGTTGTGAATACCGAAAACCTCGATGGTACGACGGCGCAGATACTGGCTGATGGCGGTAACGCCGTCGGAGCGCTCGATGGAGAACCGGGTGATGCGGAAGTAGGAGGGCTCAGCGCCCACCAGCGTAATGTCGGTTCCGTGAAGGGTAGTGACGAACGGCAGGCGGCGGGGCTCGAGCATCTGCCGGGCCAGCAAAGCAGCAATGGAGTGGGGTATGGCGTAGTGGACGTGGAGCAAATCGAGGCTGTGGCTTTCAGCCACTTCCGCCATACGGGAGGCCAGGGCGAGGGTGTAGGGCGGATACTGAAAAAGAGGGTAAGTGCTGACCTCGACTTCGTGGTAATGAATGCGAGGGAGGCCAGGGTCGAGACGGATCGGGTTGGCGTAAGTGATGAAGTGTATTTCGTGTCCGCGATTGGCCAGCTCAAGCCCCAGCTCGGTCGCCACGATCCCGCTGCCGCCATAAGTGGGGTAGCAAGTGATGCCTATGCGCACGGATCATAGCCTAGCAAAGGCCGCGCCGGCCTGCCGGTGGGCGTGCTAGATTCGTTAACGGAGTTCATGGGATCGCAACGCAAGCCGCGCTTGCTGGAGGGGGAGGCGCTGCTGGAGTATGCCTTGCGGGCGCTGGCGGCGCGGGCACACACGGTGGGCGAGCTGCGCGAGAAATTGCAACGCCGCGCGGTTAGCCAGGCAGAAGCGGAAAAAGCCCTGCGACGCTTGCGCCAGCTTGGCTACTTAAATGACCGGCAGCTCGCGGAAAGTTATGCCCAGGCACGCCTAGAAAACGAAGGTCTGGGGAAGATTCGCGTGTTGCACGAGCTTTGTCGGCGGCGGTTGGCGCCGGAGCTCGCCGAGCAGGTAGTGGAGCAGGTTTACGCGAAGGCGGAGGAAACCCGCCTGATAGAGGAATTCCTTCGTCGCAAATACCGCAAAGTTTGCTTGCAAGACCTGCTGGCCGATCCCAAAGGGCTGGCGAGCACCTACCGGCGCTTGCGCAGTGCCGGCTTCACCGCCGCCGCTGTGATGGCCGTCCTGCGGCGCCTGATAAAAGATCCCGAGCTGCTCGACCGTCTGGGAGCGGAAGAAGAGGCCTGAGCGGGGCGGCTTCAGGAAGCCAGCGCGGCTTGAAGCATGGCGCGCGCGTAAGCGACGTTGTAAACTATGCCGGCGTAGCCGCCGCCGCCCGGATAACCGCGGATAGGCCCGCGCTCGCGGTCATAATCGAGGGCTCGGGGGTGTTCCGGATAAATGGTGCCGGTGTAGCCGCCGCGCACCAGCTCCTTCATAACTGCAAACATGTCCACTTGACCTTCATCGGGAAACACTTCGGCGTACTTTTCGTAGGGTTTGATAACGCGTACGTTACGGAAGTGCACGTGATTGACGCGCCGGCGGGAAAGGAAATAGCGCAGCACCTCGACAGGATCCTCGCCCATTTCGCGCGTAACTCCGCAATCATAGGTGATGCCGTTGGCAGGGCTGGGTACGATCTCGATAAGGCGTTTCCACCCGGCCACTGTTCCCATGATCTGCTGGGAGCCGCGGCTTAAGGGAGCCGGGGGATCGTTGGGGTGGAGGGCCAGGCGCACGCCGGCTTTTTCGGCTTCCGGGATCACTGCCTTGAGGAAGTAAGTCAGGTTTTTCCACATTTCTTCAGCGGTGCGCGCTCCCACCTCTGGCAGCGGCGGCAGGTCCTTCATGCGGTCGTAATCGAAGGCCGTATAACCTGCCCCTGCACGACCAATTTCTTCGTAGTAACCTTCCATAGCCCGATGGGCGTAGAAGTTGTACTCGATTACGGGCAAACCTACTTTGCCGGCCACGCGAATCGACTGGATTACCTTTTCAATCTCCTCATCGCGCCCGGGCCTGCCGTAGATAGTATTGGGAAAGCCGGAAATCATGAGGTTGTACAAGGTAAGGCCGTTCGCTTTAAAGCGCTCGATGCGGGCGCGCAAATCTGCCTCCTGCCAGGGTATGCGCGGGCCGCCGCCCAGCACGTAATCCACGCCGAGTTGTTTGATGCGGCGCATGGCGGCTTCGGCCTTGGCTGGGTCACTGCCGCCGTCGCCGGCGCCCAAGCAAAGTTTGGGGGTATCGGGACCTTCCATTATCGGCCAGGGCCTGCTTGCGCGGGCCGAAGCCGGCGCCAGCGCCGAAGCGCCTGCCATTTCGAGAACTGTTCTGCGGGAGAATTTCAGGCTCATGTGTGCTGCCTCAAATGAAGTTGCTGTTCAGGCCCAGTTTACACTGACCAAGTCAGGCCTGCTTGACGGACCTCTTGCGCCGGTGATAGATTCGTATAGCGCCGGCCCGGGAGCAGGGTGCCGCGCGGCGAGGGAGGTTGGTAATGTTGGCAAGCTTGCGTTACATCCCGCTTACGGGAGCGTTGTGCGCGCTGGCGCTTCCTTGCGCCAGCCAGACTACTTTTGCTTCCATCACAGGAACGGTTACCGACGCCACCGGTGCTGCCATTCCCAATGCCGCAGTGGAGGCGCTCGAGCAGGCGACGAACTACCGTCACGCGGCGCGATCGAACGAGGTCGGCAATTACACGCTGGCGCAACTGCGCGAGGGGGTTTACACGGTGCGTATCACGGCTCCGGGCTTCAAGGAGTTTGTGGCCTCCAACGTACGGCTGGCGGCGCTGGAAATCAGGCGTATAGACGCGCGTTTGGAAGTGGGAGCCGTGGACACACGCATTGAGGTGACAGCGGGGGCCACGCTGATCGAGACCGAAACGGCGCGCATCTGGGATTCGAAATCCGATCGCTATTTGACCAGCCTGCCGCTGAACACGCGTTCTTTGTGGAGCTTCATCGGGCTGTCGCCCGGCGTGGTGCAGGCGGGGGCCGGTTCGGCGACGCGGCGCTTCGCGGGTTCGCGCGCCAATCAGTCGGATTCATCCATTGACGGCATCACGCATTCCAATCAGTACGACGGCACGCAGATCTCTCCGCTGGTCTCGGCGATCGAATCCTTTGCCGAGGTGCGCGTGGACATGGCCAATAACACGGCCGAATACGGCAGCATCGGACAGGTGACCATCATCAGCAAAAGCGGGTCGAACGAGTGGCGAGGCTCGCTGTTCGATTACTACGTGACTCCCTGGTTCCGTGCACGCAACCCGTTCGCGGCGCAGCGCAGCACCGGGGTGCGCCACAATCCGGGAGGGTCGGTGGGAGGGCCCATCTATCTGCCCGGGATTTACGACGGGCATAACCGCAGCTTTTTCTTTTACACCTTCGAGACCAGCCGGGGATCGCAGGTGCTGTCTAACCTTAACGCTACCGTTCCCGTTCCGTCCTGGCGAGCGGGCGATTTCAGCCGCGAGACTGTGGCTGTGCGCGATCCCTTTGCCGACAATGCGCCTTTCCCGGGCGGGCGCATACCTGCCTCGCGGTTGAATGCCGTGGCGCTGAAGATCCAGGAACGCTTTTACCCATTGCCTAACCAGCCTGATCCGGACACCTTCCGGGCGCTCAACCACCGCTTGCAGCTTTTGCGTCCCTTCGATCCCAACACTTACTGGACGCTGCGGATGGATCACCGTTTCAGCGAAAAACATTTCGTATTCGGCCGCTATACATGGAACCGCTCGCACTCTCGCGATTACGACAGCGCCTTGCCTGCCATCGGCAGGCGCTGGCAAACGCGCGACACGCGCGCGGTGCAGGCTTCATACACGTGGGCGCTGCGCACCAATCTGGTAAACGAGTTTCGCTGGGGATACGCGTGGAACGACAACCCGCGGCACGGTCCGCTGAAGGGGCTGGAGGTGGTGCAGTATCTCGGTCTTACCGGGCTGGCGCCCAACTTGCCGGACGTGAACGGGGTCTTTCAGGTGTCATTTGCCGGCATAGGCATCACTGGTATTTCGCAGACGCAGTGGCGGCATCCCGGCTTCAAGAATTTCGCCCAGCAGTTTCAGGAGCATTTGAGCTGGTTCCGCGGACGGCACAGCCTAAAGACGGGCCTCATCGCCGGGCGGACCAAATTCGAAGACTGGCAGATGCCGAGCAACCTATTCGGGGCAGCCAGCTTTTCTAACCGCTTCACTGGCCATCCTTACGCCGATTTTCTGCTGGGCATCCCAACCTCTTCTTCCCGGGCGGCGCCCAGCCTGTACATTGACCGGTTGCGCTGGAACTGGGACTGTTTCGTGACGGACGAATGGAAGGTGCGGCCGAACTTGACGCTGAACATCGGCGTGCGCTACGAACTGCATCCAAGCTGGAGTGAAGGCTCTGGAGCGCAGGCGCTGTTCGACATAGATTCAGGCAAGATCGTGGTTCCGGACGGTGCGTTGGGCAAAGTCAGCCCATTGCTGCCTAAAGCGTATGTGGAAGTGGTGGAAGCCTCGGGCGCGGGCTTCCATCCCAAGCGCCTTATCAAGAACGAATACAACAATCTGGCGCCGCGCATTGGTCTGGCCTGGCGTCCCTTTGGCCCCGATACGGTGTTGCGGGCAGGCTATGGCATCTTTTACGACGTGGTGCCGCGCGCGGTCTCGGCCGGTGGCGCACCGTTTGTGATCAACGAGCCCAGCTACACTAATCCTGCGCCCCGGCCGGCGATTGTGCTCCCGGTGGTATTTCCCGCCTCGGTGGCTGGTCCCTCGACCATTTCGTTGCCCAGTGCGGTCCGCAAGGATTTGCGCGATCCTTATTCGATGCAATACAACCTCACCATCGAGCACCAGCGCTGGGAAACCGGCTTCCGCCTCTCTTACATCGGCACCAACACGAGGCAGGGCGAGTGGGGCTACAACATCAATCAGCCTGTGCCGGACACACAGTTGTATGTGGATAAGCCCCGGCTTTTTCCTCGTTATCCCGGGATAACCTATTTGTCCAACGGGGCCGGGCACCAATACCACTCCATGCAACTTGAAATCGAGCGGCGCTTCGCGCGCGGGCTGGCGTATCAGTTCTCGTGGACCTGGGCGCGGGATATCGGAGATCTGGAGCGCGGCGAATCCCCGGAGAACGCTTACGATCGCAAGCGGGAACGCGGAGTCTGGCTGGATATTCCCACGCACCGGGTGACAGGTAACTTCATTTACGAATTTCCGCTGGGCAAAGGCGCGCGGGGTTTGAAGCGGGCGCTGCTGTACGGCTGGGAGCTTAGCGGGATTTATAGCCTGTACTCGGGCCAGTTTCTCACTCCACAGTGGACCGGGCCAGACCCCACCGGGACTGCGTATACCTCTTCGCGCACACCGGCCCAGGTGACCATCCGGCCGGATCACCTCCGCGACGCCAATCTGCCCAGCGCGCAACGCTCTACCTCGCGGTGGTTTGACGTAGGGGCTTTCGCGCCGCCGCCGGCCGGCCGCTTCGGCACTTCGGCCCGGGGCGTAATCAAAGGTCCGAGCTCCTGGGCGGTGAACGCCGGCCTGGCCAAGCAGTTCGATCTGCGCGAGCGGGCCCGCCTACGCTGGGAAATCACCTCGACCAACTTCTTAAACCACCCCAACTGGAACAACCCGGGCACCAATATCAGCTCGCTGGCCACGGCGGGAGTGATAACCGGGGCCGGCGGCGAGCAAGCTTTGGATACCACGGGTCCACGCTCTTTCCGCACAGGCTTGCGCCTGGAGTGGTAGCCTATGAGCTTATGCGCAAGCCAGTGCTGCTCTTGTTGCCGCTGAGCCTGATTGCGCAGGCGCCCTCGCGCGAGGAAGTCCTGCGTGCCATGCTTAAGGCGGCGCGATTTTACCGCCACCAAGTTTCAACCGAGGGTGGCTACCATTATTACTACACTGCCGACCTGAGTTACGGCCGGTCAGAGGCCGCCGAAGGTCCCACGCAAGTCGAGGTGCAGCGGGAAGCCACGCCCATAGTGGCTCTAGCCTATCTGGAGGCGTACGAGGCTACCGGCGAGCGAGAATTCCTTGGGTTTGCCCGCGACGCTGCCTATGCCCTGCTGCGCGGGCAGCTTTGCAGCGGCGGTTGGGACTACCTGATTGAGTTCGACCCGGAGAAGCGTAAAGCCTACCAGTATCGCAGCGACAATAACTGCGGCGAAGACAAGCGGGGCGTTACCAATTTGGACGATAACGTCACGCAGGGCGCGCTGCGCGTCCTGATGCGAGTGGACCGGGCGCTGAATTTTTCCGACGCGAAAATTCACGAGGCGGTGCTCTACGCACTGGACAAGCTTCTGGCTGCGCAATACCCGATCGGAGCATGGCCTCAGCGTTTCCGCCGGCCGCCGGACTTCGCCCGGTATCCCATCAGGCGGGCAAGCTACCCGGAGGACTGGCCGCGCACCTGGCCGGGTTCGGATTACCAGGGCCACTACACTTTCAACGACAACACGATTTGCGACGCGATTGACATGCTGCTTGAGGCAGCCCGGATTTACAAGGATCACCGCTATCAGGCGGCGGCCGAGAAGGGCGGGCAGTTTATTCTGCTGGCGCAGATGCCCGATCCGCAACCTGCCTGGGCGCAGCAGTACGACGCCGAAATGCACCCGGCCTGGGCGCGCGTGTTCGAGCCGCCGGCAGTGACCGGGGGTGAATCGCAAGGCATCTTGCGCATGCTGCTGACCCTGTACCGCGAAACGGGCGACCGCAAGTACTTGCAGCCCGTGCCACGGGCGCTGGAATACTTCAAGCGTTCCGAGGTACCCCGCGGCCCGCAGGAGGTTTTTCGCCGCATTCCGGAAGGGCCCGTGCTGGCCCGCTTCTACGAGCTGAAGACCAACCGGCCCCTCTACATCACCAAGGGCACGCGCTTGCAAGCGGCCGGATTGGGCAGCCGCATTGTAGACGGATACCAGATAACTTACTCGCCCGATTCGGTGATTACGCACTACAGCGTCTTAGTGAGCGGGCGGGAACTGGCCAGAATAGAGCAAGATTACCGGCGCTTGCTGGCGATGGATGCTGCGCGGGCGCGTCGCCCCGATAAGTTGCGCGGGCTTTCGCCCTTCCTGGAGCGTTTGAGCGATGCGCCCGCGGCCCCGCCTTCCGGCGATGAAGTCAGGCGATTGATTGAGGCTATGGACGAGCGGGGCGCTTGGGTCAGCAAGGGCGTCATTGGCAAGCCCAATCGCCTGGTGTTTGCCTACGCGGCGCGCGAAATGGTACTGCGCATAGGGAGGGGGCCGGCCAATGGGGCCGCCGGCGGCGCTTCAGAAGCTAGAGCGCAAGTGATCCCGCTGCACGAAGACGACACGGTGGAGATTTTCATCGGGCCGCAGCCGCCGGTGGAAAGGATTATTCGTTCCAGCGATTTTGCCCGCAATTTGACCCGACTGGCTCGCTATGTCGCCGGGCGTTGAGGCCGCCGGGTCGCCAGGAGCTCGGTTTACAATAGAACTCGTTGTCGGTGGAAGAGGAGCGTATGTCAGAGATCTCCAAGCTTTATGAGGCAATCGTGAGTGGCGACGCCAAGGCGGCGGTGGCGCTAACGAAGCAGGCGTTGAGCGAAAACACCGACCCCATGGAGTTGGTAACGCGTTACATGATTCCCGCCATGGACGAAGTGGGGCGGCGATTCGAGTGCGAGGAATACTTCGTGCCCGAGCTGTTGCTGTCGGCTCGGGCCATGAAAGGGGCCATGGAACTCATACGGCCGCTGCTGGCGGCACGGGGCGCCGAGCCTTTGGGCCGTGTGGTCATCGGCACGGTCAAGGGCGATCTGCACGACATTGGCAAGAACTTAGTGGCTTCGATGCTCGAAGGCGGTGGCTTCGAGGTGATTGATCTTGGAGCTGACGTGCCGCCGGAGAAGTTCGTCGAGGCCGCAGCGCAACGTCAGGCGGACATTGTGGCGATGTCCGCCCTGCTCACGGTGACCATGCCCGCGATGAAGACCACTATCGAGGCGCTCGAGGCGGCGGGGTTGCGCGGTCGCGTCAAGGTGATGGTGGGAGGCGCCCCTCTGACCCAGCGATACGCTGAGGAGATCGGGGCGGACGCCTACGGCGAGAACGCAAGTGTGGCGGTAACGCTGGCGCGGCGACTGGTGGGTGCGCGGGCTGCGTGAAGCGTTGTGGGGGTGCGCCGTGCTGGGCCTCGGGTTTCACACCGACGCCTTCAACTCCTCCTACTGGAGTTTCAGGCAGTGCCTGGAGTGGGCGCGGGGTCATGATGTGCACTTCATTGAGTGCGGCGTCATTGACGGGGTGAGCTGGATTCATGGGCTGGGCTACCAGCCGCACGTGGCTCTATGGGAGGATCCCCTGCTGTTGCGCAAGACTATGGAAAGCTACGGCGTCCGCTTCTCGCAGGTAGATGCGGCTTTCCCCTTGTCCTGGCCGGAAGGCGCGACTCTGGGGGTCGAATACGTGCTGCACAGCATACGCTGGGCCAAGCTGGCGGGTTGCCCATGCGTGGACACGACAGACCACCGCCACCCTCCGCCCGGCGCCAGCGACTCCGAGGTGCTAGCCCACCTGAGGCGCGTGTACCTGGAAATACTGCGGGTGGCTGAAGCCTACCAGATCATCGTCAATATCGAGCCGCACGGCTACTACACAACCAAGCCCGATTACCTGGCTGAGATGCTGGCTTTCAGCGATTCGCCTTATCTGCGGTTGAACATGGACACCGGCAACACTTACATTGCCGGGCAGGATCCGGTAGCGTTTCTGGAGCGTTTCCTGGATAAGGTGAGCCACGTGCACATCAAGGACGTCAGCCCGGATCTGGCGCGGGCTCTGCGCGGGGAGTTGACTGGCATTGCAGTCAGTCACTGCGCCATTGGTGACGGGGTTAACGCCGAAAACATTCGCCGCTGCGTGAAAATGCTCCAGGGAGCCGGCTTTGAAGGCGTGCTGAGTTTGGAGTGCGAAGGTCAGGGAGGTCCCCTGCTGGAACGCAGTTTGGCCTGGGTGCGCAGCTTGTTAGGTGAAACGCAGGCAGCTTGACGGCGGCCGGGCCGGCTTCAGCGGAGCTCAAAAACCTTCTCGGCGTACCGACGGCTCAGCCGCAGATTTTCCTCCAAACTGCGTGTGGGTTGCGTTTGCTTGCTATAAGCCAGCTCCACGATCAACCATCCCTGAAAGCCCATCTCGCGCAAACAAGCGGCAACCGCCTTGTAGTCAATATCGCCTTCACCAAAGTCCTCGGTCCACACGCCGGCGCGACTGTTGCGCAAATGCAAACTGACCAGCCGCGAACCGGCGGCCTTGAGTATCTCCAGAGGCTCTTGCCCGCCTCGCCGCACCCAATCTACGTCAATGCAAAAGCCGACTAGATGGGGATCGGTGTTTTGAAGCAGGTGACGCCACTCGCGGGCGTTTTCGGCCATCTCAGGATCGTGATGATGCAGGTGCAGGCGAAAGCCCTGCAAGCGCAGCTTTTCTCCCAGGGCGTTGACGTAACGCGCCTGTGCGTCCAACTCTTCGTCGCTCTTGCGCTCCTTGCGGGGCTTGGGCGCGGGATTGAAATTCAGCAGCGTGGCCCCGGCGGGCTTCGCCGCCGCCGCCACGCGCAGGGTCTCGGCAATAGTTTTCTCAGCCTCGGCAGCGGCATGCATGGGACCGCTGTTGTACACGCTGGGCACGACCAGGCGATTCTCACGGAGCGCCTTAAGCGTGATGTCGGCATGGTCGGCATCAAAGCACTGCGCCATTAGCTCCAGGGCGCGAAAGCCTGCGCGACGGGTAGCGGCGAAGGCCTCCGGTATTCCGTCCGCCAGGGGTCTGTTCTGCGACTGGAACTGCTGGAACCATACGTAAAAGCCCGCGGCCAACCGCGGCTTGTAGACGGGGGCTGCCCACGAACCCATTTTCAACCAAACGGGCAGCGCCAGCGCTTGTCGGCGCGTAACTGGGACGCTGATTGGCATGAAACATGGCAGTATAACAGAGCTCGAGCTTTCGGCGGGGTATACTCGACGCATGAGGAGGAAACTTCCGTCGCTGTTGATCGCAATCACGTTGTCGGGCGCGCCGCTGCTTCGACAATCCGGCTTCACGCCCGGCCCCGACGGCCTGCCGCCTGGCTGGCGAACCTGGGCGGCGCGAGCTGAAATTGCACCCAAGACTTATATAGAGCAGGTGCACTCGCTCGGCGAGCCGGGATCGCTGGCGGTTTCAGGCAACAGCAACGCAGCCGCCTATGGCGGGTGGGAATACAGTGTGCGCGGCATCGAGCCCGGCCGCTGGTACCGCTTGACGGCCTGGTACCGTGCCGAGGGCTTGCGTTACGAACCCTTGCAGGTGTTGGCCCGACTGGACTGGCGAACGGCCAAGGGCGGCCGCGCCGGGCAACCCGATTACGCCTATCAGCTCGAGCGCTATGGGGAGTGGCGGAAGGTGACCTTGCAGGCGCCCGCGCCGGAGGGAGCCGCCGAGGTCGTGATTCAGCTCTACCTCGCCAATGCGCCCCAAGGGATGGTTTGGTGGGACGAGATCTCCTTGGAGCCGGCGCCGGACCCAGGCCCGCGTTTGGTGCGGGTGGCCGCGCTGAACTTTCGTCCCACCAACAGCGCTTCCGCCGCCGAAAATGTGAGGCGTTTTTTGGAAGCGGCCGACAAGGCCATTGGCGGCAAGGTGGATCTGATATTGCTGCCCGAGGGCATCACGCTGGTTGGCACGGGCAAGAAATACGCCGACGTGGCTGAACCGGTTCCAGGACCTACCACGGCGAAACTAAGCGAATACGCCAAGCAACGCTCTGCCTGGGTAGTGGCCGGAATCTATGAGCGGGAAAGCCCGGCTATTTACAATACGGCTGTAGTACTTGATCGTGAGGGACGGCTGGCGGGCAAGTACCGGAAGGTGTACTTGCCTCGGGAAGAGATCGAGGGCGGCCTCACCCCGGGCGAGGATTATCCTGTGTTTCAGACCGACTTTGGCAAAGTGGGTGTGATGATCTGCTGGGACTTGCAGTATGCCGACCCGGCCCGCAACCTGGCTCTACGGGGCGCCGAGCTGATTCTGCTTCCCATTTGGGGCGGCAACGAAGCACTAGCCAAGGCGCGCGCTATCGAGAATCAGGTTTTTCTGGTTGCTTCCGGCTATGATCATCCGACTTACATACTTGATCCGGAGGGCCGCACGGTGGCCGCCGCACCGCAGCGAGGGCAAGCCGCCATTGCGGAACTGGATTTGAATCGCCGCTGGGTTGACAAATGGCTGGGTTGGATGCGCGGCCGCTTCATGAAAGAATTGAGATTGGATATTCCAGTGCGGCGTCCGGGGTTCGAGCCCTGAGACGCCCGGAGAGGCTGAAAGCCAGGCGATGAGCCAGAGTGCGCAGGCAAGTGAGCAGGACGAGCTGCTGGGTGCTGAGCCGAGCGGACAGCTCCCCGACAAGCTGTACTTCCGCATCGGAGAAGTCAGCCGCCTGGTGGGGGTCCCGGCTTACGTGCTGCGCTATTGGGAGACTGAGTTCCCCGCCTTGGCGCCTAAGAAGTCGCCCGGCGGGCAGCGGCTGTACCGGCGCAAGGACCTCGAACTGCTGCTGCTGATCAAGCAACTGCTTTACGAGCAGAAATTCACCATTGCGGGAGCGCGCCAATGGCTAGCACGACAAAAGCGCCAGCAGCGACCACGGCCAGCCGCACCCGAGCAGGGGCGCTTGTTTCCGGATTACGAAACCGTCCTGCGTGAGATCCGTCGCGGCCTGGCTGAGCTAATCGAAATGCTTAGCTGAGGCGGCGCTATACAGCCTTTGAAGCGACAGAGATGGGCGGAGTGCGAGCCAGGTGTCTGAGTAAGGCCAGCATGGTTTCGGCGCCCTCCAAGTGGCGGCTTAGGCCGCGCTGGACGCGATGAAGAGCCCGACGCAGCTCGCTGGCCACGGCCCACAGCAACTCGAGCCTCTCGACCTGCCCGGCGGGCAAATCCGGGAATGCGGGGAGCGCTCCAAGCGAGCAGTCCAGCGCCCGCTCCAGCGCCGGGAGGTCAGCGGCGTTGAGAGCCGCCAGGATAGTGCGGGCGCCCAGGGAAGGATCCCGGCTACAGTTTGGCATGGCCATCTTTAGCTTCCCAGGAAACCTTATCGGACAACCGGTGCCGGCCTTGAAAGCGAGGGCGGAAGGCCGCGGCGGCTTGCAGACTAGAAATCCAAGGCGCTTGTCCGATAAGGCAGTGGGAAGGTGCCGACCATGATTTGCTTGACGCGCCTGAACCATGTCCCGGTGATGCTGAACTCAGATCTGATCGAGCATGTGGAAATTACGCCGGATACGGTAGTGGTCTTGACCACCGGGCATAGCTTCATGGTGTTGGAATCGGCCGCTGAGGTCAGAGACCGTGTGATCGCCTTCCGCCGGGCTATCTTTGAGCGCATATGCCAGTGCCCCCTGCTGCGTAAATGCGAGCAGCAAGACCAGGCGCCGGGGCCGGGCGAAGGTGCGCCGCCGGAGCCTTGACCAACGGGTGCATGAAGCATGGCAGAGCAGCCACAAAAGTCCGTGCCCGGCCGGGATTCCGCAGGGGCGTTGAGTACTCGTCCCGACCTTGCGAGCATGGCTGGGCTGACCCTGGCCTTGGGAGGGATACTGGGTGGCCTGATTCTGGAAGGCGGCACGATTGCGGAAATCCTCCAGCCCACCGCGGCCATGATCGTTTTCGGAGGCACATTTGGAGCGGTGCTGGTGGCCACGCCGCTGAGGGTGGTCCTGGGAGCCGTGCGCGAGTTGTATTCGGTGTTCTTCGAAAAGCAGCAGCAACCCCAGGCGGTGATTGACGAGATCATACGCTACGCCGCCAAGGCGCGCAAGAACGGTATCGTCTCGCTGGAGCAGGAGGCCGAAATGATCGAGGATCGCTTCCTGCGCAAGGCCCTCATGCTAGCTGTGGACGGCACTGACTTGCAGGAAATCCGCAAGATGATGGAGCTGGAGATGGCGCTGGAGGAGCAACAAGCCGAGGCGCGCGCCAAGGTTTTCGAGCAGGCTGGCGGCTACGCTCCCACCATCGGCATCATTGGAGCGGTCATGGGCCTGATCCAGGTGATGAAGCACCTGGCTAACATAGACGAGGTAGGCAAGGGCATTGCAGTGGCCTTCGTGGCCACCATTTACGGCGTGGGCTCGGCCAACGTTTTCTTCATCCCGGCGGCAAACAAAATTCGCGCGCGCACCCATGCGGCGGTGCGCATCCGCGAGTTGATGCTGGAAGGTGTGGCGGGCCTCGTGGAAGGCCTCAATCCGAAGCTGATCAGGAGCAAACTGGAAGCCTATGTGCACGCCGAGGCGCCGGCCCAGCGCAGGGCGGCCGCTCGCCCCAGTGAGAAGCCGGCCGCCAGCCCGGCGACTGCACGGTGAGGAATCTTCATGCGGCGGCAGAGAAAAGAGGCCACCCACGGCAATCTGGAGCGCTGGCTAGTCTCGTATGCGGATTTCATCACCTTGATGTTCGCCTTTTTTGTGGTGATGTTCGCATCCTCTCAGGCCGACCGAGGCAGGGCCCAGCAGGTTTCTGAATCGGTGCGACGAGCTTTGGAGGAAGGCCACCTTGCCAGTGCAATCGCCAGCATCCTGGGAGGCGCGCCAGGCGAGAAGGGTAAAGGCAACGCCATGATGAAGGGGCCGGGCGGGACTAAGACGGAGCCTACCAGCAAGGAAAACAACTTGTTCTGGGCCGACCTGGTGCCTTCGCTTGAGGTGCTCAGCCAGGAGTTGAAATCGGAGATCGCCGCAGGCAAATTGAGCTTGAGGCTGGAGCCGCGCGGTTTGGTGGTCAGCCTGACGGAAGCGGCTTTTTTCCCGAGCGGGGAGGACGTCATTGATCCCGCCACTTACCCAAGCATCGAAAAAATAGCCGCCGCGATCCAGAAACTGCCCAACCCTGTGCGCCTGGAAGGCCACACCGACTCGGTGCCCATTCACAATGCCCGTTTCCGCAGCAACTGGGAGCTGTCGGCAGCCCGCGCCGTGGCTATGCTGTATTTGTTAACCACGCGCTTCGGCGTGGAAGCCAGGCGTTTGGCGGTGGTGGGTTACGCCGACACTATGCCGGTGGAGAGCAACGAGACCGAGCAGGGCCGGGCGCGCAACCGCAGGGTGGATATCGTAATCCTGAATCGGCTCGGATTTGAGACTGAGCCCATGCCGCCCCGACAGGCCGGACGCGGCACGCGGCCGCGGAGCTGATAGCCCGCACGTGATCGGGCTGGATAAACCTCGGCCGGCTCCGGCGCGCCTGTGCTACGCTCGCATGTAATGCCTGAATTCGACGTCGTAGGTATAGGGCTGAACGCTACCGATACGCTGCTGGTGCTCCCGCATTTCCCCGCTTATGCCGGCAAAGCGCCGTTTCTCGAGGAAATTGTCAGCCCAGGGGGTCAGGTAGCCAGCGCTTTGGTCGCTTGCGCCCGCCTGGGGCTGCGCGTGAAGTATATCGGTACGGTGGGCGACGATGAGCGGGGACGCATTCAGCTTGAAAGCTTGCGTGCTGAGGGCATTAACCTCGACCACCTCCAGATCCGGCGCGGCTGTCCCAATCAGTCCGGCTACATCCTGATAGACCGCTCCACCGGTGAGCGTACTGTGCTGTGGCGCCGCCCGGAATGCCTGCGCCTGGATCCGGCTTACATCAGCCCGGAAATGATAACTTGTGCGCGGCTGCTGCATATTGACGGGCATGATACGCCAGCGGTGGAGAAGGCGGCCCGCATCGCCCGTCAGCACGGCATTCCTGTGACCGTAGACGTAGATACCATTTACCACGGTTTTGACCGCGTACTGGCTTACGTGGATTACCTGATCGCTAGTTCGGAATTCCCTGTGCAATGGACTAACGAGCGTGATCCTTTCAAGGCCTTGGAGATGATCCAGACCGAGTACGGTATGAAGGTTGCCGCCATGACGCTGGGACCCCATGGAGCCCTGGCGCGCGCAGAAGGGCGCTTTTTCTACTCGCCGGCCTTTGTGGTCAACTGCGTGGACACTACCGGCGCGGGGGATGTTTTCCATGGCGCCTTTTGCTATGCCGTCTTGCAATCCATGTCGCTGGAAGACGCCCTGGAATTCTCCAATGCGATGGCTGCTTTGAACTGCACGGCGCTGGGTGCGCGGGGCGGCATCCGCTCCGTGGAGGAAGCTCGCGGGCTGATGCGCCGGGCCGAGCGCCGTGTGCATCCCGAGTTCCACTCCCGGGCCAACTGCAAGGGATGAGATGATCCCGCTGCGCGACTCCCAGCCCAGCTATTCTCCGCCGGTGGTGACGATTCTTATCATCGCGGCTAACGCGTTCGCCTTCTTGTATGAGCTCAGCCTGGATTCTTTCTCTCTGAATTACTTCCTTTCGATTTACGGGGTGGTGCCTGCCCGCTTCGATCCTTTCACGCTGTTAACCTCCATGTTCCTGCACGGGGGCTGGCTGCATTTCTTGGGCAACATGTGGTTCTTGTGGATTTACGGCGACAATGTGGAAGATATCTTGGGGCGGGCCAAGTACCTGATTTTTTACCTGGCTTGCGGCGTAGCGGCGGGCCTGGTCCACGTGGCGATGAATCCGGACTCGCGGGTACCCACCATCGGCGCCAGCGGAGCCATAGCGGGGGTAATGGGCGCCTACTTAGTGAAGTTCCCTCATGCGCGTATTCTTACCTTGGTTCCGGTGTTTTTCTTCCTTACCACGGTTGAGGTGCCGGCCCTGCTCATTCTCGGTTACTGGTTCTTGATCCAGTTTTTCAGCGGCGTGGGTTCGATCGGATACTCACACATTTCCCAGGGGGGCATAGCCTGGTTTGCGCACGTGGGCGGCTTTTTGGCAGGGATGCTGTTGGCGAATCTGATGCGGCCGCAGCCGCCCAGGCGCCGGCGGCGAGATTTGTATTGGTAAGCAGCTATGGCGGCGGAGCTTCCCGAGCTGGACGTACTGGCGATAGCCGCTCATCCCGATGACGTCGAACAA
>Ga0315298_1000452_pt1 | contig 78531 bp, 88 predicted proteins | sample WHS_1_MG_FD_203077 | JGI IMG/M metagenome (GOLD analysis project Ga0315298, IMG submission 203077) | Extremophilic microbial mat communities from Washburn Hot Springs, YNP, Wyoming, USA - WHS_1_MG | ecosystem: Environmental > Aquatic > Thermal springs > Hot (42-90C) | place: USA: Wyoming... | reverse complement strand
ACCCGCAATGTGTCAAGGTCTGCCAAGAAGGACTTTGGAACGCTTTAAGGATTGTGCCTAGGGGAAATTACTCCTACAAGCTTTATGCCAGAACCCCGGAGGAGATTGCTCGAGATTTAGCTGTTAAGATTTTCGGCGAGGAGGGAGAGCGATACATATGATCAGGGGTTATGCTGGAAAATTTTTGGAGGTTGACCTCTCCGCCAAAAGCTTCAAAGAAGTGAAGTTCAGCGATGAAGTTTTGAAGGATTATGTTGGCGGCAGGGGGTTAGCCGCAAAAATCCTTTGGGCCAGGCTTGGCAGCAAGTGGGAGGCTGTTGACCCTCTTGGACCTGAAAACTTGCTGCTGTTCTTGACTGGTCCGCTTACTGGCTTTTTCCCTGGCGGGCGGATTTGTGTTTCTGGTAAGTCTCCGCAGAGCAACGGTGTTGTTGGCTCCACAGTTGGCGGGGAGTTCGGCGTGGAGCTGAAATGTGCTGGCTATGATGGCATAATAGTGACTGGTGAGGCTGAAAAGCCTGTTTACCTTTTCGTTAAGGATTCCGATCTTGAAATTCGCGATGCCAGCCACATTTGGGGTTTGGATGCGAAGCAAACAACCGCCGTTTTAACTAGGGAATGCAGAGAACTATTGAAGGCTCGTTATCCGCAGAAGGGCGAATGGAAAGAGCCATCAATCCTCTACATTGGTCCGGCTGGAGAGAACAAGGTGCGAACAGCGGCTGTGGCAGCCAAGTGGTCCCATGCTGCTGGTTACGGCGGCTACGGCGCTGTGATGGGCTCTAAAAGGCTTAAGGCAATAGCCGTCAAAGGCACTGGACCGCTTCCGGAGGTTGCTGACTTGGAAGGCGTGAAGGCGCTTATGCAGGAGGTTTGCAGTAACGCCTATGAAAGTGAGCTTTGGAGACGTTGGGGGACGGGCTCAGCCGGCTACGAAGTTGGGGCGAAAACAAGCTCCGAGCCTATTCGGAACTGGCAGGAGGAGTGGCATGACGAGAGAAGCTTCGGGGTTAATGAATTTGAAAATAGGGTTTGGGTGAAACAGTATTGGGGGGATTTTGGCTGTCCGACGACATGCCTAAAAGTTGCCGTTGTGAGGTCTGGAAAGTTTAAAGGTGCAATAACCGACAACCCAGATTATGAGCTGCAAGCCTATGTTGGCACAAACTTGGGCATATTCACTCCAGAAGAGAATGTTTACATGGCTTCCGTCATAGATGATTTGGGGCTCTGCGGCATACAGACAGGCAATGTTTTGGGCTTTGCGGCAGAACTTTTCCAAAGAGGAATATTGACAAAGGATGATCTGGATGGTATAGAGCTAAAGTGGGGTGACGCAGAGGCTTTCGCCGCCCTAGCCAAGAAAATCGCCTACAGAGAGGGTATAGGCAACCTTCTAGCCGAGGGCACTTATCGTGCAGCCTTAAAAATTGGCGAAATAAAGGGCGTTGATGTCATGCCTTACGCCGTGCAGGTTAAGGGTATAGGCGTTGGTGCCCATGGAATCCGAAGCGAGAAGGATTATCCAGAAATATACTCTTATGCCTGTTCTGTTCAAGGCGGAGACCACACTTCCACTGCTTGTATGCCGCTGGACGATTTTAGAAGCGAGCTTATGATGGCCTTCCACGATTCAGGGGTTTACTGCTACTTCAACGTTTTCGGCTTATCCCGTACATTGGTGTTTAACTTTTACAAGGCTGTAACTGGCATAGAGTTAACAAAGGAGGATTGGGTTGCCACAAAAGCCATGAAAATAATACAGTTGCAGAGGGCCATGCTCCTCTTGGGCGGTCCAGACCTAAAATGGAATCCTGAAATCCACGATGAAAACCCGCCAAGATTTTATGAGCCTCTTCCATCAGGACCCTTCAAAGGAAAAGCCATTGAAAAAGCTCGTGTAGATGAGGAGAAACGCAGATACTATGAGCTTGTTGGCTGGGATGAGAGGGGCATACCGAAATCCGAAACCCTTAGAAGGCTCGGGTTGGACGACGTTGACAAAGCCTTGGAAAAGCTCCGCTGAGAACTAACATCTTTTGGCTTTTGGGAAAAGCAATAGTCGCTAGCCCCCTCTAGATTTTCTGCAGTTGCGGGGTTACTCGGATAACCCTTGTAGGCGTAATTATCAAGGAGACTTTCCTATCCTTCTCTTCGAAGGGCACATTTTCAACCACTTGCATGTCATGAACCGTTGTGGCAACTGGAATTTCCCCAAACTTTCTTTCTAAGATTTCTATTTCCACGTCGCCATATCCGTGGCCTTTTCCAAGCCTATGCCCATGCAAGTCAACAGCCACAGAACCCTCAACTATTAGGTCTGGTTTTGGAAAGTCTTGGGTTTCAACTCCAAACTGGAAGGCACCCCTAATTGTTGAGGCAAAGCGCTCTTTTCCCCGCACTTTCGCCGGGTCTATTAATATGAAGCCCCGCTTCAGCCTCGGCGAAGCCATAATAAGAATTTTCCCATCTCTCAAGGCGTTTTCCCTCACCCTGCGCTGGGGCGAGTCCGGATTAACAAAAACAATCTTTGCCTTTTTCCATTCCTCAAGCTGACGAAGTTTGTCTGCGGCGGTTTCAGCCCCAACAAAGTTTGGGATTCTCCCCCAACATGACAGCGGAAAAGTTGCCACTCCAGACTTTTCCATTTCACGCCAAATTTTCTCTCGTAACCGCTGCTTTTCTTTGGTAACTTCAGACATTAAATGAAAATAGGGGTGTGGAAGGCTTTAAGGGTTTTAGATTATTCCGAGTTTCTTGCCGCCTTCTTTGAAGGCTTCTGCTGCTCTGTCCAGCTGTTCCGTTGTGTGTTTTGCGCATACCTGGACTCGGATTCTAGCTTTGTCCCTTGGCACCATTGGGTAGAATATTGGCAGAACAAATATTCCCTTTGCCCATAAGTAGTCCGCTAAATCTCTCGCAGCCTTGCTTTTTCCGCACATGACTGGAATTATTGGGGTTTCGGTGTTGCCGGTGTCAAAGCCTGCGTCTTGCAAGGCGTCCAATAGGTGGTTTCGGTTCTCCCAGACTCGTCGGACGTGTTCTGGTTCTGTTTCGAGGACGTCTATTGCGGCTATGCATGCTGCTGCTACTCCAGGCGGGACGGCGCCGCTGAGAAGCCAGCTTCTAGCCTTGTTGTAGGCGAAGTTTCTGAGTTCCTCGCTTCCAGTTATGTGCCCACCTATAACGCCGAAAGCCTTTGAAAAAGTGCCCATCTCCACGTGCACCTCGTCACGTCTAAGCCCATAGTGGCTTACAATTCCTCTTCCGCCTTCACCTAAAACACCTTCGCCATGTGCGTCGTCAACATAAACACCAGCCCCATGCTCCTTTGCTATTTTGGCGATTCCCGGCAACGGTGCGGTGTCTCCATCCATGCTGAAAACACCGTCTGTTATAATCCAAATGTGGTTGTAGGGCGGGTCATGTTTTTCGGCTTCTTCCATGACCCGGGCTAGGTCTTCAACGTCCTTGTGCTTGTATATGGCTCTGTCCGCTCGGCTTAACCTACAACCGTCAATTATTGAGCCGTGGTTTAGCTCGTCTGAAACTATTAGGTCTCCCTTGTCCGCGAGCTGTGGTATAAGTCCCTCATTAACCATAAAGCCAGTCTGAAATGTGAGCGAGGCTGGAGCCCTTTTGAACTTGGCTAGGCGTCTGTCAAGCTCTTCATGAAGTATCATGTTTCCTGAGATGGACCTATCGCTTCCAGCTCCAGCGCCATACTTGCGGGTTGCCTCTATCATGGCGTTAACAACTTTTGGGTGGGTTGCAAGGTTTAGGTAGTTGTTGGCGCAGAGCATCAAAACCTCTTTTCCATTAACTATGCATATGGGCTCGCTGGCAGACTCCAAAACCTTAAGCTCCCAGTTTAAGTTCTCCCGCACTAGACGCTCATACTCTTCAGCCAAATAGCGGGTAGGATGCCTCTCAACCATGCCCTTTCACCCTCAAATAGCTCTAATTTAAGAAGGCTTTTAACACTTCCTATACGATAACAGCAAAAAGGAACATTTAGAGGCGTCCTTCAGCAAAACGCCTTGAAAGCTTCTCAATCATTTCCCGGGTCATAGTGGCCAAATCATATTTTGGGTTCCAACCCCAATCCTCACGGGCGGCACTGTCATCTATGGACATGGGCCAAGAGTCTGCAATCTTCTGCCTAAAGTCCGGCTTGTACTCGCAGACAAAGTCTGGGATATACTTCCTAATTTCAGCGGCAAGCTCGGCTGGTGAAAAGCTCATAGCCGCAACATTATAGCTTGTTCGACACTTAACCCTTGAGGGGTCAGCCTCCATTAAGGTTATGGCTGCGCTTATGCAGTCGGGCATATACATCATTGGCAAAACAGTGTCAGCCCTCAAAAAGCACGTGTAACGCTTACGCCTAACAGCTTCATAAAAAATTTCTACGGCATAATCCGTCGTCCCCCCTCCCGGAGGAGTTTCACTACTTATTATTCCGGGATAGCGAACGCTTCTAACGTCAACACCATAACGGAGAAAATAGTAGTTGCATAAAAGTTCGCCAGCAACCTTCGTCACACCATACATTGTTCTTGGGATTAAAACAGTGTTTTGGGGAGTTTTAATGCGAGGCGCTTCCGGACCGAAAACGGCTATGGAACTTGGCCAAAAAACCTTCAACCCATATTGCCTTGCTATTTCCAGCACGTTGTAGAGGCTTCCCATGTTTATGTTCCACGCGTTTTGCGGATTTTCTTCGCCAACAGCTGAAAGCACCGCAGCCAAATGATAAACCGTGTCAACGTCATATTCCTTAACGATTTTTTCAACATCCTCCCTATTTGTGGCGTCCAAAAACTCGAAGGGTCCAGAGCCTAGTAAGGCCTCACCTGGCTTTCTTTTGTGTCCAGCGGCAACCACATTTTCTCCACCATACTTTTTTCGCAACTCCAATGTGAGTTCAGAGCCGATCTGACCCGTCGCCCCTGTGACAAGAATTTTCTTTGAATGCTTCCTATACATTCTGTAGCACCGCTTGCGGAAAGATGACTGTAAAATTGTAAATATTTAAGAGCTTCCAAAACTAGGCACTGTTTTTAACGTGCCCATTCTGGAACCCGCACATTTTGAACTGCATCCGTGTCTGGGATGTATGGTTTTATATCCACTATTGGTGAGCCATCGAAAGCGTCTAAACCTCTGACCGTTAAAGTACAGTTTTCTCTCTTAACAAGTTCCACAACACAAAAGCCAATCGGGTTTGGTCTGGATGGGCTTCTACAAGCAAAAACGCCTTTTTCCACATTAACCATGTGCCTTCTAGGAAAAACCAGCAGCGTCCTCCTATCCGCCTCATTATCGCGTAAATGGAACCAGTAGAGGATAATTAGGTGGGAGAATTCCTCCACGCCTTTAAGTCCGCTGCAAAACTCTGGTAAAATTCTTATTTTGGCTTCCTCTTCATCGGCTTTTTCAACAACCCCAATAAAGTAGACTTCGCCTTTACCCACACTTTTCATTTATGGTTCACTATTGGTATGTTAACTCACCTTCCTTATAACAATCATGCCATAGTGCCAAAAGGTCTTTGCAATCAATATTTTAAATCTGTTTTCTGAATTCATAAGTGTTTTAATGTTTTATGATTAACTATGGGTTTGCAGGGTGGAATCGCGTTGAACAGTCAAATCCTTCAGGCATGCAAGGAATTAATTGACGACGCGAAAATGAGGTGCACAGACCTCGTTTTTAAGGAAATATGCCTAGACATCCTGTCAAGGGCGCGCAACATTCTAACAGAAAAGCAGTTTAAAATTTTGGCTTCCTACGCCGCTGAAAGGATGAGAGAAAAAGTTCCTTTTGAAATTCAGCAGGAATTAGTAGCCCCATAATTTGATGAGTGTTTCGTTTCAGCGTCCTCCCATTCCACCCTGCCGGCCTTTTTCAGCCAAGCTTATACCCTATTTTCCGCAGAAACTCCTTCCTAGCCCTAATATCATTTTCCGCCTCTATCCCCTTACTCTTAAAACCGTCAATGACGCCTACAATTCCTCTGCCCTGCTCTGTTTCGGCAACCACAACCTCCAATGGATTGGCCGTGGCAGCATAAATGGTGCAGACTTCCGGCACCTTTCTAATCTTGTCTAGAACGTTTATTGGGTAGGCGTTCTTGATGAAGATTATGAAGCTGTGGCCGCAGGCAAGTTCAAAGGCCTTTTTTGCGGCAAGCTGCCTCAACTCCTCATCGTTTCCCTCATGCCTAACAAGGCATGGTCCTGAGCTTTCGCAGAAGCCCACTCCAAACTTTATGTTGGGAACAGCGTTAACCAAAGCCTCGTACAGGTCTTCAACGGTTTTTATGAAGTGGGCCGTGCCTAAAATCACGTTGCAGTCTTTCGGCACCTCAATTTTAACGATTTCAAATTTGAGCATGCGGGTTTCCTCCGTTTTCATTTTAGGTTTACGCGTTTAGCCTTCAAGAATTTTATGGCTCTAAGCATTTACCATGTTTTCTTCTTTATTAAAAGCCAGTTTTTATCCCCTTTAAACATTATTAGGGCATAGTCCCCTTTCAGTTTCTCACCGTGCAAAGTGAACTCTATCTTATTGGCACTTCTGCTTTTCAAGGTGTATGTGCCCTTATCCCAGATTTCCACCTTTCCAGCTCCATACATCCCCTCTGGGATTATGCCCTCAAAGTCTATGTAGCTAAGGGGATGATCCTCAACCATTACGGCTAACCTTCTTATTCCTGGCTGTGTGGGCGGCTCTTTTGGAACAGCCCAACTTTTCAAAACGCCGTCCATCTCGAGCCTAAAATCGTAATGCAGATGTGTTGCATGATGCCGTTGGACAACAAATCGTGGCATAACTCCACCAAACAGTTAACTTTACCTTTAAGAGGTAATTAACTTTAATTGGAGTATGGCAATTGCACGAGTCCGCAATTATTAAGAGGCTTTTAGAGTTCCCCTACCTTCCAAGCCCAGCATCAGTTATTAGTGCAGCCCTAAACATGGTTGAAGTCAAGCCAAACGAAGTTTTCGCAGACCTTGGATGCGGAGATGGAGCCGTGCTAATAGAGGCTGCCAAAAAGTTCGGGGTTTACTGCATCGGTTTTGAGATAAACCCAACACTTGCCAAACTAGCCCATAGAAAGGCGGAAAGCGCGGGAGTTAAACACTTAATAGACATTGTCTGCTCGGACATATTCACGATAGACCTGTCAAGATTTAACGTTGTATATGTTTATCCCTTCCCACCAATAATTCCAAGACTTTCAGAGAAAATAGCGTCCGAATGCCAAAAAGGCACAAGAGTTCTTGTACATGACCACAGCCTAATCGGGCTTAAGCCGACAAAAAGCATGCAAATATTCGAAAGGGGAATTCACACCCATAAAGTGAATCTCTATATCATATAACTTAGAAAGAGGGCTGATAATCGTAATTTCTAACATTTTCTTCATAAAATTGAAATGGAATGTGGATTTTGAATATAGATTTGCGATTCATAAGTTAGTTAAATATGCTTAGCCTATTCTGTTCGTGAACACTGGAGGAAAAATCTTTGAGGAAAGATTTAATCCTTAAACAGAGGAGGGAAATAAAAGCTAAAATGGCTGAGGCTCTCAAGGAGAACATCAAGGGTCTTTCGACAGATTTTCAAAAAATATTGATAGACGACTTGGTCACGGCGTTTCAAAATAGAATAAACGTGTTAATGCGAGTACAAGCGAAAAGAGGCTCTTAATGGAGACTAAATAGGGAAAAGACTTAGTTTGAATCCATAAAAGCTTTATATAAAATTTGGGAAAATATGGCAAAGAGGTTTGGATGATGAGGCGCTCCAAGCTTGAAATGTATATAGACATCCTTAAGGTGTTGGCTCACAGGGGCCCATTAAAGCTGACTCATATTATGTATAAGGCTAATGTGAACTGCAGCGTTTTGAAGGAGTATCTTGACTTCTTAATGAAGCAGAACCTTGTTGAGGAGCGAACCATCGGCAAGCGAAGGGTTGTTTACTGTATTACTCAGCGTGGGATTACTGTTTTGAAGTATTTTAAGGAGTTGAAGGCTGTTCTGCCTATTGTTGAGGAAGCCAAGAATAGGGCGCCAGTGCCTTATTAGTATAATGCTTTAATGTAGGGTATTCTTCCTTTATCTTTTGTATTTCTTCTAGGTCTCTTTTTATTTTGGCTAGGTTTCTTAGGGTTGCGCCTAGGGCTTTTCCTGTTAGGAGTGGGATTTGGGCTTCCATTCTTGCTATTTCGTTTCTTATCCATGCCTCTATTGTGGCTAGCATTTTTGTTGCTTCTTTTATTTTTGCTGGGTGGTGCATGTGGGGTAGGATTTTGGCTATTATTTTGTAGCAGTCTGTGTGGGTGTGCCAGCGTAGGTATGGTGGGCGGTCTGGATACTCATATATTGTTCCATGCGTTTTTAGTTGGTTGTCCACGAAGGTTTTGATTTGGTTTAGTAGTTAGTATCCTCCTGTTATGCGGTTTTTCTGAACTATGTCTATTCTTGTGTATAGTCTGCGGTTTGCCTTTGTGTAGAATGAGCCTTCGGCTTCTATCCATGCGGTGACGGTGTTCCAGCTAATGGGAAGCGTGATTAGTTGTTGTGGGTTTGAGCTATGCTCGAAAACTGGCATTATTGGGCGGGTTTCATATCCCCTCTCTTCAAGCATTCTTTTCCAAACGGTGGCTCTATGCCTATTTCTTGTAAAGTGCAATTGACTCCATGTTGTTTTCATGGGTGCCCTAAACCAGAGCTTCCAAAAGGCTATCCTTTCAGGATTGGAGAGTTTAGCTGTTTGTTTAAGAGGCGTTCCGCATGTCATGCATCTCTCCCAGTCATCTGAAACTGGGAGACGGCAATGTGGACAAATCATTTTTTCAAATCCTCCTCAACCATTATAATGCGCTTGCATTTCCTTACCCATCTCACGATACGCTTAAACATTCCATACGCCTCTCTTACAGTGATGTCAGAAGGCTCAGTAAAGCGCATAACAAAATTGATGCGATAGTGGTGTTTACCAACACTTTCTGGCTCCGACACCTTAAAGCCCTCATTATACGCCTTTTCTGCCAATTGCAGAATCGAGTCATCCTTCCAATTGTCTGTGAATATCGTAAGAATGGCGCAGGGTTGCCCTATGGTAAGCCACCCAACACCCTCAACTTTAAGCCTTAAAAATAAATAGTTTGAGGGTATATCCCTAAGTCTTATGTTTTTAAACACCCTAATAGATTCCCCATAGACAAATCCGTGGGCGGGAGCATGTTTGTAAGGGAAAACAACATCAAAAACACGCTTTCCAACCCTAACCTTCGTGGGAACAGTAACCTTCTCATGCTCAACCCCGAAACACTCCTTAGCCTCCAACACCTCTATTCTCAAATTTAAACCCCCTCAACAGTCAACTTTACAACATAACGAAAATTTACGAAAACCCTTGACTCGCCAACAATATATAATATGAGCGGTGAGCCGTACTTAAAACCCTTTAAAACTCCACTAACAACATCACCATTCGAAAGAGCCACAGAACACCTACAGCCAACCACTTCAGCCAATCTTCGAGCTATTTTATCTATCCTCATTCAACTCAGCCCGCTTTCCACCGTACATTTTCTGGCGGGAGGCAAGTTGACAGAAACTCCGCTGGCTTCTGTGTTGTTGGATGGACGTTGGGCGTGTAGCCTGCCAACTTGCCCCCATTCGCCAACATCAAAAATATTTATCATCACTCCTCCACCATCCTCCGCTTCTTTCCATATAATGTATCGCCAAGTTGTAGGGTTTCTTCGACATCCTTCATGAACGACCATAACTGGTAGTCATCTAGAATTCGCTTACGAGCCAACCGTAGGATAACTTGTAATGTCGAGACGTCACAGTTTGCAACTATCATTTCGATGAGGTCTCTTGCTTTTTGCGGAAGCTCGGTATAAGGCACCGTCCAATCAAGATTTAGGTAGTGCTCAACAGTCGGCTCGGTTTTGGCTAACTGAAGAGTTTCCCACATCTGTCGAACTTTCTCCGCAATTGATGTTGTGTCTTGTTGCTCGGTTCTTTTGAGAGCTTCGTCAAATTGTGGGGCAACTTTTCTTTTGGGTGGGAAACTTTCAGTGCTCATGTCTTCCTCTCCTCACGCATCACGCACAACAACGCCCAACTCTTCTAAGACAGTTGCGATATTTTCGTACAACCTAAAAAGATAGGCTTCCAAACTCAAAAGCCATAGCAAATCGTTCACATCTTGAGGATTCGAAGCGTAGGGAACAAGAAATTCATCCAAGTGCTTAAATTTCACGGTTTGCCATTTTCCCTTGCCAGCGTACTTCCTTATTTGGGGATAAACATAACCGTCATAGTGATAAACCAACTCAAGTGTTTCCCGCCTCAACCTTGCTTTGTCCCTAAACGAAGAGAAAAAGGATTGATTGACCCTTCGAACCTCGAAGGCGAAATCGTAAAGACAGGGAAGAATGCCAGCAATCCTCCCTAACAATGCCTCTTTCCCCTCAACCACCCTACTCTTTGCCCATGCGGAGCACTTCCTAACAAGAAAATATGATAAGAGTCTTGGCTTGGTCTTTGCAACTTGAATAGCAGTTTCCATCAAAAGATTAGACAAAAACGAAACTATTTAAAACTTCGTTTAAACAGATTCTTTAACAAGCGGCGGCTTCTTCAATCAAATATTTTATAACCTCATTGATTGTGCGTTTTCCCATATCAACTTTAAGCCTCATCAACCTCTCCCATGTATCCTTCGAAACAACAATACTTTTCTTTTCAACCATACTTCAACACCTTAAGGCAACCATTAATATTTTACAAAAATATAAAAGTATAAAAATTTTCTGGAAGCCACACCTTCCCCATGTCAGCTTTTAGGCTTCCCCAATATACTGCAAAATCTTTACACACATCCAAATTTCTGCACCAAAACTTTTAAAAATGCACCAAATTGGGGAAATTCTGCACCAAACGAAGCTAAAAACTGCACCAACGTCAAAAATCTTAAAAATGCACCATCTCGCTAAAAACACGTGCCAAACCCCTCCACCCCCAACCCACACCCCCCTACGCCATAACCCAGAGGGGCATAACAGTTCTAAAGCACTTCAAAGAGCTTAAACAAGTTTTGCCAATAGTTGAAGAGGCTAGGAATAAAGCCCCCATACCATATTAGCCATTTTCTCTTAGCAAAATTTTCGCATTCCAAATTTTTGTTAGCCTTAATTCTTTTTAGCTTATTAGATTTTGTAGGTTTGCATTTGTTTGTGAATCATTATGAGTGTTTCGTAAGACTTAATAAACTCTTTCCCCCCACTACCATATGTACACACGTAAAACACAAACGGGGAAAAACTGTGTCCAGCCAAGAAATTCTAGGAAAGAAACCCCTGCAAATCCTGGAGAAGATAAGGGAGAATCTTGAAAAGCTAAATGAGAAAATGGAAATAATGATTGAGCTACAGAAGCATGGAAGAAGGGACATACAAACAATCCCGCAGGAAGCCCCATTAGATGTCATGACCCTCCTCTCAATGCCGGACCACTTGAGGAAGACGGCTATGACGGTCTGTAGGCTTGGACGGGCAACAGCCGACGAGGTCGCCCAGCAAACCCGCAGGGCAAGGGCTGTGGAGAGCGCCTACCTAAACCAGCTTGTTATTATGGGATATCTTAAAAAGGAGCGTAAGGGACGCAAAGCCTACTTCTACGTTGATAAGGAGAGCCGGGGGTGAAAGCCTTGGGAAAGATTGTGGCAATCCACTCCTACAAGGGCGGAACCGGGAAAACCCTCCTTTCAATTAATTTGGCTGTCACTTTGGCTAAGCATGGCAAAAAAGTGTGCCTTTTAGACTTAGATTTTAGGGCTCCGAGCCTCGCTACACTCCTAAACGTGGCTAAAGTCGAGTATTGGCTTAACGACTACCTTAACGGAGTTTGCGAAATAGAAAAAGTCCTAATCGACCTAAGCGAAAGAATAGCCAACCAAGGAAAATTTTTCGTGGGCTTAGCCAACCCATCTGTAGAAGCCATTAGAGATATGTCCTCAAAGGATAGGAAATGGGAGATGCGAGCCCTTGGAAGACTACTCTCACTTAGAAATTCGCTTTTAAACGCCAAGGGCTTCGACTACATAGTTTTTGACACTAGTCCGGGCTTGCAGTATTCGTCAATAAACGCCATAGTGAGCGCAGACTTCGTTATAGTGGCATCAACCCTTGACAACTCAGACGTTGAGGGAACAAGGCGTATGCTTCGGGATCTTTACGACTTGTTTGAAAAGAAAACCGAAATTGTTCTGAACAAAATATTGTACGACGACTCCCTAAGATCTGGAAAGGAAAAGCTACAAGCTTTAGTTAAGGACACCTACGAAGTACCACTTTTGGGGGTTATTCCATGCTTCTGCGACATTTCAAGGGCTGAGGGAAAAATAATCTTTGTCCATGAAAAGCCCGACCATCCCTTTACTAGGATTCTGGATGAGATAGCAACCAAAATAGACAAACTTTAGGACAAAATCTTACCGTGCCACGAGCTTATTCACTAATTGGTATACCCTGCAGTTTCTGCACTTCTCATATTCCTTCTCGTCGCATTGCCCACATATTATCTTATTCAACTCTTTGATTTCAGAGTTCATTACTCTGCCTTCTTCGATAATTTTGGCAAAACCATACGTATAGCCCATATTCTACTTTCGAAATATTGTGGCAGAAAAAGCTTATAGAAAACTAGAACATCTTCATATGCAACGAACAAAAAGGAAAGCATCAAATATTGGATAATTCGGCAATAGTGTTGGCTGGAGGCGCCTCCAAAAGATTCGGCCATGATAAAGGGTTAGTTCCGCTGGTTGGCAAACCCCTAATAATGCATGTTTTAGACGCCTTGGACAAAATTGTCGAGGAAAGAATAGTGGTTGCAAGCTCAAGGGAGCAAGCTGAAAAGCTTGTAAAAATCCTAGGGCCAAACGTTAAATTAGTCATCGACCAGGGTCCACTTCAAAGTCCATTGGTTGGTGCGTTAACGGGCTTTAAGGAAGCAGGTGGCGAGTATGCGCTTCTTCTTCCATGCGACACTCCGCTGGTTTCAAGGGAAATTCTTGCACTTATCCTTGAGTTATGCATAGGCAAGAATGCAGTTATTCCCAGATGGCCAAACGGCTACATAGAGCCTTTACACGCGGCTTACCGTGTTAAGCCAGCCTTGGAGGCCGCTGAAACCGCCTTAAATGAGGGGAGGCTGGACATGCGTTCAATGATTGATAAGCTTCGCGGCATTCGTTACATTTCAACTCTTGTTTTTCAGCAATTTGACCCGCAGCTTAAAATGTTCTTTAATGTTAACACGCCCTTGGATTTGAAAAGGGCTGAGGCTATGCTTAAAGGCTGATTCTAAATTTTCCCAATGGTTTTAGCGTAGTCTTCTGATGCTTGGAAAAGCTTTTCAATGTCAGCATCCGTGTGGGCTGCACTTATTGAGCCAAAATGTGTGGGGAGGAAGAAGACCCCCATTGCAATTAGGCTTGTGTGGTATTCTGCCAGCCTCTCCCTATCCGCCTCGAAGGCGTCTCTGGCGTTCTTAACCTCCTTACCCGTAAAGTGTGTGATAAATATTGAGCCAGCACCAGTTACTTGAACACTTACTCCCTTCGCCTCAAAAATTTCCCTTAATGTTTTTCTGACCTTTTCGCCAGCACTATTCAGTTTTGATATAACGCTCCCATCTTCAAGGACTTTTAATGTTGCCAGTCCAGCCGCCATTGTGATCGGGTTTGCGCAGAATGTTCCGCCATGGAATGAAAAGCGGGGGCGCTCATAAACGAGTGGGTTTAGGCGTTCCATTATTTCGCGCCTTCCGCAGAAGGCCCCTATTGGGAAGCCTCCTCCCAATATTTTTCCTAAAACTGTTATGTCTGGCAACACGCCAAAATATTGTTGAGCTCCGCCAGGTGCAAGCCTAAATCCGGTAATCACCTCATCATAGATTAGGAGAATTCCCCTTTCGTTGCAAAGTTCCCGTAAGCTCTTAAGAAATTCTTTTTCAGCTGGGATGCACCCGCCAGCACCCAAAACTGGCTCAATTATTATGGCTGCCACCGATTCTTTCCGTGTTTTCACCTCTACATCTTCAAGGTTGTTGAAAACCGCGAGTATGGTGTCCTGTGTTGCGCCAGCCGTCAGCCCGGCTGATTCTGGAACGTCAAAAGGGTATTTTACGCCCACGTGGAGGGCGTCGTAGCCTCCATGCCATCCCCCCTCAAACTTTATTATTTTGCTCTTGCCAGTGTAGGCTCTTGCTAGACGTATAGCGTACATGTTGGCCTCAGTTCCAGAGTTGGCGAACCGCACCATTTCGGCGCTGGGCACCATTTTTACAACTTGTTCGGCTAGCGCCACCTCAAGCTCGTGGGAAGTCCCAAAGTGGGTGCCATTTTCAACCTGCCTCTTAACAGCCTCCACAACCACTGACGGGCTGTGTCCAAGTATGTGAGTGCCGTGCCCCATCCAATAGTCAACATACTCGTTCCCATCAACATCGTAAAGCTTGCTCCCCTTAGCCCTCGCCGTGTAAAATGGGTATGGCTCAAAAAAGCGGATTCCATAAGAAACTCCTGCTGGAAGAACTTTTTTGGCGCGTTCGTATAAAGCCCTGGACCTCTGAGTTTTTAAAATGTAACCTTCCAACATTCCAATACCTTCCATGATGCTTCAATTCTTCAAGCCAGCATTTATTACAGTTTCTATGGCTGTTCTTCATTCGGCCAATATAGCATAGAAAAATTTTTAAAATAATCGGTAAAGTTGGTCATTTTTTAATTTTTCATGTCATCTTTCTGTTGCAATATTCTTTAAAAGTGACGCAATTATGACAATTTATAACTCCGAAAAACCTTTGGCAAGCCACAATTCACAAATTTTGTTATTTTTCGAATATAATAAGATAGAAATGAACAAAAAGTTTAGAAAAAATTTGTCTAGCCGATCAATTCAACACTTGTGCCTAAGGCTTGTCCTGGCAAGCCCTTTCTGAACCTTGCTCGAACCAGGCCCTTTTTGCCGTGCAAAGCCACGATTTTGCCTATAATTTTGTCATTTTTGCTTGTTTTCCACGCCACTTTTCGTCCTATGAGTGTGCTGGCTTCTGCAACGGTTTTTGCGTGGGCGAACTGGATTATGCACTCCTTATTTCTCTGGGTTTTGGGTCCAACTCTATAGTTGACAATAACCCCTTTAATGGGGCTTGTCAAGTTTTAACCCCCCAATCTCGAGCATTTTTGGAAAATATAGCGAAATTTTAAATCTGTTTCGCTTTCTAGCCCTGCAGACTGAAGTTTCCTCTGTCACGTTTTAGTATACGCACTTTTTCTGGAATTTTGCTTGCTTCCCAATCTGTCCACTTTATTTCTTTAAAAATCCATTTCTTGCCTAAGTGAGCCGCAACAACAGCGTGCTTATACTCCTTTTCCAGTGGTATAAGCTCATCTAAGAATCTGAAGAGCTTCTCTATTTGCTGTTTTGGAAAATAGGCGTAGTAACCAGCATTTTTAACTTCAAAGGCGTAAACATGCGGGCCCTTTCTGGCTACGACGTCTGGCAGGGGGTTTAGGCTTGGGTTGCTGACGGGTATGCGAACGGCATTATAGCCGTTTTTCTGCAAAAGTTTCACTAGAACATTTTCACTGTAAAAGCCCCTCTTGCGCCATCTTCGAATAGCCTCTTTATCAACTTCTCTAACCATCGGCAGCTCCACTACAAACAAGAAAGATAGAGGGTGGTGGAGTTAAAGCTGTTTCTCTAAGGCGAAACTAGAATTTTGGCTTTTTACGAGTTTGAACTGGAACTTTGATTGTTGGCTTCTCAACTAAGCATTCTTTCAAGTAATCGTCTAAGGTGGCGGCTGGCACCACTTCGATTTTGTAGTCTCTTATGTCTATGGAATGGTCGAAGTTCTTCTTTGGAATAACCACTTTTTTGAAGCCCCAAGCCTCTGCAGCCTTAATCTTTTCGTAGACGCCTCCAACAGCCGTCACCTGAATAGTGTCGCCAACACCCAGGTTTATTTCGCCTGTTACCGCCACATCTTGCCTTATGGGTTTGCCTTCGATAAGTGAGCATAATAGTATTGCCATTGTCACGCCTGCTGATGGTCCGTCAACACCATAGGACTGGGCGAAGTCTATGTGGGTCAGGTAGTCTTGGGCTATGTCTATGCCATACTTTTGGAGGATGACGCTTCTAACTTTGGCTATGCTGTCAGCTATGAAGCTCTGCCCCTTGGCTACACCAGTTACCTTATAATAACCCTTAATCGGGTAATTCCTCGGTAGTTCGCTGCGCTTAACCATGGTTGCCCTCACGCATAACACGCTGCCGGTCATTTCCCCGCTGTATGGGTCTCTGACAACTGCCAAGCCGTAAATTTGCCCGAGCTTTACGCCTTCGGGTTTTATTTCTAAGAGTTTCCCCCTCTCGTTCATCTCGTGTTCGAGTATTTGCCTCTGTATGGTCTTGCAGTGGTTCTCTATGGCTTCGCGGACATGGCGTCTCTCCACAAGCTTGCATCCCTCGTTCATGGCGAGGGTTGCAGCCGTCTTGATTATGGAAATTAAGGGTCTGAAACGGGTTGTTAACGCGTCTCTCTTATTACTTCTTCTACGTCCCTCTTCAACTATTTCTTCGCATGCCTCCCTGCTGAAGGGGATTAGGTTGAAACGCTTAACCTCTTGGGCTATGAACTGCACATATTTCCGCCTGTTCTCAACGGTGTTTGGCATGTCATTATTCATTCTGACAACTTTGCCGTAGCCATAAATCCTATCCATTAAAGCGGGGTGAATCTGGTTTATGCTGTCAAAGTTTCCAGCACCCACAAGGAAGGTTAGGGCTGGAACGGGCTCTGTGGAGACAGCCATGGCTGCAGTGTCTCCGCCGTGCCACCTACCACGAATTGTTATGGGCAGCTGCCCATCCTCAAGAACTGTTAAAAGCGTTACAGCCTCATCGGGGTCTAGGTTCTTAATCTCGTCTATGTATAATATGCCAAGGGAAGCCCTATGGACGTCACCGGCTGTAACCCTCTGGTGCTCTGGGGTCCCCAAACCGCCAGTCTGGTAGGGGTCCCAAGCTATTGAGCCGAAAAGCTGGGCGCTCCTGTGACCAGTGGCGTCAACAAAGGGGGCATGTCCAGAACTGTTGTCAACTATGAGTTTTGGTATGTCACTTTGCTGGGCTCCACTTATGCCCTTTAAAGTTCCTAAGCCTCCGATTCTGGAGAACCACCATATGAAGACGCCGAAGAATATGAGGCTTCCACCAGGGATAAACGTCAGAGGAACAATGCTCACAATTTTCCCTATAAAGTAGTCCATAAAATTGTAATTGTAGTACTCCTGTAAGGGCTCGCCCAAATACATGGGGTTCTCATTCCACATTTGCCAAGCCTGATACATGAAGTAGAAGCCTAAACCCATCAGAAACAAGCCCATAATTATGAGGAATATCTGTAACGCCTTCAAACCAACCTTAGTGACAAACTTCCTCTTAAGCTCCTTTAACTGTTCCCTCTGAAGTATCTTCTTCCCTTCGCCAGCCGGGTGTATGGAAATTCTAGGCTGGCTTGGCAAAACCGGATTCTTCCAGCATAAAACGTCAAAAAGTTTTATGCCCCTCTCCTTGTAAATTTGGGTTAACTTTTCAGCTAAAGCCCTACCAATGAGGGACTTGCCAGTGCCCGGATCTCCCAGAAGGAGCAGGTATGGTCCTGGGCTTATGGCTGTTTTCGCCGAAGGTTTTGGCTTTTCTGGGCTGCTCCAGCTTTCATACCATTTTGTCTTCTCAAGCCACTTCAGCTTGTGAACCCATTCGTCTAGGCATAAGAAGCACTCGTTTAAGGCTTGATCCTGCCCAATAACCCAGTTTATCAGGTTGTCGTCAACGGGGAAGCCTTCGGTGCTTTTGAAGTTTCCCCAGTCCCACTTCACCCTAACCTTTCTTCCATTAACCGTCCTCTCAAGTATTTCGACATCATTCCCAAAATAGTCTATTGACAACCATCACACCCCTTTTAGCCTCACCAGTCCCTTCTCCAACCCTCAAAAACACCATCCCCACCGAATAATTATAGGGTTATTTCAAAAACGGCAATATGAAAAAACCGATAACATTGGAAGGACTATCGGCAGAAAATTCGACAACCGAAAACTCTCTTTTCAAAATAAAAGGCTGAAAAAAGCCACATCTAACAACAAGAGGAGAAATTTTTGGTCGAAGACTGATGAATAAGCCGAAGCACGTTAAAGGCGTAATTCTGACAAGCAAGGGCACAAAATGAGAAGCCATTTTTAAGCCTAAAATTGCAAAAGAAGTCCTTTAATCGAATTTCTGTTCTGCCGCCAAACCAGACTGATGGACTTGACCGTTGCTTCATAAAGAAACTGACGAAAATCTCCATGCCAAGCCAACAGCCGTAACCTTCGATGGGACTTCGAGGTTTCCAAGCACGGAATGGATGACGGTGGCGGCTGGTTTTGAAATAAAATGAATGTGCAAACTTGCCTAGCTTTGCTTATAGTTATTTGAAGCGTTTTGCTGTGGGCAAAAGGGTTCGGTTTGTTCACTTGGTTGATGCTTTTGTATACGCCAAGCCCGAGTTTTCTGTAAAGCTAGGGTTTTCACTGAGTTTTTGGCTTGAAAAAGTCGTGTTGAAAAACGGCTTTTTCCGGGCGATTTTTCCATGGATGCGATAAGTTGTTTTATATGGTGTAGGCTAAGTGCCTAATGTTTTTGAGAATTATAGGTTATTGTTTTACTTTTAGGTTAATTTGGTTATATTGGTATTACTTTACCCTTTTATATTTCACCAGAACTCTCCGGAGGCTTTGCTGGCTGAAAACCTGTATACAAAAGCATCAACAAAACTCACATTTTCAGCCATTGAAAAAGGTTATGTGGGTCTGTTGGCATCTTAGACTTTATGAAAACTGGGGAAGTTATCCGGGAGTTTGTTGCAAAAGATGGGCGCAAAGTGATTCTTAGAACTCTTAAGTGGGAGGATTTGGATGACTTGCTGGACTTTATCAATTCGCTTGTTGAGGAAGGCGCGAATATCCTCAGAACAGAGAAGGTTTCAAGGGAGGAGGAGATTGAATGGCTTTCGGGCGTTTTCAAGCGTCTGGAGAAGGGTGAAATTTTCTGTGTTGCCGCCGAGGTGGATGGGCATTTAGCGGCTAACTCTGAAATTGTAAGGGGAGTTGGTCATTCAAGGCATGTGGGTTTTATTGGCATAGCTATCAAAAAGGGATTCAGAAGCATTGGCATAGGAACTGAGATGATGAGGGCACTGGAGGAGCACGCCAGAAAAATAGGCTTAAAAGTTTTGGCGCTGTCAGTTTTTGCAAACAATCAGCACGCCATAAACCTCTATAGGAAGATGGGGTTCGTTGAGACTGGGCGGATTCCTAAAAGGTTTTTCAAAGATGGTGCCTACATAGACGAAATAATAATGACAAAAATGCTTGAATAGCCAGAGGGGTGAAAAGAGGGCTTGCCAAACTTTAAAGTTTACAATACAACGTATAGTTTTTCCACAAAGGGTGAAATTGAATTCATAGACTTAACCGACAAGGTTCAGGAGGCAGTTTCCCGTTCTGGCATAAGGAACGGCATAGTGCATGTCTTCGCTCCCCATGCAACTGGAGTGTTAATCCTAACTGAAAACGAGTATGGCTTGCTAAATGACATTAGGGCTTTACTGGAGAGGCTTGTCCCAAAAGGCGCTGGCTATATGCACCCTTCAAATGCCCATTCTCATTTAAGGTCTGTTTTGCTTCCGCCTGACAAAACCTTGCCGGTGGTGGATGGCAGAGTGGAGTTTGGAACATGGCAATCACTGGTCTTTGTTGAGACGGACGTGCACCCGCGAAGGAGAACAGTAATAATTCAAGTTATTGGGGAAACTGGCGAATAACGGGCGCCTCTATTTCTTCTCCTCGATTAGCTTTTTGAGTTCCTCTATGCGCTTTGATAGTTCCGCCAGCTCATTTTCTAGTTCTCTTTTATAGTTCTGTAGGATTTTCAGCTCTTCTGTCGGGTCTGTTGGGTAGTAGTAGGGGGTTCTTGCCCATGCTGGGGGCCATGGGTGTCTTGGGCACCACCATCCTTTTGGCCAGTACCATGCTCTTCGCATTTCGCGTTTTCCTCCCTATTTCGTGATATATCCCAATACCAACAAGTATTTATATTTTGTGATATATTCCATAAAGTATGTTCCAACACCAATGGCGAAAACGCCATAGACACGGCAAAATCGGAAGGCCACCAAAACCAGTAGCCATAACAACAACAAATCTTCCAGAAAAGTTTGAGCCAACCCCTAAGAGGGATGCAGAGCCAATCCTCCTTGAACCAGCGGAGATAGAAGCCCTCAAACTTGTGGAGCTGGAGAAGCTAACCTTTGAAGAAGCCGCAGAGAAAATGCAAGTCTCAAGAAACACTGTCTGGAGGCTAGCTGAAAAAGCACGAGAAAAACTAGCAAGAGCCATTATTGAAGGCAGAGAAATCCGCATACAAAAATAACAAAACTTCGCAAATTATTCCTAATCTTAGCAATGCCTATTTTAAAGACTTTTTGAAAATTCTTCGTAGGCTTTTTCTTTAGAAATTTCATTTTTAATATTTTTTGATAAAATTTAACATTTCGCTATTTTTACGTGCAATCTTAAACAAGAAACTTTTCAAAAATTCGTTGAAACTCACGCAATTTTAAGGATTTCCTATGTGCAGCTGCTCTGTGCTAAACGTCCATTTACATTGCCAAGATTACTTGAAAGTTCAACCTCTGAAGCCTTTTTTATGTATATTTAAGATTCGTTTGTTTTCGTTTATCCGAAATGTTTTATAGATGCTTTTACAGCGTTAAATTACGAGTGCTCGTAAATTTGGTGAAAAGCCTTTGACCTTAGAGCTTTCCCATGAGGCGGAGGAGTATATAGAAGCCATCTACAAGCTTCAAAAGAGAAGCGGGGTTGCCAGAACAAAGGAGTTAGCTGAGGAACTGAATGTTGTGCCGGGTTCCATAACAAACACTATTGCGCACCTTGAGAAGCATGGGCTTGTGGAACACACACCCTATAGGGGTGTTAGGCTCACCGCCGAGGGCGAAAGACTAGCCTTAAACATTATTAGGAGGCATAGGCTTGCCGAGAGATTGCTCACAGATATTTTGGAGGCAGACTGGAGCGATGTCCACGAAAGCGCCTGTAGGCTTGAGCATGCCTTAACAGAGGATGTGCTAGCCCTTTTAGAGAAGAGGCTTGGCTACCCAAAATTTTGCCCGCATGGAAACCCTATACCATCGGAAAGCGGCGAGGTCAGCGATGTTGAATGCTATCCACTAACGGCTATTACCGTAAACCAGACGTGCACAGTTGCAAAAATTGTAAATGAAAAGAAGGAAATACTTGCTGCGTTGGCTGTTAAGGGGATAAAGCCCAACGTTCCGGTTCACATAGTCAAGATGCGACGGAAAGACATTGTTATGTGTGTGGCTGGGAAGGAACAGACGATAAGCCGCAAAGAGGCTGAAAGCATCTGGGTTAAAACAACCGAGGTGAAGACAAAAAATGTTTAGGAATAGGAGAAACACGCAGAGACAAAACGCGGCGAGAAACGAGAGTGAATTGTGTGCCCTAACGGACTTAGCTGAAGGCGAAAAAAGTGTAATGGTTAAGGCTGTAGGCGGCTTCGGTCTCGTCAGAAGGCTTGCGGAGATGGGCTTAACTCCAGGAGTTGAAATTAAACTTTTAAGAAAGGGTTCTTTCGGGGGACCCATTGAAATCGAGGTTAGAGGTGTGGCCCTCGCGCTTGGGCGTGGGGTAGCCTCAAGGGTTCTTGTGAAACCAGTCAAGGATGAGCCCCATGACTAAGCAGTTAAGGGTGGCTCTTGCTGGAAATGCAAATGTTGGCAAAAGCGCCATATTTAATCAGCTTACCGGCTTGAATCAGGTTGTTGGAAACTGGCCTGGCAAAACCGTGGAGCGCGCTGAAGGAACCCTACATTTTAAGGGCTACACCATACGTGTTATTGATTTGCCGGGCATATACTCGCTTTCAACCTTCTCCATCGAGGAGATTGTTTCAAGGGATTATATTGCCGTTGAAAAGCCAGACGTCATAATTAATGTTGTTGATGCCTCGGCTTTGGAACGCAACCTCTACTTTACATTACAGCTTTTGGAGCTTGAAGCCCCAATAGTGATGGCACTGAACCAAGTGGATTTTGCGGCTAAAAAGGGCATACGCATAAACACTGAAAAGCTTTCAGAGATTCTGGGCATACCAGTCGTTCCAACGGTGGCAATCACTGGAAGCGGAATAAACGAGCTTTTAACAACTGTTATTGAGGTGGCAAGCGGCGAAAGGAAGCTTAAGCCTTTAAAGGTTAGGTTTGGGGCAGAAGTCGAAAAAATTGTGCAAGAGCTTCAAAGAATTGTGGAGCGTACACTTCCCCAGCTTTGCGAAGTTTATCCAGCGAGGTGGATTGCCACAAAACTTTTGGAAAGGGACAGCGACGTTGCCGGAAAACTAAAAAACTACGAGGGCGGAGCAGAAGTTTTAGAGTATGCCGAAAAGCTGGCAGCGGAGCTGGAAAAACTGCATGGTGAACCCTCACCCGTCATATTGGCTTCTGAAAGGTATTCAATTGCAAGCAAGATGGCGAAAGAAGTCACGGTTGTGGAGGCTCCTCCAAGGATAAGCCTCGAACAGAAACTTGACGCCATAACAACGCATAAAATCCTCGGGTATCCCATTTTGGTAGGCGTTGTTTTGGTAATGTTCTCCCTAATCTTTATTGGAGGAAGCCTTTTTTCCGGGTTTTTAGAGTCCCTTTTCGGCGGCATCACATCATATATCGAAGGAGTTTTGGCTTTTCTGCCACAAGCCGCCAGAAGCCTAATCACCAACGGAGTTTTTGGCGGGGTAGTCGCGGGAGTAACAATAGCCTTGCCATACATTGTTCCCTTCTACATAATTCTCGCCTTGCTTGAGGATAGCGGATATCTGCCAAGGGCCGCCTTCCTAATGGACAATTTAATGCACAAGATTGGCTTGCACGGGAAAGCCTTCATACCATTAGTTTTGGGTTATGGCTGCAGTGTCCCAGCGTGCATAGGCTGCAGAATAATGGAGACGCAGCGGGAGCGCCTCCTAGTCGCCTTTGTTGTGACGCTTGTTCCATGCGCTGCCAGAACCGTCGTCATCCTTGGACTTGTCGGAAGGTTTGTGGGTTTGCACGCCGCATTAGCCCTATACGTATTCGACATAATCCTCATCTTTATCCTTGGAAGAATAGCCTTCAAGGTCTTACCCGGAGAACCAGTCGGCTTAATAATGGAGATACCACCATACAAAAGGCCCTCATTGAAGAGTGTTTTAACCAAAACATGGAGCAGAACAAAAGACTTTGTCTACATAGCCTTTCCAATAATTGTGGCTGGAAGCCTAACAATAACGGCACTAAACCTTACGGGCTTTATCAATTATATAACCGCTGGGGCGAAGCCACTAATAAGCGGCTGGCTTGGACTTCCAGTTGAGGCTGGAATCCCGCTAATTTTCAGCGTTTTGCGCAAAGAGCTAACCCTAATTCTTCTTTCACAGTTAATTCCCCTAGAATCCCTATCAGCCATACAGATGATTGTATTCGCTTTGGTCATAATGATTTATATTCCATGCATAGCCACAATCGCCGCGTTAATAAGGGAGTTTGGATGGCGGAAAGCCCTAGCAATAACCTTCACAGACATTACATTAGCCCTGCTTCTCGGAGGAATAGCCTACAGAATTTTACTACTTTTCATGCCCCTTTCATAGCGAATTGACCAATTATTTTATTGCTAAAACACTGCACGTGTTTAAAGTTGCTTAAAATTCTTATAGGTGTTGTTTAGGAAATGTCTTTGTGGTTTGTATGGAGAAGTTTAAGTTTCCAAGCGAAGAGTGGATTAAAGCCTACAAAGAAGAGCTTAACAAAAACGAGGCTTACGCCGAAGCCGCAAAAGACTGGGAAGGCGACTTCCTCTTCATAGTAACCCCAGACGAAGGCTTGGATAAGGAGATGGTTTTTTATGTGGATCTCTGGCATGGGAAGTGCCGCGACGCCTACATGGTGCCCAGCAGAGAGGCTAAGGCTGCAGAATTTATCTATGAGGGGCCATACTCGAACTGGAAGAAGCTGATAATGGGGCAGCTGGACCCCATTCAGAGTTTGCTTATGCGGAAGTTTAAGTTGAAGGGGAACATGGCTAAAATTATGCGATACACCAAGGCGGCTTCGGAGCTTGTGAAAACTGCAAGCAAAGTTCCAACTGAGTTTATTTAGGAGTTCTAACTCTCATGTGGGAGTTTACATCCCCAAAATCCATAGTTTTCGGTGAAGGCGCACTAGAATATTTGAGGGAAATTGAAGGAAGAAAGGCACTAATAGTCGCAGACAAAGTTATCCGCGATTTGGGCTTCGTCGAAAAAGTTGCAAGCCACATTAGAGAGGCGGGATTAAGCGTAGAAATCTTCGATGAAGTGGAGCCCGAGCCTTCAAAGGAAACCGTAACTAAATGTGCAGAGCGTGCCGAACTTTTTGAGCCAGATTGGATTGTTGGATTAGGTGGTGGAAGTTGTATTGATGCGGCTAAAGCTTCATGGGCGTTATACGAGAGGCCAGACATTCAAATTGACGAGATAAGCCCATTGTTAAAACTTGGTTTGAGGAAGAAGGCAAAGCTTATAGCAATTCCAACCACTAGTGGAACGGGCTCTGAAGCAACATGGGCAATAGTTATCACCGATACAAAGGAGAAAAGGAAGATGGAGCTTGCCTCAAAAGAGCTTGTTCCCGACATAGTAATCCTTGACCCACAGCTTCCCATAACCATGCCAAAGAGGCTTGTGGCTGACACCGGTGTTGATGCACTTGTGAATGCGCTGGAAGCCTACATCTCACAGTGGCACAACTATTTTTCAGACCTTCCAGCCATAAACGCCGTGCAAGCCATCTTCAAGTATCTTCCAAGGTCTTACAACAACAGCCAAGACAAGGAGGCAAAGGAGAATATGCATTACGCAGCCACTATGGCGGGACTCGCCTTCAGCAACTCCCAGATATGCGTTGCCCACGCCATGGGCCACGCCCTAGGCGCCCTGTTCAAGATTCCCCACGGCAGAAGTGTGGCAGCAGTCTTAACATTTGCAGTTGAGTATATGGCGAAGGAGGCTATGGAAAGGTTTGGAGCCCTTGCCGACGCTGTTGGAATCAAAGCGGAAACAGACAGGGAAGCCCTGGAAAAGTTTGTCCAAGCCTTAAAACGGCTTTTGAAGGATGTCGACGAGCCCGCTTCAATAAGGGAGCTGGGAATCAGCTGGAATGATTTCCAAGGCGAGCTTGACAATCTTGTGGAAAGAGCCATGGGTTCCACTGGCACAATAGCAAGCCCGAGGGTTCCAACAGCAGAAGATTATCGAAGACTGTTTGTCTATGCATATGAAGGGAAAACAGTAGACTTCTGAACAGACGCCACTTTCCCCTTTCTCCTTTCTTTTTCGGGATGTTAGAAAAATGAGGAAAAATTAGCGTTGCGCCATTTCCATTACTTCTTTCACTGTTTCCTTTTCCTCTTCTGGAAGTTCGCATCCTTCAAGCCATATTGAAGCTAAAACGGCAAAGTCTGGAGGTATAACCTCCCTATCAATCCTAACGTCTAAGACCGCTGGTTTTCCAGAATCCACAGCCCTCTGCAGAGCTGGTTTTATCTGGGATGGCTCAACAACCCTTTCGCCGTAGCAGTTCATGCCCCGTGCAATCTCGTCATACCTTATGTCTGAAAAATCAACCCCAACATGCCTTCTCGAATAAAACAGTGTTTGCCCAGCCCTTATCATTCCCCAAGCACAATCGTTTAAAACCACAAACACTATTGGCAGTTGGAGGCGGCTTGCAGTTTCAAGCTCCTGAATGTTTAAGCCGAAGGCTCCATCACCGGTTATGCAGTAAACCTGTCTATCTGGATGGGCAAGCTTCGCTGCAATGGCATATGGAATGCCGGCGCCCAAGTGTCCTGAATCGCCGCTCACACAGCTGATGTAAGTGTTCGGTTCATAAACCCTATTTAGGTAGAAGCACCAAACAGCGGTGTTTCCGCCATCAACAACCGTGATTGCGTTTCTGGGGAAAAACTCCCTAACCTCCCTCACCACGCGTAGTGGATGAATTGGCACCGTGTCCAGCCGCGATATTTCCTCAAAGTTTTCAAGCCACATCTTTTCCAGTCGCTTATAATCCTGCAAGAAGGGATTCTCCTTTCTTGGAGGAGTGTGCCTTTTAACGGCCTCCAACAAAGCCTTAAGGGTTGATTTTGCATCGCCCACAATCCCCAAATCAACCGGCCTGTTTAAGCCAATCATGTCGCCTGAAATGTCTATCTGGATAATCTTCTGCCTTGGAGGTTCACCCCATGCTGGCGGTTTCCCCCACATGTCCAAGGCTCCAAGTCTGCAGCCAACAACGAGAACCACGTCAGCCTCAGCCTGAGCCACTATGGCTCCGTTGCCGGGGGCTGCTGGGATAAGGCATAGGGGATGATCTTCTGGTATGGCGCCCCTCCCACTCATTGACGTGGTGACCGGAGCTTGCAAGTATTCAGCCAACTCTATAAGCTCCTTTGAAGCTCCGGACCTTAAAACCCCGCCGCCAGCATGGATTAAAGGCGTTTTTGCCTCCGCAAGCATTTTTGCGGCTTGTTCTATGAGGGTGGAATCTCCAACAGGTTTTTCTGTAGCCCTATAACTTTTTGGAGGCAAAATTTCCAAGTCTGCCTCTTCTCCCGTTTGAAAGAGAACATCTGAAGGGAAGTCAAGGTGCACTGGACCGGGCTTTCCGGACATAGCCATCCTAAAAGCCCAGCGGGTGAGCTCTGGAATGCGTTTCCAATGGGACACCACGGCGTTCCACTTTGTAACTGCCTTAAAAAGCAAGAGCTGGTCTAGGGCTTGTTGAGAGCCCTGGTCTGGGTATGAACGCCAAGACTGGTTTTGGGCCGTAATCACAATTATTGGTATGCTGTCTGCAAAAGCCGGATAAACCCCCCCAATAAGGTTTGCAGCTCCGGGGCCGACTGTCCCTATGCAGACTCCTGGTTGTCCTGTTGCCCGTGTCCAAGCATCAGCCGCATGGGCCGCAGCGGCCTCGTGGCGCATTGTTATGAATTCTATGCGCTTATCCTTGTAGATGGCGTCCAGCAATGGGTATAATTGGTCTCCTGGAACACCGAAAACGTAGCGGACGCCCTCTTGGATTAGGCAGCGTTTCAAAACTTCACCGCCAGTTATACGGGCCATGCAAAATCCTCCAAATAAAATGGGACGGTTTTAGGTCTTATCAATTTCGTTATTAAGATTTTCTGAAAACGCCAAAATTCGGGGCAAGTATTAAATGTGCTTCACCATAGAAAATTTACTGCTGGTGGTTCCAGTGCCAAGGGGTTATATGGGGAAAATTCTAAGAGTAAACCTGACCACCAAAAGCTTGAAGGTTGAGCCAACTTCTGAAGAGGTTGCCAGAAAGTACCTTGGTGGCAAGGGTTACGCCGTATACCTACTATACAAGTATTTGAAGGAGTACGAAAAGGCTGGGATTTCACCAAAAGACATTGACGCATTAGGTCCAGAAAACGTCTTAATATTTGCAACAGGCCCAGGAACAGGTGTTCCGGGCTTTCCGTCTTCTGGAAGATACCACGTGATGGCGTTGAAATCGCCTCTGACTGGTTCTATTGGAAGCGCAAATTCAGGTGGGGAGTTTGGGCCTTTCCTTAAGTTTTCAGGGTTTGACGCCGTTGTAATTGAAGGTGCTTCAGAAACTCCCGTATACTTGGCTGTTGTGAATGGGGAGGCTGAGTTAAGGGATGCAAGAGGCCTATGGGGCAAAAACGTTTTTGACACTTGTAGAATATTGAGGGATAGGGTTGGCGGCAAAAACACAAGTGTCGCTTGCATTGGGCCTGCCGGCGAGAATTTGGCGTATATGGCGTGCATAGTCAATGACGAGCATAGGGCTGCTGGTAGAACAGGCTTAGGGGCCGTTATGGGCTCGAAAAAGCTTAAGGCCGTTGTTGTTTCCGGAGAAGAGAAGGTCCCCGTGGCTGAGCCTAAAAAATTCGCTGATGTTTCAAGAAGATGCTTGGACGCGATGAAGAATAACGCTGTCACTGGTGTTGGGTTGCCAACATATGGCACAGCCATCCTCATAAATATAATTAACACTGCTGGTGGGTTGCCCTACAAGAACTGGCAGACTGGTGTGAATCCGGACGCGGAGAAAATAAGCGGAGAGACTCTTGCAGAAAAATATTTGACAAGTCGAAGGTCGTGCTGGGGTTGCCCAATCGGATGTGGAAGAGTTACAAGCGTCAAATCTGGCCCGTTCCAAGTTTTAGCTTCAGAAGGTCCAGAGTATGAGTCTATTTGGGCTTTGGGAAGTAGCACAGCCGTAAAAGACTTAGACGCAGTTGTTAAAGCCAACCACTACTGCGACGAGTTTGGGCTGGACCCAATAAGCATGGGCTCCACAATAGCCTCCGCCATGGAACTCAACGAAAGGGGATACATTCCACAAGAAGACTTGCAAGGCCTAGACTTGCGTTTTGGCAATGCCGCAGCCCTCGTGGAGGCTGTTTGGCGAACAGCCTATAAAGCTGGATTTGGAAAATACTTGGCTTTAGGTTCAAAGAAGCTTTGCGAAATTTACGGGCATCCGGAACTTTCCATGAGTGTTAAGGGCCTTGAAATGCCAGCCTACGACTCAAGAGCCATTAAAGGCATTGGGCTGAACTATGCCACCGCCAACAGAGGAGGCTGCCACGTAACAGGATACACAGTCTCACCAGAAGTCCTTGGAATTCCGGAAAAAATCGACCCGTTAAAGGCTGAGGGAAAAGCTAAGTGGGTTAAAATATTCCAAGACTTCACATGCGTGGTTAACTCAACCGTGAACTGCCTGTTCACGACGTTCGCTTTAGGTGTGAAGGACTATGCAGAGCTTTTGTCAGCTGTTACTGGTTGGGAATTAACAGAAGATGAAATTCTAAAAATTGGAGAGCGCATTTACAACCTGGAAAGGGTCATAATCAACAAGTTTGGATTCGACGGAAAGGACGACACGCTACCAAGACGCCTACTGGAAGAGCCCATGCCTGAAGGCCCCGCAAAGGGCCAAGTAACAGAACTTGAAAAAATGAAGGAAGAGTATTATAAGCTTCGCGGCTGGGTTAACGGCATTCCAACCAGAGAGAAGTTGGCTGAGCTTGAAATAGAACTTTAGAAAAGCAAAAATCCCCCTTTTATTCCCTCTTTATTTTGTTGGAAGCGCTTGGCTTTGGTATCAGTAAAAATAATGCTTTTCGCAACCTTGCGCAGCAAATACAAAACTAGAGAACTCGTTGTCAATTGTGATGGAACCCTTCCAAACATGATTGAGAACGCGTCTAAAATTTTAGGACAAGAATTTGTTGACGATGTTTACGATAAAAAGCGAGGAAAAGTTAGGGAAGACATGATTATTATGGTGAATGGGAGAAACATCAAAGACTTGGAAGGAGAGATAACCCTAAAAGACAACGATGTAATAGCCATATTCCCACCACTAGCCGGAGGCTAAATCTTAGGAAAGCATCCATATGAGTGATGATTTCCCAGAAGCACTGCAGATAGAAGTTACAAACAGGTGCAACTTCAACTGTCAAATGTGCATTAGGCGTGTTTGGAACGCAAAGCCCTTAGACATGGAACTAGCCCTATACAGAAAAATTGCAGAGGAATGTTTCCCACCTCTGAAGAGGCTTGTGCTTTACGGTTTTGGTGAACCCTTTATCCATCCGCACATTCTTGAAATGCTCCGAATAGCCAGAAAACGCCTCCCAAACGATGGAGAAATCCTCATAAGCACAAACGGCTCGCTATTAACCCAACAAATCGCCGAAAAAATTACAAAAGAAATAGGTGTAGACTCCATATCCTTTTCTGTAGATACCATCAGCCAAGCCAAACTAAGCCGTTTAAGAGAAGGCTCCAACTTCAAATTGATAGCCAGCAACATTGAAACGCTGGCAAAAAGCAAGGATGAAGCTAAAAGAGATTTTAGGCTAGGTTTGGAAACCGTCATCATGGAAGACAACTTTTCAGACCTTCCAGAACTCGTCGAGTTTGCGGCCGATAAAAACGTTGATTATATAATAGCGTCCCATGTCGTGCCATACACACAAGAGGTTTTTGCCAAAACCATGTATCTAACTTTGAGCAGACCAACCATTGAAATATTAAAGCCCTCCTTAAGGCATGGATGGCGCATTATACGAGAATCCACCCTAGAGCTTTTCGGCAAAGCCTACGGCGTGAAAATGGAGACAGCCTCAACAGAGCTCATCAGAAGCTTTTGGACCGAAGCCGAAAAGAAAGGGTACTGGATTAATTTGCCCTTGCTTTTAAGCTCCACGGAAAAGCTTGAGGCGTTAACCCGTTTAGAAGAGGTTTTCCATGGAAGCGAGAAAATCGCCCACGAATACCAGATTGATTTGAAGCTGCCAAACCTTTACCCCGATGCCAAGGAAAGAAGGTGCCCATACATTGAGAAGGAAACTTTAGTCATAAGAAGTGATGGGGCAGTTTCCCCGTGCCAAGAATTCATATATACTCATCCAGTTTACGTCAACGCCCACAAAAAAGAGATTCATGAAGTAATTTTTGGAGACGTAGCCAAGGAAAGTATCAAAGAAGTTTGGCAGCGGAAGTCCCACGCCACTTTCAGAGAGATTAGACGAGACATGGCTAGAAACGTGCCTTGGTGTGGAGACTGTCCATACTCGGCTTTAGGATGCTTCTATACGAAAACCAACGATGTTGATTGCTATGCAAATGCGCCAACATGCAACGAATGCCTATACAGCGTTAACTTGGCGCAATGCAACATTTGAAGTTGCCTATTCGAGGAGCAGCGAGACAGGACCAGCCTTCCATGCTTCTATGGCGGCTTTCAGTTCTAAATGCTGCTCGGCATACTGCTCCAGCGGAATCCTATTCATTGCGGCTTCTATGGCTTGCCTAAAAGCCTTCGCGCCAGCCCTAGGTCCCATTGGATGGGCGTGGATTGCTCCACCAGCTCCTATGGCTATGTCTGTGCCTAAGTCGCTTATGAGTTGTGGGACGTGGAGTTGTGTTATTCCGCCCGATGGCATAGGCAATGTGGGCTTGATGTTGTGCATTGGGAAGAGCATGGTTCTGCCAGCTTTCAGGTATTTCTCCCTCAAGAAGAAGGGTTGTTTTCCATATGGCGCCGGATAAACCAGTATGTCCGCACCCGCGAGTCTCGGAAGCTTCGCCAAAGTCAAGTGGGATGACATGCCCGACTCTGGGTCCTCGTAGATGGCTCCTGCGAAGTCCATGTGACCTAAAATTGGAACTTTTATGCTTGGGTCTTCCGCCAAAGCCTTTAAAACGCCTATTCCAGCCACCAAATGGTTAACCATTATGGCGTTTGCTCCAAGCTCTATGACTCTTTCAGCAAACTCGAAGATTTTCGGCGCGTCAGCAGTCACATTTATAGTATACATTTTCTTTTCACCAGTCTCTTGGGCTGCCTTGTCAACAGCCTCCATGTACTTTACAATTCTGTCTTCCACAGTGTTGAAGGGCGCGTTGGCCAAAAGTTCATCGTCCTTAACGAAGTCTGCGCCTCCCACTAAGGCTTCATAGGCGAGTTTTGCGCCAACTTCAGGCGGATAGCCAGTGCAAGGCTTAATCATGTTATTAAGTATTGGCCTCGCCTTTATTTTCAAGTATTCCCTTAAGCCTTGAACCCCGAATTTTGGGCCTTTAAACATTTCAAGATAGCTTTTTGGAAAGGTTAAATCCACAAGTTTCAGTCTCCCAGCCATGGAAATGTTGCCGATAGCCGTTGTAAGAAGCATTGAAATTTCATTCATGAAGTTTTCGTAGGGGTAGGCTATCTGAACCATATAACGCCTCAATTTCACATCGGCTGGAACCTCATACTCAAAGTCTGGAACTTCGTTTATTGCAATTACTTTGGCTATGTGTTTTTTCCGCAGTTCCACGGTTTCGCCTGGGACACGAATCCACGTTCCAGTGCTCTGCTCAACAGCCACAGCCATGGCAATCTTGTCCACGGGCCAATCCCTTGGAACAGCCGCGTAGTATGTGGCTATAACATATTTTTCCGGGTCTATTCCCTCAGGCAAGGCTAATGGAAGAGCTTCAATTTCCTCAGACATGAAACTTCACCACCAAATTCTGATAAATGAATTGTTTGTGGTATTAAATATGTGTATGTGTGCTTTTATTCGGCTTTCAAGTTTAGCCTCCGATACATTCGCCTATTGTTCTTGTAAATAGCTTTAAACTCTTTGAAGGCTTTCTCATAAATGGCAGCATTTTGAGGATTAGGCTCATAAACGGCGTCTATTTTCACCAGCTTTTCTGCATCCTCAAAGCTTTTGAAATGGCCTAGGGCGATCATGGCTATTATTGCTGCTCCCTTTGCGCCTGCCTCTTTCGGGTCGCTAACCCTGTTTATTCTTCTGTTTAGGGCGTCTGCAAATATTTGGCACCAAACGTTGGATATGGCGCCTCCGCCTATGATGTTTATGCTTTCAGCTTTTCCCGCAAGCTTTTCCATGTAGAACAAAGCCCACTTCATGTTTAGGGCTACTCCTTCAAAAACAGCCCTAACCATGTGTTCCCGTCCGTGTTCTAGGCTTAGGTTGTGGAATCCCCCTCTAACAGTTGGATCATCTAACGGGGCTCTTTCGCCGAAAAGCCATGGCGTGAATATTAAGCCGTCTGCGCCGGGACTGATTTTTGCCGCCATTTCGCTAAGAAGTTCGTAAACATCTTCTTCTCGACTTTCCTTGAACATTGTGTTTTTAAGCCAGTCTAGGCATGCCCCGGCTGTTTCTTGTTCTGCCACGCAAAGGTACATTTCTGGGTTTGCGCTGCAGATGCAGCCGATATAGTGGAACAGGTCCTTCTTTCTTTCCGAAAGGTGGCAGCCAAGCCAGTCGCTTGTTCCGATGTAGGCGTGGATTTTCCCTTCTTTTATGGCTCCGGAGCCTATGGCTGCTGAAGCCACATCTCCAGCTCCAACAACCACTGGTGTGCCTTCCAGAAGCCCCATTTCCGCGGCTGCCTCTGCCGTGAGTTTGCCGGCTACGTCTGTCGCCTTCATTATTTTTGGAAGTTTGGCTCTGTCTATTCCATATTTTTTAAGGATTGCATCCGACCAGTTGAATCTTCCCTTTCTTGTGTCCATCATCCACCAGATGTTGGCGTAGTCTCGACTTATTACGAAGTTTCCAGTGCACTTGTAAATGAGGTAGTCTTTGCAGTCGAGGAACTTGTAGGTTTCAGCGTAGATTTTCGGCTGCTCCTCTTTAACCCACAAGATTTTGCATATGGGGTCTTTGCCCACGTGCCCGTAAATCCCGCCAGTTATACTTAGAAACCTTATTAGGGTGAGTAGCCCGTACCCGGCGATTTTTATGATTCCGCGGCTCATCTTTTCAGCTTGCCCTTTTGCTCTTGTGTCAAGCCATATCATGCATGGCATAAGCGGTTCACTGTTGCTGTCCACAGGAAGCGTTCCAGACATTTGCGTAGCAAACACAACGGCGGCGACGTCTGAAGACTTGACACTCGCCCTTTCCAGAAGAGCCCTCGTAGTTTTTGTAACCGCGTCCCACCAGTCTGACGGCTTTTGCTCAGCCCAACCCCTTTTCGGATAGTATACCGGGTATTCCGCTGAAGCATGCCCAACTATTTCGCCATCTAACCGCACCAGCACAGCCTTGTTGCTCGTTGTCCCAGTATCATGGGCGAGTATGTATTTCCCTTTCAAGGCCCCTTAACCAGCGATTCTAGGCTTAATCTGTGAACTTTGCCGTCCTTATCGATGTGCTCAACGCGGATGGGCAAGCCCACAGTTCCGCCTATCCTTATCTTCTCCTTTGCAAGCATAAACAACTCAACTGGGTTCACAGCGGCTTCTGGTGGAAAAACGCCCTTCAGCTTTATCTTTCCCATAGCCATAAGCATAGTTCCCAAGGCGGCTGGCACGCCCGTTCCTTTCTGCATCCCCATGCCCCTTGAAGCCATAGAAAACACATAAGTGCTCGGCTGCCCCTTCTTCTCGCCCTTGACAACTATTTTTAGGCATCCCATGGGCTCTGTTATCCCGGCCTCCTTTAACAATTTGGGCCTCTGATGCAAAGCGAAAGCCACTGCAAAGTCTATGGGCGCGATTTTCTTCCCGTTAACTTCTATTGGCTCTTCGCTTGTCATTCCAAGACGCACAATGCCCTTAATAAGCTCAGCATATGCCGGGGGCAGAACCAAGCCGAGGTTTGTTACCCGGCGAACACCCTTAATGTACCTTGGAAGAGTTATCGTCTCCGGATGGGGATAGGCGTAAACCCTATATGTTCCGACGTCTGCAAACTCAACATCTTCCTCTAAGGCTTTACCGCTTTCCTCCAAAACCTTAACAGTCTTAAACTCTCCATCGAGAAACATTGGCACTGGTATTATCATGGAGTGTATTCTATGCTTAACAACCGCTGGCCCCTCGGTTTCTTCTCCTCCATGGGCATGGTAAATGTCTATGGCTTCAACCTCGTCTAAAAGCATGTCTGCACAAAATCTAACGAGGACGTTTGCAACGCCGGGAGAACTACCCATCCCGATGAGAGCTGAAATCCCAGCTTTTTTGGCTTCAGCATCCATTTTCAAAAGCGTTTCAGTCGCATCAACATCATCACATATGTCCACATGGTTTACCCCAGCCGCTATGGATGCCTTCAAAACTATTGGAGCATACTTGTAGAAGGGGCCCACGCAGCTGAGTATGACATTAGAACCCCTAATCGTCTTCTGAAGCTGACTTGAATCTGTAACGTCAATTTTAACCGCTGAAACTCCTTTGACACCTATTTCAGAAGCAAGCTTCTTTGCCTTCTCGAATGCAACATCCCCAATAACCACTTCAGAAAACATTCCACTTGACGCGAGAATTTTGGTAGCCATGCTTCCAATGGTTCCAGCTCCACCCAAAACGGTAACTTTCATCTCATACGCCGACCTTTCAGAAAATTACTGTTTTCGTTCAAGATTATTTAGCATTTGTGGGAGCTTGGCAAACAGCAAAACATATCAATTCAAACACCCAAAAACAGAAGAAACATGGAAAAGTCAGAAGCCCGCTCTTATCGCTGGGTTGTCCTGTTCACGTACATGCTTGTAGCCGTGGTTTCCCAAATCCTTTGGCTGAACTTCGCTCCAATAACAAGACCTATTATGACGTCCATATTCGGAGTAACAGAGTCTGACGTTGGACTCTTATCAATGGTTTGGCCGCTGCTCTTCATACCGGTCTCCATTCCAGCCGGAATACTCATAGACAAGAAGGGCTTCAAGTTTGGGGTTTCAATAGGAGCCCTAATAATGGCTGTTTTCGCTGTTTTGCGAATCTTTTCCGGAGAAAACTTCACAATGCTTCTCATCTTCCAGTCTTGCACCGCGCTGGGTCAACCTTTCGTTTTTAACGCCGTATCAAAACTTGTAACGTTGTGGTTTCCATTCGAAGAGCGGGCATTAGCCACGGGAATCGGCATAATGGGTCAATACATTGGAATGATAGTGGCTATGATGCTCACACCTTTTCTTGTGCCAACGCCAGACATCACATTATTGACCAACATGCTTGTGATTTACGCAGCAATATCCGTAATAAGCGCCGCACTCTTCATAGTCTTGGCTAGGGAAAAACCGAAATTCACCAGTCATAAAGCATCAACGGAAGAGGTTAAAGCGTCCATCTCATTCAAGGACGTTAAGGGGTTCTTTGGGAAAAAGGATTTCATAATCCTTGAAGCCCTATTCTTCATCGGAGTTGGACTTTTCACGGCGCTGCTCACGTGGCTGGAAACAATTTTAAACACACGAGGATTAAGCGTCACAGACGCCGGACTAATCGGCGGAATAATAATCATTGGAGGGATATTTGGGTCTCTAGCCATCCCTGGAATTTCCGACAAAACTGCTCGGAGAAAACCCTTCATAATTATAGATTTAGCGGTTGCCGCAGTCATGCTCTACCTTTTTGCTGAAACTGGCGATTTCCTAATTTTGGCCATTATGGGCTTTATTTTGGGATTCTTCCTCATGTCAGCCCTCCCAATAGGTCTGGAGATGTCAGCTGAGATTGTTGGTTCAGCTTTGGCTGGAAGTGCATCGAGCTTTCTTTGGCTGTTCTCCCAAGCTGGCTCAGTAATCTTAATCTTCTCCATGGACGCTGTTAAATCCGCCACAGAAAACCTCTACCCATCAAACCCCTACTACCTTTCAGTTATATCCATATTCATACTAGACATAATCGCCTTGATGCTTTGCATGCTGCTTAAAGAGACAGCGAAAACCAAGGGTTAGATTCTGAAAACCTTAAACTTGCCCTTAAGGGCCTCCAAATCTGCGCTTCCAATCTTGGACTGAAGCTTTCTTTTTAAGGCTTCCCAGCTTACAGCATCTTTTCCACCAAGCATTGTGGCAACAAACTGAACTTTTGCGCTTTCCTCCACCATCCTGTTTAAGAGGCATGCCTCCTCAACTGTTGAGCCAACTGTTATTATGCCATGATTCTCCAAAATAACAGCGTTAAAATCCCTAATCAACTTTTGAACAGCCTCAGCCGATGCTTTAGAACCTGGCAACTCAAAAGGCACTATCGGAACCCCATTTGGAATATACAGAAACATTTCCACCTGCAACGGAATTATCTCATTTCCAGCTATCCCAAAAGCCGTGGCAAACGGGGCATGCGTATGAACAACCCCCTGAACATCACTTCTAACACGGTAAATCGCAGTATGTAGCGGCGTCTCTATTGAAGGTTCTTTAGCACCCTCAACCTTGTTTCCATTTAAATCGACAACAATGAAATCTTCAGCCTTCAAAGAACCCATAGAGACGCCCGAAGGCTTTATCAAAACTTTATCAGTTCCAGGAATTCGTGCGCTAATATTCCCCTCAGTTCCAACTACAAGACCATAATTGTACAATTGCCTTCCAACATTTACCAAACTCTCCCTTAAAGCGTGAACAACATTATTATTGCTCATGATAGACCTCCTTATAGTCACACAAAATTCATAATCTCAATTCACCTTTTAGTTTTTTGCAATATTTCCGTTAAATGCTACTGATAGAACTTTTAATGCTGGTTCTATTTTTTTCCTCTTCCTGAAGTGATGACAGATGCATTAATACAAGGTTTTCCCGATTAAATGCATTATGTCGCTTCTCGTCAATATCCCTATTAATTTATTTTTGTTTGTTTTGTCGAATACTAAAATTCTGCCAATTTTGTGTTTGTCCATTTTTGCAAGGGCTTCAGCAATAGAGTTGTCGGGGTAAATTGTGATTAGTTTCTTTGTGCAGATTTCACCAGTGGAGACTTTGTTTCGCTTCTTTTCTGCAATTTTCATCGCGTCTTGGAGTGTGACTATTCCGATGACATTTCCTGATTCATCTGTAACTGGAAAGCCTGTATGATGGTGCTCAGCTATTTTTTCAAGAAATTGGCTAACAGATAATGTTGAAGGCAATGTTACAACATCTCTTGTCATAACTTGTTCTACTTTAACTCTTTCCAGTAGGCTAATTTCACTTGGTCTAGGCTTAACGAAGATTTCTGCTGCTGGAATTTGCACGCCCTTTTCTCTCACAGTTTCTATTTCTTGTAATGCGCTGTTTCTTTTGTACGTTGATAGTTGAAGCAGGTGCACTAATGTTTGCGGCTCCTCTTCAATATTCTTGGTTATTATGGCACCACTGGCTAAAGCTCTTTTAAAGAATTCTTCACCTTTTCTAGTTCTGATAATTACAATCGACCATTCTCTTAATGGGCTTGCCCCGCCGAGGCTTAGGTCGGCGTATTCTGAGGTGAAATCTACACATGTTTTGCAGCGGTTTAGGATATGAGGTTTAACTTTAGAAATGGGAATGCGGATCTGTCGATTTTCAGTGTTTACAATATACGATTCTGCGGATAAATCGACGCTTTGAATTTCATTAGCTGAAACATTGTATTCTTGTAGAAGAAACTCCAACAATTGGCTTAATGAGAAGCCCCAAAGGCAGAAAAGTCCAATAATTATTTCCAGACTGTCTATTATTTTGTGTTGCCACGCTTCAAGTTTTCGAAGTCCTAGAACATGACATGGGATGCCCACGAAAGCTATATGGGTCTTACCATGCTCAAAAACTGCGCGTCCATATGCTTGGGCGACCGCTGAAGGAACAATTTTAGAGTCTACAGCGGAGAGCATGTCATCTGGCACAAGACTTATGGAAGACTTAACCTTCAAGGATGTTGTAGGGGATGCTTTAGAAGTTATGGCGCAATCAATAATTTTTTCGCTAATGGCGAAATTAAGAAGTGCATTAATAACTCCTCCACTTTTAGTTGCAGCTCTTATGTTTGGATCAGAGGCTTGCGCAAGCAGAATTTCCCTGTAGTAGCCTAGGTTTCTCTTCTTTTCGGCGCGTCGGCAACAAATCTTAAAGCTTCATAGATAAGTGCATCGGTGTGGGGGCATATGTCATAGCAAATTGGACATGTATCAATATATTTGGAGCAGTCGAGAATTCTTTGTGGTTTCTCATATTCCACTTTTATTGCGTGAATGGGACATGCAGCCTCACATGCACCGCATACCGTGCAAAAGCCTGGCTGTATTATCATGCGTTCCAAATCATTAAAGGCTATCAGTTTATTGCTTGGCCGCATGGCCCAATCCTCACAATAGATTGGGGAAACATACTTAAATACAAATCTAAATTTAGGGCATCAGCTGGAATTGTTGTATTACCGGTTCTATAAGGTTTAAAATTATGCTTGGGTAAACGCCTAAAATAACTATTGTAACGGCAAGAATAAAAATTGGAATAAGCAGCTTTTTCGGTTCCTTGATCCTACCTTCCTCTTTAGGCTTTTTTGCATACATGTAGTTGATCAGCCTTAACAGGTATGCGGCTTGGATGACGCTGGTTAAGACGCCCACAACGGCTAACCAACCCATATTCGCCTCTATGGCGGATGTGAAAACCAAATATTTTGCCATAAAGCCAGCGAAAGCTGGAACCCCGGCGAATGAAAATGCTGCCAAAACTAGAGCTAGGCTTGTAAACGGCATTTTTCTGCCAACTCCAGAAAAATCTTCCAGGTTTTTAATTCCCATGCTGTTGAAAACTCCAACAGTCATGAACGCGAGGGCTGTTGTTATTCCGCCAGTAAGAAAGAAGTACAAGTTTCCCATTATTCCAAGAGGTGTCACGCTTGTTATCGCCACAAGATTGTAGCCTACATCTGCAATGCAAATATATGCTATTAAACGTTTAACGTCCCTTTCCGTTAGTGCAAGCAAGTTGCCCACAATCATAGTCAACGCTGAGAGGACTGCAAACAATAAGGTCCATGGCAAAACTGTTGGAGGTGTTAAAATGTAAATTAGCACTCTTAGAAGCACATAATAGCTTGCCTGGTCAACGAGTGCCGATAAAAACGCCGAAGATGGAGTTGGAGCTGCGGTGTACGCGTCTGGAAGCCACATGTGGAATGGCACGATGGCAGCCTCAATGGAGTAACCCGCCGCGATGAAAACAAATGCTATTTCAAGTAGGCGTTTATCTGCAAGGGCGGTAAGGGCATGTTTCACTTCCCAGAAATTAAGCGTGCCCGTAATAGCGTAAATCACTGAGAGTCCATAGATTATGAAGGCTGAAGCAATTATTATCATAACCAGATACTTTATCGTAGCGTTGATAGACTTTGCCGTTTTTTGGTATAACATCAAAAAGCTTGAGCCGGCTGCCGTTGCCTCCCAGAAAATAAATAGTGTTAAAAAGTCGCCGGCAAGAGCAGTTCCAACAACGCAACCAATAATCATTAAAATAACAGCGTAATACCGTCCCGACAGTTCATTGTCAGTATCTATGAAAAAGAGGCTGTAGATAACAGTGACCGTGCTGACACCCGTAAATATTATCGCCATATAAACTGATACTGCATCTACCAAAAACGTGCTTGAGAAAATGGCTGAGTGGCCTACAGTTAATGATAAGTTTAGGAAGGGCTTGGGCGATGGCTCAGCATAATATTTCAATGCCAGATTCGCCACAGTCACGCTGGAAACAATGAAAATTGTTAGGAACCAAAAAAGCTTTAAGAGAATATTCTTCCTGCTTTTCATTTTGTTAATAATTTTAAAGATAGGTATTGTCAAAAGAGAAAATAAAACGAAAGCAATTATTGGTAAAGAAGCATATAAAAGCTCTATCATCGCGTGTTCCTCGCTAAACAAAGCTTGCGCTTGAGATCAGTTGCGTGAAAAATGTGGGCCATACCCCAAGGGCAACAGTGAGCACAGCTAGAATAATCATGGCCGTTTTCATGAAGTATGGAGGGTCTGTTACCTTCTCATGTTTTGTTACGCCTAAAAAGACATGGCTTAAAAACCTTAATGCGTAGGCTAGTGATAAAACCGTGGCTACTAACATTAGGGCTGTTGGTATGAGATAGAAGTTGTCAATGTTGATGGTTTGGAATGCTCCAACGAATATTAGGAATTCACTTATGAAACAAGCGAATGGCGGTATACCCGCAATGCTGAGGGCTGCCACCGTTGATGCTGTGGCTGTGACTGGCATTTTTCCAGCTAACCCACCCATCTCACGTATATCACGAATTTCAAGCTGTTTCATAACAGCGCCTGCAGACAAAAAGAATAAGCCCTTGCTCACGGCATGGTTCATAAGATGCAGAACTGTTCCCGTTACTGGTTCTTGAAATGGAAAAAGTGAAAGCCCAAAGAGAACGTAGCCCATGTGAGCTATGCTTGAGTAGGCGATTATCCGCTTTATATCCGTCTCCACCAGAGCTATTAAGCCTCCGAAAAAGGCTGTTATTATCCCAAAAACAGTTAACCCATGCAAAAACATGCTTCCAAAACCTGTTGCCATGACCGCTGGAAAAACTGTTCCTAAGGATACGCGCAATATTGCGTAGGCTCCAGCGCTGATTATTACACCGCTTAATAGCGCAGACATGGGTGCAGGTGCCTCAGAGTGCGCGTCTGGCAACCACATGTGAACGGGAACGGCAGCCATTTTAACCGCAAAGCCTATTGTAAGCGAGAGCAAAATCCATTTGACAAGTTCTGGGTTAGCTGTCATCAGCGCGGTTTTTGCTTGGAACATGTCCAGGTCGCCTGTAACCATGAATATTGCGCCTATGCCCAGTAAGACGAAGATTGCACCAGCATGTGTAAATATGAAGAATTTGAAGGCCGCTCTGTAGGGCTCTCTATAGCCCCATCCGCCTATTATAAAGTAGGATGGCAAAAGCATTAGTTCCCAGCAGAAGTAGAAGAGCATAAGGTTTGATGTCATAAAGACTCCAACAAGTCCTATTGAAAGCAATGTTAAAAGAGCGTAGTATTCAGCAAGCCCCTTCTTTTCATGCATGTAATTTATTGAGAAGATGGCGGCTGCTAGAATGAGTATTAGCGTTATGATTGCCATTGAAAGGCTTATCCCATCGACAAAAAGCGTGAAAGAAGCGTGGAGAACTGGAATCCAATAGTAAGATTCAACATACTTGTGGTCGGCTGCCTTAAGGATTGTTGGCACGGTTGTTGAAAGTAATGTGATGTTGGCTAGGCATATCAGCACTATAAGAAGGGCTGCGCTTTTAGAAGATTTTTTGCCCAAAAAGTATACGAAAAGGGTAGCTGCTGCGGGCAGGATTATCGTTAAAAGAAGCGTGTTCTGCATTCCCTTCGCCTCTCATCTTAGCATTGTAATTATTAACAGTATAAGTATTATTAAAAACCCGATTAATGCCGCCGCCACAAAATGTTCTAAGGAGCCAGACCCAACTTTTCTGATTTTGGATGCCGAAGCCAAAGTTTTGTTTGTTACCACATATAATAGTTCATCCACAAGAACGTCTAAATATTTTTGAGTTCCATGAGCCATGCGTATAACTCCATTTGCAAAAAGATATGGTAGACGGTTAAAGAAAGCGTTTTCGACTCGCTCATAAACTACACTAGAAAATCGTATAATACCATTGGCAACGAAATGGGGTAACCGTTCAAAGAAGGTTAATTCTAAACGCCTAAGACCGGTTGAAAGCAGCAAGACTCCACGCGGAATTACTTTTTCATATAGGGCGTCAAAGAAGTATCCATTCTCCAAAACTTTGTTTAGGGAAATATGTAACCGTCTTACTTGTTCTGGCAACGAAAGTCTGCCATAGTAAGTGAAGTATACAGGGAATCCTCCAACAAAAAGGGTGAAGAAAAAGATCAAAGTTGAAAGGTTTAATATTTCGCCAAAGCCCATTTTCACATCAACATGCATGAAATGGGAAATTGTGTTCCCAAGTAAAACTGAGACAACGCAAATAACTGCGAGGGCTCCGGAGGAGAAACGCATTATTTTTGGGGCTTCATGCACGTGAATCTGCTTTAAATAGTCTGATTTCTCACGTAAATATACTAGTGTGATAACTCGTAGGGTGTAGGCAAAAGTAATTGCCGCAGAAATATAAAGCACAATCGCCGCGTACAAGTTTCCAGACGATAGGGCACTTTGGAAGATTAGTTCTTTACTGAAAAAGCTTATGAAAGGCGGTATTCCGGCACGAGCCAACAATACAATGATGCTTAAGGCAAAGGTTGTTGGCATTGCTTTTCTTAATCCGCCCATTAATCGCATATCGCGTGTTTTTGTTGCATGAATTATTCCACCTATTAAGAGGAAGTCAAGACCTTGGAAGAGTGCATGGCTTACTAGGTGAAGTAGACTTGCAAACCACCCAGCCGATGGAGCGGTGGATGCTGTGCCTAGCGCGGCGAACATAAAGCCTATTTGGCTTATTGTGGAGTAGGCAGCTACACCTTTAATGTCTGTTGTGGATAAAGCCAAAGTAGCGCCAATAAAAGCGGTTATTGTGCCAATCCAGAGGATTGATGGCAACCACATCGGAATAGAAGCCGTTAAAGAGCCAAACAAAAGCATTAATCTGGCGACCAGGTAAACGCCCGCCTTAACCATTGTCGCGGAGTGCAGAAGTGCGCTTACAGATGTGGGCGCTTCCATAGCACTGTAAAGCCATGTGTGAAGCGGAAGCTGTGCCGATTTTGCGATGGCTCCCGCTAGTATTAAAAAGGCTGATGCTGTCAGATATGGCGTTGGCACATTTCCTATATTAGCCATAATGTGGTGGAAGGAAAATGAGCCTAAGTTGGCGTATAGTATGCCTATCCCAGCTAGGAGACAAGCGTCGCCTACACGTGTCATAAGGAAGACTTTGATGGCTGAACGAACCGTTTCCGGACGCTTATACCAGAAGGAGATAAGCGAATAGGAACATAATCCAACCATCTCCCAGAAAATGAAAAGTTGAAGGAAATTATCCGACATAACCAAGCCAGTCATCGAACCTATGAAAAGAAGCATGAAAAAGTAGTATCGTGTTAAGCCTTCCTCGCCAGCCATATAACCTAAAGAGTAAATGGTTATTATGAGACCGAAGAAAGTGACCAAACATGCAAGCAAAACGCTTAATGGGTCAAGGTACACGCCTGCGCTAATGCCTAAAGATGGAATCCATGGCACTGTTAAATTGGAACTTTCTGAAGTGTTGAAGTAAACATCTGGAATAGTAGAAAAGGCAAACGTTAAGGCTATTAAACCCACGGCTACAGCGAAGTAATCCCTAGCCTTCTTACTGAAACGTGCAATTAATGGGACCAGCAGACTGGATACCATTGGGAATGCCCAAATAAGCCAAGGCGCGTATGAAAGCAAGTTCATCGCCTCACTTTTCGAAGGACAACCTTTGATTCCGCTTTTGTGCCTCTCGTGTTTTACGCCTTCTTACCTATTTTAGACCAGCCTTTTGAGATATGAGGTCAGCAATTTAAATTTTGTCTGGCACTGGGCGTCGTTTAAGCATTTCACCTATAAAATCGTGCAATTATCAGCGAAACGGTTTTATTGCAAGCATAAAGTTTGCATCGCTGATAATCATGGACTACCATTCGGTGGCTGCACTAGCGATTTTCATAGTCACGCTTTTCCTGATGATTAAGCGTCCCCGTGGTATAAGCCTAGGTTTGGCTGCCGGAGTTGGCGCTGCATCTTCGCTTCTATTTGGCACAGTAACGTTGAATGATGCAGCTTCGGCTTTTGCCGACATTTGGGATGCAGCCTTAGCCTTCATTGGAATCGTAACTTTATCGGTAACATTAGATGCCATGGGATTTTTCAAATGGGCGGCCATAAAAATTGTTAAATTGGCGGGTGGAAGCGGCTTAAAACTTTACTTTTACGTTTCCCTGCTTACCGCCTTTGTAAGCATACTTTTTGCAAATGACAGCGCCGTGCTTATACTAACGCCAATAGTCCTCGAAATCATAAGTCAGTTAAAAATAGATGCTAAAGGAAGACTAGCCTACCTATTCTCTGCAGGGCTGATTGCTGACACAGCGGCAATGCCGCTGATTACAAGCAATCCAATAAACATTGTGAGCGCAGACTTTTTCAAATACAGCTTCATCGACCATCTGATGTTCATGGGACCAGTAGCCGCAGCAACCATAATTAGTAGTCTCCTTTTAGTTTATGCCTTTTTCAGAAAGAAGATTCCAAAATCCTATTCGATGGAGTTTGTGGAAGCCTTGAATGCTGGAGGACAATTGATAACCACCTCGCTTTTAAAGGTAAGTATAGCAACATTGATAGCCATTGACATCGGCTACGTTTTATCTTCCTTGAATAGGATTCCAGTTTCAATTGTTATATGTATAGGTGCGCTGTTCCTTTTAGGGGTTTACGTGGCAACTTTAAACAAGTCTTCAATGTTGGAGGAGGAGCGTAAAGGTGTAAAAGGCATAGTGAAGGAGGTTAACTGGGACATACTGCTCTTTATGATAAGCATATTCCTAGTTGTTCAAGGGTTAAGGCATACTGGCGCCGTGGGATTCTTTGCATACCTCTTCATAAAAGCTCTGGTATTGCCGCAGTTTCTATCAGTGCTTGCACCGAGCATTATTGTCACGATAGGCGCGAGCCTAATGAACAACTGGCCAATGACAATCCTCGGTCTTTTATCGATAAAGCAAGCAGCAAACAGTGTCAACCTAAACGCACAAAGCCTTACAAGCTTGGTATTCTCGAACATTATCGGAAACAACCTTGGCCCACACTTTTTCCCTCTAGGATCTTTAGCTATTCTAATGTGGCTTGAAACAATGCGTCGAAAAGGTGTCACAATAAAGCTTAAGGATTATTTGAAAGTCGGTTCGGTTTTATCGATTCTCGAGGTTACTGTGGCATCCTTGGTTTTGTGGCTAGAACTCAACTTTTTGAATTTTAACTTAAACATTCAACTCTAATATTACGCAACGCCTTGCCCGCTCAGTTTGTTCAAAAGTTGACTTTTATAGAAGGATCTGCTTCCAGTTAGGAAATAGCTTACGGCAGCCGAAACAACGGTGGGAATTATAAAGCTTGGACCCATGGTTTCAGCAACCAAAGTTATGCTTGTCAAAAGGCTTTTACTTGTTGCAGCCAGCACCGCAGCCATTGCCAACATAACGCATAGAACAGAGGGCTCAAGGTTCAAAATCTGTGCATAAATAAGCCCAAGTGTTCCACCAACATATAGCGATGGAATGAAAAGGCCGCCGCTTCCTCCAAAATTCAATGTTATACTTGTGGCTATGATTTTTAAAATTAAAAGTGTGGTTAAAGTGGCCAAACTAAATTCTCCTAATTCGGTTATGGTGATTTGGTGAATGAAATCATAACCTAGCCCTAGGGCTTCCGGGTAAAGCAAACCCATAACTCCGAGAAGCATTCCAGCAATTGTGGTCGTGAGCAACATTGGAAATTTGCCAACAAGCCTTTTGTTTACAGCGTTTATTCTTTCAAAGGTTTCCATGAAAGTCAAAGCAACTATTGCCGCTAGGATACCTAGAAGAATCGCGTGTATAAAAATGGAAAACGTTGGCACGAGAAAGGCTGATGTTGGAAAAATTGTTTCTGTTCCAAGGGTTAGGTCAGATGTAAAATAGGCGGTGATAGAGGCCATAGAAGCCGGAATAAAAACTTCAGTTTCAACGTCTCTCTTATAGGGTATTTCAAGCGCAAAAAGTATCCCCGTTAATGGAGCCTTAAAGATGGCTGAAAATCCCGCCGATGCCCCGCACAAAAATAGCGTTTTAACATCTTTTTGACTTAACCTTAGCCTTCTGGTGATGAATGAAGAGATTCCTCCGCCTAGCAAAAGGCTTGGGCCTTCTAATCCGGCGCTTCCGCCGAGACCTATTGTTATTGCAGAAGCCAAAGTTTTGCCTATAGTATCTCTTAAGCTAAGGAAGCCGCTTTTAAAGTGGTATCCTTCTATTACAAGTTCTGTTCCGCAGCCCCACTCTTTGTTTTCTGCCAAAAGCCTTATTGTTAAATATCCACCGAGGAGCGCTATTGTTGTGGATGCTAAAAGAAGCAAAGGGTTCCAGTTTATAATAAGAAGTGATGCGGAATTTATCAGTTTGTAAATGTTGACGAGGAGAAATATGGCTAAGCCAATTACAAAGCCTAAAATTGGGGGCAGCAACCAGTACTTTGCAAATTTGAGGAAACTTTCACGATTCAGCCGCAAGGGTTGGCTGCTCCTCATCTGCACTTCGTTCCATTTCTGCCAATTTTCTAATGTCACATGTCCCATACTTCTTAGTAACTATAACGAGCAAAGCCAAAACAATGGCGGTTACACAAGCGTCGGTGGAAAAAGCAAGTACCAGAAAAGCTTCACCCAAAGCCCTATTCGCTGATGACGCAAGCAAAACAAAATTCATAGATGCTGCCATGGCAATAATTTCGATGGAAATTAACACTTTTACGAGGTGACGCTTTGTTAGTAAGCCGTAAATGCCAACAGCAAGCAAAGTAACCGACAAAATTATGTAGTCCATCAGCTCTCACCCTCCTTTCGCTCATGAAGAACTATGGCAACGCCCAAAGCAACAGTCATTATTACTAAACCTTGCAGTATCACGTCTATAACTCTCAAATTCCAAAGCGCATCTGCAAACGAAAAACCTGAAAAAATATTGGCTGGTGTAACTGCAACAGACAAGAAAATTGACGGAAGGGAAAAAACAGCCGCAAGCAAGGCAACAGAAAAAATTTTCTTCAAAGGCTTTTCCCTTTCTGGTTTTTCACTCAGCATTTCGCCAGCCAAGAAGAGAACAGCCAAAGTTCCAGCACTAACGGCCAACTGAAAAACAGCCACAAAAACTGCACCGTTTAAAGCATACAAGATAGCCATTAAAAAAAACATGCAGGCCAAAGAAGTGATGGAGTATACTGCCTCATCAAGGTAAATCGCCAAACAAGCCGAAACAACCAATCCAGCAGCAATCAGCTCTAAAATCATTTATTGGCTTCCTCCGGCACTTGTATGATTTGTTTTAGGCTTTACAACCAGATCAGATTTATTTTTTGCTGCAAGTTCAAAAATTCCAGAGCTTTTAATCGCATTTCTAGGGCAACTTTCAGCGCATTGGTAACAGAATATGCAGCGGTCAAGGTGGAAAAGCGGTCTCAACTTCCCATCAACCTCAACCATCTCAATAGCCTCCGCAGGGCAGTCTCTAGCACACAAACCACAACTGATGCAGAGGCTTATATCGAATACTTGTCTGCCGCGAAAGCCTTCGGGAACGTGAGGCTTCTCCTCTGGATATTTGCGAGTCGCAGGCTTCTTAAAGAGGTGGACAAGCACTTCCTTCAAAATTGGCGATAACCTAGCCACTCCATCTTCACCTCAACGGATAAAGCCACAAGCCCACACCAACAGCCGCAACAAGAGAAAGCAAAGATAAAGGCAGGATCAACTTCCAGTTAATAACTAGAGCTTGGTCGATACGCAGTCTCGCGAAAACGCATGTCAAATACTCAGTGAGCACAATAACAACGAGGAGTTTAAGCACGAACCACAAAGTACACCAAAAGGCGGATGGACCGTAAAAAACTGGACCGTGAGGCCCGCCTAAGAAAAGTTCAACAGCGATTGCTGCTCCAAGCACTATTTGCACATCCTTGGAAAGCTTAAGAAAAGCTAGCCTTCTACCAGTATACTCTGTTTCATAACCACCAACTATCTCAGTTTCAGCGTGCGGAATGTCAAAGGGGTCCTTCTCCAACTCTGCCTGAAGCGTTATTATAAACAAAACAAAAACCCATGGAACCACAAACGCAAAGGGGATGAACTGACTTGCTGCTATCTTTGAGATGCTGAGGCTTTTAGCTAAAAAGGCAGGAGCCAGGGCAAGAATGAAAAGTGGAATATCATAGCCCAAGAACTGCGTCAAAACCCGCGCGGCGCCAGTCGCACTGTAGGGGTTAATTGAAGACCACCCAGAAAGAAAGAGAAAGAAATTGGCAATTGAAACCAACGTTAAAACAAGAACAAGGTCGCCTTCAAAATTTGAATTGGAAACAACACTCACTCCATCAATCGGCAAAAAGACAAATGCGAAAGCAAAAATCGAGAAGGATAAAATTGGAGCGAGCCTAAAAACGAAATCCCTCACATTAAATGGAACAATGTCCTCCTTAGTTAAAAGTTTGATAAAGTCAGCAAACGGTTGAAGAACACCAGCTGGACCGGTATATGTGGGTCCCATCCTATTCTGCATTCGAGCCTCAATTTTCCTCTCAACCCAATCGCAAAACATGGTGAGAAATAGGATAAAGGTCAAACCTGGAAAAATCAGCACACGGAGCAGAAACGCCAAATCCAAACTCATCTTTCATCCTCCTACCTGTCTGTGCATGAGAAACACGGGTCAAGGCTAACGAAACTTGCTGGCACATCTGCTATGTTACCGCCTTCAGCAATCTTAACAAATGCTAAAATATTGGCAAAGGTTGGAGTTCGTACTTTTACACGTTCCGGAGAGGCTGTCCCATTACTCTTTACATAATAAAATAGTTCGCCCCTCGGCGCCTCAACGCGTCCGATAGCCTCGCCTGCTGGCACAATTCTTGGAACTCTAACTCTGTAGGGTCCGCTTGGCAAGTGCTCTAGTGCATATTGTATTATGTTTATGCTTTCCACAATTTCGTCTAAACGAACCATAAGCCTAGCCCAAGAATCACCCTCATCATAAGTAATAACTTTGAAAGGTACTTCGTTATAGGCTGCGTATGGTTCGTCCCGTCTAACATCCATATCCACACCAGAACCCCTCGCCACAGGACCCACAACACACAGCCTTAACGCATCTTGTCTGCTTAGAATCCCAACATTCTTTGTTCGCATTTTCAATGTTGAATCACCCTCGAAAAGCTGCCTATAAAAGTTCATTCTTCCCTTTAGGGTTTCCAACTCCGCATTAATCCTTGAAATCACATCTTCTTTCAAATCTCTTCTAACGCCTCCTATTGTTATGAAGGATGCCACAATTCTATTGCCAGTAAGCTCCTCCGTAATGTCTAATACACGTTCCCGATCCCGCCACATGTAATGGAAGAGTGTTTCATACCCAATCTCAAATCCGACATGACCTAAAAGAAGCATGTGGCTGTGAATCCTGTTCAACTCTAAAATTATTGTGCGTAAATATCTGGCTCTGGGGGGTACATCCACTCCCATTATGGCTTCGACGGTTTGGCAGAAACATGCAGCATGACAAGCATTACAAATGCCGCAAATTCTTTCAACCAAGTAAATATCCTGCAAGTAAGTGCGATTTTCAGCAGCTTTTTCAATCCCTCTATGGACATAGCCGATTCTAGGCTTAACTTCCTTAACAACTTCTCCATCAACTTTTAAGGTAAACTTTTCAGGTTCTATTAATGCGGGATGTTGCGGACCAAACACGATATTTACTAGTCTTTCATCAATGGAATGTCGCCCATTATCCTTTAAAGCTTCAGAATTCTCCATTTTGCTTTGAAAATTTAGTGCCACAAAATCTTTTCTTAGTGGGAAAACGTTTTCCGGCCAGTCCTCTGGGAGAATAAGTCTTCCAGGGTTTGGATGTCCCTCGAAGGTTACGCCGAAAAGGTCGGAGACTTCTCTTTCATGGAAATTCGCTCCGGGAATTAGGTCGGCTATGCTCTCGATTTTTGCATTTTCTTTTGTCAAGTTGACACTTATGGTGATTATTGTGTTGCATGTGCGGATGTGATACATCAACTCGATTGTTTTGCCGAGGTCAACACCCGTAATTGCGGAAATCCCGGCATTTCCATCCTGATTTAGCAAGACTTTGACGGCGTCTCTGTGAGCACCAACTTTAACCTGAACACATACTTTTTCTGGGCGCAGCGTTCTAGTTTGAAGTATCCCATCCCCAAGTGCATTACTTAAAGCCTCCAAAATCTTATCGGTGTTCATCGACACGCTCTGCCTCCTTAATCAAATTAAGCAACTTTATAATGCCGTCAATTATCGCCTCTGGTTTCGGTGGACATCCTGGAATGTAAACATCAACAGGGATAACTTTGTCGACGCCGCCAACCACGTTGTAGTTTCCTTCAAACACCCCACCTGAACAGGCGCATGCGCCTATGGCAACAACAAATTTGGGTTCAGGCATCTGCTCATAAATGCATTTTAATCTATCTGCACACTGGCGAGTAACAACACCGGTGGTTAATAGGACATCAGCGTGTCTCGGCGAAGGTTCAAGTAATATTCCAAAACGTTCAACATCATACCTAGGTGTTAAAAGGGCAACAACCTCAATGTCGCAGGCGTTGCATGCCCCAGAATTAAAATGGAGAACCCATGGCGATTTCAGTCTCGCCCACTTTAAAAGGCTCGCACCACCCGTTAATGGTCGCCTCCCTCTAGAAGCAGCAAGCCAGAAATAAAAACAATCAGTAAGTAGAGTATAAAAAATGAAATATTTGATAAGCGAAGTGCCATTGAAGCAAAAGCTGCTAAAAGCAGTGATGAATCCAAAATTACAAAGTATATGAGATACATGTAATGCGAAATGCTGATCCTCAATTTACTGAAATCCGCTTTCTCGCCACAAGCATAGGCAGATTTGCCAACTCTGTTACGCACAGGTTTAGCTGATAACAAACGCCCGAGCAAATAAATAATGCATGATGCAGCCAGAATCAAAATAAAAGCGACTCCTAACTCGACAATCATGTATTTGCCTCCTCTATAACTGCGATATTAAACTTTAACAATCGGGTTACAAACACCTTAATCAAGCTTCTCTCAAGCCCATAACACATATTTACATTGCTGAAAACAAGCGCAAGATTTAAATTTTATCAATCAACCCCTCAATTTCTCCTATATTGTGAAAAGCTTTCCAAAGTTTTCCCGTTTACCCACCTCTTAGAGAACGATATTGACCAACTGATAACTAGCTGCAGTTCAAAACGGAACGCTTCTCCAATTATAGCGATGTTGGTGGCGCCGGGGGTGGGATTTGAACCCACGCGGCCCTTGCGGGCCACAGGCTTAGTGGCTTTTAAACGGTTTTGTCTCCAGGCCTGCTCCCTACCTGACTAGGAGACCCCGGCAATGTTGCATCACATGATAATGCTTGTTATTCTCTCTTATAATTATCCCTTTTGAGAAGCGGATTTGTTGGCTGGTGTATTATCTGGTTTTTCGGCCATTAGTACTCGGTAGCCGCTTTCCCTTGCTAGTATTGTGCAGTTGCCGAAGGTTTCTTCGAAGATTTTTTTAATTCTTTTTCCGCCTATTTTTGATTTTAAAACCATTTGTAGTGTGGCTTTTTCCACCATGTGTTTTGGTGCTTCTGTTATTATGGCTTTTACTGTGGCTAGTCCGGCGCTTACCGGCGGGTTTGACAATATACAATGGAAGAGTATGTCCTCGACTGGCTGGTATAAGTGTCCTTTCCTGACTTCGGCGTTGTAAATGCCGTTCAGCCTTAAATTTTGTCTTGCAAGTCTCACGGCTCTTTCGTTGATGTCCACCATGACCACGTGGAGGTTTGGGTTTAGTTTTGCGGCGGCTATTCCAACAGCCCCATAACCGCATCCCATGTCCAGAACATGGCCAGATTCCGGGAGAACCATAGCCTCTATCAAAAGCTTTGTGCCCAAGTCGACGCGCTTTTTGGAGAAGACTCCGGAGGCTGTTAAAAATTTGAAGGGTATCCCCCTTAGGCGGGTTTGGATTATTCCGAATTTTGGCTTGGACTTTGGCTTTGGCGTAAAATAATGTTCTGTTTGGTCGTTCTTGTTGCTGTTCGGCATCAAATTTCGCCGCTTTTCCAACATTTGGGATAGGTGCCCCTAGGCATTAAAACCCTCTTGACCTTTGCAACTATACCATGCTCCATGTTTAGGATTTCCTCTGTGGAGGCTTCAGCCACTGCCAGTGCTACTGCCTCGCCTTTTAAGGTGAAAATCGCCGCCACAGAACCGGCGCTTATTCCGGTTTCGAGGGATAAGACGCCCGGGGCTGTTAGGTTTGCACCGTGGCAGATGGCGTCAACAGCTGAGTCTCTAATGTAGATTTTGGGAACTAGCGCTAAAGCTTTCTCCATAGGTTGGATAATCTTCCTCAGTATCGTGTCATCCTTGCTGTTTTGCCATTCCATGAACCAGTAAGCCACATCATGCAGTGTCACTATGCCTTCTTCCTCAACAAAGGGTCCAGCCCTTGTTCTTCGGAGCTCTTGCATGTGCGCCCCACAGCCTAAAACCTCACCGATGTCAAAGCAAAGCTTGCGAATATAGGTGCCGCCCTCGCATCCAACCTTAAAAAGCACGTTCCGCCCATCCATCTCGAGAAAATCGATGTAATAGATTCGTCTAGTGCGGAGTTGCCGCTTAACAGAAGCCCTTAATGGTGGCCTCTGATAAATTGTGTCTTCAAACTCTTTCAGTACGTCCTTCACACGTGTTTCGCTTATGTCTCCGTGAAGCTTCATTAGGCAGACGTATTCTTTTCCACTTAGAAGCAGAGCTTGGACAATTTTTCTAGACTCCTCTAGGGTTACTGGCAGAACGCCGGTCACATTGGGATTTCCCTAGCCCTCTTCTAGGCTTTTAGAGGGCTTCTAGGGTCCCGCCGTGACCAACGTTTTGAACGCCTAATAGGCGTTTAACCCATGCTGCGACTTCGTGGCTTGTTGGTCCAGCTGGCTTGTCAAGGTTGACGACGCCGAATCTTATGTACTCTTTGGCTGGACGCTCTTCTGGTTTGCAGCCATACTTTGGGTCTGTTTCGCCTTCAGCCTTAACAACCAGCTCGCGTTTAACCTCCCATGGAGGAACACTTCTAGGCATTTTTAATAATACACCTCTAAAGGATTAGAAAATGTGGAAGGGGCTAAATAATAATTTGTTAGGCTGGAGCCAAGGCTGGTTTAACTGGCTGAGCCATAGCCTCCAAAAGTCCCTTCTGTTTTAAAGCTTCGACAACCTCCTCGTCTGAAGCACCCCGTTTAATGTCGATTTTTTCAGCCAGCGGCTCTAGGTGGTTGATGTTTGCTCTCCGCCTTTTAACACCAGTAACGCTTTTCGGTCCAGTCACCAGCACGAAGCTTTTATCAATGATGTCCACTATGACACATTTTTTGCCCGCTTCCCTTCCGCAGATTTTAACGCATATTCTGCCAATCTCTATTGCCGGCATGCCTTAACCCTCCAACCCTCAAAATGGTGTTAGCATTAACATACAGTCCCATATTTATAGCTTCAGTTGAACGCCACCCTAGACTTCTATGTTAGGAAGCGTTCCACAACATTGTATAGGACGCTTGTTCCGAAGACCAGATTCTTTATTGATATGCGCTCGTCTATGCCGTGCACCATTTTCAAGATTTCACCGTAGGGCAGGTCTGAAAGGGCTGGCTGGAAGCCGTAGCATGCTGCCCCTATGCTTCTGAAGAAGCGGGAGTCTGTCCCCCCAGTGAGCAGTATTGGGGCTACGGTGCAGTTGGGCTCAAATTCTTTGAGGGTTTCCACCATAAGCCTATACAAAGGCGTGTCCATGGGGGATTCTGAAGGTTCATTGGCTTGAATAATCTCAAAATCAAGCTTTTCCAAGTCCAAATCCTTCAAAAGCTCCTTTATGCGGTTTAAGGTTTCAGCCGTGCTCTGTCCAGGTAGGATTCTGCAGTCGAAGACGGCTTCGCATTCTGATGGAATTATGTTCTCCTTAACGCCTCCGTGGATGATTGTCGGCGCAATGGTCATCCTTAACATTGCGCGGAGCTCTTCAGCCATGGCTTTATCCTTCTGGGTTAGTTTGTCTAAAACCTCGTCGCCCACCGCTGGGTTCTGGAGCAGAAGGGTAAGCGCTTGCCTAGCGTCAGCATTTTCCTCAGCCATAACGGTCAAAAACTGCTTAACAGTGGGCGTCAAAACCATGGGCGCACGGTAATTGCCCAACTTTTCCACAACACGGTTAATGCGGAGAATGGCGTTATCAGCCGCTCCAGGCACTGAGCCGTGTCCAGGTCTTCCTTTGGCTTTAACTTTGAACCATAAAATGCCCTTTTCAGCTGTCTGAATGGTGAAGACGTTTTTGCCGTCCATTGGGATTGCTTGTCCACCGCCCTCGTTTATGACGTAGTCTGCCCTAACCTTTTCCAAGTGGTTGCGGGCAAGCCACCCTGCGCCATATTCTCCGCCTTTCTCCTCGTCGGCTGTTGCAGCCAATATAACGTCACCTTTAAGCTTGACGTTGTTGCGTTTAAGAAGCTTCAGAACCATGACTTCCATGGCTGTCATGGACTTCATGTCCATGGCGCCCCTGCCCCAGACAAAGCCGTCCTTAACCAAGCCTGAAAATGGGTCTACACTCCATTCTTTCGGGTTTGCAGCCACCACATCCAAGTGGGAGAGCAGTAGTAGGCTTGGCTTCTCACCTGTTCCTTTAAGGCGTGTTATGACGTTCCCTCTTCCGGGGGCGGACTCCAAAACCTCGCATTTGAAACCGTCCTTTTCTAGAGTTTGCGCCAAGTATTTTGCGGCTTGAGTCTCGTTTCCCGGCGGGTTTGTGGTGTTTATCCGAATTAAATCGCTTAGAAGAGCCGTAACTTCCTCTTCAACTTCGGTTAGAAGCTTAGCACCCATAAGCCCACCACTTTAGCCTCATGATTATCGGCTGAAAACATTTAAGATTTTGCGGTGAAACACGTGTCAGCATGTTAGATGGAAGGCGCCAGCCACAGCCTTCCCAGCCTTTAAAAGCTCGTTGAAGGTCTTGTAGGCTTCGCCAGTAGGCTGGGCGATAAGCTTTATTCCCCTCTCTTTTAGGGCTTCATTGAGTTCTGGCATAATCTTAACAAGTCCAGAATAGCCCGTGCCAATAACGAGAACCTCTGGAGGGGGCTTGTGGCTGAAAACCTCCTTCAAATCTTCAACATAGATTCTGTGACCTTCCCTCCTCCACCATCCACTCATAACCTTGTCGGGAAAGACTATGACGTCGCTTGTGTAACGTTTGCCATTTATGACCATGACGCCAAAATCATAAGAGTCTATCATCTCCATCACTGTATTTTATGAAGAGGTTTTAAAGGATTTAAAGCCTAACCCTCAAACTCAATTTTAGCATGAAGCCCCTATCTAAAAGGTTTTACGAGAGAGACCCAGCCACCGTCGCAAGAGAGCTTCTTGGAAAAACCCTTGTTAGAAGGCTTAACCACCAAACTTTAAGCGGAAAAATTGTTGAAACCGAAGCCTATTATGGCGAAAACGACCCAGCCTCAAAAGCCTACAAAGGGAGAAAAGCCTTCAACGAACTCATGTATCTGGATGTTGGAAAAACCTTCATCTACATGGTTCATGGAAACTGGCTCCTAAACATCGTCGCCCACCCAAAGGGCGGTGTCGGCGCCGTCCTGATAAGGGCGATAGAACCCATCCAAGGAATAGAGCTTATGAAGAAAAATAGGGGAGTAGATGACGTATACGCCTTGACGAGCGGTCCTGGAAGGCTTACTAGGGCAATGGGCATAACGAAGGAGCAGAACGGCTTAGACGTCACAAAGGCTGAAAACGAGATAGCAATTTTTGAAGCCGCCACCTTGGAAAATTTTGAAATTTGCAGTTCCCACAGGATAGGGGTGAAAAGGGATCTACCGCAAGAATTGAGGTTTTACATTAAGGGAAACAGGTTTGTTTCTAAGCTGTGAAAACTTATCTATAAAATGAGCGTTAAATGCTTTAGAGGACACTTAAATGCTGAGCCAGGAAGCCCTGCGCCAACTGAGGGAAACACCATTAGCGAAAACTGTTGGGCTTATTTCGGACACGCATGTTCCGGTTCGTGCCAGAGAAATCCCAAAAAGGGTTTTTGAAATTTTCGAAAAGGTTGACTATATTGTGCATGCTGGGGATTTGGTCGACTTGTCGGTTATAGATAGGCTGGAGCAGCTTGCCCCTGTTTTGGCTGTTTATGGCAATATGGATGGCCCTGAAATCCGCGGTAAACTGCCAAAAATGAACTCTGTTAAGATTTTTGATTGGAAGATTGGTGTTATGCATGACCCTGGAACCCTCTTTGGCATGGGGAAAATGCGGGAAATAGCCAAACAAAACGGTTTCAACGTGTTTGTTTATGGGCACACGCATCATCCAAACATAAAGTGGGAAGGCGAAATCCTCTTCATAAACCCTGGAAGTCCAACAAATCCCCTCCCGCCGTTTGTGGCCAAACCAACGGTTGCCTTGCTAAAGATGACAAAGGAGAAGATTGTCCCAGAAATTGTGACTTTGTAGGAAAAGTTTTCACTTTAACTCATCTCTCTCCCCTTAGCGGCTTATACTTTTCACAATACCCTTTAAAAGGGGATTGTGGCAGACCATCAAGCCAAGCATGGAAAGTGGTGAGCCTCATGGAGCGTTGTAGAAATCCTTGGAATAAGGAATGCAAGAACGAGGACATAGAAGTTTACATAGTTTTCAAGGGTGATAAGCTCCCAATTTGTAGGCGTTGCTGGAGCAAAATAGCAGAAAAAGACTTGGAATGGTGATAAGGGCATGAACGGCTTCAACTTGAACGTTGCCAAATCCTTTCTAGGGAAGAATGTTAACCTCCACTTGAAAGATGGCTCAGTAATAGTGAATGTTCAGCTGGCCGCTATTAAAAGGGATGAAATGCGAAAAGAAGTCTTCGTCAGCTGCGTCTCTTATGGGAAGGGCAACACGCTCCAAATACCCTTAAGAAACATTGCATGGGCTAAACTCATAGACCTAAACATTTTTGAGTTAAGGGAACCGAAAAACTAGAGGGGAGGGGCTAGGGAAAATAAGCCTTTAACAAAGGCCATTTTCCATTTAGGAAAACAAATTTTGACAAGAAGGCTTAAAACAATTTTAAATAGTTTTCAGCAGATTTTGTGAGCGGTGAAAAAGTTTGCCATGCACAGTCATCGTTGGAGGCTTCTGGGGAGACGAGGGTAAGGGCAAAATAGTCTCCTATTTAGCTTTAAAGGACAAAGTAGATGTTTGCGTTAGAACAGGTTCTGTTAATGCAGCCCACACCGTATGGGTTGAGGGTAAACGTTACGCCCTCCACATGGTCCCATCAGCCTTCGTATATGAAAAGTGCCGCCTACTAATAGGCGCAGGAGCCAACGTTCACGTGGCAAAATTCCTAGAAGAGGTGGAGCTAACAAATGTTAAAAACCGAATAGGCGTAGACCACCAAGCCTCAATAATCGAGGAGAAGCACGCCGAGCAGGACAGAACAAGCGCCCATTTGAAGGGTTTGGGCACGACAGGTTGGGGTGTTGGACCAGCCATAGAGGAGCGGGTCCGCAGAACAGCAAAACTCGCAAAGGACATACCGGAACTAAAACCCTACCTGACGGATGTGGCAGCAGAAGCAAACAAAGCCATAGACGAGGGCAAAAAGGTTCTGTTGGAGGGAACACAAGGCGTAATGCTATCGCTTTTTTACGGCACATACCCATATGTGACTGGAAGGGACACAAGCGCCTCGGCAATATGCTCAGAGGCTGGCGTCGGACCAACAAAAGTCGACGAAGTCCTAATAGTCTTCAAATCCTTCATGACCCGCGTGGGCGCCGGCCCGTTGCCCGGAGAACTTCCAAAAGAGGAGGCTGTTAAACGCGGATGGTTTGAGGTTGCCGCTGGAACTGGTCGGGAGAGACGTTCAGCCCCCTTCAACTTTGAAATAGCAAAAAGGGCTGTCATGCTTAATGGGGCGACACAAATAGCGCTGACAAAGCTTGACGTTGTCTACCCCAAATGCAAAGGCGCAAGAAAATATGACGAACTCCCCCGTGAGGCTAAAGAGTTCGTAAAAGAAATTGAGAGGCAACTGGGCATACCAGTGGTTTTAATCGGAACAGGCCAAGAAGTCCTAGACATAGTGGACAGAAGAACCTGACACGCCTTTAAGAACACCATAATCCCTTTTGACCATTTAAGCGTCCAATATCACAGCATTAAAAATAATAGTGCGCATCACAAATACGACTGTTAATATAGGCATGGTGAGACCACCACTTGTCAACGCGGGCATACAGAAGACTTCTGCGAATAGGCTTCCCAATCGAAGTCCTAAACAGAGACCTAAAACTAATTTTCACATCAAACCTCGTAGGCTCCTTCGGCGACGGCCTATACGCTTATCTTCTCCCATACTACATGAAGGAAACCCTTAAGGCAAGCTCCGTCGAAATCGGCATTCTATACGCCCTCACAAGCCTAACAGCAGCCCTAACACTACTTTTGGCGGGAGCCCTCGCTGACAAATACGACAGGAAGAAAATCATGATTGCGGGATGGCTTGCATGGCTTCCAGCCCCACTAATCTTTTCCATCGCCAAGGACTGGATTCAAATGCTGCCAGGAATGATTCTTTGGGGTGTTTGGCTTGGAGGACCAACAAGCACAGCCTACATCGTAACCTCAGCGGACAAAAATAGGCTCACATTAACCTTTACAGTTATATCCTCGTCATGGTCTTTCGGCTATATTTTCTCGCCAGCCATAGGCGGATACATGGCTGGAAAAATAGGCATGCAAGCAGTCTTTTATATGGCTTTTATCCTATACGCTTTGGCGGGGCTCGTCTTAGCCTTTATGAGAAGCCAACATGCACCAGCCCAGCAAAAAACTTCTGCGGATCCATCAACAATAGAGCTTTTGAAGGATAGAAAACTAATCAGTTTGTCAGCCTTCTTTGCCTCAATCATGTTCGTCATGATGATGTTCCGCCCGCTGGTTCCCCAATTCCTTGCAGACGCATACCATTATGGAGACTTTGAAATTGGGGTTTTAGGCTCAATAGCCTTCTTCGGCTCAGCAGTTTTAGGCATAATCCTAGGCAAGGCTGGAGACAAATGGGGAAAAGAGTACGCCCTAGCAGCCTCAATGATATCGTGTAGCATATCCCTAACCATAATGCTCGTAACGGGCAACCTATACGTCCTCACAACGGCATTTTTCCTCGCTGGAGCTTCTTACATAACATGGTCGCTGATGAGTGCAATAATAGGGCCGCAAGCCCCAGAACCCATAAGGGCCAAGTGGATATCCATACCCCAGACAATCAGCATGTTCGCCTCCATAATAGCACCCTACATAGGCGGAATCATATACGAAATTTCAATCTATTACCCCTTCATCATAGCGATAGGCGCTTCACTTGCACTCGCCCTAACAGCCTCTTACAAGAATTTAAAAGTATAGCCGAAATGGTTTAGGCGTCCAGAAATTTTATCTACGTAAAACGCGTGGATGCTCATAGGTGAACACCATGAGCGAATATTCTGCTCTGCGATTCTCCGCTGGTTTCCTCGCGCTAATATTTATAGTTGGGTTGATGGCCGGTGGTGCAATAACCTCTTACCTAGCAATCCCACAAATAAACAGTTTAAAAACAGAGAACTCGAAACTAAGGGCCCAAGTTTCAGTTTTGTGGGGTCTTAAAAACATTCCATGCTAAAATGTCACAGTTTACCAAAATTTGACAACACTATCCAACATATATGAGAAGGTAAAAGATTCAGTGGTGCTAATCCGCGTTAAAACACAGAGCGAAGCAGTTCAGGGCTCCGGCTTCATCTACAACTTTACCGACAACGCCACCAGTATAATGGTTGTTATAACGAATTATCATGTCATTCACAACGCAATAAGCATCAGCGTAACATTCCCAGACGGGGAAGCCTACAAAGCTGAAGTGCGTGGAAAGGATCCATACGCTGATTTGGCTGTTCTAAAAGTTATAAATGCTTCAGCTGAAAAGTTCAAACCACTAACAGTTGTAAGTTCATCCACGTTGAAAGTTGGCGATCCAGTAATCGCCATAGGAAATCCTTACGGCCTAATGGGTTCAATGACAACAGGCATTGTAAGCGCCCTTAATAGGACCATCACCGAAGAGTACACTGGAGGATTTGCAATAGCAAACATAATCCAGATAAGCGCACCCATAAACCCAGGAAACTCCGGCGGTCCATTGCTGGACTACTGCGGCAATGTTGTGGGGATAACAACAGCCATAGTTGCAGACTCTCAAGGATTAGGCTTTGCAATACCATCAGACACGCTGCGAAGAGAAATATACGCGCTCGTCAAATACGGAAATTATACTGGGCACTCTTACATGGGCATCTATGGACGAGACATGGACTATGAAACAGCACAAAGTATGAAGCTTCCAGTAACTTATGGCTGGCTGATAACCGGAATTGTAGAAGATGGTCCCTCAAGTGGCAAATTATTCTCTAATGATATCTTAGTTGCGCTTAACGGCACGCGCATAAGAAATGGTGACGATTTAGCAAGCTATCTCGAAGTAAATACTCTCCCCGGAGACAAAGTAGTAGTTACAATCTGGCGAAAGATAAGCGGAGAATGGCAAAAGATGGATGTCACCATAACTCTAGGCGAAAGACCGCCACCCAAAGTATAAGAGGGAGCAATACTCCTCTTTTAACTATGTACAATAACAATGTTCAGTTATTTGAATTCTTTTTCAAGCTGAAGAGATTCTTCTGTCAATCCATGCTTTTTGTAAAGCCGAATGGCTGGCTCATTATCAAATTTTGTTACCACGTGAATTTCTAAAGCGCCCCTTTTTCAGCTCTTTCTATGACTTTCTGAAGAAGTTTGCTTCCAACCCCCAAGCCGCCTATATTTTGGTGCAACATACAAGTTCTGTATGTATGTTAGCTTCTCACCATGGCAAAAGTCATGCATAGTCCATAAATCTATGAACCCGACAATTTCGCCATTTACCTCGGCAATCCACAACTCGTAATCCCGATCCTTAAGAGCACTTTTCAAAATGGATAGGCGCTCCTCGTCTGTTGCGGTTCCATGCGTAAACTCCTCTGCAAGAGACAATAAGCCTTGAAACATCATTTTCGTTGGCACGTCTAATTTCAAAATGAAACATGGCAACCCCTAAGTCATGCTAAGTTATACAATTAAAATATTTTCGCATGGCTTTTAGATATTTTAAAAATTTGATGGTGGGGCTGCCCGGATTTGAACCGGGGTCTAGAGAGCCCAAGTCTCCAAGCCTAGACCAAGCTAGCCGACAGCCCCACTGTTTTTCATGAAAGACGCCGTTAAAATCCTTTACTGTTCCCAGATGCTGTTCCCATGTTCCCTTCTTAACCGTATGCTTCATGAATACGCGTTTACCGTTCACCCATGAATAATGCACGATGCGGACACTGTTACCGCGCTGTTCAACAACTCCTTCTTGACCGCATACGGGACAAACCATTTTCATTTCTCATCACCTCTTTTTACACAACGCCAACATTAGTCCTTCCCACCATGAACGCCACTTGGCATAAGCCTCCGTCATATTCTCACATTTGCTTGAAACAGCATACCAGTATTCTTCTTTTCGCCCCATTCGTCTGCCTTGAAGCGTGTGCACATCATAAGCCACATCTGGTACGGCAGTCCACAGTTCTTTAAGATTTTGCAGTGCTTGAACGTCTTTCCTTTTTTGCATAGCATCCCACAATTCCAAGAACTCATCGGCTCTACGGTCTTTCTTTGCTTCAGCCATGATAAGCGCAGCCAAAACAGTTATCCGTTTACCGTCCCAACTTATCTCTCCTTTCTTTCCACCCTTAAACTCAAGAAACATCTGATACAGATGCTCAACACAATTAATCGTCTCTGGCTGTCCAACATCCTCGGTCGCAATAATCCTTAATCGTCTCCAACACACATACCAAGATTTCTCCAATAACTGTAATGCAAAACTCATCGCCTTCTCAACCATTCCACGTCTTATTGACTTCTGTAACGCCGACTTTAACACAGAAACGTCTGGACTTTCCTCGTCTGGCTCAATTACTTCGCCATGAAGATTCAACTGTTTCTCCGTCAACCAGAACACTCTCCTTTTTCACCAAGAAGCGGGCATTTGCCTTCGTTAAACTTTTCAATCCATTTCCGCATCAACTGATACGTCGGACATTTTTCATATCCTACACATTTCCTTTCCGTCATTTCAATGCACACTTCCAAACCACGTCAATCCATTCGCATCGGCATTCCAAACAAGAAATCGCCCACACTTGACAATCTTCGCAATCGTGCAACTTTTCCAACCACTCGACCTCATCGCTTCCGCATTTTGGACATACCGCCCCATACCGTCTCGCCATATCCTTGCGTTCAAGAATTGACAACTTGCTATCGACCAACGCCCTTATCCGCCTCATCGTCTGCCTTGCTTTCTCCAAATCTCGGTTCACCAACCGTGCAAAGTAAAACTCAATATCCGCCTTCAGAACCTCGTACTCCGTATCCTCAATTGCAGCCATGATGATTTCCTTTTCAACCAAGAATCCACAGCCCCCTCTCATTTTTCGGTCTTTTCACAATCCGCCATTTCTTCCTTAATTCCAGCCAGCTTTCCTTTTCATTTACCATTTTCTCAACCCCCTTTTCTTTTTCCTTGTTTCTTATTTTCCGTTATATATTATTCCTTTTTCCGTTTAAAAATTCTTTGTTCGGCTTATTTCGACTACACGCCTGCCATAAAACTTCATTACTAACCATTTTCCACCATGAAAGCATAAAACAAACTTTCCATCAAAACATCGTAACGTCCCGTAACAACCCTCGGTCAAATTTAATTAGAAAAAAAGGAATGAGTTTTGCTGTTTTCTTTCTAGAACTCGTCATGTTCTTGATGCATTGCCAGAAGTTTACAGATCTTCCACAAAGCATAGATGTTAAGTATCGGTATAATGCAAAAGATGAACCATTTGCCAGCTCCCTTCGGTTTCGGATGGGACTCGTTTAGTTTCGCTCTTTTCTCCATTTCCTCTTTGCTCATGAAGGGCACCGCTTTCTATATATCCGCTCATCCTCTTATAAGATTAATCCGCCAAGAACACATAACATCACACTGGAGCCATTCTGTAAGACAGTTCCAACAATCCAATCGACAGTTAGCGGATTAATTCCTCTACATCCCTTCGGTCACGTGTAATCAGGATACCCGTATTCGTTCCCTATCCGTCTATCCGCCAAGAAAAGCCTCTTTGTCTTAAACAGCACTATTCGCTATAACACTAACCGCGTCAACATCCTAACAGTCTTTCAACCCTAACCTTCTCAGCCAGCGGTCAAGAAAACTGTCTCCATCAACAAAGAACCATCGAACAACACGCCTCATCACCTTAACCAGCATCCTTATCCACCGAGAAACTTAAACACAACCAGCAACAATAACAGCCTCATCGTCATCAAGCGGTAGTAGTCGTCTCGTCTTATTATTCGTCGTTTACAGCGTGAGAGAACGGCTTTTTTACGGCTATTATCCGCCATGAAATTCGCCCAACTCAATATATTATTATACACCTTCTTCTGCAATACACCGACCACCGTCATTAATAACTCGTCTCAACCCATCCCTCTGGACAATAATTCGGGTCGTATAACAGCTTTTTCATGAACTCTTTCGACAACTTCTCACCTTTATCTTCCGCCTCCAATTTCTGTTCAACTTTCCGTTGTTCTTCTTCCTCCTTCTTCCACACGCCCTTAACATAGCCCGACAACAGTTCCTCAACCATCCGAGAAAAACTCTTGCCTTGCTTCTTCGCAATCCGTTTACCTTCATGAACCAGCGTCTCATCTACATTTATCGAAACAATCTTTCTTGGCATAACTCCGCCTCCATTTCTTCTTTCAGCCGGTCAAACACAACCGCCGAGAATTGCTTCAGAAACTTTTCTTTTGCTTCTTGCATCTGTCGTCTGCTGCTGATCTGCCCAACCTCAATAACATGAACACCGTTTGCTTCCAAGAAAGCTTGACAATCATCGTTCCAACACTTTTTGGTCGTTATCAATACCCGCAACCAACAATCTTTGTCGTAGCGGTCAACCACATTTTCCTTCAACCAAGATTTTGTCACAAACGCCGTCCTAAACAACCTCTTACATTCCATCTGTATCCTACCGCCCCAAGTATGCACGTCTATTCTTCCAACAGTATCCCACAAGACATCCTTCCATCCTAAATCATTTGTCAACCATGAAACAACAGCCAACTCCAGTTTCATTCCAAATCGCCTCCAACACCATTTCTTCTTCGACGCAACATTTAAATTTCTGGTTTCACCATTGCACATTCGGCGGTTCCCCCTTCCGCCTTTTCCTTTTTCTTCTCCAACTTTCGCATCTTGTAAACTTTCTCCACCAGCGAATCAATACCAAACGACTTCTCAACATAATCGTACCCATACAAGAAAATCTGCGTCAAAACTGAACTCAAAACTCCACACTTCCCATAAATCCTCGTCTCTTGGCAAAGTCTTTCATATATAGGAATCGGTATCCTAATTTTCACAGCAGTCTTGAAATATCCTCTCGTCGGATAAATTGTCACTTCTTCAGCTTTCTGCATTGACCAACCCCCTCAAAGTTTTCCAACTTAACAACAAATTCATATTACCGCCATGAAGCGCAATCAACGGCAATTCCAAAATCACCGGCTTTTCAACGATATTCTGCTTGACAATTTCTTTCTTCTCTGCCAGCAACGTCCTTGTCTTTTTAACCGCATCCTCAACAGCTTTCTCGACAAGAACACTCCTAAAATTCATTTCGTCAATTTCATCCAAGAACGGCTTACTTTTCTTTTTCTTTTCTGTCTTCAGAATTTCACCGACTGTTCCCACATACCTTACTCCGTCTGCTTTCCTCAGCTCCACAACACGCAAGAACTCACCGCTCTTGATTTCACCGTTAATCCGCTGTAGTTTTTCAACCTCTTCATAAGCTTGACGAACATACGACGGCATAGCGTCTCTAATTGACACCATTCAACGCCTCCATCAATCTTCGATGAACAAACTTTTGACATCTTTTTCCCATCAAGCTATCATGAACCCATGTGCCAAGATTCGTCGGACATGTTTCTCTATGAATACAACGTTCACAGTCCCATCCGCCAGTCCAAACAAGATAAACTCTCGACTGCATACCTTTGCGCCCATCAACATAATACTCGGTCTCGATTCGCGCCAAGCCTTTGCTCTCAAGAAATTTTGCTGCCTCGATTTCCTCTGGTCTGCTTAAGACAATGTTTCCCATCGCGGTTAATCGTAATCGCTCATAAATGCCCCAGAGCATTTCCTTTGAAGGCAACCGCTCTTTTTCTGGTTTTTCCTCCACGCCTTTACTCTTCCTCAATCCGTGAAGCATTGACAAAACGCCAGCCAACCGGTGCAACACAGCTCACCTCACGTAAGCATCTTTTTCTAAGCGAGCTTTTTCCGTTAACTCTCGCCAATAACTCAGTCCTAAGCTAACCAACAAGTTTAGTGATTTATTTCTCGACAGCCCATGCTTCCGTGCGAACTCATCAAGCGCTGATAAAACTGGTCTCATGATTTTTGCTGAAATCAATGTCGAATCAAGAGAGTCTTCAGTCAATTAGCTTCCCCCTCAACTTTTGTCGCGCTCGGATTGCCTCAAGAGCGAAAACCATCTCCGTCGGCGTAACAGTTCTGTTCAACACTCCAAGAATCAAAGCGTTGGGCGAATCAAGACCTTTCCTCTCAATGCTCTTCTTCACAGCCAACGGTGTTACCCTCTCAACTTCATGAAGAACATTCGGCTGCTGTTGAACCTTTATCTTCCGCACAAAGTCAATAACTTCCTTGAAATCCGAGCCAAATTGACCGGACTTTACATAATCCCGCAATTCTTTCTGCGTCTCGACCAGCAAAGAATAACTTTTCCTCAAATCAACCAAAGCCTCGGTTACAGCTTTTAACGTCTCTTCTATTGCTGCGAGCTTCTTTTTCTGTTCAAGACTCAAACTTTCCATCAACATATCCCCATGATGAAAAATAATACTTTTGAAGTATTTAAGCCTTACTATTTTTCGAGTAGCTACGCATTTTTAAGTAATCTGCTTACGGCGTTTCCATACAACCCCGTTTCCGCCATGAAAAATCAAGCATCAAGCCATTTCTCCTCATACGGTCGCAAAACCTCTTTCGCCCGACAACACAAATCCTTCAAACTCAACGCCAAATAATGCCTTGCAAATATCGTCGGCGGCACTCTACCTTCAAGAATATCGACCTCTTCTTGCATTAATCCGCCCCGCCTCAATAGCGTCGCATGAAGTTTCCGTAATTCGCCCAGCCTTATCGGTAAACCCCATTTCTTCAACGGCTTAACCAACATATGCCTCGTAATCTTAAACCGCCAAGAAGACAAAATGCCATACACTCTATCCGACACCGGAACAAGAAACGCCTTCTTACTCATCCTCAAGAAATCCTTGAACCGCCAAAGCTCTAACGCCCCAATGTCTGGATTGTACATCTCATCTAATCGCCCATCAGCAACCATACTCAAAACCTTCAATCCTTCGCCTAACCGTAAACCGCTCAATCCAAGAAATGCAACTGCAAACCATCTTTCAAACGGAAACCTCTGCTTAACGTCATCCATCCACGTTAACATTTCGTCCACAAGATTACTCCGTCCAAGAATCAATCCGAGAAAATATGTGCTTCCTCTCTTCTTCCAAGAAACGCCATGCTTATGCAACAACATCTTCCATTCGTCATAACGTCCAAGAAATCTGAATAATGCACTACCCGCCGCCAAATAATTCTGCGACTTACGTTCAAGAATCGCCGACAAATTACCGCCAAGATAATCACGCCAATGTTCACGGACGCACCGCGTCAAATACCCCGCATATTCATCGGTGTACCCTCGGTTCAACAGCCAATCATGAAACGCCCGAAACAAACCGCCGCCGTCAAAACCGTCAAAAAGTCTCCGCGGAAAAGCAGCCAGAATCGGGCGTTGTTCAGCCAGAAAACCGCGGCAATAAGCTGTATCGTCGATATATAAATGATAATTGTCTGTATCAAGGGAAGTACTAGAAACCGTAGGTGTCTGGTTGCCCAAGTCTCCAAGCCTAGACCAAGCTAGCCGACAGCCCCAAGCTATCTATAGGGTAAAATTTTGAATAGGGGATTTAAAATGTTTCTCTGCAAAAGAATATTGTGCAACTGGGTTTCAGCGTTTCCTAACACTGCATTGGAGGACTTTTGGACATACCAGGCATTCGTCTGGAATTGGCATGTCTTTAGGAATAGAGTTTAGGAATCCAAAGTAGTGGGCGCATTTTGCGGGCGAATCAAGAACCTTTGGGTATTCAGCAGGCTTCACATCAACGATTCGCATGTTCTCCACAACAATGTCTATTTTCGACATACAATAAGGACAAGCATAATAAGTCTGCCTCGGTATAGTCGAGTTGTCCGTTAAGACCGCCGGTTTGCCGAAAGTTTTCCCACATCCCTTATAGGGACATTTAAGCTTATCCTCGTGATGAAGGAAGCGCATATATTTCCTCTCCAGCAGCGAATTTCAGGCTTATCTCTAATATTGATATTTAATAAACATTTCTGCTCACAAGCACAACACAAATGCCACATGTATGGATGCCACATGTATGGAGCCTCGGCCGGGCTTCGATCCCGGGACCTGCGGCTTACGAGGCCGCTGCTCTACCAGCTGAGCTACCGAGGCTCACGGTTCATTGATATTTTGAGAGCTAGCCTATTTTTAAGATGTTCGGAAACGCCGATGAGTCTAAGAGCTTTTAAGACTGGTATCTTCACTTATTTTAGAGGGTGCCCCAATTTTGAAGATGTTAAGGGATATGGGTGAAAGAAAGGCTATCGAACTTATTTTGGAGCAGTTAGATAGGATGCCGCAGATGCCCATTCCCTTCGGTGATGATGTTTCAGCCTACCCAATAGGCGGAAATCGGCTTTGTGTTTTGAAGACCGACATGCTAGTCGCTGAAACCGATGTTCCAAAAGGCATGAGTTTGTGGCAGGCAGCCCGCAAGGCTGTTGTCATGAACGTAAGCGACTTTGCAGCGAAAGGTGTGAAACCCCTTGTAATGCTGGTTTCTCTTGGAATGCCAAAAGACACCACGCGAAAAGAGCTTGAGGAAATTGCTAAGGGCTTAGACGCTGGAGCCCGCGAATACGACGCCTACATCATTGGTGGGGACACAAACGAGGCTTCAGACCTTATTATAAGCCTTTCACTCTTCGGATTGGCGAAGAAAGACTATGTAATGTTGCGGAGTGGCGCAAAGCCAGACGATATAGTGGCGGTTACTGGTTCTTTCGGGAAAACATCAGCTGGATTAAAAATGCTCCTTGAAAATCGTAAAGCATCAGAGGACATCCGCGGTTCTCTTTTGGAGACTGTTTACATGCCCAAGGCACGTTTAAAGGAGGGCTTAGCCCTAAGCACCACAAGGGCTGTCACATCAGCCATTGATTCAAGCGACGGCTTGGCTTGGAGCCTCCATGAGCTTTCAAAGGCTAGCAATGTGGGCTTCTTAATAGAAAGTGTCCCAGTAGCCACTGAAGCCCTCAAATTTGCTGAAATAAACGGCTTGGACCCGCTGGATTTAGCCCTTTACGGAGGCGAGGAATACGAGCTTGTTTTAACCATAAAGCCCAACTTGTGGGATAAGGCGGAAAAAGCTGTCAAAAATGTTGGCGGAAATCTTATCAAAATAGGAAGAGTTACTGCCGAGAGGCAAATAATCCTTGAGGTTGAGGGAGAAAGGCGAGTTATTGAGCCTAGAGGTTGGGAGCATTTTAGAAAACAATAGCATGAAGGCTTTTAAGACCTACCCAACCATTAAGGAGGCGATATTTTACGAAAAGCTCAGAAATGGAAAAGTTAGGTGTGGTCTATGCGAGAGAAGATGCGTAATCGCGGAAGGCAAAGTGGGATTCTGCAGGACGAGGAAGAATTTTGGCGGCAAACTTTACACTCTCGTTTATGGCGACATAAGTGCTGTTGAAAGCCGTCCAATAGAGATAAAGCCCTTCTTCCACTACTGGCCGGGCTCAACAGCCCTAACCTTTTCCACATGGTCATGCAACTTCGACTGCATCTGGTGTCAAAACTTTCACTTGTCGAAGGTTGCGCCGGAACCAGCCAAAGCAGTTCATTTTCCGCCAGAAAAAATGGTTGGGCTAGCCCTTGCCTATGGAGATGCAGGCTTATGTGCCAGTTTTCAGGAGCCAACACTTTTAACCGAATGGGCTATTCAAGTTTTCAGCCTTGGCAAAAGTAAGGGAATAAAATATTGTTGTTACGTTTCGAATGGTTACATGACACTTGAAGTTTTAAAGGCGCTTTGGAAAGCAGGTATGGACGGGCTTAAGATAGACGTTAAGGGCGACCGTCAAGTCTATATGAAATACTGCGGTGGCGCAGATGTGGAGAAGGTTTGGAGAAACGCTGCGGAAGCCAAACGCTTGGGACTTCACGTTGAGATTGTCAATCTTGTTGTTAGCGGCGTCAACGACGACGAAAATGCTCTACGTTGGGTAATCGAGAACCATTTAAAGCATGTGGGACCTGAAACACCGCTACATTTTACGCGATATTTTCCAGCCTATAAGTTCCACAACCCACCCACAACGGTTGAGACTTTGGAGAAAGCCTATGAAATGGCCAAAAAAGCTGGAGTTTCATATCCATACATTGGAAATGTTGCCGGGCACAAGTATGAGAACACTTACTGCCCAACGTGCGGAGAGAAGCTCATTAAACGATATGGATACTATGTTTTAAAATATGCTGTTACAGAAGACAAGAAATGCCCGAAGTGTGGAGCCGCCATTCTGATAACTGGGCGATATTTAGGAAAATAGTATTTTTGGGTGTTTTAGGGGTTTTCTGCTCTTGACGGTTTCCCTTAACCTAAAATATGTTGTAGCTCCGATAAATCTTCCAATGGCGGAAACAATGTAAACTATTTGTAGGCCCAAGACCAAGCCGTACATGCCGACCGTCAAGTCGGATAGGTAGCCACCTATAAGAGAGCCGAAAAATGTCACGGTTCCTATCAATAGATTGTAAAAGGCTATGAAGCTTCCCCTATGCGTTTCTGGAGAAACATCAAGTAAATATGTGGTCACACTCACCTGCTCAAAAGCTGCAACAGTGCCCCAAAAAGTACCTATGACTATTAAGACATAAATGTTTGGCGAAAACGCATAAGCCAGTGGAACTGAAACGTAACCGAATCTAACTAGGATAAGCAGCGGTTTTCTGCCGATGGTATCAGCAAGCCTTCCAGCCCACCTAATGAAGATTATCGTAAATATTCCTTGAATAACGGAGAGCAGCGCTATCTCCAACATTGAAGCTTTCAAAACTTTAACCTGCGTTATAGCAAAGAGCGGCCAAGCAATTGACATGAAGAAATTGAATACTGCACTGCAAGTACAATATCGGATGAAGTCTGGAGATTTCTCCGCAACCTCCACTACATCGAATAAATCCTTCATGAAATTTTTCTTAGCTTCACCGCTGTTTTTGCCGGTATTATCAGCTTTAACATAAAACATAACAAGGGATGACAATAGTCCACATGCTGTCGCAACAGCTATTGGAATAATAATCTGGTCCCTTACAGAACCTCCGATAACCGTCATGATTGCTCCTGAAGCCATTGTTGCTAAAATGCTTCCCACAGAAGCCCACAAGTTGATTGTGGCATTAATCCTTCCCAAATGTGAGGATGGAACCAAGTCGCCTATCAAGGCAGTCCAAGCTGGAACAGCCATGGAGCCTAGAAGCGCTTGCAAACTAATTAGTATCACTAGTTGGCTTGCAGTTTTTACAAGCAACATTGGAAACCAAAGTATGGCAACGATCAAGCCACCCAAAACAATGAAAGGAATTCTCCTTCCAAGTCTGTCGCTTAGCCTTCCCCAGAAAACCTGCATAACATTGTTTGACAGGTTGCTCATCGACTGAAGCCAACCCATATCAGATGATGAGGCGCCCAACTCCTTAACCGCATAGGGACCGACAAACGGATTTATCATGCCAGTTCCTAGAGCGTTCGCTACCGAACGAACATGAACTATTTTCAGCTCCCTCTCACTTTGGGATGGCTTGCCATCTCTCTCCAGCATAGTGCCCAGCTTTCTTTTGAAGTCACATCATGTTTTAAGGGAAGCTTAAAAGCTAAACGGTTCCCATAACCCCTTTAGAACCATTTCTTACTCGGTCACGTCATAATTTCTGAAAAGATGAAGAACTATGTTGAAATTCCCATTTTTCAAGGGAAAATTTATATGAAGGAAAAGTTGGTTTTATTTCAATCTCATTTCTAAAGTCAAATTTATGGGTGAGAAAATTACTTCCTTCTAGTCTTTCGCTTACCCTTGCCTTTTCTAACGACGGTTACTATTGGTTCTTGGTTTAGCCGTCTGATTTGGGCGTTTGGGTATAGACGCTCAATGTCCCTCCTAATTTTAGATATGTCCACATCCCCATAGGTTTTAATGTCAACCACCGGGTTGCCATCCTCATCGTAACTAAGCGAAACAGCATATCCGGAGCCTATCTCAATTTTTGCTGGTTCTAAAATGTAGCCTAAATCTTCAGCCAAATCCAGTTTAATTGGGCTTGTGATTTCGCGTTTTTGCCTTTTTTCAGCCATTAAATCACCGCTTAAAGAAAACCATGAGAGAATTTAAAGCGTTGCTATTCCAGAATAAGGATTGTTTTTACAGCTTGTAAAAACTTAGTGCACTAGCAGTTTCTCCTCATACTTCCTTAAGTATTCGGCAGCTTCGCCCACATCCATGAATAGGTCGTCTACCCGCTGCACATCTTCGACGGTTACCTTATCTCTATTGGCTGATTTTGCATTCTGAGCTGCTAAGCTTAGCAGCTGGACAGCATACCTCATTGAGCTTTTCGCCCCAACCTCGGCAAGCTTTTCAAGAGCATCTTTATCCAACTTAATCTTCTCCTCGGAAGCGCGAATCCTCAAGATTTCCTTTATGCTTTCAAGGTCGTAGGGTTGTGTCGCAATTATGACTGAGCGATCTATGAGGTCAACTGGGAAGCCCAGCGGACTCTTTATGTCTGTTCCGCGGATTCTTGCCACCCCACGGTTTGTGGCGAGAATTATTATTGGAACGAGCTCGCTTTCCATGGCTCTTCCAAGGAAGCTGAAAGCCTCCAGGTCTAGTAGGTGGGCGTCGTCTATGAAGAGAACGCCTGGGTGGATGAAGGCTTTGCCGCTGTCCACCCACTCCTTCACTTGCTGGTCCACAGCCATTCGCACTTCGGTGTCAATTTCTTTCGACTCGGAACCGCCGAAAAACAGCGAGAATAATCCGCCTGAACGTTGTCTGGCGTTTAGCTCGTCCAAATCTGCCAAAGTAAGCATATAGACAAACTCTTTCTCTTTCAAAACCTTGCCATTTGGGCGTGGAATTTTCCTCCTCGTGTCAACATCATAGGTTTTCCCTTTCTGGCTTTCAAGGCATAGTCCCAGGTTGACCACTCTGCCAGTTTCAGCATCTATTTGGATAACATGCCCCTCGGATATGCCCTCAGCGATTATCTGCTGGGCTATGGAGGCGCCAGCCTCAATAGTCTTCTCTTCCTCCTTAGTTTTTAACGTTAGCCTAACGCTTTCAGGAATTTTCTGATAGGGATTGTAGGGGTGTGGTGCCGTTCTGATGTCAACCATTGTGACTTCGCCCTCGTAGACCTTCCGCATTTCATGAATTTCAACGCCTATGCACTTCCTAATGGCTTCGATGAGAACTTCGGTTTTCTTCCGCTCAGTGCTGTAGATTTCGCTGCCGCTCATCTGTATGAATGGAACATTTTCACCAAGCTCCTTAGAAATAGCCACCGCTATGGCCGTTTTCCCGGTGCCAGGCGGACCAGCCAAAATAATGCATTTTCCGCTGAGTTTTCCTTCCTTAATCATTTTCACAACTAAGCCTGCGGCTTCCCTAGCCTTTTCCTGCCCAACCATACCATCTTTTATCTTCACAGCCTTCAGATTTTCATCTAAGCCTAAACCCTTAATGTGGGTGTGGGCGCCTATCCTTTCAAATCTTGATACGGGCGTGGTTGGCAGCTCCCTAATGGCCGCCATAAACGCCACCCTAAATTGAAGGTTTAAAATACCCTTTTTATAATTAACAGATTTAAACCAGAAATCGCAAGGATAAAAATTTAGCGCTCATTTCTTGCCCAGTTCCCTTCTATCCAGCAAGTAGTTCAAAACTGTTATGCATGTGGCAGCCAGATATGGCTTTTTCCCAAGGGATATTTTCTCTCCATAGCGTAAGGCGAAAGTCTCAACCTTCTTAGGCAAGCCCACATGGTCTCCCAAGACAAAAACTGGATTTTCCCCAACATCAACCTCGAAAACGTCTTTTCCGCCTTCTTCAAGAACGTATATTTTGGTTTTTTCAGCCTTCTGCTTTATTAAAACTTCAAAACTCGTCTTTGAGAGACTTATGCCAGGATGAGACTTTCCAGACAAAACCTTCTTCAATATTTGAGTCCATGTGCCCACGTCGGTTCTAACATCATGCAATGTTAAGCCCTCAACCCTCAAATGCAGCGGCGGCTGAGGTGGGCCATTCAATATGGCGTGGAAAACTGTGTCCTTGCGTATGGCATGGGATAGGAAAAGGCTTGCAACAGCACACTCATAAACTATGTCTAGACGCCCAGCATCATGCAGATTCTCCCATCTCGAATCCGTCCGACCCAGCCGCGAGTACAAGATGAATTCACGCATCTTTTGTTCCTCATCCTTCTTTAATGGTCGCAAAGCTAAACTTTTCTAATTTCCAAGATTTCGTGGTACAGTTCTTTGAGGATTTCCTTGTAATCCACTTTTCCCTGCTCTATCATGTCCATTATTGATTCGAGCTTCCGTGTCGCCTCCTCGGAGGTGTACTTCCCAAACCTTAAACTTAGATACTTGTAAACTTTGAAGCCCAATTTTGTGCTGATGAGCCTATTCCCCTTTTCAATGGCATAGCGTCTCTCCAGAATTGTTGCAACAGTTTTGGCGTAGGTGCTGGGTCTCCCAACACCCCTTTCTTTCATTAGGGCTATTATCTCGCCTTGGGTGAAGGGTCTCGCCGCTGGCAAATACAGAAGCCTTGCAAACTTTAATGTGTATTCGCCCTCCTCAACGGCGTTTACAGTTTTTATTGGTAGTATCATGTTGAATCCTTCGCTTGATATGCTGACTGGGTTCTCGACAAACGCTTGGTTTCCATCTATTATAACCTTAAATTGCTGGTAGAGGAGTTTAGCCTCCCTCATCTGGCTTGCAATGAAACGCTTGAATATTAGGTCGTAAAGCTGGAAATGATCACTTGTAAGCCTTTTAGGAAACCTTAAAATTCCTATGGAAATTAGGTTTTTCAGTTGTTCCACGTCTAAAGCCCTTGTTGGTCTAATGCACTCATGCGCTCCTTCCATGAAGTACCTTCGCGGAACAAACAGCGACGGATACTTTTCTTGTATGTAATTTTTGGCTATGCCTATTCCGGTGGCTGAAACTGTTGTTGAGTCTGTTCTGTGATACGTGCACAAGCCCATCTCAAACAAGTCTTGGGCAATCATCATGGTTTTTGTGGCTGAGAAACCGAGTTTCACTGATGCATCGCGGAGCAGCGTGTCAGTGGTGTATGGCGGCGGCGGGTTCATGCTTCTTTCTTCAGTTTTTAAGTCCACTATTCTAGCTTTTAGCTCGCTTATACGCTTTTCAATTTGTTCTTCTGGGAATTTGATGACCGGATTCTCAATTGACACTTTTAAGCCGTTTGAAAGCACTGCTGACAGAATTTTCTTCTTTCTTCTTGATTCGCTGACCCTTTCTATTATCCATCCCAGCACGGGGGTTTGAACCCTCCCAGCTGAAAGCCTATAGTTCTGAAACTTACGCCAAAGTTTCTGGCTGAGCTCAAAGCCTATCCAACGATCTTCTATGCGTCTAACCAGTTGGGCTTCAACCATCCTCAAATTAATTTCTCGCCTATTCTTTATTGCTTGCAGAAAAGCTTTTTTGGTGATTTCGTGAAACTCCAGCCTCTCCACTCTATGGTTCATGGGGTAAAGCGAACAGTAAACGTCGTAGGCTATTTTCTCCCCCTCAATGTCCGGGTCTGTGGCTATGAAGATGCTGTTCACTTCTAAGGCGATTTTCCGCATGGCGTCAACAAGCTCGCTTTTAGAATAGAACTCTTGGCTTCTACATTTTGGACAGAACTCTAAACCCGTGAACTGCTCCCCGCATTTTTTGCACTTCTTTATGAAGTCATAGATGGGCACAAAGTTTCCATTTTCAACTTTTACACCGTGGAATCCTTCATTAACAACTAAGTCGTAAACGTGTCCCATGCTTGCCACAATGTTGAGCACAAACTCTCCAGTGCTGACCTCGAAAACTGTTATATTTCCAATTTTCCTCTTGTAAGGCTTTCCAAAAAACCTTGATATAGTTCTCGCTTTTGTTGGCGACTCCACAATCAATAGAGCCGCCTTAATGAAGTCCTTCACCCTCTTGACGATTTTGCCCTCCCTAATCTCGCGTATAATCCTTCTGTCCTCGTCTATTTTTCTGAACCATTTTTCAGCGGCTTTGGCGGTGAATCTCGTCCATGTGGCTTCCCCAAGCATGAACTCCAGTTTACGCCTAAGAGAGTGGAAAGCCTTCTCATCATCCACAATTAGGAAGCTTGCACCCCGTGTTATGCCTCCAGCAAACATTCTTGAGGCTCTTCCAGAGGCTTGAACATAGGCTATTGGATCCGCAACGATAAGGTAGAAGTCTCCACCCCTCTTTTTTAAGGAAACTTCCCTGCTTTGCATTATCTGCTCTATAACTTTGGGCGTTATGGCGCTTTTCAGAAATTCCCTTGCCTCCAAAACAAGCCTCTTGACATAATCCTCATAGCCGCTTAGCGGGACACCAATTTCTATGGACGTTTTAACCTTTTCTAATGTCTGCCTGTCTACGGGGACCATTCTGCGAAGACTGCTGATTATCTGGCTTGCCCTGTCCTGCTGGTCTTTCTCCAGAAACTCCCTAATGTTTTTGAGAAGCGTAAGGATTTTGGAAGGGTTATATTCTTCCCAGCTTAGCTTAATCTCCATTCTTGGCACGCCTGTGAAAATTACGTAGCGAACCCTTTCTGGAAGGTCTATTCCCCTCGCTAGGGGGCTTCTAAAGCTTGCAACCCCTATTAGGGCGTTATATTCGCCTTTCTGAAACTTTTCCAGAAGCTCCTCATCCATCTTCACGTATGCATTCGCCCTTACACCATTTCTATTCAAAAAATCGCTTAGCTTAAGGGCGTAGTCTCTGCCAAAAACTGATGGAACAAAAACCAAGCATCCAGAGCCAAAACCCTTAATCAGAGATAGCACTTGGCTTTCAATTTCGCCGCCCGCCTCAATGTAGAAATCTTTGATGTTTCTTAAAAATTCGGGTTTAAAGCCTATCTGGAACTTTAGAAGTTCCTCAAAGAGTTTTATCCTTTTCGTCCTCTTCGCCTTTACAGTCGCCCCGGAGACAACCAGCAAGCCAATATTGTTTCGGCTTTTATAATCCTCAATCTTGCGCCTTATCGCTTCAATTTGCTCTAAAACTTCTGTTGATGCCTTCCCCATTCTTCTTAGTCTGTTTGCCTCCTTTCGAAGGTCTATAAGCTGAAAAGCCAAAGTTATTGTGGTGTTGTCGAAGCCTAAGATCGCCAAAATTCTATCTATGTTCTTTGGAGATTTTAAGAAGGAATCCACGTCATCCACAAAAACGAAGTCAAAACTTTTACCCTTTAAGACGTCAAAGTGGCTCACCAAAAACCTTTCAGTTGTTATTAAAATTTCGAAGTCACCGTTAGCCACCTTTTCCAAAGCTGTTCTCCGTTCTTCCTCGCCTAAAGCTGCATGATAACAGATTTTTCTAGGCTTTACAGCAAGCCTTTCTGAATAGGCATCTATTTTTTCTGCAACTTGCTGTACAAGGAGAGCTGTCGGCACTATTATGTAACTTTTCTTCCCATTAACGGCAAAATAGAGAGCCGCAACAGTTCCCAAAACAGTTTTTCCAACACCCGTTGGCGCAACTATTGAAAAGTTCCGTTTTAAGAGGATTCTCCTAGCCCAAGTCTCCTGAAGAGACCACATCCTCTGCCCAACAGCCCTCTTAAAAAACATGGAAAAATCGCTGAACTCCCTATGAAAACTGAAAATTTCGCCGGCAAAATACAGTCTCCCCTTTTCTTCGAGCGCCTTTAACACCTGTTTCCAAGATTTCACAGCTTCAACGTTTTCAATACATTTTCCGCACATTCCAAATTGTAGGAGGCGCTCATCCGAAATGGCGCCCTTACAGTTCACACATAACCCGTGATAAATCCCCCTCAAACCAGCCACCACCTAAACATCCAAGCTTAAGCTCAAACGAGCCACGCTGATGAAGAGCCTCGGGCGGGATTTGAACCCGCGACCACCGCCTGTCTGTAGCTTTGCAGCTTATAGCTTTACCAAGGCGGTGCCCCACCAGGCTAGGCTACCGAGGCAAACACTACCAGCACTATCCACAAAATAGGCGCATAAACGTTTTAAAGGATTTCGCGCGCCATAACAAACAATTTATAATCTTGAACTTCATCCATGCACTATATAAGGGCGGGGGTCGCCAAGCCTGGTCAAAGGCGCAAGGCTTAGGACCTTGTCCCGTAGGGGTTCGTGGGTTCAAATCCCACCCCCCGCACCTTCTATAAGAACCATAGTTCTTATCAATTAAGGCACAACAAGGTTTTAGAATATTAACAGCTGCTTGTTAGACAGAACGTTACGAAATGGTGGACCGGGCGGGATTTGAACCCGCGACCTCCCGAGTGCGAGTCGGGCGTTCATACCGGCTGAACTACCGGCCCACGGGTTTTACAGCTTTTTGAGTTGTAAAGGGTGATTTAGACTTTTCTGCTA
>Ga0315298_1000449_pt1 | contig 78715 bp, 64 predicted proteins | sample WHS_1_MG_FD_203077 | JGI IMG/M metagenome (GOLD analysis project Ga0315298, IMG submission 203077) | Extremophilic microbial mat communities from Washburn Hot Springs, YNP, Wyoming, USA - WHS_1_MG | ecosystem: Environmental > Aquatic > Thermal springs > Hot (42-90C) | place: USA: Wyoming... | reverse complement strand
GGGGTCGAGAAGCCGCGTGAGTGAGCCGTTGAGGAAGCTCTGACGGAGGCTAGGGAGCGGCCATGCTCCCGAATCCTTTAGTGCCGGCGGCCAATTGCGGAGGATGTACCCGGCGCCCACCGATTCGTTCAGGAGCGCCTCCGACTTCAGAGCGGAAATGACCCTACCGCAGAGCGTCCCGCCGCTGCTCGAATGCCCTGCGCCCAAGTCGATCGGTTTCAGGCCGTCGGGCGCGTGAAGGTCGGCAATTACCGCAAACCGGTAACCGCCCCAGACCTCATCTCGTGCGGCCTCCTCGGCGTCCTTAACCTTTGCCTGGAGATCCGCTCGGTCCACGCGGTCGAAGTCGCCCCCAAGCGTAGCCTCTCCAATTTCCCTCGCTACGCGCTCCCAGGCGAGCCGCAGCTCGACCTTCTCGCGAAGATCGCGGCCAGGCTTCTTAATGCACCACACGAGCGACCCCGGGTAAAGCCGTGGGGATTTGCCCCGATTCTTGGTCCATTCCTTAATGTCCTCTCGCAGGGATCCACTGCCTGTCCACTCGACCTCCGGATCGGCCACGACGAGCGTCAGTCTCGGCGTGTCCGGCACTTCCGCGCTCTCACGCGGAAAAGGCACAACGGGGATGCTCGCTCCGCGGCGGAACTCCTCTTCCACCAGCTTGCGAATGGCGGGCTTGATTTCGGTTTCCTCGTCCAGTGATGCCCGCCGGTCGCTGACCACCTTCTTCAAGGTGGGTTGGTGGCTGATCTTAAAGCCGTCCGAGCCGACCTTACGGATGAAATAGGACTTATCTTCCAAGGCGAATGCTGCATTGTCAACGGAGGTCGTGTCGATTTCCGGCTCACCGAGAGCGAAACGGAGCTCTGGTAAGTGCGCGACCTTCTCGGTCTGCCCACCCGAGGACTCGAACAGGATCGCCGTCCCCACCCTGCGGTGGATATCCCGCAGTGGTCCTTTCGTGTCGGCATCCAGAGCTTTGGCGTGCGATTGATCGCCCGCGATATCGGCGTCAATGGCCGCCAGCAGGCGGGACTCGCCGAGCTGGCCAAGGATTACACTTCGGAAGCCAGGATCAAAGAGCGGTGCGGACCCGAGAGTGATGAGAGGTTCCGTCCGAGCCTTGCGGAAGCTCTCGTGGGAGGCAATAGATATCCACTGAGCGAGCATGGCGAGAGTACCGCGCGTCTGCTGGTATTGCGAAAGCGCCTGCCACTTCCGCTGGAAGACCGAAAGCGTGGCCGGGTGGAAGGGGTAGCACGCCTCAAACCGGCTCCGCAAGAACTCGCGGGCCTTGGTCTCCGTCGCCGCCGTGTCCACGGCGGTCCATTCCGGCGGGAGTTGCGCCCGGCGCTCGAAGCACCAGTCGGCGAACGCCTTGCAGATGTTCTTCCGAGTCCTTTCGTTTCCCAGATCCTCAAAGAGCCGCCGGCGGACGACCTCGCTGATTTCGGTCTCGTCGTTGGCGATGAGGTCCTTCGCCACGCGCCGCACCACTTTGGTGATCTTGTCCTGCCATTGCATGTCCCAGTCGGTCATCTCGACCTGGCTGCGTGGGAGACTGATGACCGCGGCCCCATGCGTCCTACCGGTCATGGCGACCGTCAGGTTTTGGATAAACGCGTGGAACGACTCCGCCATACTGCGATGGCGGTTCAGGAAATTGAGCACCTCATCGAAGAGCACGAGCACGGGTGCATTCGCAGCTTGGAACACCCGAGCGATGGTTTCGGTCCCAGGCGGCGTCGTCCTCGCCGCCGTGCCCAAGGCTGCGACCCCTTTTTCGCCCGCGATCTGCCGAGCAATGTCGATCCAGGGGGTCTCGCGGCCCTCCTGCGGGTCCCATGCGTTACCCACAAACACGGCCACGCGGGCGGAAGGAACCGAAGAAAGACCGGCGCCCCTCAGAAGATCGGAGACCCCAGTGTAACTGGCGGCATTTTCGCCGTTGCAGGCGAGGTGGTAGAGAGCCGTCAACGTGTGCGTCTTTCCGCCACCGAACTGGGTGATAAGCGTGAGGACGGGCGCCGTGTTTTCCGTCTTGCCCGACAGCCTGCGGAGGACCATGCCTGCGTGTTCGCGGAGGGCCCTGGTGAAGCAGGTGCGTGCGAAAAACTGCTTCGGATCACGATAGTCTTCGGGCGCCGTCTTTCCCACAACCTGCTCGAGCGCGATGGCAAACTCGTCCGGGTTGAACGAGCGCCCTTCCCGGACTTCCTTTCGCGGCGTGGCGACCTTATACCAGGGCTCCATCAATGCTTCCTCCAGCGCAAGATTCCTTTTGGCAACAGCAAACGAACATGCTTGCGCACGCGCCGGGCGAGCCCTACTGCTTGGCGTGCCTCGCGCAACGGCACATCCCTCCAGCCCGGGTAGCGTGGTCCAACCGCGTACTCCGTCAGAAGCGCTTGCTCTTCCACGGTCAGAGCCGGACGGGCGCTACTCGGCAGTCGTGCAACCAACTCTTCGATGTCATGCGTCTTGGGAAAGGGCGTGCCTCGGTAGACTAGGTACGCCTTCAGGTACTTTTCTACGGATTGCTGCGCATGAAAGCAAACCATCGCGGCCGGGCAGGATTTGCCCAATTTCAAAAGGTGGGCAGCCGTGCCGAGATCCTCTTCGGCTTTCGCCACCCATTCAGCGACAACCGGGATTGTGCTCTCAGCTTCGCGCATAGAGGACTTTTCCCTCCCGGACCGCGGGGTACTCGATGGTGCCGACAACATCTTTGCGCCAGGCGAAATCCTCGGGTGTGGTGACGATGATGTCCTTGGGGATTCTGATATCGTGCAAAGCGACCCGGATTTCGACCTGCTTGTTGTGCTTCAACCCCTCAACCGGCATTACGACCAGCAGGTCCACGTCACTTTCCGGTCCCGCTTCGCCGCGGGCGTGCGAGCCGAATAGTATTATGCGTTCAGGATGAAACTGGCGCACGATCCGGCCGACCATTTTCCGGATGGCGCGCTCAACATTTCGAGTCTTCTTCCGCATGTGATTCACTTCTTCAGTTCGGCATAGCCAGCAACATGGCGTCAAGCAGCCGCTTTTCCTCGCTGCCCTTCGGGTAAAGCGCGGAGAGCGCATTCGCCAGGCGCAGGAAGTCCGGGCCGCGCTCCTGCTCCGCCTTGAGCAGTGCACGCAGAGCGTTGGCGCGCCCGCTCGCTTGCAAGAGCATGGCGACGTGCACCCGGTCTAACGTGGTGGCTTCCCGTTGAGGCTCCAGGATTTCGCCGGAAACTTCGAGACTGGCCTTGTTCCCGCGACCTTTGCGCTTCGTGGCGATCTGTCCCTCCGGATCGCCGAATAGCCTTAGTTGCAGGCTCCCGCTGCTGGGCTGAGCTTCGAGCCGTTCGGCAACGGCCTGTGTTCCGTCTTTTCCGAAGAGTTGCTGGGCCCGTTCCTTCACCGACAGCAGCCGCACAACACCCTTCTTGGTTTCGATGATGCGGTTCTCCCATTTGGGCAAGTTGATGCCCAGAGGCTGAGCGAACCGCCGGACCACGTCGAATACCAGGCTGTAGCCCTTGCCGGCTTTGGGCGCCACGCCCTCCTCATCTTCATCGTCCGCCGCCTCGTCTTCTTCCGCCTCCTCGCTAGCGGTGAGATCGCCGTTGGTGCTTTGCAGGGTCCACAGAAAGAGCGCCGTCAGCCGCGCGTCTTCTTCGACTGCACCCGCCGCGCCGTTGCGGGCGCGGGCTTCCGCCGTACCGAGCACCTGTTCGAGAGCTGTGCGGCCGACCACCTCCCACACCTTTTCGAGGTACTCGGCGAGGCTGACTTCGCGGCCGTCGGCGGTTTCGACACGCCGGTAGCGGCTGAAGATCTCAAGCGCGGGACCGATGCAGGCAAAGACCAGATCCGCGCCGCGCACGCCTTCCGATTCGAGCCGTTCCATCCAGTCACCGACGCGTTTGGGCAGCTCGCGAAGCACTTCGGCCCAGTCGCCGACTGGGGCGTCTTCGGGGCGAGGACGACAGACGAGGTGGACGCTGGTGGCAAGCGCGGCGGATTCTTGCGAGCGCAGTCGACCCGGGCGTTCGGTGGCGATCGGCCAGGAACCAGTGATCGTCCAGCCGCCGCGGGTCAATCCGGACAGCAACGCCTCCCATCCTTCCGTTGTCTTGTGCGCGAAGACCACGGAGCCGACACCGTCCTCGCACAGCACGCGGCGGCCCTCGGCGAAGGCTTGCGCCATCTTCTCCTCGAACCAGGAGCGGTCCTTGGGGCGGCCATTGTCACGCTTCGTTTCGTCTTGGACGGCTTCTCGCCGCTTTGGCGTCAGTGAGTTTTCGGAATCGAAGGGGTCGCGCAGCAGCGGATGGTTCGGCAGCGTCCGTTTGAGCCAAACGAAGAAGAAGTCCGACAGATCGGCGTAGGGGACGGCGTCGTAGTATGGCGGGTCGGTGAACCAAACTGTGGCTGCATCGGCGGGAAGGGGGTGCATCGACGAATCAACGGACTGAACCTGTCCGACGCCGGACCCAGGCCATTGTTCCAGAACCTCAGCAACCCATTCAACGGCCGCCCCGTAGTTCGAGCCAAGGTCTCCTGTTGCAACGATCTCTACGAAGTCCCACATCATGGGCAAGGCCTGTCGACCAAAGGTCCCGGCCACTGCTTCGACAGTCGCACGCCAGCGTACAAGGGAGGAATTCTGTTCACCACATCGCCCGAGCGCCAGTGAAAGCTCTTCTGTCCCGCTTTGGCGTAGCAACTTCACCAACCCCACTTTCTGCCGCGCGGTGAACAGGTCGCCCCACTGGAGCATGCCGTACCGCTGCACGCGGAAGCCCAGCGTGCCGATGGGCGGCAGCGGCTCGTCCGGGACCGGGCACAGCCCCTTCCTACCATCGCGGTCCCACTGATCGAGGATCTCCTTCAGCCGCCGCTGGGCCTTCCACACCGCCTGGTAGTCGGCCTCTGTAGGCAGCCGGTAGTGCCGGCCCTGCTCGCCCGACTTGAGCGTCACCACGGCCAGCAGCCGCGCGCCGCCGGTCCTCCGGCCCTTTTCGTCGAAGACCGCGTCGGCGCCGCCGCGCTGGGCGGCAAGCTGCGCCCGCACGCGCTCCGGCGGCAGCACAATGTTGCAGGCAGGGCAGGCCGCCTTGGCCCGCGTCACGGTGCCCGGCGGAACTTCCTTTTCGGACTTCGGCTCGAAGACCTCGAACTCGACTTCGGGCGGCGCCCCCGGGGGCCGCACGACCTTGTACCGCAGCGCCCGCTTGCGGTTCGCTTTCTTCGAGAGCCAGAACGAGCGCGCCAGCGGGATTTCCGCGCCGCAGCCGGGCGACTCGCACCGTACCGTCCGCGCCCAGAGATAGGCGATGGGCGTCGATCCATCCGGATCGCCCGGATAGAACTCGGCCAGCTCCCTTTCGGCCGCCCGCTTGATCTCGGAGCCCACGCGCCGCAGCTCTTCAGCCAGCTTAGGCCCATGCCGCGGGATATCCTCGAGCATCACCTTGAGGATCAGGCACGCCACCGGGTTCAGATCGCTGGCGAAGGCCTCGCAGCCGACGCGCAGAGCTTCGAGGGGAATCGAGCCGCCGCCGGCGAACGGATCGACCACCAGCGGCGGTTCCTCCGGGTAGGCCGCCCGCACCAGCGCGCGGCTAACCTCCAGATATTTGGGATGTGCCGCCAGGTCCCAGTTGGCGAAGTCCGCGATGAATTTGAGCAGCGCCTTTCGCAGGTCCTCATCTGTAGGGCCGGACGCGCCCTGCACGGAAGGAAGCAGCTCCCGCGCCTTGCGCTTGAACTCCGGCGGGCAACACGGATCGCACGGGTCGGGCCAGAGTAGGGCTAGGAGCATGGCGCGGCAGGCGGCCAGCGGCCGCCGCGCCCACCACAGGTGCAGCGTCGAGGGATGCCCATGCCGGATCGACTTCTCCCGCGCCGCATGCCGTGAGACCTCGGCAATGGGGAAGTCGACTTCGGCGAGCCGCTTGCACTCCTTGGGGATCATGCGCCGCCTCCTGCGAGTTGCCACGTGCCGTCCTCGCTGATCTCCCAGTCCTTTGCTTGCCCGTCGTCTCGAATTCGCGAGCCTGGAGTCCAGAGAGGGGTTTCAGAGAGCGATTGGAACGAAACCGCTTTCGTGCGATCCCAGCCCGCCAGCGATTCCTGGCTGCCGATGATTTCCGCCCCGCCGGCGTCTTGCTGCGTGTGGGCCAGGAGCTGATTGCTTCGGACCGATGGCGCGCTCTGGTTCAGATTGACCTGCGCCCCGAAAACATCGGAAGCGGACGTCAATTCTCCGACACGCTGCAACCGGCCGAGCCCGTATCGCGTGTCGCCACCCAGAAAAAGAACAGTGATATCGCGCAACTCGGCCAGGTCATTCTTAAGAAAGACGTACCCGGCAAAAGCGACCGGAGCTCCGTTCTTCCGCCACAAGGGCAGGACGCATTCCGTTTCCCGGAGACTTCCCTCCTCAGCGCTGTCGGAATCAGGATCAATCGCAGTGCCCGGACGGGCATCCACGAGCCGCAGGCGCATCTGACGGTCAGTTAAGTCGTGCTCGCCATCCTGCCGGTCTTCGCGCCGCCAGACCAAGCCACTGCGCAGCTCGTATCGCGGCAGCCAGGCCCGCCAATGTTTCCCGTCGCATTCCGCCGGAAAGAGATAGATGAAGCGGGTGTTCTCGCGAAGTATTGTGCCTTCGTTTTGATAATTCGGGAAACCATTCTCCCGGCGTCGCGCCAGTTCTGCCGTGAGCGCACCCCACAAAGCTCGCGAGGGAACATACAGCCGGCAACGATTCAGGCTCCCTGCCGGCAGCGCGCCCACAAATAGCGGGGCCTCCAGCCGCCATGTCCAGCGATAGAGCGTCCAACTCACGACGCCTTCTTCTCCTCCCTGGCCTTGGCGTGATAGCGGCCATAAACGAGCGCCTGGCGGAGCAGGTCCCGCGCAAAGAGCAGTTTGTCGAGCTCACGGGCGAGCTCTTGCAGGGCCTTGAAGAGGTCGCCGTTGCCGAGCAAGGGCGACTCTGTGGGAATCGTCCGGAGGAAGCCAGCAAGCTCGGAGCTGATTTTGCGTCCAGCATCTTTCCCTTGTGCATTGAGAAAGAGGAAACAGGCATACAGACCTTGCTCCTCAAGCACGCCCAATGCGCTGGTCAACGTCTTCTCATCCACCTTCTCGAGTTGAGCGAGCTTCCGGCCGAGTCCGGCGCATTCCATGTCCAAGTTCTGCATCAAGCGCCTCCTGTCTGATTTCCAGAAGCTGAAGACCGGCTCGGGGAGAGCACGCGGAGCCGTCCCATGCCACGCGTGCCCATTCCGCCGATTCCAAGACATTCTAAATAGGGATGTGCTGCCTCCACGACTTTGAAAACGTTATTCATGTCCTCCACGGCGCTGACTGCGGCATCACCCAACTTGAAGTGTGTTGGGTTCTTGCAGATCACCTCCCAAAGAAGCACCGTGGAGCGCGGCAGAGCTTCGTAGGTGAACAGCGCACGTTCCTCTGCTGCTCCAGTCTCCGGATTGATGGACACGGAAGTCCGCACTTCCAGATTGCTGTTGACGATGTGGGAAAAGAGCTTGTCGGAGACGGCCGCCAGGCTTTGATGGATATACTGCGGAATTTGAAGCTCCTTCAACTTCGACTGGGGATCCTGACCATTGGGGTACTTTTCCACTGGCAACAGCAGCCAGCCCATGTTCAACGACTGTCCTCCCGTTGAACGATAGACCGCTTTGTCGCTCAGCCCGCCAATCTCGGCGCCGACGAGCCGCATCGCCCCTGGGCACGTGATCCAGACCGGACCTTCGCGCGTCGCCACTGGGAAGAGAAGCACCTGAGCGTCGCTAAAAGCGGCCAGTCCTGCGAATCCCCCGCCTGCGCTTCGAGCGAAACCAAACACGGTACAGATCGGACAGTCGCGCTTCCCGCAGTGGCCTCCTTTGCCTTGCTTGTCCGGCTGCCCCTGGCCAGCGCAGTCGGGATATTTGTCGTTGGCCATGGCGGCATAGGCCCGATAGACTCCTGCCAGGCTCGATCCGGGAATCTTTGGCGCGCGCGTTACCGGATCCCGGACGATCGACTGATCCACGCGGCCGAGCCGCCCGCCGCCTGTGCCGACGTGAATCGGATCGACGGCCATTCCCGTAATGCGGTATGGCTTGAAACTCTCACCCATACTCAATCCTCCAGTCCTTCCTTGAGCCAGCCCAGATGCCATTCGATGGCCCACTCCAAGATGCCGTCGCGAGCGGCTTCCGTCAGGTGCTCCAAAGCTGCGCCGGAAACGCCAAGTCGGTTGCGCAGAACTGCATGCGCAAGCTCAATCCACTCTTCTTCTCCGCCGGCTAACCACTCTCCGTCGGGACTGCGCCAGGCGGTTTGCCGCTCTTCGATTTCCGCCCATGCGCCGCGCAAGGCGCCCAGGCTCGGCGCGGCCCGCGCCAGCAAGTCCCACGTGTCCCGCATGCGGTGAAAATCAGAAAGATACCAACTTCGGGCCTTCTCAAATCGGCGGGCGGTCGCGTCCAGGAAGACCGCGGTCACGCGGCTCGGGTGGACAAAGACGCCATCTCCACGACCGAGGGCTGCGGCATGCCGGTACACCGCTCCGTTCGGGTGCTGGAAGTCGCGCGCATGCCGGAGCTCGCGATCTTCCACGCAGAGGTACGGATAGAAAACGTCTTCGCGGCCATCGGGTAGACCCGTGGGCACGAGAACCGTCTCGCAGGCGCGATCGGGACGAACGAGAGTCAAGGCTGTCACTCCGTCCTTAGTACGGCGCTCATGCACGCGCCAGACTTCGGATTTCGCTTCCGTCAGATCCGCTTCCACGTTGCGCGCCGCCTCGATCACTGCCTGAAATGGCGTCATCCGGGGAAATGCGACGATGCCCGTGCGGAGCGGCATTCGGTCCCAAACGCGGCCGAACTCTTCCTGCCACTTTTCCGTCGCAGTTTCGATGCACTCTGAGGCGCATTCGAGAGGAACGAGCACCCGGAACCGCTGCGGACTGCGCTCGAGAGGAATCACCGGTGCGTAGGCCGCAATCTTGTCGGAGTCGTACACACGTTGAATGGTGAAGGTGCGCGTCTGGCCATCATCGCTTTTAAGCGAGACAGGTCGACCTTGCAGGCTTCGCGCTGGAGCATCCGCGTCGAGACAACGAGCCAGATTGCAGATGGTCACGAAGCGGCCTAAGTCGGTGCTGTACAGCACCTCAAACGGAGCGTCGCCAAGCCGGCCAGCGTACGTTTCCCGGTCCTGCCAGCCGCCGTCGTTCCCATCCGGTTCCAGGAGTAACCGCCGGACCCTCCACCGGTTCGGATGAGCGGATGCTCTTTCACGGAAGCGCAAAAGCAGTTCATCGAAGAAGATCTCAGCAGCGCGCCAGAAGCGGTAGATGCGGCCAGGCGATGGTAATTTGCGGAAGAGCTGGTGTACGATCCATCGAACCCGTGCACCGCCGTCGAGGTCTTCCCATCGCGGGGCGTCAGAGCGGTCTTCCACGATCTTAGAGAAATAGCTAGACCAGTCGGATTCGTACCGGTAGCCCTCTTGCAGGCTGAGGAGCACCTGATCATTTTTGTCGAAGTTCGAGAGCTTCGCCCGAACATGCCCGACCAAGGACGCGAACGGCTCGGCGGGATCGACCGGGCTTGCCTGACCACTCAGGGTGGCATTGAAGCGCCGCCACTCGCCGATGCTTTGCGCGCGGAGGGAATCAACGTGATCGCCGCCAATCCAGGCTTCAATGTCGAGGCTGAAGCTCAATAAGGCGACGCGGTCATTGCCGTCGGCGACTTCGGAGATCCAGATCGTGTCCCCGTCGCCATTTAGCCAGGCGTCGAGCCGCCCTTTGCGCCGATCGCCACACACCTTGCAGACGCGCTGCTTGCGAGCATTGTCGGTTCGGTCGTTCGCGTAGTGTTGATTGAACCGCACTTGACAGACAGGACACACGTGGCCTCTCTCAGAACCGGTCTCCGGATTCGGCCATGTACAATGCAAGGGAATGGCGAGTTTCTCGCGTGCTTTGCGGAGCTCGTCCACCATGCCGATGAACGATCGCGTCGATTCTGACAGCAGCGTGAGTGGCGGTGTCTCGAACTTGTGGCTCTCAGCATACCTCTCGACTTCTGCCCCAATCGCCATTCGGAGGTCCTCTGCCGACGCATCATCCAGGCTGCCCTTGGGATCCTGATCGGTCGCATCGAAGCGCAGGCCTGGAAAGGTGAAGGCTAGTGTCTCGTCATCCCGGTAGATCAGAGAACCCACCGCAAGGTCCACTTCGATCAAGCGCCGGACCTGCTCAAAGAAGCCGTCGATGTCGCGCCGGGCGCCTGTCCAGTCGCCGATCTTCACAGCCCGCGCCTCGTAGTGGCGGCTGCCGAAACCGATGGTCAGCACGCGCCACCGGGTCTTCAGCTTCAGGCCATTCCATTCCGCGCAGTTCGCCAGCACAGCCCCGGCCGCAGCGGATTTGAAGAGCGCAGCAGCGACATAGGACTGGTCCCACACCGTGACGTCATTGTTTGGCAGGCGCGTTTCGGCGAGCGTGGAGAGCAGCGCCTGACGCAGCCAGCCGTCAGGACCGGTAGTCGCCTCGCGCCAGCCACACCACGAGTCCACATCCTGGCTCGGCGATTTTCCAAGTCGCTGGAGGTCATCAAGCAGTTGACCAATCCGGTTCAGCAGGCGTTCCCAAGCGCCCGGCGTCAGCACCGGGGGAGGGTCGGCAAGCAGATTCCTCAACGGATGGCCAAACGGCGAGGCCAGCCACATGTGTGTTACGTCCTGGCTAAGATAGCCGGATGTAGCGGCCGGCAGATTCTTCTCGATGCCCGAGGCCATCGCGTGCGCGGCCTGAAGAAGACCCACCAGGCTGGGGTGCGATGTTCCCTCATCGTATTTTTGGAGGAGATCTGTCAGCGCATTGGGCAGCTGCGTCGCGCCGCTGGCCGCGCAGACCCAGGCGAGTCGATCGCTCCAGGCCGGGGTGAGAGTCTTGTGCCAGTCCTTCGGCTCGTAGCTCACGCCGACGCCGCCGTGATGCCGAAGGAAATCGGGGTGCGTCTTCCCGGTCATGTGCAGCCAGCCGATGGCTTCGCAGGCCAGCAGAAGCGACCTGCGCCCGCGCAACGTTTCCATCATCTTTATCCCATCCGAGACGCTCATGCCTTGTCCACTCTTGATCCCAGAAGTGCTGGAATCTTGCCCTTGAGCTCTTGAAATGGATTCTCTTTGTGCCACTGTCCGCCGCTAGCTCTGGCTCCTGTGACCTCCGCGATACCCCACCCAGCAGTGCGCTTCGCGGAAAAACCGTAGACCGTGAGGAGTTGCTCGGCTGCATCGAGCAACTTTTGGATCGCATCGATGCCCTCGACAGCTTCGCGGACACCACCGCCGGGGAGCGGCGCATAAAGCAGGCGCAGCACGCCTTCGGTATCCGGATGAACGACTTCGTAGAGAATTGGCTGCGTGCCTGCGCGTGTTTTCCGGCTGTGCGGATTGATCACCTCGAAGCGGACCTTGTCGAACCAAGTCGGATAGAAGGCCAGCGCGCCGCGCAGGAAATCCTCCTTCTCCCCCTTCTCATTGCCGAAAAGATGAATGATCCAATCCGGGTCGGACCAGTCGTCCATCTTGCCGCCGTGCCGCTGAAGGTGCTCCTGCAAGCCGGCCTGCATCCGGCAGGCCCAGCGGAGCAGTCCTTTCCAGCTTGCCGCTGACATATAAGGAACACCAAACACCCGGTCCTTTCGCACCGGGTTGTCCAGAACGTGGAATGGCCGGTCATCCTTGGAGTACCAGGGCGAGAGCAGCTTGAACTTGATCTCGATAGCAAGCCAGTCCTTGAGAAGGACTGCTCCCAAGGCCGGATCCAGATTGAGATCGTAGGGAAGTTGGAGCGTTCCGGCGGTCGCATGTTTCTGATAGCACTCCCGCGCCTCGTTCTTCTTTTGGTTCCCTGTCTTGGAGTTTGGATCCATCTCACCCTTGGCAAACCACGTCGTACAGCCATCAACAAATCCCGATGCCAGCCCGCCCGGTAAGGCCGACCTCGTGGGGCATGCCTGGAGAGATGCCAACTCAGCGTACAGATCGAACCTCATCGAGCAACCCCCTTCGCTCCGGCCAGCAGGCGCTCAAGGATGGTTGGACCTATGAGGAACTCCTCGTTCTTCAAGTCCGGCCACACTCCTCTCATCCGCTCCTGCATGTCGTCCAGAGTCAGAAGATCAGGCTTCACGAACCCGAACGTGCGAGGCGGATCTTTGAAGCTGAAGACCTTCTTGCTCCGCTGCTGTCTGCCCGCGAGCCAAGCATCAGCGTCGTTCGCCCCTCGCCGAAGGTCATGCGCCAGGCGTTTTGCCTCGTTGCGCCCCACGACTAAGTTGAAAGTGCATCCTCCAGCACTTTCTCGCCCTAGGCACCTTCCTTCAACACACCAGAAATGCTTAAGCGAAGCCCAGCCAACGTCATCCTGGTTTACTCTGCGCCAGCCCGATGAAGTGATGTGATCGCGCAGAACATTCCTGGTAGTTATTAACGGAATCCAACCGTCTGTGATCTCGATCAAGCCGTAATCGACATGATGCCGCTTGCCGAACCAAGCGGACACTTGACTGATTCGGCCGTTGTGGAGTATGTGAAGCGTGACAGGTTCTCCGTGCGTCCTACTAGAGATCACGCGGCGGAGGTCCTCAACAGATGTGACTGGTTGCGATCCCACTCTTTGGACGATATCCGCCCTAGTCAAGGGGAGGCCTCTGCGTGCGTTTCTGACTCGAACACGGTGATCCCGTTCTTCGAAATCGGTGAGGTCCAGGTCTGCCAGCCCTGGCTCTCTTGACGGTTTCAGAACCGTCTTCCCGCCGATGGCACCGTAATCAGCAATCAGGCGCAGCGTGAGGTCGAGCAATGCCCACTCCTCATCACGGATCGGACGCAGCGGCGTGAAACGAAATCGGAAAGTCTCGTCCTTCTTGATCTGATCTCGCTTGACCTTACCGGCTTCATCCAACACGTCGAACCGGAACTTCCGCGCCCGGCCCGTGCATCCGAATAGCTCGCATACCACACAGTGCTTGTCATTCTTGTCGGGACAGCGGCCGTCGGACTCGGCCGGATCACACGCGCTGCCACCCAGCCCGCGTACCAGGACTTCGAACCACCAGCGGAGCGAGCCGAGCAAGCCTGTCGTAACTGTGCGCTCTCCGTTTCTGCCTGCATCCCCAGTCCAGATCGGAGTCCGGGCTTTCAGCACCCACTCTCGCGAACTCAATGGGGTCATGTCTTCGTCTCCGGAGGCGATTGAGCCGTCAACGTATTCACCGAAAGATAATAATGCGCCACCTTGGTCACCTCGTTCCAGTCAAACCGCACCGGGTCCTTGATCGGCGGCTGCAACGTGGGGTTCGTATCGCAGTGGGTCACCACATAGAGCCAGTAGCAATCCCGGCGGTCCTCCGCCACACGCCGTTCGTTGGGCGTGAGCACCACGGTCCCGGTCGGCGCGCCGATGCCCTTCACCTCGATCAGCCGCAGTTCGCCTGAATTCAAATCCAAGCTGGTGACGTCGTAGCCGAGGTTCTTTTCGTGCACGTCATAAACTTGCCGCCCCTGGGCACGCTCGCATTCCATGACAACGCGCATTGCCGTGGCTTCTGTCTCGAAGTCGGGTTGGAGCCGCCGCACCACTGGAGCCTCGCGGTCGGGATGCGGCAACACCAGGACACTCGCGAACCTCTCGACAGCCTGTAGGGACAACGAGCGTTGCTGTTCCAGTTCCCTTCTTCGGCGCTCGCGCCGCACCATGAGCTCGGCATGGCGCGCTTCGGCCTGGGCCAGACGGCCCTCAGCGCCCGTCACCTTCTGTTCGACTTCCGTCGCGGCCCGCCCGATCTCTTCGTCAGCTCGCTGTAACAGCTCCGTTAGAGACAACTCCACGTGAGCCGCAATGCGCTCGATCTCGGCGATGCGCTCGTTTCGGGTGTCCTCCAGAAACCTGACGAGTTCTTCTTCGTTCAACCAGGCGGCGGCTTCGGGCAAAGTTGCAACTTGCGGTAGGTCATCCGGTGGCTCGGCTGGGGTGAAGTCGCCCAGGATGCTGGGTTCTCGAAGGCGAGGAAGTCCATCCCCGGAGAGTTCCACGGCGAACAGGCGTTCGTGTATGACTTGCCCGAGTCCATCCACTACACGCGCCCGGTAGAAATCGATGCGCGCGGGTCTGTCGTGTTGGAGCGAGTAGAACGCCGCTCCCTTCCCAAACGTCTCGAGCGCCTTGGAATGGATGTGCCGCCGGACAGCCTCAAACAGCGGATGGCCCGGTGTGACCCACTCCAGGTTGTTTTCTTCCGCCGTCTCGCGGTCCGTCGAGCATCGCGGATACCGGGACGCCAGCGCCGGGAGCCGCCAGTCCGGGTCCTTTTCGTGTTCCTTCAATACGACTGGCGTTCTTCCAGGCTCGAACGTGTGTGGCAGGTTTGGCAAGACCTTCAGGGTCAGCGGCACAAACTCGGCTGATTCGCGGAGGAAGCGCGCGATCGTCTCCGGCACGACGCGCCGCTCCTGTGCGCGGGCTCGCCGCTCGATCAGCATTTCCAGGTTGAGTTTCTTCGAGGCGAGGCCTTCGAGAGCGTTCTGACAGATGGCTCGAAATTGGTGCTCGTCCACGTTCTTGAGCAGGCGTTCTTCGAGGTCGGCATCGCCGAGGCGCCCGGCGTAATAGTCCCGCAGAACGCGCTCCACGTGAGCAGCAGGAAGCACTTCACCAACCACATTGAACACCGCATCGTCGTCCAGGGCGTCACGAATCTCCTGAAGTTTTTCCAGCAGGCGCTGGAGCACTCGCCCTTCGATGGTATTCGTGGCGACGAAATTGAAGATCAGGCAGTTCTTGCGTTGCCCGTACCGGTGGATGCGGCCCATTCGCTGTTCGAGCCGATTCGGGTTCCACGGAATGTCATAGTTAAAGAGTATGTTGCAGACCTGGAGATTGATCCCTTCTCCTGCCGCCTCAGTGGCAACAAGGATCTGAATCTCGCTTTCGCGGAACTGCTGCTCTGCATATAGCCGGGTACCCGGTTCGTCGCGGGAACCGGACTTCATGCCGCCATGGATACAGCCCACGCGGAAGCCCCACGACTTTAGCCGGTCCTGAAGGTAGTCGAGGGTGTCTTTGAACTCCGTGAAAATCAGCAACCGCTTATCGGGATGGTCAAAGAATCCCTCCTGGTGAAGCAGTTCCTTGAGCTTGGAGAGTTTGGCTTCTGCGCAAGAGGCCTCGACCGCCTGCGCGCGCGATGCCAGCGTCCGAAGTTCTTCTATTTCCTGCCGCACCTGCTGCGCGTTGCCGGCCAGTGTGATGGCTTCCAGCATCTCCTCCAGCCGCTCGCGTTCGCTCTCCTCCATCTCTTCCAGTTCTTCGGGATCCGGCAGTTCAGGAGGAGCGAGCAGGGCCAGATCCTGGGCGCGCTTGAGAGCGCCCTCGAGGCGCCGGGCGCGGCTTTCCAGAGAATGCCGCATCGCATAAGTGCTGGACGCCAACCGGCGTTGGTAAAGGGACATCAGGAACCCAACTGCGCGTGCCCGAGGGTCCTCGCCTTGCGCGGCCGCTCTCGCACTTTCCTGCTTCACGAAACGCGTGATGTCCCGATAGAGGTCGAACTCTGCCCCGTCAATCTGAAACTCCACAGTATGCGGAGTCCGCTTGGTGAAGATCTTCTCCGCCACCCAGGTTCCGTCCGGACGGCGTTCCGGAAAGTAGACCATCGCCTCCTTGGTACGCCGCAGGTAGAACGGCGCCCGCCGGCGATCCATGGCCTCCCGGATCGACTTCACGTCAGCGTAGGCGTCGGGATCCAGAAGTTGCAGGAACAAGCTGAAGTTGAGCGGGTCTCCTTTGTGCGGCGTGGCCGTTAGAAGGAGAATGTGATCGGAGGTGTCGCGCAACAGCTCACCCAGGCGGTAGCGAAAGCTCTTGTGGGTTTCATCCGCAGCGGACATGCGGTGGGCTTCATCCACGATCACCAAGTCCCAATGCACCTGCCGCAGCCCCGGAAGGATGTCCTTCCTCTTGGCAAGATCAAGCGAGGTGATGATGCGGTGCTGATCCAGCCACTGATTGACGCCGAATTGATCGCGAATGTCGTGGCCGCGGAAGACCAGGAATTTCTCCTCGAACTTTTCTTTCAGCTCGCGTTGCCACTGGAAGGCTAGATTGGCAGGACAGACGATCAGGATGCGCTCGGCGAGACCGCGCAGTTCGAGTTCCCGGATCAGCAGGCCAGCCATGATGGTCTTTCCCGCTCCGGCATCGTCGGCCAGAAGGAACCGCACTCTGGCAAGCTTCAGGAGGTAATCGTAGACGGCTTCGAGTTGATGGGGGAGCGGGTCCACCCGCGAGATGGACAGGCCAAAATAGGGATCGAACTCGTAAGCGATGCCAAGGGAGTAGGCCTGGATACCCAAACGGAGGAGGCGTCCGTCACCGTCGAAGCGATATGTCGTATCCAGGATGACCAGCTTCTCCAGGTCTTGAGAAGTCAGCGTGACCTTGCGGTAGCGCTCCGACTGGGCGCCTACGAGCCCGGCAATCCAGGTATCTGGACCATTCGAGCGAACCGTCTCCACGCGCATCGGTTCGTTGAACAGGGGTCCGGTGAGAATCTGGCCTTCACGGAGGGGCTGTGGGACGTTCATCCGGACTTCTCCTTCGTGGATTTCTTGCCCAGGGCGTCCAACTCGCCTTTCATCTCACGCAGCCGCCGTAGAAGGAACGGCTGGGGCGCGCGCTTGCCGTTTTCCCAGTGGTTGATGGTACTGTAGGTGACCCCCACTTTCTGGGCGAATTGTTCCTGCGTAAGGGCAAGGCGCCGACGAAGCTCCCTCACTAGTGCGGCTGTGTCGCTTTGACTCTTGGCCTGTTTCAATCTGGTCCTCGGATTGAACATGTAGGACAACATGGTATTCTACATGGCTTTTCTATCAGAGGAAAGCCGGAATCTGGTGGCGCTTCATTGTACGACCGATGTCGCTGGTTCGGCCTCGGTCAAGTTTGGGGGAATCTCTGAAGTGGATGGCGTTGGGGTTTCGAACTTCTTAGCGACGCATGCCAGCTTCGCCTGAATCCGCCGCGTCAGCTCGTTCTGCCGCTCAGGCGCCACTAAGGTGTACTCACCCGTCATTTCCAGGTCGGCGTGGCCGGCGATCTTCGAGGCCTCGATGGCGCTGCCGCCCACCTCTTGCCGCCAGGTGATGTTGGCGCGACGGAAGGAGTGCGGTCCGAGACCAGGGAAATCGCAGCCCTCGGCGGCCGCCGCCTGGTGCAGGGCGTCGCGGACGCCGGAGTCCCATAGCGGATTGTCCTGGGACCGCTTTTGGTGGAAGACCCAGGCGTCGGGTTTCGCGCCGTCCGCGGCGGCCTTCGAGCGGAAGCGGGCGGCAAGGTCGCCGATGCCCAGAACGCGCCGCGAGTCCTCGCTCTTTGGGCGGCCAACGTCCTGGTGCCAGACGCGCTGCTCGATCTTGATCGTGGCCGCGTCCAGGTTGACGTGCTTCCACTTCAGGCCCAACACCTCCGAGATCCGCGCGCCGGTGGCGATCTGTGGATCCTGGGCGAGCACCGGCTCCTCGAGCGGCTCGGGAACCGCGTCCTCATCAGTCAGGCCCTCCGCGAGGTCGGGCGCCTCCGCCAATAGCGCATTCAGCATCCCATCCCGTGCCTCGAAGAGCGAGTTGGTTGTCGGCGATAACCAACGCCCGCCGCTGCGCCTCGCTCAGATGATCGAGCACGATCACCGGCACCTCGTTCAGGCCCAACTTCCGCGCCGCCTGCAGGCGCGCGTGGCCGGCGATGATCACGCCGTCGGCGCCGACCAGGACAGGATTTGTCCAGCCGAACTCCACGATCGACGCCGCGATCTCGGCCACCTGCTCGTCTGTGTGCGTGCGCGGATTGCGCGCGAAGGGGATCAGACGCTCAACGGGCCAACGCTCGATCTGGATGTCGAGGTTCACTTCTTGATGTAAGGCGCCTCGGCCGGCGTTCCGTCCGGGTTGGCAAAGTGCGCCAGCACGGCGGTGGCGCCCTGCACCGCCGATAGCACCACCATGGCCCAGAACTTGCCGCGTCCGGGCAGCAGGTCCTGCGTGGCGTTGATGCCCTGCGCCACCAGCGCCAGCATCTGAATCGCAACGTTCACCGAGAATCGCATCTTGGTCAGCTCCTTGAATTCGTCAACGAGCGGCCGCAGCCGCCACCAGATCCGCAGTTCACGGATTATGCGCGATCAACCCCGCGGCCTCGAGCCGCGCCAGGCGCTGCTCGCTGACCCAGTCAGCCAGCTCGCCGTCGGCGGTGTACAAGGGAATCCGGTGGTTCACGCAAACACACCTGGAGTGGGAAATCCTGCGGGAAAGAGTTTCACGAGCGTCCCGGCGCTCGCTCCGGTAGGGTGCGGGTTTGTTTCGAGAGGCCCCGCCCGCCTCTAGGGGAACGCTTCGCGAGCGTTCTACCTCATCGATAGCAGGCGGCAATCTCAGTCGTCAAGAGAAAAATCACCTTGTCGTCGCATCGTTTGAAACGTCATCCAGTTTTTGCGTCGAGCTTGCCGCGGCCATGCGGTACGGCACCACAGCCGCGCCGGCGAGACGGCCAACCGTGCGGGGCCATGGGGGTCATGGGGACATCCATATAAGAGAGAAAATTTTTCTTCTCCTGATCCGGGAACGAGAAGACAAAATCCGAAAACACGGCCCCATCGGTCCCATGACCCCGACGCGCTTTGAATTCAATCGGTTGCGACTGGGGTCATCGAAGAGGCATGGCCCCACACGACCCCGCAAGCAGTTTAGGTCCAGTTTGGACCTGAATTGGACCTGAAACGAGGGCTTTCAAGGAAGGGACCGGCGGTAAGTCTTTGAAACGTTTGGTCGGGCCGCCGGGATTTGAACCCGGGACCTCTTGCACCCCAAGCAAGCGCGCTAGCCAGGCTGCGCCACGGCCCGATTCCTCTTTTGAGTGTACCGCACAACCAGGGCGGTCATGCACCCCGCCCTTACACTCACCCCTTCTGTGCAGCTTCCAACCGGGCCTGCGCGCGCTTCATCGCATTCAATGCCCGTGCTATGTCGAGAGTCGGATCCGAGCGTTCAAGCCGGCTGCGTGCCCTTTTCAAAGCTTCCTCGGCCCGGTGCACGTCAATTTCGTCCGCCTTTTCCGCTGCGCTTGCCAAAACACGCACCGAATCCCCCAGCACTTCTATCCATCCGCCACTCACCGCTAAAGCGCGCCTACGCCTTTCCGATACGTACGACAAAACGCCAGTGCCAAGCTCGGAAAGCAGCGGCGCGTGCCCGGGCAGTACACCGATATACCCATTGGCGGCGGGAATCTGTGCTTCCGTTACGTGCTCCCGCACCAGCAAGCGCTCGGCGGTGGCGATTTCGAGTTCCAAAACTTCGGCCATGACCGATTACCCACTTACCTTGCGCATCTGCTCCGCGGTTTCCAGAACATCCTCTATCGTACCTTGCATATAGAAAGCCTGTTCTGGAATTTCGTCGTGCTTGCCTTCCACAATTTCCTTGAAACCGCGGATCGTGTCCTCCAACTTCACATATTTGCCGGAGCGCCCTGTGAAGGCTTCAGCCACATGGAATGGCTGTGACAGGAACCGTTGGATCTTGCGAGCTCTTGCTACCGTAAGCTTGTCTTCATCGGAAAGCTCATCAATACCAAGAATGGCGATAATATCCTGTAAATCCTTGTAGCGCTGCAAAATTTGCTTCACCTGTTGGGCCACGGCGTAATGTTCCTCACCGACAACCCGTGGGTCGAGAATGCGCGACGTGGATGCCAGCGGATCCACAGCCGGATAAATGCCAAGCTCAACGATCGCCCGGGAAAGGTTGGTAGTAGCATCCAGGTGTGCGAAGGTCGTCGCCGGGGCAGGATCTGTATAGTCGTCTGCCGGCACGTAAATCGCCTGTACGGAAGTAATAGAGCCTTTTTTCGTCGATGTGATCCGCTCTTGCAGCTCGCCCATCTCCGTAGCCAGGTTCGGCTGATAGCCCACAGCCGAGGGCATGCGCCCTAGCAAGGCCGAAACCTCAGAGCCAGCTTGGGTAAAGCGGAAAATGTTGTCTATGAACAGCAGAACATCTTGGTTTTCTTCGTCACGGAAATATTCGGCCACAGTAAGTCCGCTAAGTCCTACACGCAGTCTGGCGCCAGGTGGCTCCGTCATCTGGCCATAAATCAAAGCGCATTTCGATTTCTTCCAGTCTCTCGGGTCGATCACGCCCGATGCCTGCATTTCCAGCCACAAATCATTTCCTTCGCGGGTCCTTTCACCCACCCCGGCAAACACCGACACCCCGCCATGCTTCAGGGCGATGTTGTTGATCAGTTCCATGATGATCACGGTTTTGCCAACGCCGGCGCCGCCGAACAAGCCGATTTTGCCACCACGCAAGTACGGCTCAATGAGGTCGATCACCTTAATGCCGGTCTCAAACATCTGGAGCTCTGTCGATTGCTCATCGAAAGCAGGTGCCGGGCGGTGAATAGGGTAGAACTTAGTCGCCTCCACCGGTCCCATATGGTCGACCGGTTCACCAATTACATTTAGCACCCTGCCGAGGGTCTCTTTGCCAACTGGCATCATGACCGCATGGCCCAAGCTCTCCGCCTTCATGCCACGAACCAGCCCTTCGGTGGGCTGCAGGGCAATGCTGCGGACGCGGCCTTCCCCGATATGCTGTGCGACCTCAACGATAATATTAATGGGCTGAGGCACATTGAAGCCCTCGCTGGTGATCCGGACCGCCGTATAGATGACCGGAATCTGGCCTTCTGGGAACTGAATATCCACGGCGGGCCCAGCCACTTGGATCACCTTGCCGATCACTTTCTCTGTGGTTGCAATTTGCATCGCGTATCAAACCCTTTCCTGCGCGCACGTTAACCAACCGCCGCAGCTCCGCTCACTACCTCAATGATTTCTTTGGTGATACTCGCCTGACGCACGCGGTTCATATACAGCGTCAGGCGTTCAATCATGTCGGCAGCGTTGGATGTCGCTGCATCCATGGCCGTCATGCGGGCCGCCTGTTGAGCGGCTGCCGACTCTAATAACGCGTGGTAAATCTCCACCTCCACATACCGCGGCAACAATTGTTCAAGTAACCGTTCCGGAGATTGCTCGTAAATAAATTGCACTTGTCGCGCGCTCTCGGGCAGTGTTAAAGGAAGAATTTTCTTGATCGATAGCCGCTGTGCGATGACGCTTTTGAACTCATTGAAGAGCAGGTAAACTGCGTCGATGTCGCCGCTTGCGAACGGCTCCATCACGGCGCGGGCAAGCGCAACCGCATCCGCATAAACCACCTTTTCCGTCATGCCGATGCGCTCATCTACCAAGGGCGCCCCGCGCTTGCGGAAGAAATCTCGCCCTTTGCGTCCCACGGTTACCAGATCAACTTCGCCCTCGCCATGTTGCTCAAGAAACGATATAGCTCCTTTGATCAAGTTAGAGTTAAAAGCGCCAGCCAGACCCCGATCCGCAGTGACCAGAATAAGACGGATATGCCGCTCGGGTCTACGCGCCAGCAGGGGCTGGGTGGTAGCCCGTTCCTCGGCTAACACGGCAGCCGAAACGTCAGCTATCAAATTCTCCAACATGCGCGCATAGGGTCGGGCCGCTAGCACCCTGTCCTGAGCGCGCCGCAGCTTGGCAGCCGAGACCATTTTCATAGCCTTGGTGATCTGCTCGGTGCTCCGGACCGTTCGAATCCGGCGGCGGATGTCGATTAAACTCGGCATAGCTATGCAGTACGCTAAGCTTGGCGCTGCAACACGAAGCGCTCCTTCACTTGTTTGAGCAGTCCGTGGATTTCCGAGCGCAACTCCTCATCGAGCACCTTTTTCTCAGTGATCTTGTTGAGAATTTCGGGCCGCGCGTTGTCAGCGAATTCATAGAGCTGCTCTTCAAAGTTTCTAACCTGTTCTACTGGCAGGTCATCAAGATAACCATTAGTGCCGGCGAAAATAGCGAGGATCTGCTTAGCCACCGGCAGTGGCCTGAATTGTCCCTGCTTCAGGATCTCCGTCAGCCGCCGGCCGCGGTTCAATTGCGCCTGCGAAGCTTTGTCCAGGTCAGAGCCGAACTGGGCAAAAGCAGCCAATTCGCGGTACTGAGCTAAGTCTAACCGCAGCGAGCCAGCCACCTGACGCATGGCCCGGATCTGGGCATTTCCCCCGACACGGCTCACGGAAAGTCCTACGTTGATCGCGGGCCGAATATTCGAGTTGAACAAGTCGGCCTCGAGGTAAATCTGTCCGTCTGTAATGGAGATGACGTTCGTCGGGATGTAGGCGGAAACGTCACCGGCCTGCGTCTCAATCACCGGTAGAGCCGTGAGAGAGCCCCCTCCAAGGGCATCGGAAAGTTTGGCCGCACGCTCCAGCAAGCGGCTGTGGAGGTAGAACACGTCCCCAGGGTAAGCCTCCCTACCGGGAGGCCGCCGCAGCAATAATGAGATTTCACGGTACGCCGCAGCGTGCTTGGACAGATCATCGTAAATACAGAGCGCATGGCGGCCTGAGTCGCGGAAATATTCTCCCATCGTGCACCCCGCGTATGGTGCGAGGTACTGCATAGGAGCAGGGTCCGACGCCGTGGCGGCCACCACGATGGTATAGTCCATGGCCCCGTGGTCTTCAAGGATCTTTACCACCTGCGCCACCGTAGACCGCTTCTGCCCTACGGCCACATAAATACAAATCATGTCGCCGCCTTTCTGATTGATGATCGTGTCGAGCGCAATAGCAGTTTTTCCAGTCTGCCTATCGCCGATGATCAATTCGCGTTGCCCACGGCCGATGGGAATCATGGCGTCAATGGCCTTGATGCCGGTTTGCAGCGGTTCCTTCACCGGCTGCCTGTCGACGACCCCAGGAGCCAGACGCTCAATAGGATTGTATTTTTCTGTTTCCGCCGGGCCTTTATCGTCAATTGGCCGGCCTAGCGCGTCGACTACCCTACCTATAAGCGCTTCGCCCACAGGCACCGACATGATCCGACCCGTGCGGCGGACTTCATCGCCTTCTTTGATCTCGGTATAGTCGCCCAACAGTACTGCACCCACCTGATCCTCTTCGAGATTCAGTGCAATGCCGGCTACATCATGGGGGAACTCTATGAGTTCTCCAGCCATGACGAGCTCGAGACCGTGGATACGCGCGATGCCATCGCCCACCGAGATGACAGAGCCGGTTTCAGAGACGCTGACCGCCCTTTCGAAGTTTTCTATTTCTTCCCGCAATAACCGCGTGATTTCATCGGCTTGAATCTCAGGCATATCTTTATTCCATTAACTTGCGGCGCAACCGCTCAAGCTGCCCGCGCACCGAACCATCGTAGATCGTGGAACCTATCTTCGCCCGCACGCCACCAATCAGAGATTGATCGACCGCGAACCGGCAGCGGGCCTTTTTCCCCGTCAACGACGCAAGTTCAGCCCGAATTGCATCCTTCTGATCCTGAGTAAGCTCGCGCGCGGAAGCCACGTTCGCTTCCACCTCTCCCATTCGCTCGTCGATTTGTAATCGGAAGGCATATACAATCTCGGGGATCAGGAGGGTACGCCGGTGGTCAATGACCACACCAAGGAAGTTCCTTACCACGCGTGAAATGCCCGCCAATTCGGCCAGACGGCGGATCAACGCGCGCTTTCTCACAGGCGGCACGGCAGGGGAAAGTAGCACATTGCGCAGCTCGGGCGTGACGGCGAAAAGCTTTTCAAAAACATCAAGTTCAGCGAGCGCGGCGCGCGGACTCACCTCAGAGCCCGGAGTCATCACCAAATCAGCCAGCGCTTTTGCGTATCTGAATGCTAATGCCAGCGCCATAAGTTACTATCAGTTCGACTCCCCGCCACGCGGCGCAGCAGGATGTAAACATTTCAGGCCTGATACAAAGTCGCGGACCAATGCCCGATCCCGATCTGGGCTGAGTTCGCTAGCCAGTTTACGTTCCGCCAAATCCACGGCCAGGGCGGCCGTGTACGCCTTAAGCTCTCTCAACGAAGCCCGTACAGCGGCTGCAATCTCCATTTCAGCCTGAGCTTGAATTTTCGCCAAAGCTCGCTCCGTCTCTAACTTGGCGCGCTGACTTTGGGCGACAAGCTCCTCGCGGGCCTGGCGCCGTAATTCCTCGATAGCCTTTTCCAAGTTCCCCAGACGGCTCTCTGCCTCTTTAAGACGCCTCTCTGCTTCTTCTAACAGCTGGGAGGCTTCGGCGATAGCCTCCTGGATCTGACGGCTACGGGTGTGGAAATATGGGCCGGCCTTTTTCGCCATTAACCACACGACCACTGCCAAAAGGATAGAGAAGTTGGCCCACCGCCAAAAGGTGAAATCGGGAGCTTGATGAGATGGTTTTTTGCCGGACCCATGCTCAGTATCGAGATGGCCCTTCTCACCACATAGGCTTGCCGTAACCGCAAGTGTGACCGCAAAAGCGAGAGACAGACAGCGGCGCTTCAAATTTGCCCCTCCCGCAAAATACGATCAGCAATTTTCCTGGCTATCTGTTCACTTTCAGAGGCCAGCGTGGCTTTGGTTTGTATCACTTGTTCAGTTAACTGCGCCTTGGCCTGGCGCACCATAGCCGCCGCCTGTTGGCGAACCTGCCCGATGGCGACCATCCGCTCTTCATGCCAGCGACGCCGCGTCATCTCCTGCTCCTGATAGAGATCTCTACGCACCGCGCTTATGGCAGCCTCATATTCAGCAGACAGTTTCGCCGCTTGCTCAGTATGCAGCTCAGCCCGCTTGCGGCCCCCTTCAGTAGCCTCATTGCGCTGTTGTAATGCCTTATCGAGCGGCTTAAAAAAAACCAGTTTCAAGTAAAAATGTAAGAAGATAACGAGAACAAATGTTGGCAGGGCTTTAAGCAGCAGCCCACCTAGCGAGTTCAGTACTTGATCCATCGTAGATGCAGGATGTGGAGCGTCTTTTTGTACTTCTGATGCCGCCGATAGAGGCTCAAAATGCTCACGCTAACACAAACTGCAAGGCGCGGTCAACCACGCTTGACCGCTTGTGGGCAGAAAGACAGACTATCGCTGCCGTTCATGCCTCGCCAGCAATACAAGCCTATAAGCTTACCCACCAAATATCGGACTAAGCGGTTTTCATACATTCCATGAAATGCCTCCTACCCCTAACGACCGAAGTGCCGCGCATTTGCGCACCCCAACGTCTGCCGGCATGCGGGAGGCCTTCCATGTGCCCAGGTTAGCCTGCTGCCTCGAAGCCGGTGGCCAGCCCAAGTTACTTAATGGTTTCGTCGCGTTCAATCTTACCGTCACGAATGTGGATAACCCGGTGGGCATGCATGGCGATGTCATGCTCGTGGGTCACTAACACAATGGTGTTGCCTTGCTTGTGGAGCCGTTCAAAAAGAGCCATAATTTCGTTGCCGGTGGCAGTGTCCAAATTCCCTGTAGGCTCGTCAGCAAGTAGAATGGAGGGGTTGTTGACCAGGGCCCTCGCAATGGCTATGCGCTGGCGCTGCCCCCCGGACAGTTCCGCTGGCTTGTGATACATCCGCGATTCCAAATCTACTTGTCGTATAGCTTGTTTAGCTCTTTCTAGCCGCTGCTCGGCCGATACCCCGGCGTAAATCAGCGGCAACTCGACATTGTGTAGGGCTGTGGCCCGCGGCAGGAGGTTAAAGGTTTGGAACACGAAACCGATTTCCTTGTTGCGGATACGAGCCAGCTCGTCGTCGTTCATTTCGCTCACCAAACTTCCGTTGATATAGTAGAGGCCGGAAGTCGGCGTATCCAGGCATCCGATGAGATTCATCAGTGTGGACTTACCCGAACCCGAAGGACCCATGATGGCAACATATTCTCCGCGGCGGATTTCCAAATCGACGCCGGCGACGGCATGAATCTCCTGATCTCCCATGACATAGGTTTTCCACAGGTCGTATGTCCGGATTACGATTCCGTCTCGCTTCAGTTGTTCGCCACGATCAAGTAATTCTGTTGCTGTTTTTGCCATGTTCCGTGTCCATTGTTTTTAGTTTATTTCCCTTTATTCGGCCGCTATTGCCGGGGCTTTGTTATCGACTTTCACACGAGCTCCGCTGCGGATCGTCCGAATCACCTTATATGTACCGGTGATGATCTCCTCTCCTTCTTTAAGGCCGTTTAGAACCTCAATGTCGGTCGCGCCGGTTATGCCGGTCTCTACCTTGCGAAAAAGGGCTTTACCATCGGTCACCACAAAAACTCCTTGGACCTCCTCTTTGCTTTGCTTCTCCTTGACAGGATCTAAAGCTGTAGCAGCCTGTACGCCTTTTTTTGCCTGAGGCTCCAGCTCGCCACGTTGCCTGACAGTGAGTGCCTGAATCGGAATTGTCAGGATGCCGTGACGGGTCGCTGTAGTGATTTTCGACGTGCAAGAAAGTCCGGGACGAATTTCGGGAGGTGGGCTGTCCAGAGCGATGACGACCTTGAAATCCTTGGCTTCCTGGCTGGATATTGCGCTTTGGGAAGCAGCCAAACCGGTTGAGCGCAGAATCGCTGTGTTGCCGATTTCAATCACCCGTCCCTTAAAAGTCCGGTTTGGGATGGCATCAATGGTGATTCCAGCCTCTTGTCCGAGTTTCACGTTGACGATGTCCGCCTCATCTACCTTAACCTCGGCTGTGATGAGGGACATGTCGGCTATGGTCATTATCAGGCTGGCGGGCGAGTTCTGGATCCCGGGAACTACCGTTTCTCCAACCCGAACAGGCAGATTTGTAACAACCCCATCTAACGGGGAGATAGCTTGGTGCTTTTCCAGGACGTCGGCCGCCCGTACAACAGTAGCCCGTATCTGCGCTATGCGCTTCTGCGCAGCTGCAAGTTGGGAGACCATCTGCGCACGCTGCGCACGAGCTTGCTGCAAGCGGGCTTCTGCCTCCCGTAGTGCAGCGCTGGCTGATTCGAACTCCGCTTTCCGTTGGTCGAATTCCTGGCGGGCTATCAGTTTTTCTTTGTAAAGTTCCTCTGCCCTTCGGAAATTGAGCACGGTCCGTTCCAGCTCGGCCTTAGCTTTGTCCAATGATGCCTGCGTCGTCGCCAGATTATCATCAGCTGCCCTAACCGCAGACTCGGCGGCCGATGCATCAGCCTCAGCTGAGCTCAAAGCTGCGCGCTGGGCCTGTACATCGGCTGCTGCTTGAATGGACTCCAGGCGAGCCAAAAGCTGGCCTTTGCGGACGTGGTCGCCTTCTTTTACCAGAATCTCCGTGATCCGGCCCATCGCGTTAGCACCGATGTTTATGTAATTCCGCGGCTTAATTTCCCCCGAGGCGGTCACAACGGACTGAAGGTCTTGCCGGATTACCCTGCCAGATTGCACCGTGACAATCCCCGCACGGCTTTTCTTCACTACAATGAACGTGCCCACAGAGATGAATAGCAATGCCAGCACCCACAGCCAGATCTTGGTTCGCTTTGCCACGCGGGAAACCCCCTCGCTACTAGACGTGAAACTGCTCCAAATTGTTCGGTAGCCCGTCGCTTTTCATACTGCCGCGCAGTTCCTCTTAGCCCGGACCGTCAACGTGCGGGAACAGTCCAACAATCGTCTAGACCTCTCCTTCCGCGAAAAAGTTACCCATCTGGCGGAACTTGGCGTAGCGCTGTTGCACTAATTGTTCCGCGTTGAGTTGTGACAACTCCTGCAAGGATTGAAGCAGAGTCTGCCGCAAAAAGGCCGCCGCTTGATCCGGATCCGCATGTGCACCCTCGCCAGGTTCGGGCACTATACCATCTATGAGGCCGAGCCGGAGCAGATCGGAGGCAGTCAATTTTAGTGCCTGAGCTGCGAGTGCCGCCTTGCCGGAGTCACGCCAAATAATGGCGGCACAACTTTCCGGTGAAATGACGCTGTAAATAGCGTTCTCCAGCATGTAGACCCGATTTCCGACACCAAGCGCCAACGCGCCACCACTCCCGCCTTCCCCGATACAGATGACCACCACCGGAACGGGCAAACGGGACATCTCACGTAGATTAGACGCTATCGCCTGCGCCTGCCCGCGCTCCTCCGCATCCACACCAGGGTATGCGCCGGGCGTGTCAAGCAGCGTGATGACCGGATGACCGAACTTTGCCGCTAACCTCATAATCCGCAGGGCCTTGCGGTAGCCTTCCGGTTTCGGCATGCCAAAGTTACGATAGAGTTTTTGCTTGGTGTCCCGGCCCTTCTGTTGCCCGATGACGGCCACCGGTCTGTTCTCCAGAAAGCCGATACCACTAACGATAGCGGGATCGTCGGCAAATGCACGATCGCCATGAAGCTCTTGAAAGTCTTGGATGAGGCGCTGAATGTAATCGAGGGCGTGCGGTCTTTTCGGGTGACGCGCAAGTTGCACGCGCTGCCATGCAGCGTTGGCCGGCGGCGTTTCCATCGGCAAGGCCGTAGTCTCGGCAGCCATGTACCCTCCTTTAGTCCGGGCGACTCGCTCCCTTGTCCATCTGTGCAACGTTTGACGGACTTGAAGAGCTATAAGTCAGCATAACATCAACGAACTGCTGCGGTAGGCCTTCCCGATGCCCCTGACTAACTTGTAAATCTTGACGGGAAGAACGGGACCATCTTTGTTCGCAGCTTCGCTTTTGTGATGCGCTATAGGGATATTTTCAGCCAGACGAAGCCACTCGAGGGAACCGCATTTGTGTTCCTGTGCGCACTGAGGCAAAACCTGGCGTATGTTTCCGCCGATCTTGCCCAATTTTTCACGGGGAGATTAAGGGCCTGTAGTAAGCAGATGGAGTTACGTAACCAGTATTTCCAGACAATCAGCACCGCAGATACGCTGGAGTTCCTCGCGAAACTCTTTGTCCGGATAGACCTTGGCGGGCAAGTCCAAAAGTACCGAGAAATCCCCGGATTTTTCAAGGCGCAGCCGCACTAGAGTATCCCCCGGCTTCTTACGGAACAGCTCAGCTAAAGCGTCAGACTTCCCGAAAGGCTCCTTTTCGTTCTGACCTAACCAGATCCGGATGCAAATCAAGGAGGGCATTTCGACTCTCGCCACGTCCAGGGGGATTATATCGGTGACGGATACCTTTGAAGATCCGCCCGTGTCGGATAAGATAGAACCTTTGACCATTACGGCCATATCCTCGGCCAGGTTCTGTTCGACGCGCTCATAATTTCCCGCGAAGACTACGGCACCCACGCTTCCATGAGTATCTTCCAGCTGCATGGATGCCCACAATTTTCCCTCGCGATTGCGGCGTTTTTGGATCCCAGTAAGTATCCCGCACAGCACCACCTCGGTACCCCTTTCAAGCCCGTCCAGACTGGCGGTATTATGAGTAGCCAGTTCAGGTACTTTGTGCGAATAAGGTTCCAGCGGGTGGCCTGTCACATAAAAACCAAGCACTTCCTTTTCTGCTGCCAATTTTTCCTTTAGGCTCCAGTCGGCAACGTCAGGCAATAAATTCTCGTGAGTTTCCTGTTCGATTTGCGAACTGGCAAAAAGAACCGCCTGGCCGCTCAGTCTGTCCCGCGAGGCACGCTGCCCCGCCTCCATAGCTCGCTCCACGGCGGCGTACAACTGAGACCGCGACCCGCTCAATGAATCCATCGCGCCAGCTTTAATAAGACTCTCAATCATCCTACGGTTCAGTGCACTCAGCTCCACGGTTTCACAAAAGTGATACAGGGAGCGAAACCGCCCCACCTGCCGACGAGCAGCAAGTACAGCCTCCACGCCGGCTTGGCCGAGGTTTTTCACCGCCCCAAGACCGAAACGGATCCCGCCACGGCCTGGAACAGTCGTATCTGGGGCAAAATTCCAGTCGCTCGAATTGACGTCTGGCGGTAAAACGGTAATCCCCATCTCACGGCATTCGTTAATATACTTGACAACCTCCCCCGTATCTCCCGATTCCGACGTAAGCACGGCAGCCATGAAATCAAGGGGGTAGTGTGCTTTCAGATATGCAGTGATGAAGGCAAGATATGCATAAGCAGCCGAGTGCGATTTGTTGAAACCGTAGCCAGCGAACTGCTCCATCAGGTCGAAAATCTTCGCCACTTTGCGCAGCGGGAACCCTCTGGCACGTGCGCCGGATATGAATCTTTCCCGCTGCGCCGCCATCTCCTCAGGTTTTTTCTTCCCCATGGCACGGCGGAGAATGTCAGCTTCCCCCAAAGTGTACCCAGCCAGGCGGTGGGAGATTTGCATGACCTGTTCCTGATAAACGATTACTCCGTACGTCTCCTCGAGAATCTCCTTGAGCTCCGGGAGCTCATACACAATTTCCTTGCGCCCGTGCTTCCGCTCAATAAAGTCGTCTATCATACCGCCCTGGATGGGTCCCGGCCTGTAAAGGGCGTTCAAAGCAATGAGGTCTTCGATGCGAGTGGGTTGATAGCGGCGAAGGATGTCCCGCATTCCCTGCGATTCGAACTGGAACACCCCGCTCGTATAACCCTTAGAGAAAATCTCATACGTCTGGGGATCATCGAGAGGAAGGCTTTCTAAATCTAATTTGATGCCGTGGTTTTTCTCAATCAGCGCCAGCGCATCGTGAATAATGGTCAGCGTCTTCAGCCCGAGGAAATCCATCTTGAGCAGGGAGAGCTTCTCTAACCCGCTCATATCGTACTGGGTAACAATTTCGTCTTTACTTGTTCGGTATAGGGGGACCAATTCCTGTAAAGGTACAGGGGAAATGACCACCCCGGCGGCATGTACGGACGCGTTGCGGCACATACCTTCAAGTCGACGAGCCATCTGCAGCACCTCGGCCACCCGCGGATCTTTGCGGCCTGCCTCCGTTAAGGCGGGCTCCATTTTCATGGCTTGGTCGAGGGTGATGTTTAAAACATTTGGCACCATCTTTGTCAGGCGGTCGACCTCGCTGAAACTCATGTCGAGCACGCGCCCGACGTCTTTAATGGCTGCCCGCGCCCCTAGCGTATTAAAAGTTATAATTTGCGCCACTTGCTCGCGCCCGTACTTTTCAGTGACGTACTGGATCACTTCACCGCGCCGATTCATGCAAAAGTCGATGTCGATATCGGGCAGGCTGATTCGCTCCGGATTGAGGAAACGCTCGAATAGCAAGCCGTATTGCAAGGGATCTATGTCGGTGATACCCATTGCGTAACTCACAAGGCTCCCGGCTGCGGAGCCTCTGCCTGGCCCAACGGGGATCTGGCGTGACTTTGCGAAACGGACGAAATCCCAAACAATGAGAAAATAACCGGGAAATTTCATCTGCTGGATCACGTGGATTTCACGCTCCAGACGCTCCATATACTCCGCCAAATCGTGCTTGAGACGTCCGGCAGCACGCATGCTTTCCAAGCGTGGCCGCCTTTTTTCAAAACCCTGTCGAACTACATACTCGAAATAGGTATCGGTGGAATGACCTTCCGGCACCTCGAAGCGAGGAAACGGCTCCTGAACCCTGTCGAGGCTTACCTGGCAGCGCTGGGCGATTTCCCACGTCCGGTCCAGAGCGTCTGCAATATCAGGGAAAACCGCCATCATTTCGTCATGCGACTTGATGTAAAAGGTCGGCGTCCAGAATTTCAGGCGCGAAGCATCGCTCATCGTCTTGCCAGTCTGGATACACAGCAGGATCTCATGAGCCTTGGCATCGTCTTTGCGAAGATAATGGGAATCGTTGGTAGCAACGAGGGGAATTCCTGTCTCCTGCGATAGCCTGTGCAGGCCAGGAACCACGATGCGGTCCCCATCTAAACCGTGGTCTTGTATTTCCAGGAAAAAATTTCCTTTGCCGAATATGTCCTGATACTGATAAGCAAGCCGTTTGGCTTCTGCATAATCATCGGCCATCAGGGCCTCATTGATGTCGCCCCGTAAACAACCCGACAACGCAATCAGTCCCTTGGCGTGGCGTGCGAGCAGGTCTTTGTCAATGCGAGGTTTATAGTAGAAACCTTCCAGGAACCCTGTGGAGACCAATCGGATCAGGTTGCGATACCCTTGTTGGGTTTCGCACAAAAGAACCAGGTGGTTATACCGGTCTCGTTCCGAACGAACCGTGTGCCCTTGCTGAGACACATACACTTCGCACCCTATAATTGGGTGAATTCCCTTTGCCTTGGCTGTGTGGTAAAAATGCACTGCGCCGAACAAGTTACCGTGATCGGTGATCGCTACCGCTGACATTGCTTGTTCCGATACCAGGTCAATGAGTTGGTCTATCTGGCAGGCGCCGTCTAGTAATGAGTAGTCGGTATGGCAATGTAGGTGGACAAAAGGAGCACTAGACATTTCCGGTACCAGTATAGTCGCAGGCGATGTTCTGCGAGTTTCTCATGGTAGGGACGGGCAGATTCGAACTGCCGACCTGCCGCTTAGGAGGCGGCCGCTCTATCCATCTGAGCTACGTCCCCGAGGACCTGCTCTATTTTACCAATTCGACCCGCAGGGGGCGCTGCGGCGGACAGTGCTTTACCACCGCTTTAGCCCTTTACGGCCAATGTCTTTGCGGTAGTGCATCCCCTCAAAATGAATCTTGGCCGCTGCTGCATACGCCTGATCGATCGCTGCAGCCAGAGTCTTTCCGGAGGCAGTTACGCCCAGGACCCTCCCCCCTGCGGTCTCCAGCACGCCTAGTGGGCTTATCTTGGTACCCGCGTGGAAGACAGTGGCGCCAAGCGCTTCCGCCGCTTCTATTCCCTCTATTTTGTCTCCCGTTCGTACGGCCCCAGGATAGCCTGCCGCTGCTAGCACCACGCACACAGAAGGGCCCGGATCCCACTGTAACGAGGCTCCCTTAAGCCCGTTTCTTCGTGCCGAAGCCAACATGAGCGGAGCCAGATCCCCCTTCAAACGGTGCATCAGAGCTTGCGTTTCCGGGTCGCCCAAGCGGACGTTAAACTCGAGGACTTTCGGTCCCTCACTCGTCATGATCAGGCCGGTGTAAAGAAACCCGGTGAAAGGTTCGCCCTGCCTCCGCAGGGCCTCTACGACCGGGAGTACGATTGTGTCCAAGATGCGCCACATATCGGAGGCATTCAGGATATGGCTATCGCAGTAGGCGCCCATTCCACCGGTATTGGGACCTGTATCGTTGTCGTAAACAGCCTTATGGTCCTGACATGGCTCCAGTGGCAGCACATTGCACCCGTCCGTCAACACAATGAAGCTTACCTCTTCCCCGGTGAGGTATTCTTCGACGACAACCCTGGAACCGGCCTCTCCAACGAGTTTCCCAGAGAGCAAATTTCGCAGTGCCGATACCGCTTCCGTTCGATCGCGTGCTATGATCACGCCCTTGCCTGCGGCAAGTCCATCGGCTTTTAGCACCACGGGGAAACCTAGGGTTTCTATTGCCAGCAACCCTTCTTGTTCGTTGTTTACGGAAAAGAAGTGCGCGGTTGGTACGCCAAGTTTTTTCATTAATTCCTTGGCGTAGATTTTGCTGCCTTCCAGCTTGGCGGCGGCCGCCGTCGGCCCGACGATTTGCCGGCCACGTGCCCGAAAGCAGTCCACGATACCAGCAGTCAGAGGCGCTTCGGGTCCAACGATTGTTAGGTCGGCATCCACTTGTTCAGCAATCTCAAGGAATCCTTGCGGTGTATTGTTACGCGGAGGCACACATCGGGCAACTCGTGTAATGCCAGGGTTACCCGGCGAGGCAAAAAGTTGTTCTGTTGTCGAGCCCTGCGCAAGCCGCCAAGCCAGCGCGTGTTCACGGCCTCCGCTTCCAATGATAAGTATCCTCAATTGACAGCCTCCCATACACCTTGAGTTCCTGATTGTGGGCAGCAAGCCAACCCTTTTAGAATAAAACTAATCCTGCGAAAGTGGTCGGCAGAGGCAGTACCGGGTCTCTACTGGCCGAATGTCTGCGGGGCTGTTAATGGTTATAGCAGGCAAGAACCAACAGTTCGACGTCGTGGTGGTTGGCGCCGGGCACGCCGGATGCGAAGCCGCGCACGCTTGTGCGCGGATGGGTGCAAGAGTCGTTCTGGTTAGTATGAACCTTGACCTCACTGCCCAAATGTCATGTAATCCCGCCATTGGGGGCATCGCTAAGGGTCATTTAGTGAGGGAAGTCGACGCGTTGGGCGGAGTCATGGGTCAGGTGGCGGATTTTGCTGGGATCCAATTCCGTTTGCTGAATACCAGCCGTGGTCCTGCTGTATGGTCCCCTCGCGCGCAATGCGATAAGAAGGCTTATCGGGTCCGTATGCGTGAAGTCCTCGAACAGCAGCCAAACCTGCGCCTGATGCAAGCAGAGGTAGCCCAGCTGCTAATCGAGGAGAGAATTCCGATGCGCGTGCGTGGAGTATTGCTGCATGACGGGCGTATCCTTACGAGCGGCGCTGTAATTCTCACCCCAGGCACCTTCCTGAACGGTTTGGCCCACGTGGGGGAAGTCAAGTATCTATGTGGCCGGAGCGGAGAGTCAGCGTCCCAATTACTGGGAGCGCAAATGCGAAAACTCGGGCTGCGTTGGGTCAGGTTGAAAACCGGCACACCGCCACGGCTTGACGGACGTACTATTGACTGGTCCCAGTTTGAGGTTCAGCGCGGAGACGCTGAACCTACGCCATTTTCTTTTTTGACAGAAAAAATAGTGCGGGATCAGGTAAACTGTTTCATTGCTTATACCAACTCCAACACGCACCGTATCCTGCGGGAAAACCTCCATCGCTCTCCACTTTATAGTGGCCAGATCGAAGGCATCGGGCCGAGATATTGTCCGTCTATTGAGGATAAGATTGTAAAATTTCCTGACAAGGAGAGACATCAATTATTCCTCGAGCCTGAAGGTACAAACACCCATGAAGTGTACGTCAATGGGCTTTCAACCAGCATGCCTGTCGATGTGCAAATGGCAATGTTGGCATCTATCCCGGGCCTTGAGCGAGCAGAGCTGATCCGCCCGGGCTATGCAATCGAATATGATGCTGTCGATCCCCGAGAACTGGATCACACATTGCATGTGAAAAGCATCCAAGGCCTTCTGCTTGCGGGCCAAATTAATGGCACCTCAGGATACGAAGAAGCCGCTTGCCAGGGAATTGTGGCTGGCATAAATGCGGCATGCTGGCTTGGTCAAAAGGAACCCGTCATCATTAGGAGAACTGAGGCATATACGGGGATTCTTATTGATGACCTGGTCACTAAAGGAGTCGATGAGCCGTACCGCATGTTTACCTCCCGAGCAGAGTGTCGTTTGCATTTGCGCATAGACAATGCGGATGAACGGTTGACAGCCATAGGGCGCAAGGCAGGGGTTGTATCCGAGGACCGATGGAAGCTTTTTTGCCGTAAGCAGGAACAAAAACGCCACATTGTGAGGCTGCTCCAGCATACCCGTCTTAAGGCAGGGATTTTGAGCACTGCGGACAGCGTAGAGGATGCCCCGATTCTGGCGCACTGGCTGAAAAGGCCTGGGGCTAAAATCAGTGATCTTCGTGACTGGTTAGAGGACATGCTCGGTGAACCTTTAGTCAGCGGCATTCTTACGACGGTTGAAACGGAAATCAAATTTGCGGGGTACATGGCACAGCAGGAACGCCTCGTTTCAAGGCTTAAGCAGGCTGAAAGCCGGGTTATTCCTGAGAATTTTTCTTTTCAGGACATTCCAGGCTTGTCCCGTGAAGTAAGGGAAAAGCTTGAACGTATTCGTCCAGTTAACCTCGGTCAAGCGAGCCGAATTCCTGGCATCACACCAGCCGCGATAGCTGTACTTGACATATACCTCCGGCTTATGGGCCCAGCCTGCCAAGCATGATAGCGCTGAACCCATTCATTTGCAATTTCCTAACAAAACGCACAGTGCTTTGGCGTTTTCGCTGGATGGGGGGAGCGGCAACAGGGGGCTTCATTTACATTCCGATTTGATCCGCAGATTTGCAGCAGCATCGGCGGGCTTTTAGGACCTCACTTCCGGCAACGCGGTTGGCAGGGGTTGATTTTCGCACGCAAAGGCCACCAACGTGCAAGCCATTTTCGTTAGACGTTCGCCATGAGCGGTTCTTCTCAGAGTTCGCAGTCGTGATAGGCACCGATCGCCAACTATAAAGGCGTCCGTTCCATTTATGTGACGTCGGAAACTACCTTTTTCATTGCGTCGAAAACACTTGCGTTTATTATGCTCAGTGCGACAAACAGTAGATCCTGGTGTGGGATGATTGCTATCGAGCAGAATTTACAAGAGCATTGGTCGTACCGGGCCTTAAAAACCCCTTCTACGCGCGGCCGTGCGGCGACGCATTACGCTCGTATGGGCATCGAGCAGGCTCGGCGAGTACGCCTTCCCACGTGCGCCACAAGCAATATCCACTAACACCGGGTCTAACACCTGTAGCCGACGGCACACGACTTCAAAGCGAAAAGCATTCCGCCACTCGCCGAGCCACTTTAGCACCCTGAAAATCTAGCCGAGACCGCTTAGTCCTGGCGCGGAAAGACCGCCTTCACCTAGAAGATCACTCTTTCCGAGTCGAAGGTTATTACCAGTCCGCGCGAAAAGCTCCTTTTAAATTTGGCGGTTTTCTGCAGAACTTCTTGTTCACGAAGAGAGTAGCCATCCTTGACCCGAATCCGAAAACCGGTCGCCTTCCGATCCGCCTTTCCGTAATCCGTCCGTAATAAGGCGTGAGGCAGAGAGGATTTTCGTGGTTTGAGAAGGGGCAAGAAACGCTGGGTGCCGGTGAGCCGGGTGCGGGGGTGCTGTCTCGGATGAAATATGGCCGTTGACGGCTTCGGGCGCCCACCGCAACGGCCCGGCGCCCTCCGGACCCCCTTCTTCCTCCGGCCAGTACTTCAGAAGGAAAACTTCTGCACGCTTCCAGGCAGCGCTGCGAAGGCCCCCTTCGCCGTGGGCAGCGGCTTCGCCTGCCCTGGCACGTTGCCGCCCCTACACTCATCGGCCGCCAACGCCAAGTCCATCTCCGCCCACAGCACCAACAGCGGTTGATACTCTTTGCACCCGCCCTAGGTCGGCTTCGCCTACCGTTTGAAACTTTCGATCACCGTGGCGTGCAAATCCACGGTGGCGATCTTCTGATCCCCGTTCCGCCTCCCGATCTCGAGCACCAACTCCCGACTGACCTGAGTTAAAGCACGCAGGGGTTCGCTCTCACTGGGGATATAACTCATCTAGCCCACGGGTGATTCCGCTTCCCCCTGCTCGATGTGCGTTCCGTGGTGAGAGGCGAACACGAACTTGCGCTCGTCCCTGGACTCGCCAACCCGTCCACCAGCATCTCCGACAGGCCCAACCACCGCGCGCCGCCCGCACCAACAACGGAACTCCGGCATAGGCGGTGAGCACCTCTTCGGCACGATCGTCAAAATCGTATTCAAAAGCTAGCTCACCTTCGGCCGGTAGGCGCTACGGCTTTTGGGGGAGGGCCATCAAAAAAGGATGAGCAATTTTGCACCGAACCGGTGAAACCACCAACGCCCGCCACCACGCCGTTCTACCGAGCCATGAGCTGCACTCCGGTTTCAGCTACGGACGGATTATAGGCCTTGCTGAATAACTTTCGCAAACGTGCCCAGACAGACGGTCTTTGTGGTAGGCTCTTGACTAGGTAAGGCCTTGCTTCGGTGTGCAGAACCATTTCGTTCACACTCGTACGCAGAATGGATAAAGATACGGGGTAAGCTTCGTAGCCGGATTCATGGCTAAGGGCGGTAAGACAACCACGAATGATCGCGCTAATTTTAAATACCTGCTGCAAACTTGTCTCAAGGATATTTGTTCACTCTCTGAAGACCAACTAGAGGCACTATATGAGCATTACATCCACTTATCGCGCTGGAATCAGCGCTTGAATCTTACCCATATCGTGGATCTAGAGACCATAGTGGTTCGCCATTACTGTGAGTCTTTGTTTCTCGGAATCCACCTGCCCCGTGATGCTGCCAGCGTAATTGACATAGGTTCAGGAGCAGGCTTCCCTGGGATCCCCATAGCGGTTCTGCTTCCGCACGTGCGCGTCTCCCTTGTAGAGTCGCGCCAAAGGAAAGCAGTCTTTCTTCGAGACTCCACGCGTAACTTACCCAACGTCACGGTATTGAATTGCCGGGCACAGAGCATCGAGGGCTCTTTTGACTTTTTGGTGTCGAGGGCGGTGCGATGGCAGGAGATTTTTTCCCTGACTCCCAGACTTTCACAAAGAATAGGGATTTTGATTGGGAAACGTGATGTGCCTTATCTAACACGCGTAGAAAGCATTTCGTGGCAGGAGCCCGTCTGTATCCCCTGGAGTCTTCATACAGTGCTTCTGATGGGCGAGTATGTTTCACGTGGAACCGCGGTTGAACACGCCCGATCCACTGTTCCACGGGAAACATGATACGATTTTGGTTGAATTTTTCTCGAGGAGTTTGCCGCGTGGCAAAAATTATTGCAATCACCAACCAAAAAGGTGGCGTCGGGAAAACAACCACAGCGATAAATCTCGGTGCTTCACTAGCGGCTAATGACTTGAAAGTTCTCGTCGTAGACGCCGACCCGCAAGGTAATTCCACTACTGGCCTCGGCGTCTCGAAGGAACCTGGTCGTATTACCCTTTACGAAGTGCTGCTAGCAGAAACCGACATCCGCTCGGCTATCGTCACGACAGGGTTTGAGGGCTTACACTTGGTTCCCGCCGACAAAAACCTTGTCGGGGCAAACATGGAACTAGTCGATGCTAACGATCGGGAATTCCGCTTGCAAAAAAAGTTAAGGCTTGTCCTCGAAGACTACCGTTACATCTTGATTGACTGTCCACCTGCACTGGACCTCTTAACTGTGAACGCCTTGGTTGCCGCTGATTCCGTTCTGATACCAATACAGTGTGAGTTCTTTGCCCTTGAGGGCGTCTCACAACTACTGGACACTATCGAGCGAATCCGTGAATCTTTCCACCACAATCTCGCGATTGAAGGTGTTTTACTCACTATGTTCGACGATAGAACCAACCTTGCGCGCCAGGTAGCTGCGGACCTCAAAGAATTTTTCCAAGATGAGGTTTTTCAAACCGTCATACCTCGAAGCGTGAGACTCGCCGAGGCGCCTAGCTACGGGAAGCCCATTCTTGCATACGATGTCCGTTCACGTGGCGCAGAGAGTTATATCAAGCTTGCCAAGGAGATTTTAGCTAATGAACAAGCAGCCGGAACATCCTCGTAAAGCACTTGGCAGGGGCCTGACTGCGCTATTAGGAAATCGTGAACTTCCGGCCAGGAGTGTGTTATCCTCCGAGGCTGCCGAGTCTGAATGGGTTTTGCGTGTTCCCACGGACATGATCGAACCAAACCCCTTTCAGTCCAGAAGCATCTTTCGCGCCGATCGATTGCAGGAACTTGCGCAATCCATACAAGCTAATGGCGTAATCCAGCCTTTGATTGTCCGCAGGAAAGAGGGCAAATACCAACTCGTCGCCGGCGAACGGCGCTGGCGTGCAGCAAAATTGGTCGGCTTAGATACGGTCCCCGTTGTCGTTCAGGATCTTTCCGATGCGCAACTGCTGGAGATTACCCTAGTGGAAAATATCCAGCGGGAGGACCTTTCCCCAATTGAAGTGGCTCGGGCGCTTGAACGTCTCGTTAAGGAGTTGCATCTAAGCCATGAAGAGATTGCAAAACGTACCGGCAAGGACAGGAGCACCATCACTAACACCTTACGACTGTTACGGTTACCTCTTGATGTGCAACAGCTGCTCGCAGAACATCGCCTATCTATGGGCCATGCCAGAGCCATCCTAAGCCTACCGAATGAGCAGCTCCAGCGACAGCTAGCCGAAAAAACAGCTGCCCAGAGCCTCTCCGTCCGGGAGGTTGAGCGTCTCGTTCAGAAGATGAGCCGTGACCGGGATGCTAAGCCCTCTGAGCAATCCCTTCAAGACCCGAACGTCAAAGCCGCAGCTGTCGAAATGGAGCGTATTCTCGGAACGCGCGTTCGTATTGTGGAAAAGTCTGAGCACAGGGGCCGAATCGAAATTGAGTACTACTCCCCTGAAGATCTCCAGAGAATTTATTCCTTGATCGTCAGGGACTGAGCTTTGGGCCCCAAAGCAGCCTCGCAGCACGATAACGCAACGTAACCTTATTGAACCCAGAGGTTCAACCGGTGCTCACGTGACGTTTGAAGTGAGGCAGCCGCGTGGCTGAAATATTACCCACCAGCCAAGTATCTCGGTGCTTACACATTTCAAAAGTGACGGCATTCCAAGCACGAGATTTCACAGAGGCCTTTGCACGATTGCAAGGCAGCATGTAAGCTCGATCGCTGTGTTCTGGCAAGTGCACCAGTGTGCCAAAGGCTGGCGCTTGCAAGCGCCAGCCTGTTTAGCGGGTTGCCAACCGGCGAAACATTTGAGGAGAGATGTTTTGGTGAACTCAGAGGTCACCTTGGATCTCTAAAGATACCAGCTTACAAGCATCGAAGCCCAGCAAGGAAACTCAAAACAATCAAGCTGCTAGCCTGCTACAATGGCGGCCAGCGGCTAGGCAAGAACGGACGAACTCCCGCATTTCGAGATCCTCGCTATCCGGTGCCTTACCAGAACCAACGCCATCCATGCTAACGTGGTGCCGGCGGCTGGATTCGAACCAGCGACCTAGGGATTATGAGACCCTCGCTCTAGCCACTGAGCTACGCCGGCTTACTTGAGCACGATAGTTCTAGCGTATTCACCAGGAAAGCGTGTTGTCAATTCGGTTCCTGACATGCATGGAAGTGAATCGCCGTCTCTTTTTAAAATTCCTCCCAACCAAGAAGTGTTTCCTGAGTAAGCTGCGCGTAAGCTCTCAGGTTGGCCAGTTGACATAGTCTATGAAAATGGTGATGTGAGACGTGTTGCATAAAAGCGAGGAGGGTGTAAGCTTGGTTTTGCCGAAGTACCACAATCCTTGGAAACGGAGGGAGCTTACGCCCCGAGGTAAAGATAGCACCGATACGGGTGCTTGAGCAATACGTGGCGCGGAGGCTTTCCGCGGCGCGGCACGAGGCGCCCTTTATCACTTTTAAAAAACGCTGGCGCTCGGATTACACCGTCATGCTCCGGCAACTGGAGCGAGACCTGCCCTACGCGATCTGTCTTAGTTTTAATGTCGAATGGCGCAGCCGCGCCCTCCAGGTTGTGACACCAGCCACTTGACATCACCCGAAAAAATTCGATTCTTGACAGAGCGCCGGGAGTAGGTTCAAATTGAAGGTGGACGCTTCGCTGATGCGGGCGTCCGGCGCCCCCTTCACGCGGAGGGGGACCAAGAGGGTCGTTCGGATGTCCTCCGAGCGGCTGCGAAAGTGAAGGAGGAAGTCCATAGACAACGTCCACGGTATGGGCGGCTACCGACTCCCCTCACTGGTTGGCTAGGAGCCTAACGCGCCGAGGAACGGCACTTAAGGGCCTGGAAGGCGCAGCGCAAACAGGATCGCGCACCGACGGCATTGCCTAGCCAGCACAAAAGGGCTGCGTGCTACACAGTGGGACGCAGGGACAAGTACGATGTCCGCAGTGAGGTCGCGGCGGCCGCCCTTTTACTCGCAAGCCACCAGGTCTCGCTCGCAGTTTGACACACCTCTAGCGGGTCGAGTAGATTCTTCGTATTGATATCTCGCAATAGCCAAGGTCGCGTGCGTGAATTCGGTTGAGTTTCAAGGCGTATCAAAATGCTATCCCATCTACGATGCCCCAGGTGATCGCCTAAAGGAGCTGTTGCTCCTAAATCAACGGAAGTTCCACCGTGACTTTTGGGCTTTGCGAGACGTCTCCTTTGAAGTCCGCCGAGGAGAAACGTTCTGCATCATCGGTGAAAACGGTTCAGGTAAGAGCACTCTCCTGCAACTGGTTGCAGGAATTCTCCAGCCCACTCATGGTACAGTACACGTCAACGGACGTGTTTCAGCCCTCCTCGAACTCGGATCAGGATTCAACCCTGAATTTACCGGCCGGGACAACGTATATTTAAACGCGGCTATCTTGGGTTTATCAACCCGTGAGATCGATAAACGTTATAAAAAGATTGAAGCTTTCGCGGAAATAGGCGAGTTTATCAACCAGCCCGTGAAAACCTATTCCAATGGAATGGCAGTGCGCTTGGGATTCGCAGTGGCCATCCACGTCGATCCCGAAATTCTGCTCGTGGATGAAGCCTTGGCTGTGGGGGACATTTATTTTCGCCAGCGTTGCATGCGAAAGGTTCATGAGCTGCGGTCCCGGAATGTCACCATTTTGTTCGTCTCCCACGCTATCCCCGATGTAAAAGCCATAGGGAACCGGACCCTATGGCTGGACCGCGGGCGGATCAGGGCTTTGGGGCCCACCGATGAAGTCACGGCAAAATATCAAGCTGCCATGGTTGAAAAGGATAATGCCTATCTTACGCACAAGACCCTGCCCCCTGCACAGCTTACTGGGGGCCCCCTCCGCGCACCTGAAATAATCGATCAGATACCCAACATAGATCACCGGCACGGTGACGGGCGCGCCGAGGTCATCGGCATCGCTGTCACAGACCTCCACGGTGTACCCCTCGCATTATTGGAACCGCTTTCAACAATTGTGGTGCGGATCAGTGTACGGGCCAAGGACGCAGTTCAAGAGCCCATTATCGGTTTTATGCTCAGAAACCATTTGGGTATCGACTTCTGTGGGGCGAACACAGCCAGAGAAGGAGTTAAAGTTCCTCCTATGCTTCCCGGCGACATTTACACTGTTGACTTTCATATGGATATGCCGGAACTGTATCCAGGCCATTTTTCGTTTTCTCCCGCCATTGCCGACGGCACGCTGGACAATTACAGAATGTGTGATTGGATCGACAATGCCATCACACTGCAGATGGCCCACACCGGGAGGCAGGTCTACGGCTACATGTATTTACCGTGCCGTGTTGAACTCAACGCTCGCCTCTGCACTCTGGAGACTCCGACGGAGAGCAATGTTGCCTGAGTTTACCGGCGAACGTGTGGTTCCTGGCAAGGTCGATGGCGACCTGTGGAACGAGCACATTGCACGTTATGCGTTTGCCGGACGCCTGGCCTTACAAAAACGGGTGCTAGACGCTGGCTGTGGTACTGGTTATGGCATGGTCGAACTTGCTCCCGCAGCACAGTTTGCTACGGGCCTAGATATCTCCGCCGAAGCCGTTCTGTACGCACGAGGGCACTATCGGTTCCCCAACGTATCTTTCGTGCAAGGCTCCTGCATCAGAATGCCTTTCCGCGAACACTCTTTCGATTTGGTGGTCGCTTTCGAAGTCTTGGAGCACCTCAAGGAATGGCCCGGTTTCCTAAAAGAAATCCGCCGCGTGCTGCATCCATCCGGACAAGTCATTATTTCCACCCCCAATGCCCGGTTTTACGGGCTAGAAAGAGAGGCAATCGGACCCAATCCGTACCACGAGCACGAATTTACATTCGAAGAGTTCAGCCGCGAACTATTGACCGTCTTCCCGCATGTATGCTTTTTCGTACAAAATCACGTAGAAGGGTTTGTGATCAAACCCCTGAAATCTCCCACTGCCATAGACGCCCGGGTTGACAAGGACATTGTCGTTGCTGAAGAAGCGCACTTCTTCATAGCCGTCTGCGCGCTAGCTCCTCAAACCGGGTCCCCAGCATTTATATTCCTACCCAGATCCGGCAATGTCCTCAATGAGAGAAGGTTACATATAGAGAAACTCAATGAAGAAATCCGTACTAAGGACAAATGGATCGCACAGCAGGCGGAGGAACACCAGCGTCTCCTGGAAATGTTCCGCCGACAGCTGCAAGAGATTGAGGAAAAAAACCATTGGGCAGAACAGCTTGATGCGCAGATTAACCAGGCGAGAACACGCATTGTGGAACTGCAGCAGGAGATGGAGGCGCAGCAACAGGGATACGAAACCAAAATTGCGGAATTAGAAGCAGAAAACCGTGAAATTGGCCGGCTCCTTAAGCTGGAGGTGGAAGATAAACTGAACTGTCTCAATGTCCTTCATCAAGCCGAGAGATCTGTAGAAGAGAGAACTCAATGGGCCCTCAGGCTTCAAGAGCAACTTGATGAGCTTCAGGTTCAGTTAAGCCGCTTCCGTGCCTCCAGATGGGTGAAACTTGGCAAAGCGCTGGGAATCGGACCCAAGGACAAAAGTTACTGAGATGAAATCGGTACTCCGCTTTTTGCGATTGGTTCCTCTGCTTGTTTTCGCCCCGCTACTTCTTATTCTGGCTGCTGTTGCTTTAGCCCTCACCGACCTGTTCTCCACGATATTTCAGCGCAAACGCCTTCCATTGAACACAAGGCCGCAATGTGTAGCCGCCAGCATTGTAATTCCGACCTGGAACGCAAAGGACTTGATAGAAAAGTATTTGCCCAATGTCATCCAGGCAGTTTCAGAAAATCCACAAAACGAAGTGATTGTGGTTGACAACGGCTCGCTTGACGGTACCTCGGACTGGCTCCGCCGCACATTTCCACAAGTTAAAGTCTTGCAACTAGCTCAAAATCTCGGATTTGGGGGAGGTTCCAATGTAGGAGTTCAAGCCGCCCACAACGACATCGTTGTGCTCCTGAACAATGACATGAAAGTCGACCCCGGGTTCTTAAAACCGTTGCTTGAGGGCTTCACTGACGATATGGTGTTCTCGGTTTCTTCGCAAATCTTCTTTTCCGATCCACAAAAAAGACGCGAGGAGACTGGCTTGACCGAAGGGTGGTGGGAAGCAGGTTCGTTGAGAGTCCGGCACCGCGTAGATGAATCGATCACCGATCTTTATCCCTGTTTTTACGGCGGCGGAGGTGCTACCGCGTACGACAAGAAAAAGTTTCTCGAACTCGGCGGTTTCGACCCCTTGCTTTCGCCGTTCTACCTTGAAGACACGGACCTCGGTTATTTGGCTTGGAAACGGGGTTGGAAGGTGCTTTATCAACCTCGGAGCGTGGTTTATCACGAGCACCGTGGAACCATCGGACGCCGATTTACACCCGCCGAGATTCATCACATCCTCGCAAGGAACTTTATTCTATGGAGCTGGAAGAATATCCACGACTGGAAAAAACTGGCGGTGCATTTCTTGCTTACCTACACAGGCGCCATTGTGAGCGCACTTGCTGGCGATTCTCCCGAGCGTCCTTCGGTTCGAGGAATATACCGGGCATTTTGCTACATGCCCAAAGCCCTTCGCTCTCGTTGGAAAGCGCGGCGCCTGTCGATTGTGAGTGATGACGAGGGTTTTCGACGGCCTCTTGGAGGTTATTTCCGAGACCGCTTTGTGCCCATGCCAGCCAACCCCTCGCAGCTGAAGGTTCTTTTTGTCTCGCCGTACCCGATTGTTCCACCCACACACGGTGGCGGCGTGCTGATGCACGAAACACTCAGTCAATTGGCAAAGTTGTGTAACCTTCATCTGATTGTGCGCCTGGACCACCCAAGTGAGTTACCTGCTCACGAGTTGCTGAGACCGATGGTCGCTTCATGCGAGTTTATGGTGAGGCCCAATAACAAGCATGCTTCCCCAGGGTCGCTTCTGCCACACGCTGTGCGCGAATTTGCAAGCGACGATCTCGCTTGGCTTATACATAGACAGATTTACACTAAGCAAATAGACGTTGTGCAGCTCGAATACTTGCCCATGGCACAATACGCTGGTCGCTACCGTCGTATCGCCACTGTTGTTTTCGAGCACGATATCTACTTTCAGTCCCTCGCCAGAGGGTTGACGGCGATGACTGGAGTGCTCGGTAAAGCAAAAGCCGCTGTAGAATATCTCCGGGCACTTCATTACGAAACGCGCGTGCTGCCTCAGTTGGACGGAATCCAGGTTTGCAGCCGCGAAAACCGTCAATACTTACTCTCTTTTGTGCCTGCGCTCAGCGAGAAGGTCTGGGATGGCTTGCGGGTAGGAGTGCAAACTTCCCGCTATACATTCCTATCCCATGGCCGGGAACCAGATACCATGTTGTTCGTTGGCAGTTTTCGGCATCTGCCGAACCAAGTCGCCCTTAAGTGGTTTACCCAAAACGTACTACCCTTGGTTGTGCGCGCGAGGCCGAACTCCCGGCTTATAGTCGTGGGCTCGGATCCGCCTCCTGCTCATGCCTTTACAAGCCTTGACCATATCGAATTGCGGGGCTTTGTGGAAGACGTCCGAGAACCTATGGCCCGCTATGCGGTGTTTGTCTGTCCAATTCTCACCGGGTCAGGAGTGCGGGTGAAGCTCATAGAAGCTTTCGCCAGTGGCATTCCTGTGGTCTCCACACGCCTCGGCGCTGAAGGGCTGGCATCCGATGATGGAGAATTCTGCGAGTTGGCGGATGACCCCGCCGCTTTTGCCCGAAAAATACTCGCCCTGTTCGAGGACCCTTTCCGAGCAGCGGAGATGGCCGCTAGGGCACGCCGGAAAGTGGTACAGGACTGGGATATCTTTATGGTTACCCGTCGGCTGGAGGCAAACTATCGTGACATTGTCCGGCGCAAACGAGCGACCCTATAGCTAAGCTCGCGGCGCTATTTTCGCTTTAAATCGCGCTGCAAACGGCGCACGAGACGAGCTGCCGCTTTGTCCAGAAAACCAGGGCTGGAACCGCCTGCTTTCTCGTAAGCGGACCAAAGCACAACTCCGGACTTGATGTCCACGAGAAACACCGTACTATTGCCTCTGCTTGATCCGCTGAACCGCATCCTTGTTCCCTGCTGAGACTGGTTTTCTGTCTCCTGTTTGGTATCGGCTGAAACTCTATCCGATTCTGTCGCCCTACAAGGACAGCCGGAGGCGCTCGCATTGCGCAATTGTTCCAGTCGTGCCTCAAATCCCTCGCCCAACTGATCCGTAAAAACCGCTTCAGCCTGAGAGGGATCCACGACCACCTGAAAAGTCTTGCTGGGGACCAAGCGGTTTGCAAGATACTGATCCAGGTTTCCCCGCATGGGAAACATATACACTTTTTTTACGGCAGTAAGATCCGTCCCCAAGACGGGCATTAGGGACGCTAAAAAAATGCTAGATAATAAGAAGGCAGTCCACCGCATGCTACTGCTAATCATATCGCATGTATAAACACCTCAAGATCACGGTCATCATTCCATGCCTCAATGAAGAACAAGGAATAGAACAGATATTGCGCCAAATGCCCGCTTTTGTGGATGAGGTAATTGTCGTGGACAACGGTTCCACCGACCGAACTTCAGAAGTGGCATCCGCATATGGCGCGACGGTCATCCAAGAAGAAGTTCGCGGCTACGGAAGAAGCTATAAACGAGGTTTTTCCCACGCTACCGGAGATATAATCGTTACCCTCGACGGCGATCACAGCTACCCAGTGGACGGAATCTCCTACCTGCTCGAAGCCTTCCTTCACCTTCAGGTCGATTTCTTGAATGCCTCACGGTTCCCCGTCCGTGACCCGAAGGCTATGAGCCTTAAACACAAAATCGGCAACCTGATTCTCTCCTTGGCCATGTCCCTGCTCTTTATGCGCTGGGTACGCGATTCCCAGTCCGGAATGTGGGTCTTTCGTCGCTCGATTCTGTCCGAGATGACATTAGAGGCGGACGGGATGGCTTTCTCTGAAGAGATTAAGGTGGAGGCAATTCGGAATCCTCGCATCCGATTTGGTGAAATTTCAATTCTTTATTCGTCACGATTAGGCGAGGTAAAACTCAACCCCTGGCGGGACGGAGTACAAAATCTCCTGTTTCTTGTAAAGAAGCGCTTTGCAAGGAAAAAGAGTTAGTGCTAGCATAGAATTCACCCGTCTTTGCGTTCCGTCCCCTGCCATACGATAGGAGGGCCGCATTGACTCATGTCCAGTGTGACGGTAACAATCCCAACATGGAATCGCCGCGAGTTGCTCGAGCTCTTGCTCGACGATTTGCGTGGGCAGACCTACCCCGCTGAGGAGGTTGTGGTCGTGGATAACGGCTCCCAGGACGGATCCGCCGAAGCCGCCACGGCGCACGGTGCAAAGGTCATCCGGATGAGCTTTAATGCGGGTTTCTGTGTTGCCGTCAACCGCGCCCTGGAGCATGTGCAGACACCATGGGTGGCTATTGTAAACAATGACGTGCGCCTCTCCGCGGACTGGTTGGAGCAACTTCTCACTGTTGCTGAAAAGCAAAAGGCGTGGTTTGCCACGGGCAAGCTATTGCAGCTTGGCCGTCCGGGCATCATTGATGGCACCTACGACCTCATCTGCCGGGGAGGATGCGCATGGCGTGCTGGCCATGGCCATGTGGATGGTCCTGAATGGGATGTGCAGCGCACGATTCATTTCCCGCCCTTCACGGCAGTTCTGTTACGCACGGCGCTTTTCGAGGTGATCGGGCAGCTAGATGAACGCTTGGAATCGTACCTCGAAGATGTCGATTTTGGCATGCGCGCGGCGCTTTTGGGCTATACAGGGATTTACGTGCCTGGGGCAGTTGCCTATCACATAGGGAGCAGCTCCATGGGCCGCTGGCATCCGGAGGTAGTCAGGAGAATCGCGAGAAACCAGCTGCTGCTGGTTGCCAAACACTATCCAGCTGGCTGTTTGTTGCGGTGCTTTTGGCCGGTTCTGGCAGCGCAGACGCTGTGGGGATTGGTGGCGTTGCGCCATGGCGCTGGTCTGGCATTCTTAAGAGGGAAGCTTGAAGGGTTGAAGCAATTTAGGAGTTTTCGCTCCTCTGTCGCCCAGCCAAGGAGTACCGTAGGTCGCCTGAGGCAGCTCCTCAACCAAAGCGAAAACGACTTATATGACTTGCAGCGCCGGACCCGGTTTGATTTCTATTGGAAGGCCTATTTTACTGTGACATGAAGAACGTGGCCGCTGTAATCGTTACTCATAATTCCGCACGGGAAGTAGGCGGCTGCCTGGATGCCGTCATCGGCCGGGTCGACGAAGTCGTGGTAGTTGACAACGCTTCGCGTGATAACACGCGAGAAGAAGTAATCAAAAGGCCTACTGTGCGGTTTATTGCCAACGCCACGAACCGCGGCTTTGCGGCTGCAGTCAATCAGGGCATCTCAGCCGTGGACACCGATTGTGTCCTGCTACTGAACCCCGATGCGGTTCTGTTGACTGGCATCGACGGCCTTTTAAAAGCATGCCGCCGACCGGGGGTTGCCGCCGCCGCCGGCAAACTCGTGGACGAGCAGGGACAAGCTCAGAAGGGCTTCAACGTCCGGCGTTTCCCTACTCCTTTGTCACTGTCTTTCGAAGTGCTCGGATGCAACCGCATTTTCCCCTGGAATCCGGTCAACCGCCGATACCGTTGCCTGGATCTGGACTTGGCTAGCTCAGCCGAGGTCGAGCAGCCAGCCGGTGCGTTCCTCATGATCCGCCGCAACGCTTGGCGCGCAGTAGGAGGGTTCGACGAAGGATTCGCGCCATTATGGTTCGAAGACGTAGATTTTCTGAAACGCTTGCATGAGCGGAGCTACCGGGTGGTTTATGAGCCATCGGCTGTAGCTAAACATGTGGGCGCACACTCACTCGGGAGCTTACCACAGGATCGCAGGGAGCTGTACTGGTATGCTAGCCTGCTAAGGTACTGTGTTGTTCACTATCGACCTTTGCAACGGCGGGGTGTTTGTGTAGCGTTGTTGCTCGGATCGGCCTTTCGCATGACGTGGGGGCTGATCTCAAAAGGGAGGGTTCTGCCCGTCAGGATTTATGGTAAAGTGATGCGGCTTGCCTTTTCCACGCTGGTGGAGGGCCGACCGGCGGGAGCAGAAAACAAGCCGATAGTAGTGAGGCGATAGAAGCAGACTAATAAAAGGTTGCAGCACTAACTCACGCGCATGGCACGGATGGATTTTGTTTCAGTCACGATAGTGACGTTCAATAGTGCCCGCTTCATAGAGCGGTGCCTTGAGTCGGTCCTGGCGCAACAATACCTCGCGAAAGAAGTCATCGTTGTCGACAATGCCAGTACGGACGGAACAACGGAAATTCTCGCGAAATTCGAAGATCGGTGCCGTATTGTATATAACGGTGAAAATATTGGCTTCGCCGCGGCCCAGAATCAGGCAATCGCCATGTCGTCGGGCGACTGGGTTCTAACCCTCAACCCCGATGTTTTGTTATTGCCGGGTTTCATTCAGGCGCTAGTCAACGCCGGAAATATTCATCCCCGGATCGGATCCGTGTGCGGTAAGCTGTTGACCATCAGGCCGTCTTTCGACATCCCGGAAAAGCCCTTGGTAGATTCCACAGGGATCTATTTCACACCCCAGCTCAGACACCTCGACCGCGGTAGCCAACAAGCCGATAACGGCCACTTTTTGAAATATGAATATGTGTTTGGCGCAACAGCCGCAGCTGCGCTGTATCGTCGCGAAATGATCGAGGATGTTTCGATCTGCGGGGAATTCTTCGATCCCGATTTCTTTGTTTATCGGGAGGATGCTGACGTGGCCTGGCGAGCGCAATTGTTAGGTTGGAGATGCATTTATACACCCCACGCCCGTGGGTACCATGTCCGCAAGGTGCTCCCCGGAAACCGTCGCGCTCTGCCGCCCATCATCAATATGCACTCTGTCAAGAACCGTTTCTTGATGCGCATCAAGAACATGACTGCGCATCTTTACAAGCAGAACTGGCTCTCAATAACGGCTCGTGACATCCTTGTGGTAGGTTGCTGCCTTTTGCGCGAAAGAACCTCCCTCCAAGCTTTTACTTATTTGGCCAGAAACTGGAAACGTGTGTGGCAGAAACGCCAGGAAATCATGAAGCGCCGGCGCGTCAATGATGAGTATATAGCAAGCTGGTTCCGTTACCTGCCTGTGAGTCGTCCGGCGCCTGCGCCGAAAACCCACACGCACGTTGTCTCCGGATCCAAAGCTGCGCGTGGCTGATGAATCTGGCAATTTTGGGAACCCGCGGCATCCCCGCACGATACGGAGGCTTTGAAACATTCGCTGAAGAATTAGCGAAGCGTTTAACCCAAAGAGGACATAAAGTCACCGTTTATTGCCGCCGACGTTATTCAACCCCCACTTACCACGGCATTTCTCTTTGTTATTTGCCCACCATCCGCCACAAATATTTGGACACTATCGTCCACACCTTCGTGTCAACGCTCCACCTGCTGTTTCACGGTCAGGATGTAGCTTTGTACTGCAACGCTGCTAATGCTCTGTTCACACTCCTGCCACGCCTGAGAGGGATCCCTACCGTTCTCAATGTGGACGGACTGGAACGGAAGCGTAAAAAGTGGAACCGCCTGGCGAAGGCCTGGTACCTTGTTTCCGAGTGGCTCGCTACGTTCTGTCCCACCGCCGTCGTCACTGACGCGCGAACTATAACGGAATACTATTTGCGGAGATACCACAAGCCCACGCACTTCATCCCTTATGGAGCTGTGCCTGGTAAGCTGGAAACCACACAGACGCTAAAACGACTCGGGCTTAAACCCGGTGAGTACTTCCTGTATGTGAGCCGGATGGAGCCCGAGAATAACGCCCTTATGGTCCGAGAAGCTTTCGAGCGGCTTTCATCCCCTGTCAAATTAGTCCTTGTCGGTGATGCGCCGTACGCGCAGGATTACATTCAGCGGGTTCGTGCCACCCGTGATCCTCGTGTGATTTTTCCTGGAGCCATTTACGGCCGTGGCTACCACGAACTTCTTTCACATTGCCTTGCTTACATCCATGCCACTGAAGTAGGAGGCACACACCCTGCGCTAATAGAAGCGATGGGGCGTGGTGCCCTTGTATTATTCCTGAATACTCCGGAAAACAGCGAAGTCGCCGCAGGCGCCGGCGTCCCTTTTGGGCAAGATCTCTTTGAAAAACTCCAGAGTGTCCTTTCCATGCCGGAGGATGAGCGAGCTGCCTGGAGACAGCGCTCGATGCAACGCGTGCAAAGCCGTTACACATGGGAATCTGTAACAGACGCCTACGAACAACTTTTTCTCCAGATCTCCTGCGCCCGATAATAGAGAGTTATCCATGTATCCTTATCGTTGTTGGGTTGAGATTTCACGTTGTCAAATCCTCGAGAATTTTCGCAATGTTCGTGCGGTGGTCGGCCCCTCTGTGCAAGTCATACCCGTGGTGAAAGCGGAAGCTTACGGGCACGGCTTGCTGGAGGTCGCACGCCTGCTGGAAAGGGACGGCGCCGGCTGGCTGGCTGTAAGCAACGTCAATGAGGGCATCTCCCTCCGCGATGCCGGCATCAATTGCCGGATCCTTGTAATGGGTGGCCTCCTTACTGAGGAGCGACAATCGTTATTCGATTACGGACTGACACCGGTTATTCACTCCCTCGAGGACCTGACAGAAACAAACGAGGCTGCGAGAAAACGTGCTCAGGTGCTTCGGTACCACTTGAAAGTGGATACAGGAATGGGCAGGCTTGGCGCTCTTGAAAGCGCCGAAGAAATTTGTCGTGCCATCTCCCAAGCGCGGCATATTCAACTCGAAGGACTCATGACGCACTTTGCCTCCTCGGCTGATTATACGAGCGATCAAACGGAGCACCAGCTGAGGGCTTTTAACAAGATCCTGAACGTCATCCGCCAGCGTGGAATCGAGCCGAAACTTATTCACCTGTCCAGCACCAATGCTGTGGCTTACGGTCGAAGCTCGGCCTGGGGTAACCTCGTTAGGGTCGGCCATGCGCTCTATGGCTATGTTTCAGCAGCACAGGGTCCGGCTCCAACCCCTATTCTGCGCGTGCGGCCGGCCCTTTCGTGGAAAGCCAGGATTCTTACAGTAAAGGATGTTCCCGAAGGCACGTGCATTGGTTACAATGCAATGTACCGGACTCCACGCCGCACAAGAATTGCCGTTGTGGCCGCAGGCTACGCAGATGGGTATCCCCACCAGCTATCTAACCGCGGCAAGATCATCGCCGCAGGCGCGCTTACCCCAATCCTTGGGGCAATATCCATGGACGTCATGACCATTGATATTTCCCAAGCGCCTAATCTCAAGGCAGGCGATGCGGTTACTCTACTTGGAAGCGAAGGTGATCTCTCAGTTGACGCGCAGCACATTGCGCAGCTAGCCGGCACTATCTCCTACTCTGTACTTTGTGGTATTCACCCCAGAGTGAAAAGAATTTACATCTGATCCCGAGCATTGCGTACGTCCGGTTACACATCCAGATTCCTCACGTCGAGAGCGTTTTCTTCAATGAACTTCCTACGGCTTTCAACGTCCTCGCCCATCAACGTAGAAAAAATCTCTTCGCATTCCACAGCATCCTCGAGACGTACCCGCAGCAGCACACGGGTCTCAGCATTCATTGTGGTCTCCCACAGTTGGTCAGCGTTCATTTCCCCAAGGCCTTTATAGCGCTGTACGGTAACGTCCCGCTTACCTTCCTCTTTTATGTGCTCAAGCAGTTGCTGCCAGTCTTCCCAATTTTCGCGAATGGAATCTTTGATCAATAGAAAAGGCGGATGGTTATACTTGGCTATCTGCCTGGAAAGGATCCGGAGCCTGCGGTATTCCGGTTGGGCAGCAAGCTCGAGCCCAATCGAACGTTCAGCCCCGGTAGAGTCCTGGTAACATACCATCCAGGCAGAATGCTCTTCATCGCGCCTCAGGTGGCCCTGAATACCTGAGCTGATCAGAGCCTCAAGCAAAGGTTTGAGATTTTGTTCATCGGCGAAATCCGCCTTAGTGTCAATCCTGAGGTCAGAGCGAGAAAGAACTTTCACCGCTCGGGCATCCCGGAGTTTCCTCTCTACCTTCCGGAATATCTGCTGGTACTCGTCAAGAGCCATCAAAAAGTTCCTCAGCTCCGCCCCTTCGAGACGCTGCAAAGGGATTTCACCCCCGCCTACCTCAACAATTACATTCTCAGTTGCGCGCCGGAGGATTTCCCGCACAAATTCTTTCTCGTCTCGGATGTACTTGTCTTGCTTACCTTTCTTGATCCGGTAAAGTGGAGGCTGAGCCACGAAGACGTGCCCGCGGTTAATCAGTTCCTGCATATGTCGGAAAAAGAATGTGAGAAGAAGAGTCCGAATATGTGACCCGTCTACGTCTGCGTCGGTCATGATGATAATCTTGCCGTAGCGAAGCCGGGTAATGTCGAAATCCCCCTCTTCTTTGCCAATGCCTGTCCCAATGGCTGTAATCATGGCACGGATCTCTTCGTGGCTGAGCATCTTATCGTAGCGGGCTTTTTCTACGTTTAGGATTTTGCCTTTGAGGGGAAGGATTGCCTGGTATCGGCGATCACGTCCAGCTTTGGCCGTCCCGCCTGCAGACTCTCCCTCGACAAGAAATAGCTCACAACGCTCCGGGTCCCTTTCTTGACAGTCAGCGAGCTTGCCAGGCAGCCCCCCCGAATCTAACGCGCCTTTACGCCTCGTCAGATCGCGGGCCTTGCGCGCCGCCTCTCGCGCCCGCGCGGCGTCAATCGCCTTGCCGACGATCCTGCGCATCACGGAGGGGTTCTTGTCAAAGTACTCGCTGAGTTTCTCGTTGACGAACTGTACTACATAGCCTTGAATGTCGCTATTAAGCTTACCTTTAGTCTGGCCCTCAAACTGCGGTTGAGGAAGTTTAACGCTTACCACAGCTGTAAGCCCTTCCCTAACATCTTCACCTGTTAAATTCTCTTTGGTGTCCTTAAACAAGGCTGCCTGCTGGCCGTAAGCGTTTATGGTCCGCGTCAGTGCGCTGCGAAATCCACTCAGATGGGAACCGCCGTCTACAGTGTTAATGTTATTGGCGAAACTGAATACGTTTTCGGAATAGCCGTCGTTGTACTGGAGAGCTACCTCCATATACAGTACACCCCCACCGGGTAGCTCTCGCTCCCCCTCGAAGTAAATCGGCTTTTCATGCAGTACTGTCTTGCCACGGTTTAGATGCTTGATAAACTCGGCTATACCGCCACTGTAATGAAACTCATGAAACTTTACTGGCTCCACACGCTCGTCTGTCAAGGTAATGCGAAGACCTTTGTTCAAGAAAGCTAGCTCGCGGAGCCGCTGAGACAAAATGTCGAAGTTAAACTCTACGGTCTCCATAATGGTCGGGTCTGGCTTAAAGGTGATCTTCGTCCCAGTCTTTTTCCCGGCTCTGCCGCTCCTTTGCAGAGCAGCTACAGGCGCCCCACGATGGTATTCCTGAGTCCATGTGAAACCTTCCCTCCAAATTTCCAATTCCAGAGATTCAGAGAGTGCATTCACGACACTCACACCAACGCCATGCAGCCCTCCGGAGACCTTGTAGGATTTCGAGTCAAACTTGCCGCCCGCGTGAAGCTTGGTCATGACCACTTCGGCTGCAGAGATTTTTTCCTCAGGGTGGATATCGACAGGAATGCCGCGACCATTATCAACCACGGTCACCGAATTATCCAGGTGGATGGTAACGTTAATCTCTGTACAGTAGCCCGCCAGAGCCTCATCTACGGAGTTGTCTACCAACTCATAAACCAGATGGTGGAGGCCAGCCTCACCGGTAGAGCCAATGTACATCGCAGGCCTCAGCCGGACGGCTTCCAATCCCTCTAGCACTCGGATACTTGTGGAGTCGTAGACCTCCGCGCTATTTGCTTCAACCTTTGTTCCCATACCAACCTTTTTCGGCTTTGCCTTGCATTACCCAGTTGCGGAATTCTCGAGTAAGCCTCACCTCATATTCGCATCGGCATCACAATGTACCGGTACCGGCGGCCCTCTGGCTCATCGGCCGGACGTAATTCGCCAGCACTTTGACCATCCTTGAAAAACATGACAATGTGGTCTTCTGACGCAGCACGTAGGAAGTCCAATATGTACTGGGCATTGAACCCGATTTCCACTACGGCACCTTCGTATTCACTTGGGATACTTTCCTCACTCTCACCGGTATCTGACAAAGAGGAGTGAATCTTCACTTCTGCGGGGCAGATCTGCACCCTTATCGCATGAGAACGCTCATCAGAGAACTGCGAAACACGTTCCATCGCCCCACGAAAATCCTCCCGCAACAGCATCACTTTGTGAGGATGATCCCGGGGCAACACACGCTCAAAGTCAGGAAAAGTTCCAGTGAGTTTGCGGCTAATTAACAGGCGATCACCAAAACGGAAAAATAGGTGGTTTTCGTCCCCTGAAAACTGAACCTTCAGTTCCGCGGGACAATCCTGCGCCAGCTTCAGAATCTCACTCATCGCCTTGCGTGGCAGCAGAGCCCGGTATGCACCGCGAACTCCCCCATCGCCCATGCGAGTCTCCACATAGGCTAGCCGATGCCCATCAGTCGAAACCATTGTGAGCATATCTTCTTTCAGAATCAGCAGCGCCCCATGCAGCGTAAAACGCGATTCCTCAGCCGAGATAGCAAAAATGGTCTTGGAAATCCCTGACACTATTACACCAACAGGAATCTCGGCAAGTACCTCCGGCTGCTCAGGAAGTTCTGGGAAGCTTTCCCGAGACATCCCAGCAATACGCGTACGGGAGCGCCCGCAGACAAGACTTGCCCAGTTGTTGTCGAGCAACTTCACTTGCAAGTCTGCATCGGGTAGTAGACGTACATAATCCAGCAAACGCCTCGCCGGAATTGTTCCTGCTCCCTCCTTTTGAACTCTTGCAGGACAAACGGAGCGAAAACCGAGCTCAAGGTCTGTAGCCGTCAGGATGAGGCGGTCATCTTTTGCCTCAAGCAAGACATTCGACAGAATAGGAATAGTGGTTTTTTTCTCAATTACCCCTTGCGACAGGTTCAGTTCCCGGACTAGATCAATTTTGCTGACGGTGAATTCCATGAGCGAGCTCTCCCTTTCCTAAATGAATGAACACCTACTTTAGGAGTCACATTCATAGAACCTGTTAAAATGTTGAATTCTTTCTAAATTATACAAAATTCTAAGGGTTCCTGTCTTGATACGTTGTGAAATCCATCTTGGGTGCTAAAAGCGAAACTCCTGCATTACTGAATGCCAACAGCCGCCCACAACCATTATTCCGCCAAGGCTGTGGAAAACTTATTAACGTCAATTAATTGAATCACTTATACTGTGGATCATCCTATTCAAATCTGGGTCACTATGGCGCATCTGTTCAATTTTCTGGACAGAATGCAATACCGTCGTGTGGTGCTTGCCTCCAAAAGCACGGCCAATCTCTGGTAGTGAAGCTCCGGTGAGCTCTTTCGTTAGGTACATGGCAATCTGGCGCGGGTAAGCAATAGCTCTGGCATTTGTCTTTTGCTTAAGCTGTGCCGGCTGCAACCCAAATTTCTCCGCTACGGCTCGTATGACACTGTCAATGCGTGGTGTTTTCCGCTCCGATCCGTTGATAAGGTGCCTCAAGCAATGCTGAGCCGTAGCCATATTGATAGGTAAACCTGTCATAGACGAGTATGCGACTAGCCTCACTAAAGCGCCTTCTAGCTCACGTATATTCGACTTTGTCTTGGTAGCGATAAAGACTCTTACATCTTCAGGTAGCTTAACTCCCTCCATGTCAGCCTTTCTATCTAAGATGGCCATTTTGGTTTCGAGATCCGGGGGTTGGATATCCACCATAAGACCCCATTCAAAGCGTGACCGTAAACGTTCGACAAGGCCAGGTATGTCTTTTGGGGTGCTGTCGCTGGAGATAACGATCTGTTTCTGATGTTCATGAAGCGCGTTGAAGGTATGAAAAAACTCCTCTTGGGTCCTTTCCTTGCCAGCCAAGATGTGAATATCGTCGACAAGTAGGACATCAGCGCTGCGATAGTAGTTGTGAAACTGAGCCATCCGTTGCGTGCTAATGCAATGAATCATTTCGTTCATAAAACGCTCACTCGAGGTATAAATGATGTTCATCGCACTAAAATTGCTGAGCAGATGGCTACCAATAGCATGCATGAGGTGTGTCTTCCCCATACCGACTCCCCCATAAATAAACAGGGGGTTATAACTACGCGAGGGTGCGCTTGCGACTGCCTTTGCAGCCGCGTGCGCAAACTGATTACACGAGCCAACAACGAATGTGTCGAAGGTGAATTTAGGGTTAAGCCGTCCATTTGTGGACTGACTAAATATCTGGTTCTCAGATGGTTCGGTAGCCATTACACGGCTCACATTGTCAGCTGCCGCGGTAATTGGCACATATTCAATAACGTAGTTCACACCAAGGTTCAAGTCCCGGATTGTTGAAAAGACCAATTCAGCGTACTCTTCCTCAAGCCACGCTTTCGTAGCCTCATTTGGAACTGCCACCCGCAAACTATTCTCGGTAGCCCCGAGCATCCTTGTCTCTGCAATCCAGTTCCGGTAGCCTTCTGGGCTAAGCCGGAGGGCAAGACTCTGTTTAACAAGCTCCCAAATATTCACTCTGTCTGTGCGCACACCAAGTCCTCCACATTTCCACAGGTTTTCCACACCTGAGGAAATTTCCGCATACACCTATTCAGTTTTGGGCTGAACCACAGGCAAAATTAGCAATAAAAACAACTGAACGTCCACCTTCCTTCGGTAGAGCGGAATTCAGTCTAGCACAACTCTGCTGCGTGCTTACAAGAACTTCGTACAACTTTATTTTCTTTTTTACCAGCTACTTCCGAATGGGAAAAACATAACAGCCAGATCCTGTTTACTTGCCGTCTCTATAAAGGCAACATCTTTTGGACAAGATGTCAGATAGGCATGCAGCGCCTGCGCTGGAACCGCAGAAGAACTGTCAGCTTTAGGGGTATCGTGTAGCAATTGACACTGTGGCGCGACTCGCGTAAGAATGAACTTGTAGGCGGGCGGGAGTAACTCAGCTGGTAGAGTGCAACCTTGCCAAGGTTGATGTCGCGGGTTCGAATCCCGTCTCCCGCTCCAAACCGTGGCTTCAGTTGCCTAAGAAACAGTATTGGTTCAGGCAGCAGTACTTAAGGTTGTTGCCGACGCTTCTCAAATTCCCAGGCAGTTGAGATAATCTCACGAAGACTTGAGAACCGCGGACACCAGCCCAAGGCCTTTTCTAACTTCTGGGAATCCGCCACCAATACCGGCACGTCCCCGGGGCGCCGTGGCCCTATTACATAAGGAACTTTCCTGCCGGTAACCTCCTCCACGGCCCTGATAATCTCTCGTACGGAATACCCTTTTCCGACACCCACGTTAAACACCGCGGACATTCCAGCGGAAAGAAGAGACTCGAGAGCAAGAATATGGGCTTCGGCCAAATCGCTCACATGGATGTAGTCCCGGACGCAAGTGCCGTCCGGCGTATCATAGTCGTCGCCGAACACCGTGACAGGCTGACCAGTAAGCACCGCCTTTAGGATCAGGGGAATAAGGTGAGTTTCCGGGTCGTGTCGCTCCCCTAGGCCGCTTTCAGGATCCGCGCCGCATGCATTGAAGTAGCGTAGACGAATGGAGCGCAAGCCGCGGTAGCGGTCTAGACTCACAAGCAGTCGCTCTACCACCGCTTTGGACTCCCCATAAGGATTTTGCGGAGCCACCGGTGCGTCTTCGGTGACGGGAATGACCTGAGGGGCCCCATATACAGCAGCCGTGGATGAGAAGACCAGCCGGGAAACTCCGGCCCGGTGCATAGCTTCAAACAGCGATAGGGATCCACCGATATTGTTCCGAAAATAAAGTTCAGGTTCTCTGACAGACTCACCTACCGCAATGAAGGCGGCAAAGTGCATAACCGCCTCGATCCGCTCATCCATAAGAATGTCGGCAACGGCTGCCGTATCAGAGACGTTCAGGATCCGCAGTCTTCGTTGTTCGACGGTATCCGGATATCCGCGCGAAAGGTCGTCGACCACTACAGGATCGAAACCTCTTCGGACAAGGAGCTGCACAGTATGGGAACCGATATAGCCTGCGCCGCCGGTAACGAGAATTCTAGACATATGAGGCAAAACTTGATTTTAATAGGATGTCACCACAATGCCAACCGGAGCAGAGCTTTTTGTGGACGCCGCCCAGCGGCTCGGCATGTCAGAAATCTTCACACTGGTCGGAGATCATCTTAACGAAGTACTGCGTGTCGCTGCCCGCCGGGGCGTGCGCATCATCGACTTTCGCCACGAATCTGGTGTAACGCATGCGGCAGATGCGTGGGCCCGGCTTAAGCGAAAACCAGCGCTGGCCCTGGTCACTGGAGGGCCTGGACACACCAACGCGTTAACGGGAATCGCGGCGGCAAAACTAATCGCTAGTCCCCTGATCGTGGTCAGTGGTAGCCGCCCGCGAGCCATGGCGGAACGGCAGGCTTTTCAGGACCTGGACCAGCTCAACATGGTAAAGCCGATTGTCAAGTGGGCTGCTGAGCCCCCAAGCGCCGCGCAAATTCCTTTCTATTTGAGCCGCGCGCGTGCAGAGGCGTTGTCGGGGCGCATGGGTCCTGTCTACCTCAATATTCCAGCAGATACTTTTCTCGAGGTGGTGGAGGTGCCTTTGCGCCTCCCCCTCCCACAGCCGCGGCAAGCCTGTTGGCCAGACAGCCGCCTAGTCGAGACAGCACTCATGATGCTGAAGTCTTCCTTGCAACCGGTGGTGATTGCTGGCAGCGGGGTCTGGTGGGCGGATGCTCGAGCAGAACTCCACGCGTTTGTAGAGAAGACCCGCTTGCCGATTTACACAATCGGCATGGCACGCGGGGTGATTTCCGATGAGCATCCACAATGTTTCGGCTACGCCGACCCAGCGCTGAACAAAGCTGTTCGTAACGTATTTCGGGAGGCGGACCTATTTCTGGTACTCGGTAAGAGGATTGACTACCGGCTGGCTTTCGGTGGCCCCCGCTTGTTTTCGCCAGAGGCGAAGTTTATTCAGGTCGATATCCATCCTCCTGAACTGGGAATGAATCGGGATCTAGACTTGGGTATTTGCGCCGATGTCAAGTCTACGCTAGCCGCCATGCTGGAGGAGATGGGGGACGAAACATGGCCGGAACTGCCGTGGCTAGAACAACTGCGACAATTCCGCCAGCAGTGGGAATCGGAGTTACTCCATATCGCGGAGGATTCTACGCTGCCTATACACCCGGCAGCTTTCTATGCGGAGTTCAAAAAGCTCGTCCCGTCTGAAGCTCTATTTTCTTGGGATGGCGCTGACTTCGGCCATTGGGGTAGAGCGATCATCCCCGCACGGAAGCCGGGAGGATGGTTGCGGCTTGGCCCGTTGGGGGCCATAGGTTCTGCTCTGCCGAACAGCATTGCGCTTCAATTGGCCAATCCCGGCAAACCCGTAGTCCTGTTCACAGGTGACGGCTCATTTGGCTTCTATCTTTCTGAGCTCGATACCATGGTCCGCCATAGCTTGCCAGTCGTGATCATCATCGGAAACGACGCCGCATGGGGTTTGGAGCGCGAACTCCAAAAAGCATTCCATCCCTCAGAGTGTCCGGTAGCCTGTGAATTGCGGCCCACCCGTTATGACGTCATCATGAAAGGCTTCGGTGGAGAAGGTGAAAATATACACAGGCGGGAGGAGATCGGTCCAGCGTTGCAACGTGCCTTTTCCTCGCGGGTCCCCTACTTGCTGAATGTGCACATACGAGGTGCGCGGTCCCCCTTCACGGACTGGCAGATTTCGGGAAAGAAGAAAAACCGTTCAGTCCGGGGGGCTTGAGGCGGTAGATCCGGGTTTTTTCCGTGTGTCCCACATCCTCATAGTGGGACAGCCACGAATTGAGGTCAGGGAACGTATCAATCGCGAGCTGGGGGTTGTAGGCTGCCAGACCGTCCACGACAAATGTAGGTAGCTCGTGCTGCAACTCCGTTCGGTTGGCCTTAGCCCATTCAGGAGCTGTAGCAGAGGACTGAAACAGATGGCGGTCTGCGAAAACACCTGTTAGTGGCTGGCATTCGAGAAACCTGGTTCCTGCCGGCATGCGCGTGTACACAAAGACATCCGGGCGAAAGCCCCAGACAAAAAGAGTGTCTCCAGGTTTAGCCAAACGCGCAATGAGCAAAGCAGCTTGCCGGCTGTCCTGGTTCATTGCAACGTCCCGCCACTGGTGCGGCCTCCCTTGCATAAGGTCCTGGGCGAGCAACGCGTAACGCGGACCAAAACGGACCATCGGTAGAAGCAACGCCACCGCTACCAAGGCTCGGCCGCGGCGCCCAAGCAGGAAAAAGCCGCGCGCAGCTGCAAGCGTGAATACAGGTAGCAATTGGAGGTAGTAGCGGGAAAAAAACCGCCATCCTAAGGCTACAGATACAAGTGACAATGTGGCCCAAACCAGCAAGCGAAAGCGCCCGGGGTCCCTTCCACGCAACCAGTACCATATTGCGGCGACGACCAAAGAAGCATGAAACCCTGCCCAATTTACCGTTCTTACGAAGCCAGTTTGAAACGGATGCGGCAAAAACGTATCTTTCGCGTACATTCCGCCCAGTCGCCAGACCTGCAAGTAGTAGTCGTACAGCGCTCCATGTGCGCCCAGCCACCCTATAGCCGCAATGCATGGAACCGCGAAACCTGCCAAAAGCGCCGGCAGGGACCCATACGCCCATACAGCACAGGCGGCCAGGACCAGAACAGCTTTTGCGTTAAAAAGAAGCGCCAGACCGGCAGCGAACCCACTCCAGAAAGCCCGGCCCCGACACGCCAGATACACAGCCGCCAGATGAGGAACCATCATCAATGAATCTGCGGCCAGCGGGATGACGGAGGACGGGATACCGAAGATCAGGAAAAAAACCAAAGCGCAGGCTGCTAGCCTGCCTTCGCGCTCTCCCCACAGTTTGGCGGCGAAACAATAAACAAGAAAAGCTGCCGCCAGGAACCACAGAGCGCCGGCCACACGCAGGATCCAACCATCCCGAGCGCCCCAAAGGAGATATATCGCAGAGGTTAAGGGAGGCTTATCGAACCAAACATCACGATAGATGACTTTGCCGTGGAGCATCTGGATTGCCGTAGCCAGCGGCAAGTCCTCCTCTGCCCAAAGGATATCCACATGACAGAGGCGAGTAGCCACCAAGACCAGCAAAAGCGCCAAAAACACCGCCTGCGTCACGTCCTCTCCAGCAGATGCTCCAGCCAACGGCGGAGCCGCTCGCCATAGACCGGGTCCGCCAGGGCGAACTCTACGAAGGTCTCGAAGTAGCTGGCGAAATTCCCGATGTCATATCGTTTTTCGCCGTCAGGTAGTTTCAAAGCCAGAACCCGCTTGCCCTCTTCGCACATCAGCCGGATTGCATCGGTGAGCTGCACTTCACCACGTGCGTCGGGTTCTACACGGCGGATCATGTCGAAAATCAGTGGAGAAAAAACATAGCGTCCGGCAATGGCAAGATTACTCGGCGCGTTCTCCGATGTTGGTTTTTCCACGAGGTCGGATACGCGAAGCCACTCCCCGTCTCCATCAGCGGGTTTAATAATCCCATAGTGACACGTCTCTTCGCGGGGAACTTCCTCCACTGCAAAGACGCAACTGGCCCGCTTTGACAAAAACAGTTCACACATGCGGCTGACTGCTCTGGAGTGGGCGTTCAGTCCAAGGATCGAGTCACCAAGAGCCACCACAAACGGCTCCTCACCGGCAAAATTCTCGCCGCACAGCACCGCATCGCCTAAACCCCGCTGAAAGCGCTGGCGGGTGTAAAAGAAGTGCGTATGGAGCTCCTCAAACCTCAATTCCTCCATAAGATCGAGTTTGTTGCAGGCGTTAAGTGTTCGGGCAAGTTCAGGGTCATGATCGAAATGGTTTTCGATCGAACTCTTGTTCCTGCCAGTCACGAAAAGTATCTGCTCGACCCCGTTAGCCGCCAATTCCTCGACGACATATTGGACAATGGGCTTGCGCGCCACCGGGAGCATTTCCTTGGGCTGGGACTTGGTAGCGGGCAGCAGCCGGGTACCCATGCCGGCCACCGGAACTATCGCACTCTTGATCACTTTTTGAATATACATGAAGTATGCTTTCCTTCCAGGTAGGGGTTTCGGAAGCCGGCCGGCGGCTGGACCATTTTCTTCAACAGCACATGCCGGGTTACAGCCGCGCCAGGTTGCAGGAATGGATCAAGTCCGGGCGCGTGTTGATAAACGGGATCGCGGAAAAGCCGGCTTACGTTCTCAAGTGCGGCGAAAGGGTGGAAGTGGAGCCGGCGGAACTACGACCTTTGCGAGCGGCGCCAGAACCAATTCCGCTGGATGTCCTTTACGAAGATGCGGACATCGTTGTGGTGAATAAGCCCGCCGGCATGGTAGTTCATGCAGGCGCCGGGTGTGGGTCGGGAACGTTGGTGAATGCACTGCTCCACCGTTTTGGACAGCTTTCTGCGCGGGGTGGTGATCTGCGCCCTGGCATCGTTCATCGGCTAGATCGTTATACGAGCGGGGTGCTGGTTGTGGCGCGCAACGACTTTGCTCACTCACGGCTCGCGGAGCAGTTTGCCTCTCGAAAGGTTGAGAAGACTTACATAGCGCTTGTTCACGGCACCATTGCAGGCGAATCCGGCAAAATCGACAAGCCGATCACCCGCGACCCAGCCCGCCGGATCAAAATGACTGCGCGTCTTGGGCGCGGGCGCACGGCTGTGACGGAGTACCGTGTGCTGAAGAGGTTCTCCTGTTACACGTTGTTAGAAGTAAGACTTCATACCGGAAGGACCCACCAAATTCGCGTTCACCTTTCCAGCATGGGACACCCAGTCGTGGGGGACCGGATCTACGGAGCGCCTTCCAAACCTCACGCGAGGCCTCCCTTGGGGCGTTTTTTCTTGCACGCCTTCCGCATTCGGTTTGCGCACCCCAGAACAGCCACTCTCATGACGGTGGAGGCGCCTTTGCCTAAAGAGCTGTCCGGGTGGCTAAGCGATCTGGAGAGCGGCTGTGACTGAAACCTTCCACTTCTATATAATCGAATAAGAGATCTCATGAGACCCCGCAGGCTGGTGGTGTTGCTGGCGGCTGTATTGGGCTTTGCGGCCGCACAAACGCACCAGGGCGAGCACCTTATCACAGAGGAAGATAGGGCCAGGATTATTTTCGACGTAACCCGGGTTAACCTGCTGCTTACGGTTACCGACAGGAGAGGTCGCTTTATAACCGACCTGACCAAAGATGAGTTTCTGATTAGAGAAGACAGCCGGCCGCAAAAGATCCTCGAATTTGCAGCCGAAAGTGATTTACCCCTGCGCCTTGCAATACTGGTTGACACCAGCAACAGTGTTCGTGATCGGTTTAAGTTTATACAGGAAGCCGCCATTGAGTTTATCCGGAGTGTGATGCGCCCTGGTGTGGACAAAGCAGTGGTTGTCAGTTTCGACACGAATGCGGAATTCAGGGGAGACCTGGAGGGTGACGTAAAAAAATTGGAACAAGCCATTTTTGCCCTGCGCCCGGGTGGAGGCACGTCGCTGTACGACGCGATCTATCTCGCCTGCCGTGACCGGTTGATGGTAGATCAGCCGCGGCACAGGTTCCGCCGGGCTATTGTCATCCTTAGCGACGGGGAAGACAACCAAAGCCGCTACTCCCGCGATCAAGCTCTCGAAATGGCCCAGAAGGCCGACGCTGTCATTTACACGATCTCAACCAACATCACCCGGATTGACACTCATGGCGACAAAGTGCTGAAGTATTTTTCCTCTGAAACAGGCGGCGTGACCTTTTTTCCATTCAAAGTCGAGGACTTGGCGCAGTCGTTTGAGAACATCGCCAACGAACTGAGGCACCAGTACAGCCTTCTTTACCGCCCCGAGCCCCTCAAGACGGACGGAAGCTGGCAACGCGTGGAAGTGGTGGTCAAGGGCCATGCCGGCCTCATTGTTCGGGCTCGAAAAGGTTATTACGCGCCGAAGCTATAATAGCGGCACGCTCGGTTGTATAATCTACTGTACTGCGAAGCGAGCGGTAATCTGTGACAACTCGGCGGCTGCGGTTATTCCCTTGTTTGAGGGTAAGGAAAGGGCCACATCAACTGCCATAACGGGATATACATCTACGGCCGTAGCAGGGCAGCTTCCACGCCGCTACTCGCCAGGGATCAGCGACCATGGACGATAAAGAACGGGCACGCATGTTAGGGCTCACTTTGAGCCAGATTGAGAAACAGTTCGGGAAAGGTTCCATCCTACGGTTGGGCGCTAAGGAGGCGATTGTACCAGTGGCGGCGATTTCCTCCGGGTCCATCTCACTGGACGCCGCTTTAGGGGTAGGGGGATTCCCCAGAGGACGGATCTCCGAGATCTTCGGGCCGGAGTCTTCCGGGAAAACCACGGTCGCGCTGCATGTAGTGGCCGAAGCGCAGAAAGCGGGAGGCATGGCCGCATTTATCGATGTGGAGCACGCCTTGGATCCAATATACGCCCGCAAGCTGGGTGTGGATGTGGACAATCTGCTGGTTTCACAACCCGATTATGCGGAGCAGGCGCTCGAGATCACCAGCGCGCTGATTTCTTCGGGATCCCTGGATGTACTGGTCATTGACTCAGTAGCGGCGCTGGTGCCGAAGGCCGAGCTCGATGGAGAAATGGGCGATGCGCATATGGGGGTTCAGGCGCGACTCATGTCCCAGGCGCTCAGAAAACTCACCGGGGTGGTATCCAAGTCCAATACTTGTTTGATCTTTATCAACCAGATACGGGAAAAGATTGGCGTGATGTTCGGCAACCCGGAGACTACTACGGGAGGGCGGGCGTTGAAGTTTTATGCTACTGTCCGCGCGGACATACGCAGGGTGGCTGCAATAAAAGATGGAGAGACTATCTCGGGCAGCCGCACCAGAGTGAAAATCGTGAAAAACAAGTTGGCTCCTCCGTTCCGCGAGGCGGAGTTCGACATTCTTTACGGCGAAGGGATCTCGCGCGAAGGGGATCTGCTCGACCTTGGTGTGGCGCAGAACGTGATTGAAAAGAGCGGTTCCTGGTTCAGTTACAGAGGCGAGCGCATCGGTCAAGGGCGTGAGAATGCACGGCAGTTCCTTAAGGATAACCCTGACATCCGCGAGAAAATCGATGCCGAGCTTCGTCAGCTACTCGGGCTGGTCCGGCCGCAAGGTGGAGCCATGACACCCGAGGACTCCGTGAAAACCGCTCCCGCAGGGGCTCCGCGGTCGCGGTAGTGTACCCCGCGCAGCACAAGCCTGGCAGCCTGCACTCTTGATTCGTCCCACTGCCAACCCAGCGCTGAGAAAGAAGCTTCTCTGATTGCACTAACAAAGCATGGACGAGAAGGAAAAGCGCCGTGTCATTGATCTTGCCTTGTTGCAGATGGAAAAGCAGTTCGGGAAAGGGACCGTTCTAAGACTAGGATCCAAAAGTGTGGTGCCAGTTGAAGTCATTTCAAGCGGATCCATTTCGATAGATGCGGCCCTGGGTGTGGGCGGGTTCCCGCGCGGTCGCGTCGTGGAAATTTTCGGACCTGAGTCTTCGGGGAAAACCACTTTAGCGTTGCAACTCATCGCGGAGGCGCAGAAGGCAGAAGGCCTTGCGGCCTTTATCGACGCCGAGCACGCACTCGACCCGGCATATGCCCGCAAGCTAGGCGTAGACGTAGAGAACTTGCTGGTTTCTCAGCCTGACCATGGTGAACAAGCCTTGGAAATCACAGGCTCGCTGGTGGCTTCGGGTGCTATTGATGTTGTCGTCGTGGATTCCGTTGCAGCGCTTGTTCCCAAAGCAGAACTGGAAGGAGAAATGGGGGACAGCCACATGGGACTTCAGGCGCGGCTGATGTCTCAGGCATTACGCAAGTTGACAGGCATCGTGGCGCGGAATAATACCTGCCTGGTGTTCATTAACCAGGTAAGAGAAAAAATCGGCGTTATGTTTGGGAATCCGGAGACGACTACAGGGGGACGCGCCCTGAAATTCTACAGTTCGGTGCGCGTGGAAGTGCGGAAAACCGCCGCCATTAAGGACGGCGAGAAGATTACAGGCAACCGGGTAAAAGTAAAAGTCGTGAAGAATAAGGTGGCTTCTCCATTCCGCGAAGCGGAACTGGACCTCCTCTATGGCGAAGGAATTTCTAGCGAGGCGGACCTGCTGGATCTAGGGGTCGCTAATAACTTAGTGGAAAAAAGCGGCGCTTGGTTCAGCTTTCATGGAGAGAGGATGGGCCAAGGGAGGGAGAATGCCAAGGTTTTCCTCCGCGAACATCCCGAGGCCGCGGCTCGTCTTGATCAAGAGTTGCGGAGGATGCTAGGTCTTTGTGGAACACACCTGGAAAAGGCGCCGGCCACAGAATTCTCAAAGGAGCCAATGCTGGCATCCGCCGGCTAGCTCCTGGTACGTCCTGAAAGGCCAATTGTGAGGGATTACATGCACGCGATCACAAAAAATGCCGCAAAAATAGGCCAAATTCTCACATTTCTCTTTACATCTGCTTGGTGAACCCCTTATCATTAGGTAGCAATTTGAGAAGGAAGGCCCGAATACCGCCGCACAAAGGCCGTTTTGCGGGGCTGATATCGGTGCCGACCTGACAAATTAACAATGGGAGAACAACTACAAGGAGGTTTATGGCAGACAAACGGATGACGCAGAGCCAGTTGGTGAAAAAGCTAGCCGTTACTGTGGGGGTGAGCAATAAGGTGGCGAAAAGCTTCCTGGACACCTATGCCCAGATTGCGGTGGCCGAAACCAAAAAGAACGGTGTATTCGTAATGCCCGGAATTGGTAGACTGGTGCGCGTGGAACGCAAGGCGCGAATGGGACGCAACCCGGCAACCGGAGAACCCATTAAAATCCCCGCCAAGAAAGTTGTAAAGTTCCGCGTGGCCAAAGCGGTCCGGGACGCTATTGTGCCGCCTAAGAAGAAGTAACCTGACAACAGTTCGGATATCGGATATATGTAAAACCCCGCGCTACGCCGCGGGGTTTTTCCTAAAAGCCGAAATCTCAGAGATTGGGCCCGCTCCTCCTGCGAGAGGGCCAGGAAGCCTACGCCTGCTTCTTCTCTTCGGGTTTCTCATCCCCCTTCAGGGCGTTCTTGAAATTACGTATTCCCTCACCCAAACCCTTGGCAACCTCGGGGATCTTCCGTCCACCAAAGAGCAGTACGGCGACCGCCAGGATCACAAGAAGTTCAGGCATGCCAATGGAACGCATTGGGCCTCCTAACGCTCCCATTGTAAGTACCCGGCTGAAGCAGCGTCAAGCAGGGAAAAATAATGTCGCCTTAATCCTGTCTAGCGCACCTCCATAAGCTGAGAATCATACAAGGGACACACTGCTACGTTGCGCACGGTATAATTTTTGTAATGTGTCTGTAGTGGCCATGAAAGCGCGAGCACTCAGTATCCAGCTAGCCCTGATCACATCCCTTGCCGTGCTTGCGCCACGCTTGGGGGCGTACGACGGACTTCAAGGCGCTTGGTCGCGGGCGAATATGGCGTTGCCGTTCGGACCGACGCTGGCTGTTGCTGACTTCGACAATGATCAAAAGGCAGATGCGGCCGTTCTGGTCGATTATGGCCGGCTCGGCGAACAGCACGACGTCGCAGTGGAGGTCCATCTCTCAGGCCGCGATAACACTATCTTTAGCTTTCAGAGAACTGAAACAGCATATTCGGTGTCGGCTTGGGATATCGATCGTGATGGTGATATCGATGTAATCGTCCAATGTCCCTTCACCGGGCAGCGACTTCGCGTGTTGTTGAACGATGGGCGGGGTAGTTTCTACGAGGGACGAATCGAGGACTTTCTGCTGCCTGCTGTACCAACCCGGCAACACTTCCGGCTCCCTTCCTCCTCAGTGGATAGTCCATCGCTAGCGGCACCTCCGAAACAAGCTTCTGAGTTCGCGCTTTTGACACCTGGCCGTGCGCCCTGCTCTCCTTCCTTGACCGGCAAGCTCCGGTGGCTTTCAACGGTCGCTTGGCTTACCTCCTGCCCCTTCTTACTGAACTCATCGCGAGCCCCTCCCGTTCCCTACGCCAACTAGCACATCTGGCCCGTCTGCGGCATCTTACCGTTCTGCGGGCCAGCACCTGACGGTGTTTTTCGCTGGCAGGAATCAACGGCAGGCATGACAGCCGCCGACATCACCGGCACTTACATTTCAGGAGATGCGTATGAGTTCGCCTTGGTCTATTGATTCTATGAAGCCGAGTAATGGCAATATTGCCAAACCATTGCGCCGATTTCTGCCTGCTTCTGTTCTCACGCTGGCGTTTGCATTTCCCTTTGCTAGCGCGCAGGCGCAATCATCCGAGCAGGCGGTGCGTCGCCTCTCATTAGAAAGCGCAATTGACGCTCTGATCACCAAAAACCTGACAGTTCTGGCGGCCCGCTACAACGTGGATCTTTCACGGGCGCAGCAAGCTGCCGCTGCTGTTAAACCGAGCCCAACGATGGTCATTAGCGCCAACCAGTTCGCGCTCCCAAGAGTGATCTCTTATCCGCGGTATCTTGTCGAAACGAATGGCAATACGGCAGCGAATTCAACCTACACGATTGATGTGGAAAAGGTGATTGAGCGCGGTGGCAAACGGGAACTCCGCATCAGTCAGGCAGAGATCCAGACCGAGGTAGCCGAAGCCTTGTTGAAGGACGCGCTCCGCCAGCAGCTATTTGAGCTGAAGAGAGCCTTCCTTGAAGCAGTTTTTGCACGCGAAAACCTGCGCGTGATTGGTGACAGCCTTGGTTATTTCAACCGAACGCAACAGCTTCTCAGGGCTCAGGTGAAGGAGGGCTATTCAGCGGGCGTCGACCTCAGGCGCATTGGGCTGGAATTAGTAGAGTTCCAGGGGGATGTCGGCGCGGCAGAACAAAGTTACCTCCAAAGCTTGCGCGACGTGTTCAACCTCATTGGCGAAGGCGAAGCTGCGCCCATAAAAGGTCAGGCACGGATTGTCAGCGGTCAAATCACTTTATTGCCGACTCGCGTTCTTGATGTGATCGAGGGGGATTTGGAGGTGAAACCGGTCTCGAAGGGTATCGAAGAGATACGGAGACTGGCGCTCGCCAGTAGGCCGGATCTTCGGGCCGCAGAGTTGGAAGCGAAAGCGGCCGAGGCCGCAGTGAAACTGGCTGAAGCAGAGCGGACGAGGGATGTCACACTGGGCGCACAATATGCGCGTTCGGGAAGCGACAACGCTGTAGGCCTTGCGCTTGGCATTCCGATTTCGACTCGCGCTCGCGCAAATGCAGCGATCGCGCAGGCTACGGCTGCGAAACTCCAGGCGGAAGCAGCCCTGCAAAAAACGCGGGCGCAGGTGCTGACGGACGTCGAAAAAGCATTCCTAGCTTACAGTATCAGCCGCAATCGTTTGAATCTATTTGACAGCCAGGTCTTGCGCAACGCCAAAGAAGTCCGCGATATCGAAGAGGTAGCCTATCGGGAAGGCGCCAGGGGCTTAATCAATTTTCTCGATGCCCTGCGCGCTTATAACAAGACGCTGCTGGGGTACAACGAAGCCCGTCATGACTTGGCTCTCAGTGTCTATCAGCTCGAGCTGGCCGTCGGCGCCTCGGTAACCAATTGAAAGGCGCGCGATTCGGCCGGCGTGGAGGTTTTAGCAATATGCAAGTTTTAGTGGAGAAACGAATCAATGGTCCTCGCCCGATCCGGAAACGGGTTTTGTGGTTTGTGGGTGTGCTTGTGCTTGCTGCTGCCACAACGGTTGGCTTCGGTTTTCGCGGTAAGAGCGCCCCTCGAACTAGTCCGGCCGCAATCGCACAGCCTCACAACCCGGCAGATACGATTGTGCTAGAGCCCGGACAGCGCGCCAACGTAGTCGTTGAAACCGTCAAAAAGGCCGACGTGCCACTTCGAACGGCCGTGCCGGGTACGGTTGACTTCAACGAAAACCGCGTCACGCCCGTATTTGCTCAGTTTGCGGGCCGTATTGTACGGGTTGATGCGGAGGTAGGTCAATCGATCCGTGAGGGGCAAGTACTGGGCGTCGTCGACTCTTCCGATATTGTTGCTATTCAATCGGACTACCTACGCGCTCAGGCTGATTACCAGCAGGCCCTCGCTACCAAGCGCACGGCGCTTACCTCTGCTGAGCTGGCCACACGGACGCGCCAGCGAGCTGCTAGGCTTGCTGCCGTCGAAGCCATTTCGCAGCGGGAATTGCAAGAAGCGGAGGCATCAGAAGTTCAGGCCAAAGAAGAATTGCAGCGTGCGGAAGCTGCAATTGTAACGGCACAGTCCGCTGTCGCGGCTGCGCAAAGACGCCTACAGATTGCCGGCTTCACCGACCAGGAAATCGAGCGCCTCGCCAGGGCAGGGCCGTCAGCGATCACGCGCTTGGTTCGCCTCACGGCTCCTGTTAGTGGAACGATCGTTGAACGCAAGGTTGGGCTTGGCCAGGTCGTTCAGGCAGGCGGCGACATTCTGTTCAAAATCGCGGATCTTTCGACAGTCTGGGTCAATGCAGATGTTTATGAAGATCAATTGGCAAGCGTCAGGCCAGGGACGAAGGTCACCATGCAGACACTCGCGTATCCCAACGAGAAGTTTGTCGCTCGCGTAGAGCAGGTGGCTTCCGTCGTCGATCCGGACAAACGCACGGTGGCCGTGCGGTGCGTTATACCGAACAGCAATGGGCGGCTCAAGCCAGGGATGTTCGCCACGATCGTACTTGAATCCGGAACGGTTGAGCGCGCCCTGATCGTGCCGGCTTCGGCTGTCGTGGCAACCGGTAACCGGCGCACTGTCTTTGTGGAGGAGCAGCCCGGAGTGTATCAGGAAAGATTGATCGCGACCGGAGACGAAATCAATGGCTGGGTAGTCGTGAAATCCGGACTTCGCGAGGCCGAACGAGTGGTTGTGCACGGAGGTCTCCTGCTAACCCAGCGCATGGCACAGGCGCGGAGCGGTGGTCAATGATAGGCAGGCTCATCGAACTATCATTGCGCCAGCGGGCGCTGGTGCTGGCGATTACGGTCATCGTGTTCCTCGGTGGCCTTTACGCCTACCGTCAACTCAACGTCGAGGCATACCCGGATCCTTCACCTCCAATCGTCGAGATTATCTCGCAGAACCCCGGCTGGTCCGCAGAAGAAATGGAACGGCAGATCGCGATTCCGCTCGAGACACATCTGAACGGCATGCCCGGATTGGAAACGATCCGCTCAATATCGCTTTTCGGTCTAAGCAACGTGAAGTGTTACTTCACCTGGGGAACGGATTATTGGGCCGCCCGGCAAGAGGTGCTGAACCGGCTTCAGTTTGTGGACTTGCCTGCCGGGGTGCACCCCGCGCTTTCCCCCTGGTCGGCACTGGGCGAAATCTACCGATATCAAGTTGTGGGAGATGGCTACACTCCGATGGAACTTAAAGAGGCACAGGATTGGATTCTTGTGCGTCACTTTCGCCAAATCCCAGGGGTTATCGACGTGGTCGGCTTCGGCGGTCCTACGAAGGAATTTCATGTTGATCTGGACCCAAACAGACTGATCGCCTTTGGGGTCTCGATTTCCGATGTGATGCAGGCGCTCGAGAAGAGCAATTCGAATGTCGGCGGGAACTACCTGGAGACGGGCGAGCAGACTTACAACATTCGCGGCATCGGACTGTTGCGGGATGCTGACGACATCGGCAATGTGATGGTTGCGCAGCGGAATGGCACACCACTGTACGTGCGGCAGCTCGGGGACGTCTGCGTAGGGAACAAGGTGCGGCTCGGTAAGGTCGGATTAGGTAGCAACCCGGACGTGGTCACGGGCATCGTCTACATGTACCGTGGACAGCAAACCCTTCCCACCCTAGAACGCGTGCGGCAGAAAGTGCAAGAGATCAATGGTGGCGGAATTTTGCCGCCAGGCATGCGCATTGTTCCGTATTACGACCGAACGGAGCTGATCAACGTCACAAACAAAACCGTGCAACACGTGCTCATTGCCGGCATGGTGCTTGTTGGCTTCGTGATGATTGCTTTCTTAGGGGACTTCCGAGCTGCTCTTGTGGTAACTCTTTCCATACCGCTATCGCTGCTGCTGACATTTATTGTTATGGTTTTGCGGGGCGACTCGGCGAATCTGATATCCATGGGGGCAATCGACTTTGGAATTTTGGTTGACGCTTCAGTGATTATGATCGAGAACATTCACCGGCGTCTGTCGCCGAAAGACCCCAGTCATATGCCGGACCCGCAGCAAAACATCGTTTACGCCGCGAAGGAAGTGGCGGCGCCGATTCTGTTCTCGATCACGGTCATCATCGTAGCCTTCCTTCCTTTGTTTACGATGCGGGGCGTCGAAGGGCGCATATTCAGCCCGTTGGCTGTTACCTATGGCCTGGCGCTGAGCGCTGCTCTGTTCCTCGCTCTGACCTATGCGCCCGCTTCGTCATCATACTTTCTGAAGCCCTCCGCGAGCCATCATGAGACGTTCCTAGTACGCTGGTCAAGGGCGGTGTATTTACCGGTGCTCCGGGCCTGTTTGGCGCGACCGGGCGTAACTGTGAGTGTGGGCGCTTTGGCGCTCATTGGTGGATTCGCCGCTGCTCCGTTTATTGGCGGGGAGTTCATGCCAAAGCTCGAAGAAGGCAACTTATGGGTACGCGCCGCCATGCCCAATGACATTTCGTTCGAATATGCCAGCCGGCTTACCGACCAGATCCGAGCGCGCTTGGCCAGCTATCCGGAAGTGACCACAGTGGTCAGTCAGCTCGGACGTCCGGACGATGGAACTGATGCTGTAGGGTGGTTCAATACAGACCTGTTCGTAAACCTAAAGCCTCGTGAACAGTGGCCTAAAGGCTTGACCAAAGCCGACCTCATCCGCCGGATGGATGCGGATCTCCGCCGGATCCCGGGCGTCACGTACAACTTCTCCCAGAACATTCAGGACAACGTGAACGAAGCAATGTCCGGAGTGAAAGGCGAGAACTCTATCAAAATTTTCGGCCCAGATCTGGAAGGATTACAGAGCGCGGCGGACCAAATAAAAGAAGTCATGAAGAGTGTACCCGGTGTAACTGACCTTGGGGTACTCGCGATGCTTGGACAGCCCAATCTGCTTATCCGGGTTGACCGTCAAAGGGCAGCCAGGTACGGGTTGTTGTCCGACGATATTAACGCTACAATTCAGGCCGCCATTGGCGGTCAGGCGGTGACACAAGTGTTGGATGGTGAGCGGCGCTTTGATGTCGTGGTTCGTTTTCTTCCACAGTTCCGGAACACCTCCGAGGCGATTCGCAACATTCCCATTCGCACTCGAAATGGAAACATTCCACTCCGTGACGTCGCCGAGGTAATCAGCCGCCCCGGCGCATCCTTCATCTACCGGGAAGGCAATGCCCGGTACATTCCAATCAAGTTCAGCGTTCGCGGCCGCGATCTTCACAGCACGATTGCAGACGCGCAATCACGGATTCGGCAATTGGTTAAGCTGCCGCCAGGCTATCGATTGACTTGGGCAGGGGAATTCCAGCAATTGCAGGATGCGCTGCGACGATTGATGATCATCGTGCCCCTCACGCTTGGGATCATTCTTTGCCTCCTTTACAGTTACTTTCGCAATTTGCGAAACACGTTTATCGTAGTGGGGTCAGTGCCTGCGGCTTTGGTTGGCGGCGTTTTCGCATTGCTAGTGACGGGAACGGATTTCAGCATCTCGGCCGCAGTCGGTTTCATTGCCGTTCTGGGAGTTGTGATCCTCAACGGTGTTGTTTTGGTGGCGGGCATCAACACGCTGCGTGCGCAAGGATACGCACTGCGCGAGGCTGTTTTCGCAGCGTCACAGCTCCGATTGCGGCCGGTCCTAATGGTATCGGCAGCAGCCGGCATCGGTCTCCTGCCGGCTGCGATTTCCACGGGCATTGGGTCAGAAACGCAGCAGCCATTGGCGCGTGTCGTGGTTGGCAGCATGATCACCGCGCCTATACTAACGCTCCTCGTGTTGCCAGCCCTCTATTTCGTCGTACACCGCATGACGCAAAAAAAGCACCGCTTCAGTAGTTGCTGTAAAGACAAGGCTACAGGCAGCTATACTAAAAGGTAAAGCGCGCCTCCACATGCAGAGTGAGGGACCCCTGGCGGAACTGATTGGACGAATGCGCCCGACACTCCGCTATTGGATGGAAACCGAAGTACACGTATATGCATTCGCCATTGCCGCCAGCGTTTTACTTTCTTTTTTCCCCTTCCTTGTGGTGGTGCTGACCTTCTGCAAGCACATCCTCAGGTGGCCGGCCGCCGTGGATGCGGTAAACTTGGCGCTCGCAGACTTTTTCCCGGGAACCTTGCTACACTTCATTCGCCGCAACCTGGCTGCGGTCGTTGATCAGCGTTCTATGCAACTGGCTTCGTTATTGATGCTACTGTTTGTCGCCAACGGCATTTTCGAGCCACTTGAAGTCGCCCTCAATACGGCGTGGGGAATTAGCCGGCACCGCAGCTTTCTCCGCAACCAGGCGGTGAGCATGGCGCTAGTACTTGTCTGTGGGACTCTAGCTCTGGCCTCGACAACACTCACTGCACTGAACTATGCCTTTTTGCCGAAACTATTTGGTCTGAAGACGCGCCTTTTGTCGTCCCTGGGACTTGTTCTTTTCAAGATGGCCGCCATACCGCTCTCCATGTTGATGTTGTTTTTGATTTACTGGCTACTTCCGAACCGCAGGATACAGGCTTCTCAGGTATTGCCGGCGGCAGTAGGGGTGGGGCTTGCGCTGGAAGTGGTGAAGTACCTGAATTTGCTGACGTGGCCGTGGCTTCAGGCCAAGCTGGCCCGCGAGTACGGGCCCTTTGTCTATTCAGTTAGCATCGTGTTGTGGAGTTTTTTTGCCTCATTGGTTGTACTGGCAGGCGGAGAATGGGCTGCCCGGCACAGCGCAAACGCAGGAGAGCCGAACCCGCCTGCCTCGTGTCTCGATTGCAAGTGTCCGGTGAAGTCGATAGACTAATTGATCTCGAAAGAAGAGCCACATAATCATCTTTTGTGAGAGGAAGTCATCCAATGGCAAGCAAGCAACCAAGCCGGAGAGAGTTTGTAAAAACCGCCGGAGCTGCGACCCTCGCAACTGCCGCAGCTTCTATTTCGGCACCGGCGATTCAAAAAGTGAAGGGCGCAAACAATGTGGTTTTGTTCGGCATGATCGGAACCGGCGGCCGCGGAACCTACCTTCTGAAGCATCTAAGGAGCATCGATTCCGGCCGCTGCATAGCCGTCTGCGACATTGATGACAAAGCGCTCAAGACAGGCATTGAGCAGGCTGGGACCAATCCGAAGGGTTATAAAGATTACCGGGAAATGCTCGCGCGGAATGACTTGGACGCGGTATTGATCGCCGTTCCGTTGTATTTGCATTACCTGGTGACCCGGGACGCGCTGCTAGCGGGCAAGCACGTTTTTTGTGAGAAGAGCCTGGTGTTCAAGGCCGAGGAGGTACATGCTTTGAGATCGCTAGCCAATTCGAGACCAAGGCAAACACTCCAGGTAGGGTTGCAGCGCCGGTACAGCACCTTCTACCAAACTGCGAAGCAGATGATTGAAAAGGGCATGTTGGGTACGGTGACCCATGTCATTGCTCAATGGAATCGCAACCCCGGCTGGCAAATGAAGGCTGTGCCCACACGACAGAAGGAAACCAATTGGCGCCTGTTTCGCCAATACTCCGGCGGCTTAACGGCGGAGCTTGCCTCTCATCAGATCGATGTGGCCGATTGGATGTTCGGCTCTCGCCCAGAGTTCGTGGTGGGCGTCGGCGGCCTGGACTGGATGAAAGACGGGCGCGACGTTTACGACAACATTCAGTTGATCTATCAGTATCCGGGCAAACAGAAGCTCATTTACACATCCATCAGTACGAACCGTCACCTGGCGCTGTTCGGAGGAACGCGTACCGAGTTCGGTGAATGCATCCTGGGAACGGAGGGCACTATCGAAATCACGGTCGGGACCGACAATGAACCCACAATCGGTTTGTGGTATTACGAGCCCAGACCGAAGAACGTCACTCCGGCCAAGACAGCCAAAAAGGAGCAGGTGATTGCCGGGGCAACTCTTGTCAGCACCGGTGCGGCTGCCAAACCCTTTCCCATTCTGCTTCCGAAAGACCAGTTCACAGGTAGGGAATCGTTTATCGGTAGGGAATTGAAATTCGCGCGGCGCTGGCTTTACAGCAAAGGCGTAATGGTGCCAGAGGAACGCAACCCTGTAGACACGGAGCTGGATAGCTTCTTTGACTGCGTGCGTACCGGGAAACGCCCATTGGCCGACCTTGAGATTGGTCTGGCGGACTCTACTGCGGTCATTTTGTCTAATCTGGCCATGGACGAAGGGCGCCGCGTCTACTTCAGTGAAATCGAAAAGATGGGTGTCGGAGAAAGTAAAGCGCAAAGAACCTGACGAGCAAGCCGTTTTAGGTTATTAGCACCTTTTCTGATGAAGGGAGCCTTTATTAGGAAAGGCGGGTACGGTACGGCTAAGAATCGAAGATGACACCCCGGGTTCAGCCAAAGAAGAAGCGGTTCGTGCGTCCTTCTTCTTAGGTTCCTGAACGGACCATAGTTGTTCGCTAGAATGCGAAGATGCCGGAGGGCATGGCTGTGCGGAACGCATTCCTTATCACGTTTTTCTCCATTTTCACCGCTGCTTCCCAGACCCAGGAAAAGCCCGTACGCGCCGTCACGGATCCAGGAGTAGTGACTACGCGACAAAGCATTACACCCGCTGGCGTTCAAGCCGTATTTGAAGGGCGAGTTTATGGCGTGGCTTTTGGTCAGAATGCTTCGGAAGTTTGGGTTCTGAATGCGGCGCAAGTGTGCCGATTTGACTGGAAAGAGAACCGTGTTTTGAATCGGGTGGCCCTCGAAGGGAGGCCCGGGCTACAAAGCATTCTGTACGATGAAACGGAGGGCCGTGTTTTGGTGGGTTGTTTGCGCCGCGGCGCCGATAAGCGGGACCGCACGGAAAAAGTGCGCCTGTTATCCATAAAGAATGGCGTTGCGGAACCTGT